>Ga0075424_100006205_pt1 | contig 11501 bp, 8 predicted proteins | sample SoiMethybrSBSTD3_FD_75301 | JGI IMG/M metagenome (GOLD analysis project Ga0075424, IMG submission 75301) | Bulk soil microbial communities from a Populus tree surrounding site in Tennessee, USA - Soil MetaG P. TD hybrid SBSTD3 | ecosystem: Environmental > Terrestrial > Soil > Tree plantation...
CGCTTTCGCCGCGCCGGCGGATCGAAGCCCGAGTTTGTGCACACGCTCAACGGTTCGGGGCTGGCAGTCGGCCGCACCTGGATCGCAGTGCTTGAGAATTATCAGCAGCAAGACGGTTCAATCGTAGTGCCGGAAGCGTTGCGGCCTTACATGAGAGGGCTGGAGGTAATCGAACCAAATGGCAACTAAAAACGATCTGCGGCCGGTGTTCGAACGGCTGAAAGAAATCTTTGCGCCTTATGAGCCGAAGATGAACATTGCGCAGAACAGCGACAACATGTATGTCCTGAACACGCGTTATCTTTTGAAGAAAGATTATCCGTTGATGTTCGGTGGCGTGCGGCTGGGCAAGAACTATGTCAGTTATCACCTCATGTCGATCTACGGCAGCCTCGGCGAATCAACGGCAATCTCACCCGAATTGAAGAAGCGCATGCAAGGTAAAGCCTGCTTCAACTTCACCGCCATCGATGAGCCGCTGTTCAAGGAACTCGCGAAGGTAACAAAGGAAGGCGCTAAGAGGTTCAGTGATGAGAAGGTCGTCGAAGGCCTGCGACAAGCACAACCTGATGCCGCTCAGAAACGAAAGCAGAAGCGCGGCTAAATTTTCATTAAGATCTTTGCGTTCCTTTGTGCCTTGCGGCTTCGCGTGAAATAGCCTTTTCGCAACGGTTCAAGTTCATGCAAAGAACGCAAAGAACCGCAAAGGAAGGACCAGCCCTAGTCTCCCGCAGTTGCAGCTTCCACCACTCGATCAATCTGCTCATCCGTTAGTTCCGGAAACATTGGAAGTGAAAGGACACGCTCGGCCAACGTTTCCGTCACTGGCAAGTCTCCCCCCTTGTAACCGAGCGACGCGTAAGCCGGCTGCAGGTGAATCGGAATCGGATAGTGAACGCCGGTTTGCACGCCCGCTGCGGTCAGACGCTTCTGCAATTCGTCACGATGTTCAGACTGAACCGCGTACACATGATAAACGTGACGTGCGTAGTCCATCTCGCGCGGAAGTCCGATGCTCGAGTTTGATAACGATGAGCTGTAACGCGCCGCACGCGCGCGACGCGCGTCATTCCAATCATTGAGGTGCGGCAGCTTCACATTGAGCACGGCCGCCTGGATCTCTTCCATCCTAAAGTTGTAGCCGACAATCGCGTGCGCATATTTGCTCGTCGAGCCGTGGTCGCGCAGCAAGCGCAAACGCGTCGCCAACTCTTCATCGTTAGTCACGATCGCGCCGGCCTCGCCGTACGCGCCGAGATTCTTGCTTGGATAGAAACTGAAACAACCGGAGCTGCCGAGCGCGCCGACGCGCTTGCTCTTGTACTCCGCTCCATGCGCTTGGGCGGCGTCTTCGATCACGTGCAGGTGGTGCGTTTTCGCAAGTTCGAGAATTGGATCAAGATCCGCTGCCTGTCCATAGAGATGTACCGGAATCACCGCGCGCGTCCGCGACGTGATGGCGCGTTCGATTGACGCAGCCGTAACGGTGTACGAAGCGGGATCGACATCTACAAAGATCGGCGTGGCGCCGAGTACCGAAACTGCTTCCGCGGTCGCAAAAAAAGTAAACGAAGGGACGATCACTTCGTCGCCTGCGCCGATGCCGGCGGCCATCAACGCCAGTTGCAGCGCCGCGGTGCCGCTGTTGACCCCGATGCACGCGTGCGCGCCGACGTATTCTGCGAAGGCAGCCTCAAACGCGCGGACTTGCGGGCCGAGGATGAACGACGTGTTTTCCACGACGCGCGCGATCGCGGCATCGATCTCTGTTTTGATTGAATTGTATTGCTGTTTTAGATCGACGAAGGGAACGGCGACATTCGCGACTTGTGGATTATGAATCTGGGCTGCACCTGGTGCGTAAGGTTTGGACATAACTATGATTTCGAATTTCGGATTACCTGTGCGGGATTTCCGGCAACAGTCACACCCGCCGGCACATCTTTCGTGACGACCGCACCGGCGCCGATGATCGCGCCTTCGCCGATCGTCACGCCGCAAAGAATGGTGGCATTACTGCCAATGCTGGCGCGCGACTTCACGATCGTCGCAACTACGGTCCAATCGGCTTCGGTTTGGAGGGCGCCGTTCTCTGTGGTCGCGCGCGGATATTTGTCGTTGATAAAAACGACACCGTGTCCGACGAACACTTCATCGCCAATCTCGACGCCTTCGCAAACAAAGCTGTGGCTGGATATTTTGCAGTTGCGGCCCACGCGCGCGCGCTTCTGGATTTCGACAAATGATCCGATAGTCGATCCGTCGCCGATTTCACAGCCGTACAGATTGACGAAGTGATGAATTTTTACATCGCGCCCGAGTTTGACGTCAGGCGCGATCACACAAAATTGTCCGGGCATGTATTGCTGACGGGGTAGAAACTCTTTGCAGTCGGTTTGATTATGGCGCGGCGGCCCGTGCGGTTTCGGCGCCTTCCTCAGCCTCGGTGTAATAATCCGACTGGTAGTACGCCGAATAATAGCCTCCGCCGTAATAGCTGTGCGATTCGGCCTTCACGTTGTTCAGCACGACGCCAAAGATATGCGCTCCGACATCGAGGAGTTGCTGACGCGCCCGGCGCACCACTGCGCGCGAGCTGCGTCCGCCGTGAACGACGAGAATGACGCCATCGACAAACGTTGAAAGAATCGCCGCGTCGGTAAAGGAAATTGCCGGCGGCGAATCGACGATGATGTGCGTAAATCGTTCGGACAAAGACTGAAGCAGCTTGCGCATTTCTTCAGAGCCGAGCAACTCTGCCGGGTTCGGCGGAATAGGACCGGAAGTCAACAGCTTCAGGTTCGGCACTTTTTCGTAGGGCTGAAGCACCTCATCCAACGGACTTTCTCCCGAAAGGTAATTCGTCAGGCCGCGCGCGTTGGAGAGATTAAAGTTCGCGTGCAACCGCGGCCGCCGCAAGTCACAATCGATAATCAACACGTTTGCGCCCGTTTGCGCCAGCATGAACGCAGTGTTAATGGCGGTCGTGGTCTTGCCTTCGGAAGGCTGGCTCGACGTGATCAGGATTGTCTTTGGCGGATTGCCGGCGGACGACAGTAAGAGCGAAGTCCGCAAGTGTCGATAAGCTTCCGCGATCGGCGAACGCACATCGGTAACCAGTGCGAGCGCTGTCGAAGGGTTCGATCCATTTGCTTCGGTTTGCGCCGGCAACCTTCCTTTTTCATTTCGGGCTGCGGGAATCAACGCCAGTGCCGGCAGGTGAATGTAGCGATCGATATCGTCGATCGACTTCACGCTGTCATCCAGGAAATCAAGCAGAAAGGCCAGACCAATACCGGCCATCAACGACAACAGAAATGCCACCACGATGGTCCGCAGCCGCGCAGGGCCAATCGGCTCGTGCGGCAACCGGCTGTAATTCGCGATCGAAACGTTTGTTCCGGCGTCACCTGAAACAGCATTCAACTCACGCTGCTTTTGCAACAGCGTGTTGAGATACTGCTCATCGGTCGTCAACTGCTGCGTCATCGCCGCCAGATCGATTTCTGCTTTGGTCTGCGCGGTAGTTTTGCCGTGCGCTGCGCTGTACTGTTTGACGAGGTCTTTGTACTGCGACTCGGACGCCTCGTAACGCTTCTTCATGGCCCCGAGGATTTGCACCGGGGCTTTCTTCAAATCGTCTTCCTTGGATTTTATTTGCGCATCGATCGCCTTAACTTCGGGCCATTCGGGCGTATAGCGTTGCAGTAGTGCGTTCCGCTTTTCGGTCAGGTCGCTGAGTTCGTCCCGCAGCTTACGAATGTGCTCGTCCTTTTGCACCTCGGGATTCTCCATTGGATCCGAGGTGTTCTTGGCTGCTTCATACGAAGCTTTCAGATTTCGACGCGCATTCTCTGCTTCGAGGAGCTGATTGCTGTATCCCTCTTCCCGTTTAGCTTCGAGATTTATTCCGTTTGTCGTCAGCGGCAGGTTGTTGGTCTTCGCAAAATTGAAGCGCGCGTCACGTTCGTCCTTGACCTTCTGCTGATACTCGGCAATCGCCTTTGCCAGCGCGATTCCTGCCTTGCTGGTTCCGGCCTGTTGGCGCTCAAGGTTGTTCTGCACGAAGACGTCGGCGAGCGCGTTCGCGACTCGTTGCGACATGGCCGGATCGGTATGTGTGTAGTTGATTACAACCAGGTTTGTCTTCTCGACGGGCGCGACGGTTTCATTGGCGACGATGGCATCCTCGTAAGGCTCTAACCTCTCCAATTGTTCCGGCGTGAGCTGACGGTCATACATTTCCGACTCGCCCACAGGTTGAGGCTCTGTACTCTGGCCCTCCGCGGATGTCTTCGCCGTCTTTTCGCGTGAAAAAATTCTCTTCAACGAAGAGAAGATGGTGCTGTTCGCCTGCCCACCCATGAAGTCGGGATTGTTCTGGAGATCCAGCGTGAGAATTACCTGTCTGGCGAGGATCGGACTCTGGAGGAGTTTGAGTTGCGTGCCCCAAAAATTCGGGTCGGTCTGGTTGATGACGAGCGCCTGCCCCGTTTGCAGAATATTTCCGCCCTTCGGCTCGATGCGAATAGTTGTGCTGCCCTGATAGATCGATGGTTCGCGATACGCTTGAATTGTCACGAGCGAGGTAATCACGAGCACGAGGCTTAGGATCAGCCACTTGCGCTTCAGAATGATGAACAAATACTCGCGGAGGTTTGTCTCGGGCTGATTGCCGTAGCGGCTGTACTTCCCGTATGCACGACCCTGCGCGATCTCGGCAAGCGACGTATCGGCCTCGCGCGGAGGCCTAACTGGGAGCAAACGTTCGTCTTGAGTCATAACTCTAAAAACCTATTTACCTGAATTATTTGCCTGGGGCAACAGGCGATCATAATAACAGACCCTCGAACCGAGGCAAATCAAAATGGCCCCTACACCGGCGGGGGCCGGGGTGGTTTGATTGGCGTTGATTTGGATGCTAAACGGCGGCGGACTGGCTGCCGCTCTGTAAGTTAACAAAAGTATGTAAGGCGTCGGTCCAATGAGGCATTGGGTCCAGATTTAGCGCCTCAGACCAGAGGCATCTCATGCGCGAATTGCGCGGTCGTGGGGCCGGGCGAGACAAGTCCGCAAGCGACACCGTTTCCAGCGGGACTGAAGTGAGTCCCGCAATTTCCAGCGCAGTTTGCGCGAAAGTCGCAAAACTCGCGCCGTCCCCGCCATTAACCACATGAAAAACGCCGGGCAGATCCAGGACCGCAAGCTCACGCATTCGCCGGGCGAGATGGGGCGCATAAGTCGGCGTGCCGATCATGTCTGAAATCGCTTTCAACGGTTCGTGGCGCGCGGCGCGCAGGAGTAGTGTGCTGAGAAAATTCTTGCCGCCCTCGCCAAAGATGTAGCCGCTGCGAACAATGATGGTGCGTGCCCAAGCCGCCTGCGCGCGCCGTTCGCCTTCAAGTTTCGATCGGCCGTAAACGCTGATTGGATTGGGCTGATCGCGTTGCGTGTAGAATCCCTGTTTCGTTCCGTCAAAAACGTAATCAGTTGAGATCGTGATCAGCAGCGCATCGAGTTCGCGGCACGAGGTTGCCAGCAACTCTGGCCCAAGCGCGTTTGTCGCTTCGGCATGAGCAGCGTCGGATTCGCAACCATCGACGTCTGTCCACGCGGCGCAATTGATGACAACGTCAGGCTTGGTGGCAGTAAATGTTTTGCGAAGCGAAGACGGGTCGCTGATGTCGAGCGAGCGATGATCGAAAGTGAACACGTCATCGCCCTCGGCCGCACAATGTTCGCTCATTGCGCGACCAACCAAGCCGCCGCCACCCGTGACGAGCACCTTCAATGCGCGCCTGCCTCCACTCCGTATTGCCGCGAGTAGTATTCGCGATAGGCGCCAGAGCGAACACGATCGAGCCAGCCGTTGTTCTCACGATACCAGTCGATCGTCTTCCGCAACCCGGTTTCCCACGTTTCTTGCGGATGCCAGTTGAACTCGCGCTCGATCAAACTCGGATCGATGGCGTAGCGTCGATCATGACCCGGCCGATCTTTAACGAACCGAATCAACGTGCGCGGTTTTCCGAGCGCATCAAGGACACTGTGCGCTACATCGAGGTTGTGTTGTTCATTGCGCGCGCCGATGTTGTACGTTCCGCCTGCCTGACCGTGCCGAAGCAATGTCAAAATCGCGCGACAGTGGTCATCGACGTAAATCCAGTCGCGCACATTCATACCGTCGCCGTAAACCGGAATCGGTTCATCGTTCATTGCGTTGGCGAGCATCAAGGGCAGGAATTTTTCGGGAAACTGACGGGGGCCGTAGTTGTTTCCGCAGCGGGTGATTACTGTATCGAGACCAAAGGTGTGATTTGCAGCGCGCACAAGCTGTTCGGCCGCGGCCTTTGAAGCCGCGTACGGACTGTTCGGTCGAAAGGGCGATTCTTCCGTGAAGAATGCTTCATCGTTTTCAGGCAAGCTGCCCATGACTTCATCAGTTGAGACTTGTATGAACCGCGGCACGCCGCGCTCGCGCGCTGCGTCGAGCAATACCTGCGTCCCGAGCACGTTGGTTTTGATGAACTCGTGTGCCGAGTGAATGCTGCGGTCGACGTGCGACTCAGCAGCGAAGTTAACGATTGCATCAGTTCCTTCGTTGAGCGCGGTCAACACCCCTTCGCGCTCGCAGATATCGCCGTGTACGAAATGATGGAGCGGTTCGTCAACTCCTTCGAGGTTCTCGAGATTGCCGGCATAGGTCAGGGCATCAAAGTTGACGATTTCACACTCAGGCAACTCTGCCAACGCCAGTCGGACAAAAGCCGACCCGATGAACCCTGCACCACCGGTCACGAATAGTTTCCGTAATTTGGTTTTTTCGACGATCGCCGTTTCCTCCTCAGAAACGCAATTAGAGGCCGATATTATCACGATCTTCGCTGGTCGAATGGTGGGCAGTCATGCCGCTTTTAAGGAAAGCCTCTTGATTGCAATTTCAAGCACCTAAAGGTACTTTTGACGCTCGATGAGAATTTTGGTCACTGGCGGCGCAGGATTTCTTGGCTCGCATCTTTGCGACCGTTTGATTGGGGAAGGCCATGAAGTTCTGTGTCTCGACAACTTCTTCACCGGCCGTCGCGAGAACGTCATGCACTTGCTCGATCATCCCTGCTTCGAGCTTGTGCGGCACGATGTGACTGAACCAATCCTGCTCGAAGTCGACCAAATCTATAACCTCGCGTGCCCGGCGTCGCCCGTGCACTACCAATACAACCCAGTGAAAACCGTGAAAACGAATGTCATGGGTACCATCAACATGCTGGGATTGGCGAAGCGCGTTCGCGCGCGCATTTTGCAGGCGTCGACCTCGGAAGTTTACGGCGATCCCGAAGTGCATCCGCAGCCGGAGACGTATTGGGGAAACGTGAATCCGATCGGCGTCCGCAGTTGTTACGACGAAGGAAAACGTTTGGCCGAAACGTTGATGATGGACTATCAGCGACAGAACAATGTGGACACGCGCATCATGCGCATCTTCAATACCTATGGCCCGCGCATGCTCGAGAATGACGGCCGGGTAATCTCAAATTTTATTGTGCAGGCGCTGCGTGGTGAGGAGCTGACAATTTACGGTGATGGCAATCAGACCCGATCGTTTTGCTACGTCGATGATCTAATCGACGGCATGGTGCGGCTTATGAACCTTGCCGATGGTGCGACGGTGCACGAGCCGGTTAACGTCGGCAATGATCACGAATTCACTATGCGGGAATTGGCGACTGAAGTGGGGCTGGCAGTCGGCATCGAACCAAAAATTCGCTTTTGTGCGCTGCCCGCGGATGATCCGCGTCAACGCCGTCCCGATCTGACGCGGGCAAAGCAAATGCTTGGGTGGGCGCCTTCCGTTCCGTTCAAGACCGGCATTCGTCAGACAGTCGAGTATTTCGCGAAGCGATTCGAACAGAAGCACCCACCGCTGGCGCACACCGCGCACAACGAATAATCGAGATATTCGAAGGAGTCTGTTTAGGTAATGGCAGAGACGCTCGGCACACTCGCCGACAAACTAACCACCGTGAAGCTGAAACTTTGGCACACGGATGACGCCGAGCGTGTTGCCAGTCTCACTGTGCAAGAGAAGCAACTCGAGGCCGAAATCGACGAATTCGTCGGCGCCGCCATTGCTGGAGACATACCGATCGAACGACTGACCTTCGCAGCAAACAAGGTTTACAAGAAAGAGGGGAACGCGATCGCTGATTTTTCCGGGACCATTGGCGAACTCTTCTCGCAATTGGCCGAGACTAACTGCAAACTCTGGCACGTTCAGGAGAAGGTTTATGAGTTCGAGCAGATTCCTCCGGCGCAAAAGGACGAAGTCATCAAAAAATTAGCTGTCGTCAACCTCGAGCGTAATCAATGTATCGATCGTTTGGACCAGGAGTTCCAACGGTCGGTAGCCGCACTTCAGAGTTCGGCTTAATCCTGCCAGCGCAACTCAGGCAAAAGCTATCATCCGCGCCGCCTTAGCAACGTAGCAAAAAATTGGGAGCGCCACTATGTAATAAAAGCATTGACAAGTCTGTGGGTTTGGAGTATCAAGGCGGCTGCTTTTCAGCAGACTATTAAGCTCGCCCTGTAGATTTTTCCCCCGTCCGTAGCCCGACCCAACGCGGGAGGGTCTTGCAGCCTATTTGCAGCAGCGAAAAAGTCTTGACGACTAAACAGATTTGACATTAGAGTATCCGGCCTCAGTCAACCAGCTTTATTGAGTCCGGCTACCTCTCAGCGAGGTAACGAAAAGTTCCGGTACACTCCAGAGCTGCAATTTATCGTCTTCTTCGTAACTAAGAGTTGCCACACAAACCCAGGAGGCCTACACAAATGCAAACTCCAGTCTACAGCCGAAGGTTTATGCGTCCCAAATTCTTCGCCATTCTTGTCGTGCTTATTTTGGGCGCATTCGCGCTCGGTGTGCCGTTTCGTTCTGCCGTCTCGCGCAGCAACGTCAAACCCGGCAGCCACGGCAAGAACGTGACGTCAAAGGAAGCGAGTCCGCTGACGCGGCATTTGTCCAGGTGGGCATCAATGTTTCCGTGGGTGACGGGTGAAAGCGTCACGCTTTTCGCCGCGGACTGCTCGACGCCGAAGACTGCGTTTGCTCTCGGTGAGACCGTTTGCGCGCAGACGGATGGGGTGGATCTCAGTGTCGCGGGCAACTTTTACATGAACTGGATCGATTCAAGTTTGAACCAGACAAACGGCGGGACGATTACGCAGAATCCCCAAACTTTCTTGTTCGTTCCGCCCGCAGCGGGGACGTACAAAGCGCAGATCGGCCGGGTGAACCCTGCTGATAACGCAATTATTGGAAATCCTCCGATTTTTACTGTCAGCAGCAACGGGGTTGGCATCTCTACTTATGCAGCCGGCTGCACCACACCACAGACAACCTTCAGCTTAGGCGCTACCGTTTGCGTCAAAGTGCAAGGAGTCGACCCGAATTTCAATCGCCGTATCGCCTGGGTTGATCCTGCAGGCAACATTCGTCAGGTGACCGCTATTACCAGCGATCCGCAAACTGACAGCTTTACGTTGCCAACCGCTGCCACCGAGCTGATTGATAATGCGCAGGTTGATAACCGGGGTCCGTGGAAAGTAAATGTGATTTCCGCAAGAGGCACGGTGATCAACGGTAATACGTTCAATGTGCAGGATGCGCAGGCGTATGCCGATCTTACGATAGGCAAGTCCGCGGTAGACACATCGACGGTTGATAATGGCAACAATGTTACCTACAGCCTATCTATTTATAACTACGGACCGAATCCCGCACAAAACGTCGTAATTACGGATCCGGCGCCGCCTCAGACTTCTGTCGCCAACGCAACGTTCGTTTCCGCGACGCAAATTTCCGGACCAGCCTTCACTTGCACTGGATCCAGCCCGGCCGTTTGCACCAGAGGAACGACAGGTAGCCCGCTGTTCTTGAATCCCGGAGAAAGCGCGGTGTTCGAGTTTGTTTACACAGCCAACGGTTCTACGGGTGCACAAATCATCAACACGGCCAATGTATCAAGTGACACAAACGAGCTGGAGTCGTCAGACAATACAGCCAGTGCTGACCCAGTTACGATCGGCACGGGAGGCGGTACGCCGGCAGATTGTCAACTTGAGTGCCCGAACAATATTACGGTCGCGCAAAATACCACTGGCGGCGCGAATGTGACCTTCGCCGCTGCTGATGCAATTGGCAGTTGCGGAACCGTTAGTTATGACCACGCTTCGGGCTCGTTCTTCCCAACTGGAACGACAACCGTCACCGCCACTTCGTCCACAGGCGGCGGTTTCTGCAGCTTCACGGTGACAGTCGTGTCGGCAGCAGCTCCGACGATAAGTTGTCCGGCAAACCAAACTGTTGCGGCCCCGTCCGGACAGCCAGAAGCCTCGGTCAGCGTCGGATCGCCTACCGTCACCGGTACCGGCGTAGTCGTCAGCAGCTCGCGAAGTGACGAACGGCCGGTGAATGACACTTATCCAATTGGCACAACGACGATCACCTGGATCGCTACGGACCAGTTCGATCGTCAAGCCACTTGCACTCAGACGATTGTCGTTACGTCGGCTGATGCGCCCACCATTAGCTGTCCGTCCAACAAGTCGTTTACGTCCAGCAATGGGTGCACTTACACAGCTACTGCGGCCCAGATCGGGACGCCAACCACTACTGGTCCCAATGTAACGGTGACAAGCGAGCGCAGTGACGGACAGGCTTTGACTGATCCGTATCCGGCCGGCATCACTTACATTGAGTGGACCGCCACGAACAACGTTGGAACTGCGTCGTGTACGCAAAGCATTACCGTGGCCGGCAACGACACGCAGGCTCCAACCCTGAATGTGCCGCCGAACATTACTACGAGCACTGATCAGTGTTCGGTCTCGCTCGACGATGAGCAATTCGTGGCCACGGCGGATGACAATTGCAGTTCGTCTGTGAACATCAGCCGGACGGGTATGCCACAGATTGCGTGTCCGACACCGGGAAATCCGAACAAGACGTGTGACAGCTTCGTGTTCCCGACCGGCACGACCGTGATTGTCTACACGGCGACGGATTCAGCTGGGAACAGCACGACGGGCACTCAGACCGTAAGGGTGAATGAGAACCCGAACATCAATCCGACGATCACGGCGCCTTCCGGTCTGACCGTGAACACAGGTCCGGGAGCCACTTCGTGCGGCGCGTTTGTCGGTGACGCGACGCTCGGCACGGCTACGGCCAATGACAACTGTCCGGGCTTTGTCGTCACGCGCTCGGGTGTTCCCGCCGGCAACAACTTCCCGGTCGGAAACACCACCGTCACCTACACGGTGACTGACCGCGTAGGCAATACGGCCCAAGCCACGCAGACGGTGACCGTGGTCGATAACACTGTGCCTGTGGTGACGCCGCCTGGACCAGTCACGCTCTACACGGGCGCAGGGGCAACTTCGTGCAGTGTCACCGTGACGAATCTCGACGCCACGCTGGGCACGGGTTCCGCTACAGACAA
>Ga0075424_100006207_pt1 | contig 11500 bp, 11 predicted proteins | sample SoiMethybrSBSTD3_FD_75301 | JGI IMG/M metagenome (GOLD analysis project Ga0075424, IMG submission 75301) | Bulk soil microbial communities from a Populus tree surrounding site in Tennessee, USA - Soil MetaG P. TD hybrid SBSTD3 | ecosystem: Environmental > Terrestrial > Soil > Tree plantation...
GCCCGCCGTCGAGAACCGTGATTTCGACTGGCAGTGGACAATCGGTTTCGGCTCTCGGATCAACCTGCGACTCCTACGCGACGTTCGCTTCGTTCAGCGATCCGGACGACAGCACCCGGCTGCTCGAAGAGATGAAGACGCGGCTGCCGGGGCGAGGGCTCAGCAGCGCCCAACGCCGTTACGCTGACAAATCTTCTGCGAGAGACCGAGACGCGTCACGGCGGTACGAACCGATGGCGCCGCGGGACCGCTGATCAGGATCGTACGGCGCCGACATAGTCGAGCGCGAACGCCGTAAGATTCGCACGAACGGTCAACGATGCCACGATGCACATCGAAGTGCCGCCAACCAGATGCCCACCATCGATGTTGTCAAAACCGTTTCATGTACCCTGTGAAGTGCCGGGCACACCGTGATTTGCGGACACTGCTTTCGTCCGCCACGTGTCCGTCAGTTTCCCCGTGCATCGGCCCCGAACACATCGACGTCCCTCACGCTATCCCTCAATTTGCCCCGGTTGTAGACTTCGCCGGCCCGAGCCGATACGTGAAAGGCATGGCACGGGCCAAACCGCAACGAGCGCCACTCACGGCGGACGAGCGCGAAGGGATCGTCCTTGCCGTCAATTCCGCGTTCCGCAAGCTGAAGAATCTCTACGCGCGGATTGTGCCGATCTTTGAAGACTTCGGATTCACTCCGCCTTCTGCGGGTGTGATCGCGCGGGATTTGTCTGAGAAGATCGAGAAGGCAATCATCCAGCACTGCGAATCCTTGAAGGGCAACGGGCACTGCGACCTGTGTCGGTTCGACCAGGATTGGGAGGTCAAAATCTGCAAGGATTCCGGCCTGACGATCAACCAATCGAAGGTGATCAACGGCGAGAACTACACCGGCTCGTCGTTTTCGGTATTAGCGAGCGCCTACGGACAGACGCCGAAAAAGACTTGCAGCTGATGGAGATCGAATGAAGTTTAGGCTGCTGGCTTGCATTTTGTCGATCGGCCAAGCGGTGCCACAAGGAGATAGCATCGTCGACGCGGCGCGACGACAGGGCGGAGCGGCGACTATTGATCTTCATGTCATGCCCGCGGTCGGAACCGTGGAGCAACTGGCGAATTTGTCTTCGCTAATACTGCGGGGAAAAGTTGTCTCTATTGCGACCAGGGTCTCCAAGGACGAGCGAATTGTGGTCACCGAATATGAGATCGCGCCTCAGACTTTCTACAAAGGCTCTTACGCTGTTCAGTCACGGCCGGGGTTTGCCACGGGACTGATCGTCCAGCGGCCCGGCGGAACCATGAATTTTAACGGACTCCGGCTGGCTACGACGCTCGACGACTTTCCCGAAGATGAAGCGCCGAAGGTCGGTGAAGAAATGATCCTGTTTCTCACGCGAAGCGAGGTGGAGCCGGGCAAATTCCGCATGATAGGGAACGCCTCCGGTGCCTTTAGAATTGCCGAGGGCAAGGTGGCTGCGCTCACAGCAGAAGTGGCACAGAGACGAGGAGACTCGCCACAGACGTTTCAGGAGTTCGAACAAGACCTGAGGCGCTTGCTCGCCAGATGATTGACATGCCGGACGCGCTTGTGGCCATTGCGCGCGTCATCGGGGAAGACGAACAGCTACGCCAGTGGTTCCATCACATTGCCACCGCACCAGACAACATTCGAGTTTCGGCAGTCGGGCGATTGACGTCACAAATGACGGCCGGTGGAGAGGACGCGAAGGTCATCGCCGCCTTCCGGTTGCTTAGCGATGGCCCCACCTGCAGGGCGGTGCAGCAGGTCATATATGACCGCTGTGGGCCTATGAAATGAAGCCCGTCGAACGGGGCGTATTTCGACGATCTGACCGGGAACGGCGCTTATCAGACTCACCGTATACTTCCTGTATTACAACTTCGGCCGCGTGCATCAGACGCTTCGCGTGACACCAGCAATGGAGACAGGAGTCTCCGATCACATCTGGAGCATTGAGGAAATCGTTGGCCTACTCGCGAGCTGAGCGATGACGCTAGAAGCATTGACCCAAGCCGCGATGGCAGTCGTTGGGGAGTTCGCGTCTAGCCCTGACTGCACGGTCGGCGGAGTGGCCGCAGCGCTCGAAACAACCTCTGGCAGCGTTTATACGGGAGTCTGCATCGACACTGCATGCAGTCTCGGGTTTTGCGCAGAGCATTCGGCGATCGCGGAAATGCTGAAGGCTCGCGAGTCAGAAATACGAATGATCGTGGCCGTGATGGCTGATGGTTCGATTGTGCCGCCTTGTGGTCGATGTCGCGAGCTGATCTGGCAGGTCAACACTCGGAATGCAGCCACAGTCGTCATAGTCGGCCGCGACCGGGCCGTTTCACTGTCCGAGCTATTGCCGTTCCCATGGCCGCGTCAGCCGATTTCAAACTGACCAACTACCCCCTGAGAAGGCTCGCCGCACAGATCCCGACTCTTTCCTCTCCCTGCCTGCGCCCGAACCCAACGGCGGACCGACAAGACGTCTCGCGATGGCAGCACGCGCACCGCGTCACTCAGGCAGGCCGAGATCGCAAGTGGGACTTCACCGAGAGTTGATCGCTCGCACGTGCTCAACGATGGCCGCCGTCTCTCACTACCGCTTTCATCAGTTAGCTGTTGCTTTCGGATTTCCGGCCAATGGCACTCGAAATGGCACTCGCCAAGGCCATCATCGATGAACGCTTCGCAAGGCATCACGCCGTTCTTGCATTGACGTTTCAACCGGAGGTGGTTCCCACATCGATCAGTGTTGATCAGGACGAGGTAGCAACATGGCCACCGACGCCGCAGCGGTCGGGTTAGAATGTGACCCGAATCGCGCCGCGAACAGTTCGCGGATCCAGCCACGAGTCGGGACGGCCGAGTGTCGAACCAGAGAATTCGTACACCGGTCGAAAGGCGGTCGGGTTGGGTGCCCCCTGATTGGCGACGTTGAAGACGTCGATGAACAGCCCGAGGCGGGCCGTACTCTTCGGCAGGCCGAAGGTCTTTTCCACTCTCAGATCGAGGACGTTCACCGCTGGCAGCCGCCGCGTGCCTCGCGGCTCAACGCGGACGAATTCGAAACCCTGCGTCAGATCGAAGACGCGGATGGTGCGGCCCCACGCATAGCCGCTGTTATACCGATACACAGCGCTGAGATTGAATCCGCCCAACTGCGGAATCCGATACGTTCCCTCGACTTTCACTTCGTGAGGAGTGTCGTAGGAGGTACGCGCGGCATTGTTGATCTGCGTGTTCGGATCACCGTATCCGCTTCCGATTCGAGCGTTCGAATGAAACGTGTTATTGAAATTCCCCTCTGTTCGTGACCAGGTGTACGCGGCGAGCATCTGCCACTTGTCCGCGAAGCGTTTGCGGCCGACGAGCTGAAACGCCGTGAAGTTCCGAAACGCACCCGGCAGGTTCATGGTGACAGCGGTTTGGGCGGCACGTGTTCGATCGAAAACGGTCACCAACCCGCCATCATCCGCCGTGCCCACTGTGCCATCGGGGCCGGGGTCAACGCGCTGCACTGGCGCGTACTCTGCACCGATATCGAGGCTCCCGATCATGTCACGGTAGTTGCGCCGAACGATCTGTCCTGTGACCGACACGTTCTTGAAGAGCTCGTGCTCGATGCCCACGAGATACTCGTCCATGAACGACTGCGACAGCTTTGGATCGACGGTCTGAGCGCTCTTGAACGGGCTCCGAGAAATCTCGGTCAACTGGTCCGGCCCCGTCACGCGGGCGGTAATTACCGGCGCATTGTCGACGCCGACCAGCTCGAACTGGCTACCGTACAGCGTGTCGTAGTAGCGACCGGCGTGCGCTCTCGCAACCGTACGGTGATCGGACCCGAGATCCCAGGCCACACCGACTCTAAGCGCCAACGGGCTGGTCGAGAAAGCGTTCGAAACTGACGGCGTGGATCCGCGGTTGATGTCCCAGCGGATGCCCGGATCGATCGTGAGCCGCTCGGAAAGCCGCCATCGATCCTGCGCGTAGATGGAACTGCGAATGGTCGTGAAGGTACCTTTCCAGCCCTCCCAGTTCTCCACCAGGTACGGCTGACCGTCCATGTCTTCGTAGAACTTGCCGCCTGGATACCCGGTAACGCTCGTCGACGTGCCGTGCTCGAGCTCGAAGCCGAATTTGAGCTCGTGGCTCAAGCCGAGGACCCGATTGGCAAAGTGACTCGCCGTCGCCGCGGTAGATCGTGGGCGGCGGTCGTAGCGTCCAAAGGCCCACGCGTTCACCGAAGCCAACCCAGTTTCCACGTCGATGTGTGGTGCAGGTCCATCATCGCCGTTCGGTAGGCTGGAATCGAGGGAGAGCGGCGAGTTGTAGCCTCGGTTTCGGACCTCGACGAGCGTCCGATCCGACACCAGCCACGTCAGCCGCGTGTTCCAGACTCGCTCGGGCTGAGAGGAGATCTGCGTGGCTTCCATCGGCGTATATACGTTGGCGCCGACTCCCGTCAGATGGTTCTCGCCACCGATGAAGAACCCTTCGAGTCGTATGGACGGTGTGAGCGCCCCCGTCATCTTGATGATCCCGTGCGTGTCGTCCTGCGTGGTGAGTCCCGGGCCGGCGAAGCCGGCCGGACGATCTCTACGTTTGTAGTATTCGAGGCCTGCAAAGAACCAAAGCCGGTCCTTACGGATCGGCCCGCCCTGCTGAAACGACGCGTCGCGCAGCGCCTCGATCGTCCGAGGGACGAACTGTTGCTGCAACTGCTGGGACAATTCGCGTGTGTTGTTGCCCACCCAGGCGGTCTTCGTCGTCCAGTACTCGCCCAGTCCCGAAAAACGATTGCTGCCCGACTTCAAGGTTCCAGTGGTCACCGCGCCTGTGAAACCGCCGTATTCGACGTTGGCGCCGAGCGTCACGGTCTGCACTTGATCGACCCAGTTATAGTTCAAACGCAGCCACGGACTACCCTCCTCCGGATCGGTCAGATCGACGCCGTCGAGCACGAGGCCGTTCGATCCTTGGGATGCGCCATAGGCCACATTGGCGACGACGCCGGGTACGAGGGCGACGAGATCCTCGAGCCGGCGGCTCGTAGGCAGATTCTCGAGAAAGGATCGTTCGAAGTTGGTCGGCGACGCTGACCTCCGGACATCGACGAGCGGCGCGCGCGCGATGACCGTGACGGTGTCCCGGACCACGGCGACGGCCAGCTCGAAGTCGACCGTCAGCGTCGCGGCAATTTCAAGCGCGATATCGGTCTGGCTCTGTTCCGCAAAACCGTCCGCGCGCGCCGCTACGGTGTAGCGACCCGGCGGCAGGGCAGCAAAGCGGTACCCTCCGGCGCCGTCCGTGACGGCACTCCGCGGTCCGCCCACGAGTTGGGGACTCGACAGGCGCACCGGCGCGCCGCGTATCGGTGCTCGAGATGCGTCGGCGACAACACCGACCAGCGTTGACGTATCGAGTGCCTGGGCCCCGGCGCGGTTCGGCATCGCGACAATGATGCCGAGCAGGAGAAGTGCCGAACGTTGCATCCGCAGCCTGCTCACGACAAAACGTTCATGGCACCGTTACGGTAACCCGGAATGGCATCTGATAGAAACCTTCCGCATAGACAATTTGCTTTCCACTCGTGGTCGTGGCCTGAAGCTCCCCGACGGCATCGAGAGCGGCTTCGATTGTCCACGCAGACTGACCGGTCCTAGTGATCGCGACGGGGCTAGTGCCAGGATAGCGCCACGGATTGAAGCGGATCGTCCATAAGTAGGGATCCGCAGAATTGGCCGTATCGTAAAAGTTCCATTTGAACTCTCCGGCCATGGTTCCGCCAATGGCGATCGAGTACAGGCCGTTGGCCAATGCGTTGCCATTGGCGTCTCGAGGGCCGGCAAGACTCGGGGGCTGGAGCCGGCTACTCGAGAGCGCCATGAACGTACGGCGGCTGTCGCTCGGCGGCTGCGTCACGTTCGAAAAGTCGAAGAACGCACTCCGCCCAAAACTCAGGGGCAGCACGAAGTACAAGTCGTCGAACGAGTCGATGTAGGCACCCTGTTGCGGCGTGGTCCGGGTGGGCGCCTGTCCTACGTACGGTCCGCCGCTGTCGCCTTGGATCCGGTCTGGATTATCCATCGAAGGACAGGTGAGCGACGCTCCCGTACATCGGAAGGTCAGCGTGGCAGGAATGAGTTTGTTGGCTTGTGCTAACGGCGCGACAGAACCAATATCCAAGAGCAGACACGCAACCGAAACACACGCCGCCACTATACGCACCATATGCGCTCCTCCGCGACCCTGCGGCCGCCATCTGAAGAAATCTGTGCTCGCCGTTCACTGATCAAAACAACCGAGAGCCCGATCCCGGACAAGACACGTGGAAACCGCCTACAATTGGTCGCTGGCCGGCTTGAGGCTGTCTCTCTCTCCCCCGAGCCATGAAAAAATCTCCGCCTGGACCGCCTGACGTCCGCCGTCCCCCTGGCCCAAACTCGGGCGCCGAGACGACCGCAACCCTCCTGGTCCGCGCCCGCGCAGGAGATAAGGCGGCCGTCGACGTGCTCTTTGCCCGCTATCTGCCCGCGCTTCGTCGCTGGACTAGCGGCCGACTACCCAGATGGGCGCGCGACATCTCAGACACGCACGACCTTGTCCAGGAAACGTTGCTTCAGACGTTTAAGAGAGTGGAAACCTTCGAGGCGCGAGGACCCGGGGCGCTCCAGGCATATCTTCGTCAGGCGGTCCTGAACGGGATTCGAAACGAATTGCGTCGATTTGGGCGCAGGCCCGCGATCGCCGAGCTCGACTCGAACCAGGTGGTCGACGCCCCCTCGCCCCTCGAAGCCGCGATCGGGCGCGAAGCGGTCGAACGTTACGAGGAAGCGCTCGCCGAACTGAAGCCGGAAGACCGCGAGCTCGTGATCGCACGGATCGAGATGGGGTACGACTACAACGAATTGGCCGAGGCGTTCGACCGCCCGACCGCCGATGCCGCACGCAAGGCGCTGCAACGCGCGATGGTGCGACTGGTCGAGGCGATGAAGCGGCGCGAATAGGTGGAATTGAGGTCGTGGAACACGACGAACGCTGGTTGACTGATCTCATCGGCGCCGTGCTCGACGGAACGGCGAACGACCTGGATACCGCCGAGGTCGGCGCCAGCGATTCGCAACGTGCGGCGATCAGGCAGCTCAGGATTCTCGCGCGTGTGTCCGAGCTGAATCGCAGCGTGCCGATCGACTCGTCGTCGACGGAAACTGGGCCCGGTGATTCACCGGGCCGGCTCGTGTCATGGGGCCGGCTCTCCATCCTCGCGGAGATTGGACGCGGGGCGTACGGCGATGTGTACCGAGCTCGGGATCCCCGCCTGGATCGCGACGTCGCGCTCAAGCTTCTTCGCCTGGCTTCGACTGACGACTCCGACCGCCAGGCCGCGCATCTCGTCGAGGAAGGCCGCCTGCTCGCCCGGGTCAAGCACCCGAACGTGGTCTCCATTTACGACGCGGATTGGATCGCCGATCGCGTCGGCCTCACGATGGAGTTCGTTGACGGCCGCACGCTGGAACAATGCCTCGAGTCCGACGGTCCGTTCTCCAGCGCCGATACCATCAGCATCGGCATCGAGGTGTGTCGTGCGCTCGGCGCAGTGCACCGAGCCGGGCTGCTGCATCGCGACATCAAGGCGCAGAACGTGATGCGTCAAGGCGATGGACGGCTCGTCCTCATGGATTTCGGCGCCGGCCGCGAGTTGGAGAGTTTGGACGCCGCTACCCAGGCGGCCGGCACGCCTCTGTATCTGGCGCCCGAGATCTTCGAGGGAAAACCGGCGAGCGTCCAAAGCGACATTTACAGCGTCGGCGTGCTGCTCTACCACCTGCTGACGGCTGACTACCCCATCGCCGGACGCTCGCTGCGCGAACTCGCCGATCGTCACCGGCGCGGCGAACGAACGCCGCTTTCTGTCCGCTGGCCAGACGTCGACCAAGCACTCGCGCCCATGATCGATCGCGCGACGTCACCGACGCCGAGCGACCGGTACACGACCGCTGACGATTTCCTGACAGCGCTCGAACGCTTGTCCCATAAGGCAGCCGCCGGTGTACGCCCTTGGATGTTGGTGGCGGCAGCGGCGCTCGCTGTCGTCGTCCTGACACTCTCGACTCTCTCTATCATCAACCTTCGTTCATCCAGACGGGGCGGTTTCGCTGCGTCGCGCGCCTCCTTGGGACTTCCCGATGATCGGTCCGTGGCGATCCATCGTATCGAACCACCGGAGCGGTTGTTACTGTTTGGTCAACTCTCTTACGACGGTCAGTACATTCCCTACTCCGAATTCGACGATGGCGGCTTGATGGTCCTGGACGTGATGACCGGGAAGACGCGCCGGATCGCAGCTCCCGATTCGGGTGACAGTTCGATCGTCGAGAGTGCCGTGATGTCGCCTGATGGCGCCAAGACGGCGTATTCGTGGCAATCGGGCGAATGCCGCTGCATCGAGCTTCGAGTCGCCGACACGCGCAACAGCGGGAACACTCCCGAGATTGTCTTGCACGATCAATCTATCGCAGACATCAGCCTGGTCGACTGGCTGCCGGACGGCACAGGCGTACTCGCGCAGTTACGGAAGAAAAATGGCACACGAACGATCGCGTTCGTCTCGACGCTCGATGGATCGACTCGTGTCCTTAAAGACGGTCTCGAGTACAGCCTCTCGATGCACCTTTCACCAGACGGACACTTCGTCGCGTACGACTACCCGGTTCGTACGGACGATAGGGCGCGAGACATTTTCGTCATGGCGGTCGATGGAGCGCACGAAGGGGTCGTCGTAGACGGAGCGGCTCAGGACGCGTATCCAACCTGGACGCCGGATGGACGTGGGATCCTGTTTGTATCCGACCGATCCGGCTCACTTGGCCTGTGGTTGGTGCGGGTGGTTGAGGGACAGGCACTCGGAGTCCCCGAACTCGTCATGAAGGACGTCGGCCGAATGGCCCCGGTCTCATTGTCGCGTACCGGTCGTCTGTTGTACGGGCTGCAGAGTCGAGCGGTGGATTCGTACACGGCGCGACTCGATTCCAGCGGTCTTGTTGCCGCCAAGACCGTAGCGCAGGCGGCCGCGAGCTACCTCGGATCCAATCTAGATCCGGAGTGGTCGCCGGATGGCACGTCGCTCGCGCTGGTCTCCCGTCGGCGGACGATCGGCCCCCATGCCCAGGCCCTCGTGATTCGATCGCTTGCAGGAGGCCGGGATCGCGAGCTGTGGCCAGACCTTGAAAACCTCACCGAGCCGCGGTGGTCGCCCGATGGACGATCCTTCCTCCTCCGCGGGACCAATAGTTTTGGCGTCCAGTATGTCTATCAGCTGGACGCAACATCGGGTGCAATCATGGCAACGTTCGATCCATCGGTGAGTAATGAGTGGGCAGCCGACGGACGCGCGTTTTACTCGGTCGCGAATCGGCGGATCTGGAAAACGGAAATCCCTTCCGGCAGTCGCAGGGAAATCTACCGCGATCCCGGCAAAGCGGGCATCGTCGCGCTCGCCGTGTCGCCCAACGATGGATGGCTGGCTATCGCCGTGAACACACAAGGCGGCCGGAAAATTCAGATCATTCCGGCTGACGGCGGACAGGCGCGCGACGTGTTCGAAGTGTCGGGAGCGGACCGCATCGTGCTGCAGCAGTGGACCAGGCTTGGCGATGCCATCCTCTTTACCCGCGCGACCATTGGCCGCCCGACCGTCATCGACGGATCCTGGCAGCTGTGGAGCGTACCCGTCGGCGGCGGTGCTCCGAGAAGCCTTCAGCTGGAAATGGATCGCCTTCGAGGCGTGCGCATGAGCCCGGACGGAGCACGCATCGCATTCCGAACGGGCGATCCCATATGGGATTCCTGGGTGATGGACAACTTTCTGACAACACGGTGATAGAGCCGTGATCCGTCGCTGAGTCCCGCTACTTTGGGAAACGTCACACGAAGAGTGGCACTCCTGAGAACGCCATCACGGTCAGCTCGCTCATCGACGCTGTGTTGTCTACTTGAGCATTCGCCAGTACGCTCTTGGCGGCGTTCCTGTTGACTCGATGCCGAACCGTTTGTCAGGTGGGGAGTCCTGCTCGATGAGGTCATGGATGTCTGCCAGAATCGAGCGATTGTTCCCGTAATACGAATGGCCAAGAAGGCTGGTGTCCACAAGCGAAGCGTCGACAGTGTCTACACCATTAACCACAAAAACATCGGGTCGAGTGTCACCAGCACGTCTATAGGTGCCGCTGTCGCCCTGATACTGCGCCGACGCCTTTAGGGCCACGTCATCTGATGAAGCATAAAGCGTCGTGCGATGACCGCTCTGCACTATGGCCCTGGCTAGGGGGGCGAATGTCGCTGCGTCAATGTCTGGCGCGGCCAAGATGATCTGACTGAACCGATTTGGCTGAATCCGACGCCCTGCGTCAATCCGATTCAGCGCATACGTCAGAGCGCGGTTTCCAAGACTGTGCGCAATGAGGTGGATAGTCTGGGCATCGGTTCGCTTCACGACATCTTCGAGGAAGTACTGAAGGTGAGAAATCGTCCATTCATTGTTGTTGTAGTCCGTAGGATAGGCCTTGAGTTGTGCCAGCGATGGCCAACTGTAGAGAATGGCCGCACCCTGAAATTGAAGATCCCACGCAATCTGGGCGGTCCGGAATACCGCATCTTGGAAAGCCACGTTAAAGCCGTGAACAAACACGAACGCTTCACGACGCTGCGACCTCGCAATCCTACGTGTCACGTCTGCATAGAAGTCGTCGTAGCTCTGTTCGGTAGACGCGCGTATCACGAGGTGAGTCTTTTCGTCCTCTATATAGAGTGTCTTGATCGTGGGTCGCTCGACCTCGCCGATCTTGTGTCTCTCCGGAATTCGAACGTCAATACGACCAAGATGAAGCGTTTCTGATGCGGTGCGAGTTGAGCCATACCCGAGTGGGTCATACGAAAGGCGCTCACGGTCGGTCGCAAAAAATACGGGGACGACACGATCTTGTGCGATTTGTGCGCAGGCGTTGAAAACACCGGCGAAGCCTATGCTGAGAAGGCCCGCATACGCTCCAAAGCGCACGACGGGGGCCGAAGAGTGTTTCATGGCATGCTCACTCGTTAGGCGTTGGGAGGATCTAACTTCTCGTTCTCATGGGAGTCAATAACATTGCAATTCGCTGTAGACTGTTGTCGACGAACTGCGTCTGCTTGGTCTGGCGTGCTGTTCGTCGCGAACAGGTGCCTGCGGTTTGACGGTGCCGCGAAGAATGCCAACACGCCCTTCAAGAAGATCATCCATTTCACGCTCTACAAAGATCGCCTCCAGATCGAGAAGGACGGGCCCGACCAGTTCTCTCTCGGCGAAGGCGACTTGGAGATCGTGAGCAGCGTCCTGGAGGCGGCATTACGAAAGGGGCAATCCGCAGGGGTGGCAAGGTGGCGAGAGGGTGACAGGGATCGAGGTGGTCGTCATTTCGTCGGCACGCGCGCCTTCAGTTCCTCCAACCAGGG
>Ga0075424_100006208_pt1 | contig 11500 bp, 8 predicted proteins | sample SoiMethybrSBSTD3_FD_75301 | JGI IMG/M metagenome (GOLD analysis project Ga0075424, IMG submission 75301) | Bulk soil microbial communities from a Populus tree surrounding site in Tennessee, USA - Soil MetaG P. TD hybrid SBSTD3 | ecosystem: Environmental > Terrestrial > Soil > Tree plantation...
GCGATGTGGGCGGCGGAGGCGGGCGCCGGCGCGTCGCACGGCACGTTCGCCGACGCGGCGGAGTTCGGCCAGACCGTCATGAACTGCACCGGTGGCGGGGTCTCGCTCGACGCCCTCGCCGCGGCCGGCGCCGAGCACCTGGCGGGCAAGGTGCTGATCGATGTCGCCAATGCGCTCACCTTCGAGACGGGCCGGCTGACGCTGACCGTCTGCAACACCGACAGCCTCGGCGAGCAGATCCAGCGGGCCCATCCGGAGGCGCGCGTCGTGAAGACGCTGAACACGATGGGGAACGAGGTGATGGTCCACCCGGAGCAGATCCCGGGGCGTCATTGCGTCTTCATGAGCGGCGACGACGCCGAGGCGAAGCAGCTCGTCGCCGGGATGCTCGAGAGCTTCGGCTGGCCGCCGGACTCGATCGTCGACCTGGGCGGGATCGAGACGGCGCGCGGCACCGAGATGTACCTCGTGCTCTGGATGGAGATGATGCAGGCCACCGGCGACCGCCGGCTCAACATCAACGTGGTGCGGCCGGACTAGTCCCTGACGGCGGCGGGCGCCGGGAGGACGACCCGGATGTTCGTGCCGGCGCCCGGGGTCGAGTCGGCGGTGGCGCGGCCGCCGTACTCCTCGGCGATGTGCTTCACGATCGCGAGGCCGAGGCCGGTGCCCGGCCCCGAGCGGGCGTCCTCGATTCGGTAGAAGCGCTCGAAGACCCGGCTCAGGTGCTCGGGCGGGATCCGCCCGCCGGTGTCGTGGACGACGATCTCGACGGCGCCCGAGAGCCCGCGGGCGCGGACAACGATCGACTCGCCCTCTCCGGCGTGGTGGATCGCGTTCTCGACGAGGTTGTCGAGGACGGCATCCACGAGGCGCGGCGCCACCGCGGCCACGAGCCCGCGTGTGACGGCCGTGCCGAGGCTCATCGAGGCGGTCCGGGCGGCGGCGGTGTGGCGGGCGACGCACGCCTCGACCGCGGTCGTGACGTCGGTCTGCTCGTCCTTGTCGGGCAGCTCGTGGCTCTCGAGGCGGACGAGCAGGATCATGTCCTCGATGAGCTGGCGCATCGCGTCCACCTCGGCCCGGGCCTGGGCGATCAGGTCGGAGCGCTCCTCGTCGTCGAGCGGCAGCGCCAGCGTCTCGACGAGCGCCAGGATGCGCTGGAGCGGGGTTCGCAGCTCGTGCGAGACGCCGGCCGAGAAGAGCCGGCGCGCGTCGCGGTAGTCGGCCTCGGAGGACTGGTCGGAGAGCACGACCGCGGCGCCGGCGTCCGAACCGCTCCCGAACCCGCGGATCCGCGCGCGGAAGCGGCGCCGCTCGGGCGTGTAGACGGTGAGCTCGACGTCTCGCACCGGCTCGCCCGCCGCTCCCCGGGCGGCGGCGGCGGCGAGCTCCGGCTGCGTCCCGGGGCCGGCCAGCTCGGGGCCCGCCTCCCGTGCGGCCGGGTTCGCGCGCACGACCTGGCCGTCGGTGTCGAAGAGCAGGATCGGGGTCGACGCTGCCGCCATCACGGCGTCGCGCGAGGCCAGCGCGGCCGAGAGCTCGGATCGCGGCACCGTCTCGCGGAGCTCGCGCTCGAGGGCGTCGAGCTCGCGAGCGGCGCGCCGGCCGCGGAGGACGATGACGGCGACGGCCGCCGCGAGGGCGATCGCCAGCACTGCCGCCAGAAGCCCCATCGCGGCGAGCGTACCAGCGCGGCGCGATTTGTATGCTGCCGACCGTGCGCGTGCTCCTCCCCGACGGCAACGAGCTCGACCTCGACGAGGGTGCGTCGGGGCGCGATGCGGCGGCTGCCATCGGCCCGCGTCTGGCCGACGCGGCGGTTGCCGTCCAGGTGAACGGCGAGGTGCGCGACCTGCGCCTGCCGGTGCGCGACGGCGAGACGATCCGCATCCTGACGGACCGCGACGAGGCGGCCCTCGCGGTGCTCCGCCACTCGACGGCGCATGTGATGGCGCAGGCCGTGCTGCACCTGTGGCCCGACGCCAAGATCGCAATCGGGCCGGCGATCGAGGACGGCTTCTACTACGACTTCGAGTTCCCGGAGCCGATCTCGGCCGACGACCTGGGCCGGATCGAGGAGGAGATGCGGCGGATCCTGAAGGCGGACGTGCCGTTCGAGCGCGAGGACGGCGTCGACCGCGGCGCGCTGATCGACCGCTTCCGCGCCGAGCACCAGCCGTACAAGGTGGAGCTCGCCGAGGGGCTCGAGGACGGCACGGTGAGCCTCTACCGCAACGACGACTTCGAGGACCTGTGCCGCGGCCCGCACCTGCAGACGACCAAGCCGATCAAGGCGTTCAAGCTGCTGTCGACGGCCGGCGCCTACTGGCGCGGCGACTCGAACCGGCCGATGCTCACCCGGATCTACGGGACGGCGTTCTTCCGCCAGGCCGACCTCGACGAGCACCTGGCCCGGATCGAGGAGGCGCGCCGGCGTGACCACCGCCGGATCGGCCGCGATCTCGACCTGTTCCACTTCGACCCGCACTCGCCGGGCTCGCCGCTGTGGCACCCGCGCGGGATGGCGATCTGGAACTCGCTCGAGGACCTGCGCCGGTCGGAGAACGCCCACCGCGGCTATCTCGAGGTGAAGACGCCGCTGCTCTACGACGTCGACCTCTGGAAGACCTCGGGCCATTGGGAGAAGTTCCGGGACGACATGTTCGTCATCCCGGGCGAGGGCGAGGCCCACACCTACAGCCTGAAGCCGATGAACTGCCCGGGCCACATGCTGCTCTTCGGCAGCCAGCGGCGCAGCTACCGCGACCTGCCGCTGCGCTACGCCGAGTCCTCGACGCTGCACCGAAACGAGCTCACGGGTGCCCTGCACGGGCTTATGCGCGTGCGGCACGTCACCCAGGACGACGCCCACATCTTCTGCACGATGGAGCAGATCGAGGACGAGATCTTCGCGTGCCTCGACTACGTCGACCTGCTCTACGGCATCTTCGGCGTCGCGACGCAGCCCGAGCTCTCCCTTCGGCCCGACAACAAGCTCGGCTCCGACGAGGACTGGGACGTCGCCGAGGCGGCGCTCGAGTCGGCCCTGAAGCGGCGGGGGATCGACTACGTGACGAGCCCCGGCGAGGGCGCGTTCTACGGGCCCAAGATCGACCTGCACATGACCGACGCGATCGGCCGCTCCTGGCAGATGGGCACCGTGCAGCTCGACTTCCAGATGCCGGCCCGGTTCGGCCTCACGTACGTCGGGGCCGACAACGCCGACCACATGCCGGTGGTGATCCACCGAGCGCTCCTGGGCTCGCTGGAACGCTTCATCGGCATCCTGATCGAGCACGTCGCGGGCGCGTTCCCGCTGTGGATCGCGCCGGTGCAGGCGATGGTCCTGCCCGTCGCCGACCGCCACCACGAGTACGCCGAGCACGTCGCCGCGGAGCTGCGCGATGCCGGCCTGCGCGCGGAGGCGGACCTGCGAAGCGAGTCCGTCGGCAAGAAGATCGCCGAAGCGGAGCACCAGCGCATGCCGTGCATCCTCGTGGTCGGCGACCGCGAGGCGGAGGCCGAGACGGTCTCGGTCAGGCGCCGCGGCAAGGGCGACCTGGGAGCGCAGCCGCTCGCGGACCTGCGCGAAGCCCTGCTGGCCGAAGCGGCCGCCCGAACCGCTGACTGAAGAATCGGGGCTGAAAAATTGGGGTCAGACCCCAATTTTTCACGCGCGGAGGGCGACCTCGAAGCGGGCCCGGTCGCCGCGGTAGACGTCGCGGGCGAACTCCACCGGCCGGCCGTCGCGGTCGCGGGCGGTGCGCGTGACCACCATCGCCGGAGCTCCCGGGCGGGCGCCCAGGTGGCGCGCGTCGTCGGGCTCGAGGACGGCCGGCTCGATCGACTCGTCGGCCGTGCGCGGATCGATCCCGTAGCGCTGGCGCAGGAGGTCGTAGAGCGACCCGCGGGCCAGGTCTCGCCGGCCGAGGTCGGGGCAGAGCGCGTCCGGCACCCAGAACGTCTCGAGCAGGAGCGGCTCGCCGTCGCCGAAGCGGACACGGCGCACCATCCAGGCCCGGCCGCCCGGCGGGAGCTCGAGCGCCGCCTGGGCCCGCGCGTCGAGCCGGCGCGTGCGCCGCATCTCCAGGACACGCGCGGACGGCACGATCCCCTGGGCGCGCATCTGCTCGGAGAAGCCCGCGAGGCGCTGGAGCGTGTGCACGACCCGGGGCGGCGACACGAAGGTTCCCGAGCCCGGTCGCCGGTACACCGTGCCGCGGCGGACGAGGAGCTCGACCGCCTGCCGGGCGGTCATGCGCGAGAGGCCGTGACGCTCGGCGATGGCGCGCTCCGACGCCAGCCGGTCGTGCGGCCGCAGCCCGCCTGCCGCGATCGCCCGCTCCAGCTCTGCCGCGACCTGGCGGTACCGGGGGGCGGCGTTGGCGGCGACGGCCATCGTCCGATCTATACCACGCCGGCCGTGGGGTCACCCATGCGGGCCGAGAGGATGGCGATCTGGCACAGCATGCGGTCCTCGACGCGGGCCAGGTCGAGGCCGCACAGCGCTTCGATCCGGCGCAGCCGGTAGTGCACGGTGTTTCGGTGGACGAAGAGCTCGCGGGCCGTCCGCGCGACGCTGTGATTGTGCTCGAGGTAGAGGGCCAGCGTGGTTTGCAGGTCGTCGGGGAGGCGGTCGATCGTGCGCGCCCGGACACGTGCGGCCCGGTCGCCGTCGTCGCCCAGGAGCGCGTCGTAGGCCTCGACGCCGGCGTAGCGGTGGAGGAACCCAGGGCCGCGAAGGCCGCGCCCGAGCCGGAGCGCCCGCCCCGCCTGGCGATGCGACTCGGAGAGGCGCTCCGCTCCGCCCGCCTCCTCGCCGGCCCCGCCGGTGAGCTCGCCTCCGTCCGGGGAGAGCCAGGCCAGGTCGCTCCCCACGAGCTCCTGGTCCGCGGAGGAGCAGACGACGACGATCTCGGCGCCGTCGCGCGCCGCGAGCGCCCGCCGCCGGAGCCTGTCACGCAGGAGATCGAGCGCCCGTTCGACTGCGCCCGGGTCGGCCGGCGCGCGGCGGAGCCGCAGCACGCGTGCGTCGTCAGGGATCTCGACGCCCAGCCGGCGGGCGCGGGCCTCGCACGCGGCGGCGTCGCCCGCCCGGCCGTGCACGAGGTCGCGCACGAACGCGGCGACCAGCTCGTCCTCCGTCAGGCGCTCGCGATCGGACTTCGCGATGTCGAGCGCGACGACGGTCGCCACCTGCTCGATCGCCTGCACGTCGTCCGCCTCGGCCGGCCGTTCGGGGATGAGGCCCACCCGGCCGTGCGTGACGCCGCGGGCCACGACCGGCACGACGAGCGCCTCCGGCGCGTCCGCGAGACCGCCGGGGCCCAGCCAGTGCGGGCGGCCGTCGGGCCGCCATCCCCCGAGCCGGCGGCCGGCGTCATCCTCGACGACGACCGGGTTGCCCAGCAACGCGGCCGCCCGCCGCACGACCGTGCCGAGGTCGGCGCCGTCGACGACCAGGCGCACCAGCTCGCGATGGATGCCCGCGGAGCGTTGGAGGCGCGCGTAGGAGCCTGACACGAGCCGCTCGTAGATGGACTGCGAGATCTCGACGAACGGCACCTCGCGCGGCAGCTCGAACACCGGCAGGTCGATCTCGTCGGCCTGGCGGCGCATAACGTACGGGACCGACTCGAGGTAGTAGCCGCACTTCACGACCATCGCGACCGCACCCGCCTCGACCATCCGACCGGCGAGCGTTCGCTGGAGCGCCGGGTCGTCGCCCAGGTTGTACGCGGTCGTGAGCAGGAGGTCGCCCGGGGCCAGGTAGTCGGCGAAGTCGTCGAGAACCTCCATCCACTGCACCCGCTCGACCTCGCGCCCGAGCCCGCCGCCGCCGGCCCGCAGCTCGGCCCGTCCGAGCGCGGTCTCCTCGACCAGCTCGGCGACGCTCACGCCGCTCTTGTGCAATTGCTCAATCATCCTTGACGATTTTAGAGCGTGGCGCCAATATGAGCGGGAATTGCAGCGGGGTAGCCTAGGCCATGCCCCTGAGCCTGGCGGCCCGCTATGGCCTGCACCGGGTGCTCGACGGTGACGGCACCTTCCCGCAGCCCGCGTGGAAGCTCGACGCCGACCCGCGCATCTCGGACGCCGAGATCCTGGTCGACGTCGAGCGCCTGAACCTCGACTCCGCGAGCTTCCGCCAGCTGGCGTCCGACGCAGGCGGCGATCCTGCGGGCGTCGCCCGGGCGATCGAGGCGATCGTCGCCGAGCGCGGGAAGCTCCACAACCCTGTGACCGGCTCGGGCGGCATGCTGGTCGGCACGGTGCGCGAGGTCGGAAGCCTCGTCCGCGAGAGCCGCCGCGTCGTTCCCGGGCAGCGGATCGCGAGCCTGATCTCGCTCACGCTGACGCCGCTTCGGCTGGACAGGGTGGACGGGATCGACATGCACCACGGACAGGTCGGCGCGGCGGGCACGGCGGTGCTCTTCGAGTCGAGCCCGTTCGCAGTCCTCCCCGAGGACATCCCCGAGCGGATCGCCCTGGCGGCGCTCGACGTCGCCGGCGCGCCGGCACGCACCGCCGGGCTCGTCCGCCCCGGCGACACGGTCGTCCTGATCGGCGGCGGCGGCACGGCCGGCCTGCTCACTCTGCACGAGGCCCGAAAGCACGCCGGGCCCGGTGGGTGCGTGATCGTGACCGACCTGGCCGAGGCCGCGCTCGGGGACGTGCGCGAGACGGGCCTCGCCGACCACGTCGTCGCCGCCGACGCCACCGACGCGCTCGGCCTCTACGAGGCGGTGATGGACGCGGCGGGGCGCGAGGCCGATGTCGCCGTGAACCTCGTGAACGTGCCCGGCACCGAGCTGGGCACGATCCTCGTCACCCGCGAGACGGGCACGATCCTCTTCTTCTCCATGGCCACGTCGTTCACGACCGCCGCGCTCGGCGCTGAGGGGCTCGGTCGGGCGACGACGATGCTGATCGGCAACGGGCACATGCCCGACATGGGCCTGACGGCGCTCAACGTCCTGCGCGAGAGCTCCGCCGTCCGGGCCGTGTTCGAGAGGCGCTATGCCGCCTGAGCTCCTGCCGCTCGTCCACGCTGCCGGGACGCACGCGGAGGTCGGCGCCCAGATCGGGAGCGCCAGTGCGTCCGCCGTCCTGCGCAGCGCCGCGGCGATGAGCACGGCGCAGATCGAGGCCGCGCGCCCGTACCGCGAGGTGACCGAGCGCGAGCTGCCCTGGCTGGTCGAGGAGCTGGACGCGGTCGCTGACGGCGCCGGCGCCGACCGCCTGGCGGTCTTCGCGGCCGGGATCGAGGAGCTCGACACCGGCGGCGAGGGGGAGGGTGCCTGCTCGGACATGGTGGCGCGCCCGCCGGCGAGCGTGGACGGGCACCTGTGGGTGGCGCACAACAACGACCTCTCGCCCGAGGTCGAGCCTGACATCGTGGCGACGGAGTGGCGCGTCCCCGGCGACCCGGTGGTGTTCACGATCGGCATCGGGCCGTGGATCAGCGTCGGGTTCAACTCCGCCGGCCTGGCCCTCACCGGGAACGAGGTCTCGCCCAACGACAACCGGATCGGGATCCCGCGGCTCCTGCACGTGCGCGACATCCTGCGCCGGCGTACCCTCGACGAGGCCGTGGAGGCGGCGCTCAGCCCGCACCGGGCGTCGTCGTACAACACGATCCTGAGCCACCGCGACGGCGGCGTCGTGAACGTCGAGGGGTCGGCGACCGAGGCCGAGCTGATCAGGCCCGGGCCCGGCGGCACGCTGGCACATACGAACCACTACGTGAGCGCGAAGATGCTGCCGTTCGAAGGCGACCCGGAGTACGCCGCGGGCTCGGCCGTCCGGTATCGTCGCGCGCTCGAATGGCTGGCGCCGGGACAGATCACGGAGCACGTTCTGCGCCGCGCGCTGCAGGATCACACCGGCGCGCCGCACTCGCTCTGCCGCCACCCGGAGCACGGCGCGCAGTCGAAAACTGTCTTCTGGTGCCTTGCCGACGTCACAGAGAGAAGCATCACGTACGGGCGCGGGAACCCCTGCGACTCTCTCGAGCAGCGATATGCCTTCGACTGACACGCCGACACCGACCAACCGCTACGCGGAGCTGACCTGGCCCGAGGTGGCCGAGTGGGCCGCCTGCGACCCCGTGCTGGTGATCCCGGTGGCCACGCTCGAGGACCACGGCCACCACCTGCCGATCGACACCGACGTGGTGATCGCCGAGACCCTGGCCGAGCGGGCGGTAACGGCCAGGCCCGGCCGGACGCTCCTTCTTCCGACGGTCACGCACGGCTACACGCCCCACCACATGGACTTCCCGGGCCCGATCACGATCGGCTGGAAGACGTTCGTCGACCACCTGGTCGACATCGGCAGAAGCGTGCTGCACCACGGGTTCCGGCGGATCCTGTTCGTGAACGGGCACGGGTCGAACGTGCCGCTCGTCGACATGGCCTCGCGCCTCATCATGCTGGAGGAGCGCGACGCGATCGCGGCCACGTTCTGGTATCTCAGCTCCCCGGCGTCGGCGGAGCTCCTGGCTGCGACTCGGTCATCGCCGGTCCCGGGCGGAATGGCCCACGCATGCGAGCTCGAGACGTCGCTCTACCTGGCGATCCGGCCGGAGCTCGTGCAGATGGAGAAGGCGGTCAGGGAGATCCCCGACTGGGAGTCCGAGCACGCCTGGATGGACTGGTCGGACGGCCCGCTCTCGGTCAAGGGCCAGTGGAGCGGGTGGACCGAGTCGGGCGTGATCGGCGACGCGACGGCGGCGACGGCCGAGAAGGGGCGCATGTGGCTGGAGCGCGCGGTCGAGGAGATCTGCGAGTACATCGACGACATGGCGGGTCGCAGGTCGCGGCCTGGGCGGGACCATCACACCCACGCTGTGGCGGGAAATCCGAGGGAGGATGACGTATGAGAGCTGGAAGACTTTTGACAATCGCCGCTGCGGTGGCCGTCGCGCTGGCCGCGGGGGGCTGCGGTGGCGGGGGGAGCAGCGACAACGGCGGCGGAAGCGGTGGAGCGGTCAAGGAGGGCGGCATCTTCACGATCGGGTCCACGAACTACATCGACACGCTCAATGTCTTCAACTACATCGAGGCGGGCGCCACGGTCTCGTTCCTGGAGATCTATCCGGAGCTCGTCCAGTACGGTCCCGGCCTTAAGCAGATCGTGCCGAGCTTCGCCGAGTCGTGGACGGTCTCGCCCGACGGCAAGACGTACACGTTCAAGCTGCATTCCGGCGCGAAGTGGTCGGACGGCCAGCCGCTCACATCGGAAGATGTGGCGTGGACGGCGAACACCATCATCAAGTATCCGGGGCCCACGGCGGTGCTCGCATCCTCGGTCGCGCACGTCACCAAGGTCGACGCGCCCGATCCGACCACGGCCGTCTTCCACTACGACAAGCCGGTCGGAAACGCACTGGCGCAGCTGACGTTCCTCTACATCCTGCCCAAGCACGTCTGGGACAAGTACACCGCGAACAACGGCAAGGACCTGAAGACCTTCCTGCCCGAGGATCACCTCCCGGTGGTCTCGGGCGGCCCGTTCCAGGTGACGAAGTACGACAAGAAGGGCCAGACCGTCTTCAAGCCCAACCCGGGCTGGTGGGGGCCCAAGCCGCACGTCGACGCGGTCGCCTACGTCTACTACACCAACGCCGACTCGATGATCGCCGACCTCCAGTCGGGGCAGATCTCCGCGGTGGACCAGGTGCCGTTCACGGCCGTGAACGCCCTCAAGAAGTCCGGCAAGGCGGTGATCGACACCTTCCCGGGCGGTGAGATCACGAACATCACGTGGAACTCGAACCCGAGAAAGCCCCAGCACCGGGAGCTGCTCGACCCGAAGGTGAAGGAAGCGCTCTCGATGTGCGTCGACCGTCAGCAGCTCATCCAGGTCGTCTTCAGCGGATACGCGGTTCCGACGGAGAGCCTGCTCGGCGATATCGCAAAGCCCTGGCAGAGCACCGACTACGCGCCGCTCAAGTTCGACTGCGCCAAGGGCAACCAGATACTCGACCAGCTCGGATACAAGAAGGGCCCGGATGGGATCAGGGTCGCGCCGGCGACGACAGGCCAGTACGCCGAGCCGGCGCACAAGATGCAGTACCAGATCATGGTCCCGAACAGCCTCGACTTCAACGGCGACCGCACGTTCTCGATCGTCCAGGAAGGCTTCAAGAACGCGGGTGTCGCCGTGACCGAACAGAGCGGAGGCGACTCGAGCGCCGCGTATGCGATCGAGACCGACGACAAGTGCGACCCGGCGACGAATACCGGATACTCGAAGTTCGATATCGCGCTGTGGGACTGGGTCGCATCGCCTGACCCGGACTTCCAGCTCTCCGTCGTGACCAAGGGCCAGTGGTGCTCGTGGAGCGACACGGGCTGGGACAATCCCGCCTACGACAAGATGTACGAGGAGCAGGGGACGCTCGTGAAGGAGAGCGAGCGCATGGCGCTCGTGCACAAGATGGACAAGATCATCCACGACAACTGGGTGTATACGCAGCTCGTGAACGAGCAGGGCATCGCCGCCCACAGCCCCAGCTGGGAGGGCTACGACCCGCAGGCGCTCGGGTACAACTACGACGCGTTCACCAACCCCCACCAGAAGTAGCGGATAGCGGAAGGGCGCGGACGGCACGGAGATGCAACGCGGCGACTACATCCTGAAGCGGACGCTGTTTGCGCTGCTCACGGTGTTCGTCGCGATCACGCTCAACTTCGTGCTGTTCCGCGCCCTTCCCGGTGACGCCGTCACGGGCCTCAAGTGCCACAACTGCACAATCCAGTTCAAGACGGCGCTTCGGCACGACCTTGGCCTCGACAAGTCGAAGTGGGAGCAGTACGTCATCTATCTGAAGGGGCTCGCCCATGGCGACATGGGCACGACCTTCATCTCACACAGGCCCGTCCGGGGCGAGTTGTGGGACCCGATCAAGAAGACGGTCGCAATGATCGGCCTCGGCACGGTGTTCTCGATCATCTTCGGCATCTTCACGGGGGTGATCTCCGCCTGGCGGCGGGGCACTGCGATGGACAAGATCTCGGTCTGGACGGCGCTCGCGTTCTACTCGGTGCCGACCCAGTGGCTGGGGCTCATGATCGTCTACTTCGTCGCCGACCGGGTCGGGTTACCTCACGGCGGGATCCAGAGCCCCGACTACGGCATCCTCGGCAACCCGGGCACCTACGGCTTCCTCGTCGACCGGATCGAGCACATGATCCTGCCGGCGCTCACGCTCGGCCTGGTGCTGTACGGCGACTACACGCTGATCGTCCGCTCCGCGATGCTCGAGACGCTTGGGGAGGACTACGTCCTCACGGCACGGGCCAAAGGGATGAGCAACTGGGCGATCGTGTGGAAGCACGGATTCCGAAACGCCATGCTGCCGGTCGTGACGCTGATCGCATTGTCGCTCGGGTTCGTCATCGGTGGAGCGATCACGATCGAGTACGTCTTCGACTACCCGGGGATCGGCCTTGCGATCGTCGACGCCATCGACAAGCGCGACTACGCATTC
>Ga0075424_100006209_pt1 | contig 11500 bp, 16 predicted proteins | sample SoiMethybrSBSTD3_FD_75301 | JGI IMG/M metagenome (GOLD analysis project Ga0075424, IMG submission 75301) | Bulk soil microbial communities from a Populus tree surrounding site in Tennessee, USA - Soil MetaG P. TD hybrid SBSTD3 | ecosystem: Environmental > Terrestrial > Soil > Tree plantation...
CACCTTCGCGGGCGCGCGGTTGATCTCGTCCGCGAGCAGGAAGTTGCAGAAGACCGGCCCGAGCTCGGTGTCGAACTCCGCGCGGTCGGGACGGTAGATACGGGTGCCGACGAGGTCCGACGGGACCAGGTCGGGGGTGAACTGCACGCGCTGGAACGATCCGCCGAGCACCGCCGCCGTCGTCTTGATCGTCAGCGTCTTGGCGAGACCCGGCACGCCCTCGATCAGCACATGGCCGCGTGCGAGCAGGGACACGAGCACCCGCTCGAGCATCTCCTCCTGACCGGCGATGACCCTTCTGATCTCGAACAGGGCCTGCTCGAGCTTGTTCCCCACCTCTTCCACGCTCGCCTCCTCGAGTTGTTGGCTGAAAGGATGCACCTCTCAACTAAGAACTGCTGATTAAGTTAGCGCCCGGTTCACAACGGAGACCCAGGCGGTTCTCAGATTTCTCACCTCTTCCGGGTGGAGCCGAGGCTCGTAGACGGCGCCGACGGCTACGCGGGCGCCCCGACCGGCCGCGAGCGCGGCCGCGCCGAGGGCGGTCGTCTCCCGCTCGGCCGCGACCTCGACCGGCACGCCCAGGAGGTCGGCCTGCAGCTGCATCAGGAAGGCGTTGGCCGTCGCCCCGCCGTCGGCCCGTAGCACCCCCGGAGGCTCCGGCAGCGCCTCGACGACGTCCGCGACCTGGTGGGCGATCGCCTCGAGGGCCGCCCGGACGAGGTGGGCCCGCGTCGTGCCGCGGGTGATCCCGGCGACGAGCCCGCGGGCGTCCGGATCCCACCACGGGGAGCCGAGGCCCGTCAGCGCCGGCACGAACACCACGCCGCCGGTCGAGTCGACGCTCCGCGCCAGCGCCTCGCTTTCGGCGGCGTCGGACAGCAGGCCGAGCCCGTCGCGCAGCCACTGGACGGCCGCGCCGCTCGCGAGCACTGCCCCCTCCAGCGCATACCCGTCGGCCGCGGCGGTCTTCAGCAGCCCGTGCGGCGGCGGACTCGCGTCGTCGCCGGTATGCACGAGCACGAAGCTGCCCGTGCCGTAGGTGGCCTTCCCCTCGCCGGCGCCGTGACAGCCTTGCCCGTAGAGCGCGGCCTGCTGGTCGCCCGCGACGCCCCTGAGCGCGACACGCCGGTCGAGCAGCTCGCCCTCGCCGAGCGGCTCGTCGCTGCGCACGATGCGCGGAAGCACGGAGCGGTCGATGCCGAAGAGGGTGAGCAGCTCCTCGTCCCAGTCGAGCGTCGCCAGCGCGACGAGCATCGTGCGGGACGCATTCGTGACGTCGGTGGCGTGGACGGCGCCGCCCGTCAGCTTCCAGAGGAGCCAGCTGTCGACGGTGCCGAATGCGAGCCCATCGCGCCCGTGCTCGCGCAGGAGCCATTCGAGCTTCGTCGCGGAGAAGTACGGGTCCGGGACGAGGCCCGTGCGTTCGCGGATCAACGCGACGTCGAGCTCGCGGCAACGGTCGGCCGTCCGTCTGTCCTGCCAGACGATCGCACGCGCGACGGGCGTGCCCGTGCGGCGGTCCCAGACGACGGTCGTCTCGCGCTGGTTCGTGATCGCGACCGTGTCGACGCCGTCGAGCCCAGCCGCCTCTGCCGCCTCGAGCACGCTGTGCCAGATCTCGTCCGGGTCGTGCTCGACCCAGCCCGGCCGCGGGAAGTGCTGCGGCAGCTCCGCGTAGCCGCGACGGACGACGTTCAGCCCCTCGTCGACGACGAGGCACGTCGTCCCGGTCGTGCCCTGGTCGATCGCGAGAATCACGAATGGCGGTCGACGAACTCGAGCGTCCGGCGCCACGCGTCGTCGGACGCCTCGGCGTAGTCCTCCTGCTTGCGGTCGAAGAAGCTGTGCGGCGCGCCGTCGTACGTGACGATCTCGTGCTCGACGCCGGCTGCGCTGAGCGCGCGGTCGAGCTCCGCGTTGTCGTCGGCGGTGATGCTCTGGTCGGCACCTGCCTGCAACGCGAGGATCGGCGCGTCGACCTGCGCCGCCCGCTGCACGACGCTCGGCCCACCGCGCTGCCGCGTGGGGCTCCCGTAGAAGCCGACCGCGCCGGCGAGCCCGTGGCCCGAGGCGGCGGCGACCCACGACGCGCGCCCGCCGAAGCAGAAGCCGACCGTGAAGACGGACGAGACGCCGAGACCGCGCAGGTGCTCGACCGCCGCGCGGGTGTCCGCCTGGACCGCGTCGTCGGTCGTCTGGTCGACGTGCGGCGGGTATTCGAAGCCGTCGTCGCGCTTCGCCGTGCCTGCCGTCCGACCGAAGTAGTCGAGCGCGATCGCGGCGTAGCCGCGCTCGGCGAAGCGCAGCGCGAGCTCCTCGTAGAAGCGGTACAGCCCGCGCACGTCCGGGAGGATCACGATGCCTGCCGTCGCCTGCTGCTCCGGCTGGGCGAGGAACGCGGCGAAGCGGTTGCCGTCGGCGGCGGTGAGCACGAGGTCCTCGTGCGAGACGGCCGCGCCTGCGATGCGCGGGATGGGCGGCGCGGAGTCGAGGTCGAAGCACATGGCGGTTATTCAAACAGTGTCTGACACCGTTGCGCCGCACGAAGCCGACGCGCGCTGCGAAAAGGTGTCAGACACCCAGCGGCAGCTCGGCGCGCAACCTCGTGCCACCGTCGGGCGGGCTCACGACCTCGAGCGCGCCGTCGAGGGCGGTGACGCGATCGAGCAGGCCGCGCAGGCCGGTGCCGGCGTCGAGATCGGCGCCGCCGCGGCCGTCGTCCTCGACGACGACGACCAGGCGGTCGCCTGTCTCGCGCACTCGCACGGCGGCGCGGCTCGCATCCGCGTACTTCGCCACGTTGTTGAGCGCCTCCGAGACGATGTAGTACGCGGCGACGGCGACGTTCGTGTCGAGCGGCGTGTCCGTCACGTCGAGCTCGACGTCCAGCGGCGCGCGCGCCGCGACGATGCGGAGTGCCGCATCCAGACCGCGCTCGGTGAGCGCCGAGGGATGGATCCCCTGGGCAAGCTCGCGCAGCTCGCGGACGGCCGCGGCCAGCTCGTCGACGGCAACCGCAACGACCGTCGATGGCTCGATCGTGCCGCGCTGCGCACCGCGGAGTTGCAACAGGAGCGCGATCAGGCGCTGCTGCGCGCCGTCGTGCAGGTTCCGCTCGAGCCGGCGGCGCGCGTCATCGGCCGCGGTGACGATCCGCGCCCGCGACCGTCGCACCTCCTCCTCTTGGCGCTTGCGCTCGGTGACGTCCGTGCCCGTGACCAGGTACACGGGCCCGCTCGCGATCTTCGGCAGCGGCGTGCAGGACCACAGGACGTCGATTGGCGTCCCGTCGCGTTGCACCCACCGCCCCTCGCACTCGGACGTCGACTGCGTGCGAACGGACGAGAGAATGCAGTCGCGGGCGCTCGCGCGCTCACCGTCCGCGACGTAGCGCTCCCAGAAGAGCGCGCCGCCGGTCTCGTGCGGCTGGTAGCCCAGGGTCCGCTCGAACGCCTGGTTCGTCGCGAACGGGCGGACGGTGCCGTCCGCGTCGACGAGGCACAGCAGGCTGGGCGCGTAGTTGGCGATCGAGTTGAGGAGCTCGCGCTCGCGCTCGAGCTCCGCGATCCGCTCCTTCAGCACCGTCACCGACTTCGTTGTGCGGCGCGGCTTCGTCCGCGACTTGGCCATGCCCAGACCGTAGCGGCGGGCGCGGAAGCCGACCAAGCCTCTACGACGGGTTTTGCTCGGGATACCGCGGCAGGCCGTCGTCCGGGATCGCCTCCCACGGCGCGGCGTAGGCCGTGAACTGGTGCCATTGCGGGCGGATGCCGGGGTCCCCGTCGACGGCGCCGAGCCGGACGCTGACCGTGTCCTCCGTCCGATGCTTCGACCAGAGCGCACCACCACAGGCAGAGCAGAAGCACTTCAGGAAGCCGTCCTCGGGCGCGTATGCGCGCACGAGCTGAGCTCCGACGACGATCCGGAGCGCGCCCGGCGCGACGCGTCCCGAGGCGGAGGCCGCGCAACCGGTCCTCCGCTGGCAACGCGTGCAGTGGCAGTAGGACGCCGACACGAAGGGCTCGTCGATCTCGAAGCGGACGCCGCCGCAGAGACAGTGGCCGGTGAGCGGCAGATCGGCCATGTAGGCTGAGCCTACTGGCGGCGGGCGCACCGGGAGCACAACCTTGATCGACTACGAATACGAGCTTCGGCGCAACGGCGCCGTGATCGCCACCGGACGCATCCAGCTCGACGATCCGCCGCAACCCGGCGACGCGCTTCCGCTCGGCAAGGAGAGCGTCACGGTCGCCGACGTGCTCGAGCTCGGCAGCCGGCGGCGCCTGATCCTCGAAGAGCGCTAACGCAGCTGTGACGGCAGCTCGATGCCGCTCGTGTCGAGCCCCAGCGAGTTCGCGAGCCTGATCCCCTGCTCGAGGTCCTCGCGCAGCATGCGTATATCGGTCTCGCGCATCAGCGCGCCGATGAACTCGCGCGCCTTCGGCCGCCACAACGCGTGTTGAGCGAAGATGGGCAGCAGCCGGTTCCCCGCCTCGACGAGCTTCGCCTTCGTCCCGCGGCCGGCGTGCTCGAGCAGCACGCGCTCGTACGCCATCCCGGCGCCGTGGTGGATGCCGTCGTCGATCGTGAGGCGGTTGCACAGGTCCTCGAGGATCGTCCCGCGCGACGAGCGCGCGATCATCCGGAAGCGCGGGATGATCAGCCGTTCGTAGAAGACCTGCATGAGGAACACCTTCTCCTCGATGGTGTCCGCGTGGAGCACCTGCGACGCGAGCTGGTCGAGGTACGGGTCGCGCTCGGCCATGCCGCCGGCCTCCTCGATCAGCTTCAGCCACGCTTCGGTGTGGCGTGACTCGTCCTGCACCATCGTCGTGTAGTAGAGCTTCGCCTCGCGGTCAGGCGCGATCGCGAAGAGCTGCGTCGCCATCTCGACCGCGAGCTCGTCCGCTTGCAGCTGCTGCGTGATCACCGACCGCCAAAGGTCTCGCCGGCGCGCGAGCTTCTGCGGCGAGCCGTTGTACTCGGGGATCGGCGGGCACTCGCCCCAGGGGAGGTCCCGAACCTGCCACTCGGCGCGTTTCGCGAGCTCGTAGTATCTGAAGACGCCGGAAAGGTCGCGCGCCTCCTCGACCGCCTCGTCGGCGCGTTCCTCGACTTCCATTGCGGGGAAGCCTAACGATGACCTCGGGGCGGCGAGACGACACGACAAGGGGGCTTTCATGTCGTGATGGAGCAGGTTCGCCTCGACAAATGGCTCTGGGCCGCGCGGTTCTACAAGACGCGCACCCTCGCGACCGAGGCCGTCGTCGGCGGTCATGTGCAGGTGAACGGCGTACGTGTGAAACCGGCCAAGGACGTGCGCGTCGGCGACCGCCTCGACCTCCGCATCGGCGTCACGCCCTGGTCCGTCGTCGTGACGGGGCTCAGCGACCGCCGCGGTCCTGCCGCGGTCGCGCGGACGCTGTACGAGGAGACGTCCGAGTCGCGAGCCGCCCGCGAGGAGCAAGCGGTGGCGCGCCGGCTCTCGCGCCCGCTCGGTTCGGACCTCGGCGAGCGCCCGACGAAACAGGCGCGGCGCCGGCTCGACGCGCTCCGCCGCGCGCAGCGCCGCCACGGTTCCTGACGCCTCGGTCCGCCGAAATCGCTTCAATGCCGCGCTGCATCCCCAACAACAGGAGAAGCCATGGCACTCACCCAGACGCAGCTCGCCGCTGCCGTCGCCGACCGTGCGGGGGTCTCCCGCGCCGAGGCGAAGAACGTCCTGACCGCCCTCGAAGAGGTCGTGCTGGCGGAGATCGGCAACGCCGAGAAGGTGAAGATCGGCAACCTCGTGCAGCTGACGGTCCGCCTCAAGCCCGCGACGAAGGCGCGGCAGGGCCGCAACCCGGCGACCGGCCAGGAGATCACGATCTCGGCGAAGCCGGCCTCGGTCGACGTGCGCGCGCGGCCGCTCGCGAAGACGAAGGCGGCGCTGCCGTCGGTGCAGAAGGCGAAGAAGCGCCTCGCGGCGTAGCCCGCTTCGGCCTGGGCGGGCCGCCGCCCGCCCAGGCCTCCTGACGTGGCCGTCGCCCGCCGCCTCGCGCTCGGCCGGCTGATCTCGCTGTCGGGCGGGTCGGCCGCGTACATCGCGCTCGTCGCGGCGATCTACGGGCGGACGCACTCGGCGCTCTGGATCTCGGCCGCCATCTTCGCGAGCGTCGTCGCATCCGTCGCGTCCGCGGGCCCCGCCGGTTGGATCGGCGACAGGTTCGACCGCCGCCTCGTCCTGATCGGGTCCGACGTCGCCGCCGCGGCCGTATCGCTCGCGATGGCCCTCACCGGCGGTCCTCGCGCGCTCCTCGTGCTGATCGCGCTCGGGTCGATCGCGCAGAGCCCCTTCGAGCCCGCCTCCGCGGCCGCGATGCCGAGCCTCGTCCCCGCCGGCCGCGTTGCGCAGGCGAACGCGCTGGTCGCCGCGACGTCGTCGGCGGGCTACCTCGTCGGGCCGCTGCTCGGCGGCGTCGTCCTCGCAGCGGGCGCGTCGCCCGCGGCGGTCTTCACACTCGACGCGGTGACGTTCGTGGTGTCGGCGCTGCTCGTCGCCTCGATCCGCCGCCCGTTCGGCACCGGCGCGACCGCCGAGCATCCGGGCGTGCTCGCGGGCTTCCGGCTCGTGGCGCGGGAGCCGCGCCTCCGCGGCCCGGTCGCGGCGACGGTCGTCTCGCTGATCGGCGTCGGCATCGTCGACGTCGCGTCCTACCCGCTCTCGCTGCACCTCGATGCCGGCACGCAGGGCTACGGCGCGATGACGGCGCTGCTCGGCGGCGGCGGCCTCCTCGGGGCGGCGCTCGCGGCACGGGTCCTCCGCGGCGGCGCGCAGCGCGTCCTCGTCTGGGCATTCGCCGCGAGCGCCGGTGGGTTCGTCCTCGCGGGAGCATCGCCGCGGATCGCGACCGCGCTCGCGGGGATGGCCGTGGCGGGCGCCGGCCGCGGCCTCGGCGACGTCGCCGCCACGACGCTGATCCAGGAGCGCACGGCCGACGAGGTTCGGAGCCGGGTGTTCGCCGCGCAAGACGGCGCAGCGCACGTGGCGTTCAGCGTCTCGGCGTTCTCGGGCGGGCTGCTCGTGCAGCTCGTTAACGCGCGCGGGGCGTTCGCCGCGGCGGCTGTTTTCTCGGTCGCCGCGGCGGCGCTCGCTGCCGGCCGGCCGCGGACACCGCCGTGACGGCACGCTGGACTCCCCGGACCGCGGCTTGTAGCGTCGGATCGGTGGCCGAGACCCACACCGACGCGCGCCCGGTCACGGACGACTCGGCGCTGGTCACCCGACTGCTGGCCGGCGACGAGCGAGCGTTCGAGGACGTCGCTCGCGCGTTCTACCCGCGGATGCTCGCCGTCGCGCAGGGCTACACGCGGACTCGCGCGGTCGCCGACGAGGTCGTGCAGGAGGCGTGGGTCGGTGTCCTAAGGGCGCTCGACCGGTTCGAGGGCCGTTCGTCACTTCGCTCGTGGGTGCTCCAGATCGCCGCCGACATCGCCCGCACACGCGCCGTCCGCGAGGCGCGCAGCGTGCCGGTCTCGGCGTTCGAGCTCGACGTCGAGCGGCCCGAGACGGCGGTCGAGCCGGAGCGGTTCCGCGGTCCGGACGACCCGTTCCCTGGGCACTGGCGCTCGTACCCGACGGACTGGCGGCGGCTTCCAGAGCAGCGTCTCGTCTCGACCGAGACGCTGGAGCTCGTCAAGCGTGCGATCGACGAGCTGCCCGAGAGCCGGAAGATCATCATCACGCTCCGGGACGTCACCGGCTGCAGCGCGGCCGAGGTCTGCGACGCGCTCGGCGTCAGTCCCGAGATCCAGCGCGTGCTGCTGCATCGTGCGCGGGCCCGCGTGCGCGCGAGGCTCGAGAGGCAGTTCGATGCCTGAGCCGCTCGGCGTCTACGAGCATGGCTACACGTGCCGCGAGATCGTCGACCTCGCTGCCGAGTACGTGGAGGCCGCGCTCCCGGCGCACGAGTCGACGCTGTTCGAGCTGCACCTGAACTTCTGCGACGGTTGCTTCAGGTTCATCGACCAGATCCGCGACACCGCCGGCCTCGCGGCTCGCGTCGGCGAGGACGAGCTGCCGGAGTCGCTGAGGGCCGACCTGCTGCAGGCGTTCCGCGACTGGAAGCGTGCATGAATGCGTACAAGTTCCTCGCGGCCGACGGCCGCGGCATCTTCAGCCGCCACCGCTGGGTGGTCGGCGAGTGGGTCGAGGCCGAGGTGGATCCGTGCCGGACAGGCGTGCACGCGTGCCGACCGAGAGACCTGCCGTTCTGGCTCGGCCCCGCGCTCTACGAGATCGAGCTGGACGGCCAGATCGTCGAGACGGGGTTCAAGGTCATCGCCTCGCGCGGGCGGCTCACCCGGCGCGTGTTCGCCTGGGACGACGAAGCGCGGGAGGCGTACTCGCAGATGTGCATCAGCCGCGCCGCGAAGCTCGCCGCAGCGAGCTCGAGGCCGCTGACGAGCTGGGCGCCGCCGCCCGCGGCGTCAACCGAAGGCCCGGCGCGGATGGGTTTCATCGCCGCGCGCCTCGCCGAAGAGGGCGGCGGCCTCGACGCGTACCTCGACGAGCGTGCGCGCCAGGCGAGCTGGCTCGTCGATCGGCTGTCGCTCTCCTAGAGGCTCCCCCGTTACCCGCTATGCGCGGGGCCGCGCTCGGCGGCCCCGCGCAGTCGCTCCTAGGCGCTCGTGGACGCCGGCGTCTTCTCCGGCGACGGAACGATCCGGATGTAGGGCTTCGGCGACTCCCAGCCTTCGGGATACCGCTCGCGCGCTTCGTCGTCGGAGACGGAGCCGGCGATGATCACCGGCTCGCCCTGCTGCCAGTTGACCGGCGTGGCGACCTTGTGCTCGGCCGTCAACTGCAGCGAGTCGATCACGCGCAGCACCTCGTCGAAGTTGCGCCCCGTCGTCATCGGGTAGACGAGGATCAGCTTCACCTTCTTGTCGGGTCCGATCACGAACACGTTGCGCACGGTCTGGTTGTCGGCCGGCGTGCGGGCTGCCGCATCGCCCGTCGTCTGGGCAGGCAACATCCCGTAGAGCTTCGAGACGTTGAAGTCCGCGTCGCCGATGATCGGGTAGTTCGGCGCGGCGCCCTGCGTCTCCGCGATGTCCTGCATCCAACGCTGGTGACTCTCGGTCGGGTCCACCGAGAGGCCGATGATCTTCACGTTCCGGCGGGCGAACTCCGGCTCGATCCTGGCCATGTACCCCAGCTCGGTCGTGCAGACGGGCGTGAAGTCCTTCGGGTGCGAGAAGAGCACCGCCCAGGAGTCGCCGATCCAATCGTGGAAGCGGATTGGTCCTTCGGTCGTCTCGGCCTCGAAGTCCGGGGCCGTGTCGCCGAGTGTGATTGCCATTGGTCTCCCTTCGTGTTTGTTCGGCCTCGCCGACCGATTCTCCTATTAAAAAGATAGTGGTCAAGGGTCAGTCGGGGAGGAGCGGCATGGTCAGCCCGGGGTCGCGGCCCAGGAGAACCGCGCGCGTGACGGCGGTGACGCCGAACCGCTCCCGGATCTCGTCGAGGGCCGCGTCGAGCGCGTAGCCGCCGTAGGGGTCGAACGGGAGCGCGAGCTGGGCCGGCACGTCGTTCTCCAGGTTGGCGACAGCGATCCCGACGAGCGTCAGCCCGCGGCTCGCGATCAGCGGCATCGTTGTCGCAAGCAGTCCTCTCGCCGTGACGAGGATCGTGTGCGTGTGCGCCGTCGCAAACGGCAGCGTGTGCGACCGCGTGATGCGCGAGAAGTCGTCGAAGCGGATCCGAAGCACGACCGTCCGGCCGATGCGATGGGCGTCCCTCATTCGTTGCGTCACCCGCTCGACGAGCGCGATCAGCACGGCGTCGATCGCCTCGGCACTCCTCCGGGAGCGGCCCAGCGCCCGCTGCGATCCGATCGAGCCGCGGCGCCGTCTCGCCTCGACGCGCCGCGGGTCCCGGTTGTGCGAGAGCGCGTGCAGCTGCCGCCCCGACGCCCGGCCGAGCATCGACACGAGGAGCGGCTCGTCGAGCCGCGCGACCTCGCCGACCGTCGTGATCCCGCGCGACCGGAGCTTGCCCGCGGTCACGGGGCCGACGCCCCAGAGTCGCTCGATCTCCAGCGCGTGGAGGAACTCGAGCTCGCGGTCGGGCGGCACGACGAGGAGCCCGTCCGGCTTCGCGACACCGCTTGCGACCTTCGCCAGGAACTTCGTGCGCGCGACGCCGATCGTGAGCGGCAGGCCCACCTGCTCGAGCACGCGTCGCTTGAGGCGCACCGCGATCTCGAGCGGCGTGCCCGCGATCCGCTGCATGCCGCGGACGTCGAGGAACGCCTCGTCGATCGACAGTCCCTCGACGAGCGGCGTTGTGTCCTCGAACACGCGATACACCGCCTTGCTCGCCTCCGAGTACGCGGACATGCGCGCGGGGACGACCACCGCGTCCGGGCAGAGCCGCCGCGCAAGCCGCCCGCCCATCGCCGAGTGGATGCCGCGCGCCCGCGCCTCGTAGCTCGCCGCGAGCACGACGCCCATGCCGACGATCACCGGCCGGCCGCGCAAGCTCGGATCGTCGCGCTGCTCGACCGACGCGAAAAAGGCGTCGAGATCGGCGTGCAGGATCGTCGCCTCGCCTGACACGAACATATGTTTGCACGACCGCACGGTATGAAAAAGCCTTGTCCGAGAACCGCCAGCTGATCGTGGACGCTCCTCGCGTCCGCTCGTTCCTCGAGGTCATTCGGTCGGTCGTCGAGCGCGGGCTCGAGCCGACGGACGCCTGCGCCCTCATCCGCCCTCACTTCGCGGAGCTGCTCGCCGCCGACGACTGGCTGCCGGCCGCGTTGCAGGAGCCGGCACCGGAGAGCGGGATGGGCGGCGGCATCGGGCAGTGGCTCCTCTACCGGGACCGCGACGGCTCGCTCTCGCTCTTCAGCCTCGTCGTGCCACCCGGCGCGGAGACGCCGATCCACGACCATCTCGCGTGGGGGCTCGTCGGGTTGTACCGCGGGACGCAGGACGAGGAGATCTACTCGGCCGGCGAGGGATCGTTCGAGCTAGTCGAGCGGCGTTCGCTCGTCCCCGGCGACTTCTATGCGCTCGTCCCGCCCGCCGACGACATCCACCGCGTGCGCACGACGTCGCCCGAGAGCTCGGTCTCGATCCACCTACTCACGAACGACACCGGCTGTGTCTGGCGGCACGCCTACGACGCGGCCACCGGGGAGGCGTCGCCGTTCCGCTCCGGCTACGTCAACGTGGCGTGCGACTAGGCCCGATGCCACGGTTCCTCCTCGTCGACGAGCATTGGACCGTCCTCGGGGAGCACGAGGCGCCGAGGACGAACTGGTCCGTCGGAGAGGAGTTCGCGACGGCCGACGGCCGCCGCTTCGCGATCGTCGGCATCGTCCCGGGCGTCGACGGCGAAGTGGAGGTCCTCGAGACGTGGACGGTCGAGCCGGCGTAGGCGTCCTCCGGCCCAGAGAGGTACCCCGGCCCACGGGTGCCCCGGCACATGGGTACCCCGGCACAA
>Ga0075424_100006210_pt1 | contig 11498 bp, 11 predicted proteins | sample SoiMethybrSBSTD3_FD_75301 | JGI IMG/M metagenome (GOLD analysis project Ga0075424, IMG submission 75301) | Bulk soil microbial communities from a Populus tree surrounding site in Tennessee, USA - Soil MetaG P. TD hybrid SBSTD3 | ecosystem: Environmental > Terrestrial > Soil > Tree plantation...
CGGGCCTGCCGAACAGCCTGGCGCCGGGCAAGCGGCCGCGGACCACGCTGTCGCCAGGGCTGGCGATGCGCGGCGGTGAGCCGTACCTGGCATTCGGCACCCCCGGCGGTGACCAGCAGGATCAGTGGGCGCTGTCGTTTTTCCTCAACCACGTGCAGTTCGGGATGAACCTGCAGGAGGCCATCGACGCCCCCACGTTCCACACCCGCCACTTCCCGTCGTCGTTCTGGCCACGGGAGTCCTTCCCGGCGGAGGTCGACCTGGAGGAGCGGGCCGGGCCCCGGGTGATCGAGGGGCTGCGCGCGCGAGGGCACGAGGTCACGGTGTCGCCTGCCTGGTCCCTGGGCCGGGTCAGCGCGGTCGCCCGGGACGGCGGGATGCTCTACGCTGCGGCGAACCCGCGCGGCATGCAGGGCTACGCCGCCGGGCGGTAGCGGCCGCTAGGCCGCCGGGGGGTTCCAGCGGGGCCACCCCCCCGGACCAGCGGTGGCGGCGCTGACCAAGCCGACCTGAAAGGCCAAGATGACCAGGTGCACCCGGTCGCGCGCGTTCAGCTTGGTCAGCAGGTGCCCGACGTGGGTCTTGGCGGTCGCCTCGCTGATGCACAGCCGCGCGGCGATCTCGGAGTTGGACAGGCCGGTGGCGATCAGCGCGAGCACCTCGCGCTCCCGCCCGGTGATGCCGGCCAGGCTGACCGCCGGTCCGCGGAGAGGCGCCGGGCCGGGCGCGGCGGCCCGGGGCTGCGGCACCGGGCGGCGGGTGAATTCCTCCACCAGCCGGCGGGTGACGCTCGGGGCGAGCAGCGCGTCACCGGCCGCGATGACCCGGATCGCGCTGACCAGCTCGGCGGGCTCGGTGCTTTTCAGCAGGAACCCGCTGGCGCCCGCGTGCAGCGCCGCGTACACGTACTCGTCCAGGTCGAACGTGGTCAGGATGAGCACGCGGGTGGCGGAGCCGCCGTCCCGCCCGGTGATCTGCCGGGTGGCCTCGATGCCGTCGAGTTCCGGCATCCGCACGTCCATCAGTGCCACGTCGGGGCGGGTCCGGCGGGTCACCGCGACCGCCTCCGCCCCGGTGCCGGCCTCGCCGACCACGGTCAGGCCCGGGGTGGCGTTCACGATGCCGCAGAACCCGGCCCGGACCAGCGCCTGATCGTCGGCGACGACGATGCGCAGGTTCACCGGGCAGCCCCGGGGATCGCCTGCCGGGGGAGCTCCTGACCGGAGCGCGCCGGGAGCGGGAACCGGGCGGCCACCCGGAATCCGCGCTCGGGCAGCGGCCCGGCGGTGAACTCGCCGCCGCACAGGCCCACCCGCTCCTGCATGCCGAGGATCCCGTGACCGGTGCCGTTCGGCTCACGCGCGGCCAGGGACCAGTCGCGCCCGGCAGCGGGCCCACCGCCGTGGTCGGTGATCTCTACCGACAGGCCGTTGTTCTCGTACCCCACGCCGACCCGGCACGAGCTGGCGCCGGAGTGCTTGACCACGTTGGTCAGCGCCTCCTGGACGATTCGGAACGCCGACTGGTCGATCGCCGCCGGGATGTCCCGGTGGTCCCCGGTCCTGGTCACGTTCACCCGCACGCCCGCGCCTGCGGTCGTGGACACCAGCCGGTCCAGGTCGGCCAGGCCGGGGGCGGGCGCGAGCTGCAACTGCCGTACCGGTTCCTGGCCGCCGCCCGGCCGACCGGTGCGGGCCTGGCCGTCGGCCGGCTGGCCGGTGCCGTCCTGGCGGAGCACGCCGAGCAGCCGCTGCATGTCGGCGAGCGCTTCCCTGGTGACGTGCTGGATGGCGCCGAGCGCCTCCCGTGCCTGCCCGGGCTCGTGGTCGAAGACGTACTCGCCGAAGCCGGCCTGGACCGCGACCACCGTCATGCTGTGCGCCACGACGTCGTGCAGTTCCCTGGCGATCCGCAGCCGTTCCTCGGTCACCGCGGTGGTGGCCACCTGCTCGCGCACCCGCGCGGTGTAGGAGCGGCGCTGCTGCGCGCTGATGCCGATCATCCAGACGATGATCAGGATCAACGCCACGCCGGTCGCCGGGCCCGAGCCGCGGCCGCTGAAGCTCATGATGAGCCCCTCGATAACGAGCAGCCCCAGGGAGGCGATAAGCCCGGCGACCGCGACCCGCCGCTTGCACATCGCCGCCACCGAGTAAAGCGCGAGCGCCAACGGCAGGGACGGGCCGCGGCTGATCTCACCGCCCACGGCAACGATCACCGAGGAGCCGGCCAGCGCCAGGATCAGCGCGCCCACCGGATCCCGGCGGCGCAGCCCCACCGGCAGCGCCACGACGACGGCCAGCACCAGCGGGATCCAGGCACCCACCAGGCGGATGCTCAGCGGGAAAATGTACATCCCGGTGTTCTTGAGCATGAGTGCGTAGACGACTACGGCGCACACGGCGGCCAGCGCCCAGTCCAGCCTGATCCAGGCACGCTCTGAGAACCGCTTGCTCAGCGGCGGGCGGCCCGGCTCCGCGCTCACGTTCTCACCGTATCCCCCGGACCAGGTCCGGCGCGTCATGCCCAGGGCGTAGGCTGCCAGGCTGATCCCGGGCGGCGGTCAAATACCGACCTGAGGATGACGACGCGGGGCACCCCGGGCCGGCATGCTTATCACCGTGACTGCATCTCCACAGCTGCGCGCCGGGCCGGGACCCGGTGACGCGGGCACCGCCGCCGTCATCCGCACGGACGCGCTGACCAAGCGGTATCCCGGCGACGTGACGGCGCTGGCCGGACTGACCGTCGACATCCAGCCCGGCATCACCGGGCTGGTCGGCGCGAACGGGGCGGGCAAGTCCACGCTCATCAAGATCCTGCTTGGCCTGCTGCCGCCGACCAGCGGCCGGGCGGTCGTGCTCGGCCACGACGTCGCGGCCAGCGGAGAACGGATCCGGACGCTCACCGGGTACATGCCCGAGCACGATTGCCTGCCGCCTGACGTCACCGGCACCGAGTTCGTCACCCACCTCGGGCGCATGTCAGGGCTGCCGGCCACCGCCGCGAAGGAGCGGGCCGCCGATTCGCTGCGCCACGTCGGCATGTACGAGGAGCGGTACCGGCAGACCGGCACCTACTCCACCGGGATGAAGCAGCGGGTCAAGCTGGCCCAGGCCCTGGTCGGCGATCCACGGCTGCTGCTTCTTGACGAGCCCACGATCGGGCTGGACCCGGCCGGGCGGCGTTCCATGCTCGATCTGATCAGCAGGATCGGGGCCGAGTTCGGCATCTCTATCGTGGTCTCCTCGCACCTGCTGGGGGAGATCGAGCAGATCTGCGACCAGCTCGTCGTCATCGACGGGGGCAAGCTGCTGCGCTCGGACACGATGACCAGCTTCACCAAGGTGAGCCAGGTGCTGCTGATCGAGGTCGACGAGGGCATGGCCGCGCTCCATTCGGAACTGGCCGCCCGCGGGCTGGAGCCCCGGCGCTCCGGGCGCGGGCTGCTGGTGCGGATCGACGGCGATGTGACTTACGACATGGTCAGGGATGCCGTCGCGGACCTGAGCCTGCCGTTGAACCGGCTGGAGCAGCAGCGGCGCCGGGTGGAGGAGCTGTTCCGGGACAACGGGGATGAGGAGGAGCACGGTGACCGCTGACAACGGCACGGCGGCGCTCGGAACAGCGCCAGCGGCCGGTACCGGGGTCATCCACGATCTCGGCTACCGGCACTACGAGGGGGCGCGCCTGGGCCGGGCCGGGATCATCTGGGCACTGTACTGGCACAGCCTGCGCTCGGCGTTCGGGATCGGCCGCGGCGCCAAGGCGAAGATCGTGCCGATCCTGATGTTCGCGCTGATGTGCCTGCCCGCGATCGTGAACGCGATTGCCGTGGCGCAACAGCCCGGTCAATCCCCGATCGTCGATTACGACACCTACCTCTTCCGGCTACGGCCTCTGGTCATGCTGATCTTCGTGGCGGCACAGGCGCCGGAGCTGGTGTCCCGTGACCTGCGCAGCCACGTGCTGCCGTTGTACCTGTCGCGGCCGATGCGCCGGCTGGACTACCCGCTGGCCAAGTTCGCCGCGTTCACCGCCGCGTGCCTGCTGGTCCTGGAGATACCGTTGATCCTGCTCTACGTGGGCAACATCGTCTCCGCCGCCGGCGGTTCCGCGATCTGGGCTCAGACCAGAGCGCTGATTCCGGGGATGGGCGTCGCGGCGCTCTGGGCGGTGCTGCTCGCGGCGATCGGGCTGGTGCTGGCGTCGCTGACCGGGCGCCGTGCCTACGCCACCGGCATCATCGCGATCTACCTGTTCCTCACCTGGACGCTGTCCTCGATCCTGGTCAACATCGCCCAGCAAGGACCGGTCGGGCCCAAGGGCGTGCCGTTCGGGCCGAACGCCGTCGCGCCGCTCGGGGCCAGGCTCGGCGGGCTGATCAGCCCGTTCAACGTCCTGGACGGGGTGCGGCAGTGGCTGGGTGGCACGAATCCGGGCCCCATCCCGCCGCCGGGTAGCGCCGGCCCCCTGTACGGGCTCATGTTCCTGGTGCTGCTCGCGGCCTGCCTGGCCGGCCTCGCCGCCCGGTACCGGAAGGTGGGTGCCGCATGAGCGGGGGCGGGCGCAGCGCGGGGGCGGGCGGAGCGCGGGGGCGGGCGCGGAGCGCGGGGGCGGGACAAGCAGAGCGCGGGGGCGGGACAAGCAGAGCGCGGGGGCGGGGCAAACAAAGCACGGTCGAGTTGCGCAACGTTTCCCGCTGGTACGGCAACGTGGTGGCGGTCAACGACATCACGATGACCATCGGGCCGGGGGTGACCGGCCTGCTCGGCCCGAACGGCGCCGGGAAGTCCACCCTGCTGCACATGATCGCCGGGTTTCTCGCACCGTCGCGCGGCGAGCTCACCGTCGCCGGCGCCGCGAGCTGGCGCAACCCGGACATCTACCGGACGCTCGGGCTGGTACCCGAGCGCGACTCGGTCTACGCGTTCCTCACCGGAGCCGAGTTCGTCACTGCCAGCGCGCGGCTGCACAAGCTGCCCGCCCCCGGCGCGGCCGCCCGGCGGGCCATCGAGATGGTGGAGATGACCGGTGCTCAGGACCGGAAGATCTCCACCTACTCCAAGGGGATGCGGCAGCGGATCCGGGTGGCCGGGTCGCTGGTGCACGACCCGGAGGTGCTGCTACTCGACGAGCCGTTCAACGGCATGGACCCGCGGCAGCGGCTGCACATGATGGACCTGCTGCATAGCCTGGGCGAGCAGGGCCGGACGATCCTGTTCAGCTCACACATCCTGGAAGAGGTGGAACGGGTCTCCGGCACCATCCAGGTGATGGTCGCGGGCCGGCTCGCCGCCTCCGGCGACTTCCGGGCGATCCGCCGCTTGATGACAACTAGGCCGCACGTCTTCCTGGTGCGGACATCGGACGACCGCGCGCTCGGTGCCACGCTCATCGGGCGCCCGGCGGTGACCGGGGTGGAAGTCACCGACCACGGTCTGTCGGTGCGGGCCAGCGACTACGGCACGTTCTCCCGCGAGATCGCGGCGCTGACCAAGAACCAGGGCATCAGGCTGCGCGAACTGCTGCCCGAGGACGAGTCCCTGGAAAGCGTCTTCGCCTACCTGATCGATGCCGATGGGCCGAGGGCCCGGTGAACCACACTGCGGTGCCTGCGGGCCCGCTGACACCCGGGGCGCCGGGAGAAAGCAGCCAGACAATGTTCGGTGACCAGGGACGGGTGATCGCGTCGATCACCATGCGGGCGACCATGGGCCGCAAGCGCGCCCTGCTGTTTGCGATCCCGGCGGTGATCCTGCTGCTCGTGACCGTACTGCTCAAGCTGGCGCATCCGCACGATCCCACCTGGCCCAGCCAGGTTGACGGCATCTTCGGGTTCACCGTGGTGCTGCCGCTAACCGCGCTGATCATCGGGACCAGCGTGCTCGGCGCGGAGGTGGACGACGGCAGCATCGTGCACCTGCTCGCCACGCCGGTGCCCCGGTGGGTGGTCATCTGGAGCAAGTACGTAGTCGCGGTCGTGCTGACCGCGGCGTTCGTCGCCGTGCCCGAACTGCTGGCCGGGCTGATCGCCACCGGTGGCCTGACCAAGCTGGCGGCCGGGCTGTTCGTCGGCGCGCTGGCGGGCAGCGTCATCTACAACGCGGTCTTCGTCATGTTGTCGGTGGTGACCACGCGGGCCATCGCCTACGGGCTGGCCTACGTGGTGGTCTGGGAGGGCCTGCTGGCCAACTTCGTCAGCGGTGCCCGGCTGCTCTCGGTCGGGCATTACTCGCTCGGCGTGGCGAACGGGATCGCGCACGACGGCAGCAACCTCAACGCGGGCATCAGCCTGGGCACGTCGGTCGTCATGGGCCTGATCGTGACCGCCGCCACGATCGTTATCGCGGTGCGCGCCCTGTCGTCGTTCTCCTTGAAGGGAGATGCGATCTAGCGCGCTACCTCGGCGTGCCCGGTCCCGGACGGAAGGCGGGGCCGTGCCCGGGGATGATCACGCTCGCGGAGGCGAGGATCCGCTCCCGGCTGGCCCGCAGGGCCTGCCCGGCCGTGGCCAGCGGGTCCTCGGCCGGGCCGTCCGGGCCCCACCAGGCGTGGGTGCACGCGTAGACGCCCTCGGGTGTGGCCGCCAGCGTCGCGATGTCCTCGGGCGTGTGCCCAGGAGCGGGCACCAGGCGGACCGAGGGGGTGAGGGCGAACTCGCCGGGTTCCCGGCCGATCCACAGGTCGCCCGAGTAGCTGGCCCAGTGGTCATGAATCCGCGCGCCGGGGAACAGCGCCGCGTTGACCGTGTGGTCGGGGTGGTGGTGGCTGAACACGATGTCGGTGACGTCACCGGGGACCGGCCCGTGCGCGGTGAGCGCGGCGACCAGCGCGTCCCGGTCAGCCACCATGCCCGGGTCGACGACGATGACCCGGTCGCCGTCCAGGATGAGCGTGACGGTGGAACCCACCCGGTCGCCGGCGGGATCGTCACGTACGTAGCCTTCGTGCAGGATGTGCACGGCGGCCGAGCCGGCGATCGGTGCGTCAGTCATGCTGGCCGAGACTACGCCCGCCGAGCCGGGGCCCCGGTGCGCGGGTCAGGCGTTCTCGCGGATGAACGCGCGGCCGGCGATCCACAGGCACGCGACCGCCAGGCCGGTCGCCACCAGCACGCCCTCGAGCATGATCGTGGTCAGGTAGTGCCCGGCGAAGCCCGCGCGCATCGCATCGATGATGTACCGGAACGGGGTGGCCCGGGCGATGCCCTGCAGCCAGCCAGGCCCCAGCGTCATCGGCAGCATGATGCCCGACAGCAGCATCAGCGGCACCACCACCATGTTGATGGCGGGCGCGAGCACGTCCTCGCTCTTGGTGAGGAGGCCCACCGTGTAGGAGATGGCGGACAGGCTGATCGCCACGATCCCGATGAACCAGAGGCTGACCAGGATCCCGCCCAGCGGCGCGCGCATGCCGAACGCGACCCCGGCGAGGACCAGCACTATGCCCTGGACCAGCAGCGTGACCACGTCCCGCAGCACCCGCCCCGACAGGATGGCCAGCCGGCTCACCGGGGTGACCCGCAGCCGCTCGATCACCCCGTAACGCCAGTCGGCGATGATCGTGAATCCGACGAACGCGGCGCCGAACAGGCCGAGCTGGATGAGCAGGCCGGGGACGAAAAAGCTGTAGGAGTTGCCGGGCGGGAAGCCGGTCACGGCCCCCGCGGCCACCTTGGACAGCAGCGGCCCGAAGAATGCGAGGTAGAGGATCGGCTGGATCAGGCCGATGATGACCCAGGCCGGGTTGCGCAGCGACAGCTTGATCTGCCGCCGGAAGATCAGCATCGTGTCGCGGGCGAAGGACATTTCAGGTCTCCGGGGTCGGGCATTGTTCGCAGGTCACGGTCCGGCCGATCTCATCCGACCGGGACCCGGTCCGGGGGAGCCGCCTGCGGCGCGTCCTCGCGCAGCGACCGGCCGGTCACGGTGAGGAAGACGTCGTCGAGCGTGGGGCGGGCAAGCTGGATGGACTGCAGGGCGAGCCCGGCCGCGTCCAGCTCCCGCAGCATTCCGGGGAGCGCCTCCTCGCCGTGGTCCACGGTCAGCCGCAGCGCCTGCCCGCTGACCGTGACGTCGCGGACCCCGTCGTGCGCGGTAAGCACGCCCTTGGCGGCGTCCGGGCCACCGCTCACGCTCAGGGTGATCACGTCGCCGGAGATCCGGCGCTTGAGTTCGTCGGGCGAGCCCTCGGCCACGATCTTGCCGTGGTCGATGACCAGGATCCGGTCGCACAGCGCGTCAGCTTCATCGAGGTAGTGCGTGGTGAGGAAGATCGTGGTGCCCAGGTCCTCGCGGAGCCTGCGGATGTGATCCCACAGGTTGCTGCGGCTCTGCGGGTCCAGGCCGGTGGTGGGCTCGTCGAGGAAGACAAGCCGGGGGGAGTGGACCAGGCCGAGCGAGATGTCCAGCCGCCGCCGCTGCCCGCCGGACAGCGTCTTGACCAGTCGGTCGTCCAGGCCGCCGAGGTCGAGCTGGCGGGCGAGCCGCGCAGTGCGCTCCGCGATCTCGCCTTGCGGCACCCGGTACAGCTGGGCCTGCAGGGTGATCTCCTCGCCCACCGTGGCGTTCGGGTCGCTGCCGCCGCCCGTCGCGCCGATCGCCTGGGCCACGTAACCGATCCTCCGGCGCACCTCGACCGGGTCGGCGAGCAGGTCGGCGCCCGCCACGGTCGCGGTGCCCGCGGTGGGCCGCAGCAGCGTGGTCAGCATCCGCAGCGTGGTGGTCTTGCCCGCCCCATTCGGGCCCAGGAAGCCGACGATCTCCCCTCCGGATACGGTCAGGTCGACGCCGCGCACGGCCTCCACGGTGCGCTTGCGGCTGGTGAACGTGCGGGCAAGCCCGCGCGCCTCAATGATCGCCATGCGAGTCGCCCGTCCCTTCGCTCCGCGCCCCTGGTAGTGCAGATGGCAGGTCGCCTTTGTCGGCATCGGCCGGCAGGGCGGCGAGGATCTTCGCGAATTCGTCGTGCCAGCGGATCTCGGCCTCGGCGTGCAGTTGGCCCCGGTACATCACCGTCGCCTGGAACGGGCTCAGCCAGCCCCTGGCCACCATGCGCTCCCGGTCCTCCGCGAGCCGGGCGGCGGTCAGCGCGAACGTCTCCCGGCGCGAGCGCAGCCAGCTGGCGAGCTCTTCCCGGTCGAAGCCCGCGACGGCGAAAGACAGCGCAACGCCGAGCGGGTCCGGCCACCAGTGGATGTTCCGGAGCGCCTGCTCGCGGAGCATGCCCAGCTCCAGCTGGCCCTCGCCGGTGATCGCGTACACGGTCCGGGCGGGCCGGCGGCCCACCTGCTCGGTGCGGACCGCCTCGACCAGGCCCTCGCCCTCCATCGTGCGCAGCTCGCGATACAGGGCACCCACGCTGACGCCGCCCCACTCGCCGACGTTCGTCACCTCGGCGATGCGGCGGATCTCGTGCCCGTGCCGTGGGCCGTGCCGCGCCAGCGTGCCGAGCACCATGAGCCGCGTTAGGTTCATGCGATTAGTATCAGGAGACTAATCGCACGTTGTCAAATGAATTTCGGAGCGAGCGGGCGGGCGGGCGAGCGGGCAACCGGAGCGGCGGGCGGGGAGCGGGCGGTGTGCTAGACCGGCGAATCACCGGGCTCGGGCACCTCGTCCCGGCGGACCGGGGCGTCGGGGACCGGCGGCGGGGTGCCGCCGAACGCGGGGCAGATCGCCTGGTGCGCGCACCAGTCACAGATACGCCCGGGGCGGGGGCGCCAGTCCCGGTTCACCATGGCCCGCTCGATCGCCTGCCACAGCGCCTCGATCTTGCGCTCGGTGGCGAGCAGGTCCGACTCGTCCGGCGCGTACCGCACGATCTCGCCATTGCCGAGGTACATCAGCTGCAGCAGCGTGGGCACCTGGCCCTGCGCCCGCCAGATCGTCAGCGCGTAGAACCGCATCTGGAACAGCGCGCGCGCCTCGAACTCCGCCGGGGGCGAGCCGCCGGTCTTGTAGTCCACGATCCGCATCTCGCCGCCGGGAGCGACGTCGAGGCGGTCGATGTAGCCGCGTAGCCGCAGGCCGGAGGGCAGTTCCGCCTCCACGCACAGCTCCCGGTGGGCCGGCTCGATCCGGCGCGGGTCCTCCAGGGCGAAGTACCGGTCCAACATCCGCGAGACCTCGTCCAGCCACAGGGCGCGCTGGTCGTCGCCCTCGAACAGCGTCGCCAGTTCCGGCTCGGCCGCCAGCATCCGGGACCACTCCGGCTCGATCAGCGCGCGCGCCGCATCCGGCGTCCGGTCCGCGGCGATCCGGTCGAAGAGCCGCTCCAGCACCGCGTGCACCAGAGTGCCGCGCACCGCGGCCGGGCTCGGCGGCTCGGGGAGCCGGTCGATCACCCGGAACCGGTACAGCAGCGGGCAGGTGAGAAAGTCGCCGGCCCGCGACGGTGACAGCGACGGCCCGGGCGGCCGCTCGGGCGGCTCCGTGGTGACCGTGGCTGCTGCGGTCGCGCTCTCATCACCCATGCCAGGGAGGGTAGGCCAGGCTACCGACAGTTGCCCACCGATTGCGGGCGTGTCTTCGAATACCAACAGCACGCGACCAGCACGGCACCCGGTTACGGCGTTCCAGGACATAGCATCGGCGTGTGGCAGGCAACGCGCCAGAGGGCGGATCCCGGGAGCCGGGGCCGGGCGTGCGAATTGCGCGCCCGTTTGGCATACCCGTATTCATTTCGCCCTACTGGTTCCTGATCGCGGGCGTGTTCGTCGTCCTCTACGCGCGTGGCCTGGACGCGGCCGTGGCGCCCAACTGGAAGTACGTGGTGGCCGCCGCGTTCGTGGTGCTGCTCTACGCGTCGGTGCTCGTGCACGAGCTGAGCCACTCCGTGGTGGCCCGCGCCTTCGGGCTGCCGGTGCGGCGCATCCTGCTCTACCCGCTCGGCGGGTTCTCCGAGATCGAGCGGGAACCGCCCACCCCTGGCCGGGAGTTCCTGGTATCGGCCGCCGGCCCGCTGATCTCGCTGGTCCTTGCGGCCGCCGGGTTCGGGCTCGACCGCGCGTTGCACCCCAGCGGGGTGCCGGAGGTGCTGCTCAGCCAGCTCGTGGTCGCGAACCTTCTGGTCGGCATCTTCAACCTGCTTCCCGGCCTGCCGCTGGACGGCGGCCGGATGCTCCGCGCCGGAGTGTGGAAGCTCACCGGCCGCCCGAGTTCCGCCACCGTGGTGGCGGCCTGGGCCGGTCGCGTCCTGGCGGTGGCGGTGCTGATCATCCCGCTGGCCCTGTTCTTGCAGTCCGGCAGCCAGGTACAGGTGTTCGACGCGCTGTGGCTGGCGGTGATCGCCGCGTTCATGTGGACCGGTGCCAGCCAGTCGCTGCGGGCATCCCGGGTCCGCGAGCGGCTGCCCGGGCTGCAGGCTCGGCTGCTCTCCCGGCGGGCCATCCCGGTCCCGTCCAGCCTGCCGCTGGCCGAGGCGATCCGGCGGGCGGACGCCGCCCAGGCGCGCGCCCTGGTGATCGTGGACCACGAGGACCGGCCGATCGCCAT
>Ga0075424_100006211_pt1 | contig 11497 bp, 4 predicted proteins | sample SoiMethybrSBSTD3_FD_75301 | JGI IMG/M metagenome (GOLD analysis project Ga0075424, IMG submission 75301) | Bulk soil microbial communities from a Populus tree surrounding site in Tennessee, USA - Soil MetaG P. TD hybrid SBSTD3 | ecosystem: Environmental > Terrestrial > Soil > Tree plantation...
ACCCGCCAGCCGCTTCTTCCCGAGCTCCACCTGCTGCGCCAGGGCGTCGCCTTTCAGCCAAGCTCGCTGCCAGAGGGCGAAGTCGGTGTACTGGACCGCTAGGTCCGGCAGGGGGGAGGCGCTATACAGCGCCGAGACCTCGCGGGCGAGCACCCCCATCGACCATCCGTCCGCGACGAGGTGGTGCAGGGTCAACAGCAGCGTGTGTTCCTCGGCGGCCAGCCGCAGCAGCCGCGCGCGCAGGAGCGGTGCCCGCCCGAGGTCGAAGGGCTGTCGCGACTCGCTCCGCGCCAGGCGCCGCATCTCCCGCTCCCGGCCCGGTCCCGGCAGAGCGGACAGATCGATAACGGGCAGGTCCGCTGCCGCCCGCGGCACGATCTCCTGCACCGGCCGGCCCTCGACGGTGAGGAACCGAGTGCGCAAGGCCGCGTGCCGCCGGACCACTCCGGCGAGCGACCGGGCGAGCGCGCCCGCGTCCAGGCGGCCGCTCAGCCGCACTGCGACGGCGACGTTGTAAAACGGGCTCTCGGGCTCGAGCTGCTGCAGAAACCAGAGGCGCTGCTGGGCAAAAGTGAGGGGGATTTCGCCATCGCGCGGCGCCGGCTCGAGCGCCGGGAGCACCACGGCCTCGCCGCCCCACCGGATCGTCTCGATTCGCCCGGCCAGGCCGGCGAGGGTGGGCTCTTCGAAGAGCGCCCGGACCGGCAGCTCGACCCGGAAGGCCTCGCGGACCCGCGAGACGACCTGCATGGCCAGAAGGGAGTGGCCGCCGAGATCGAAGAAGCTGTCGTGGCTCCCGATCCGCTCCCGGCCCAGGAGCTCCCCCCAGATCCCCGCCAGCAGCTCTTCGACCGCCGTCCGGGGGAGGTCCGGCGGCGCGTCGTCCCCGCCGGCTGCCGCTGCCGTGGGATGGGGCAGGGCCCGCCGGTTCACCTTGCCGTTGGGGGTCCGCGGCAGGGCATCGAGCAGGACGAAGGCGCCGGGAACCATGGCGGCTGGCAGACGCTCTCGCAGGTGCCAGCGCAGCGTGCCGGAGAGCTCCGCCCGGCGCACCGGATCGGCCGGGACGGCCCAGGCGACCAGCGACGTATTTCCGGCGGCATCCTGGCGGGCCGCCACCACCGCCTCACGCACGCCAGGGTGCCCGGCCAGCGCCGCTTCGACTTCCCCCAGCTCGATGCGGAAGCCGTGGACCTTGACCTGATGGTCCCGCCGTCCGAGGTAATCCAGCTCTCCGCCGGGGAGGACGCGCGCCAGGTCGCCGGTGCGATAGAGCCGTGCCCCGCTCTCGCCGCTCCAGGGGTCCGGCACGAACCGCTCGGCGGTCAGCTCGGGCCGGCCCAGATAGCCGCGGGCCAGGCCGGCGCCTCCCAGGAAGATCTCGCCGGCAACCCCGAGCGGCACTGGCTCGAGCTGCCGGTCGAGCACGTAGGCGCGGCTCCCCGGCAACGGACGGCCGATCGCCGGCGCCCGGCCGCTGCCGTGCGCCGGCGCCCATGTGGAGTAGGTGGTGTCCTCCGAGGGGCCATAGAGGTTGAGCACCCGGCGCACGGTCCCCAACTCCTCGACCCGCCGCACGAGCGGATCCGGCAAGGGCTCTCCCGCGAGATTGACCGTCCGCACCGCCGCCGGGATCCCTCCCATCCGCACCAGCTCGGCCAGGGCCGACGGAACGGTGTTGACCAGCGTCACCTCCCCGGCCGCCGGCAGGTACGGCAGCTCCAGGACATTGCGCACCAGCACCACCGTCCCGCCGCACGAGAGGGGGACGAACAGCTCGAAAACGGAGAGATCGAAGCAGATGGAAGTCGCGGCGAGCACTCCGGCCAGCTCTTCGGGGGCGAAGACCTCGTGCGCCCAGCGCACCAGCGCCAAGGGGCTGCGGTGCTCGATGGCCACCGCCTTCGGGCGTCCGGTCGAGCCCGAGGTGTAGATGAGGTACGCCAGGTTCCGCGGTCCGGCGATCCGCGGCAGCCGTGCCGCGTCCGCCGCCCCGGTCTCATCCTCGCCGAGGAGCTCCACCGGGCCGGCGAAGGTGTGGGCTCCAGGGGTGAGCCCTTCCTCGGCCAGCAGCAGCATGGCGCCGCTGTCCTCCAGCATGAAGGAGAGCCGCTCCCGCGGGTAGGCAGGATCGAGCGGCACATAGCAGCCTCCGGCCTCGAGGATGGCAAGGAGCGCCACGACCATCCGGGGCGACCTCTCCGCGAGGACGGCCACCCGCGCCTCGGGGCCGACGCCGAGCGCCCGCAGGCGGCGCGCCAGCCGGCAAACCTGCGCGTCGAGCTGGCGGTAGGAAAGCCGCCCGCCGCCGTGGACCAGCGCCGTGGCCTCGGGCGTGCGCTCCGCCTGAGCCTGGAAGAGCTGGTGCAGGCAGAGATCCTCCGGCGCTGCGACCCCGGTGTCGTTCCATTCCACCAGCAGCTGGTCCCGCTCCTGCGGCGTCAGCAGCGGAAGGTGCGCGGCCGGACGCGCCGGATCGGCTACGGCCGCGCGCAGCAGCGTCTCGAAATGGCGCAGCATCCGGCCGGCGGTCGACGCGTCGAAGAGAGCGGTGTCGACCTCCAGGCATGCCGCCAGCTCTCCATCCATCTGGGCGAGAGAGAGCGTCAGGTCGAGCTGCGCCCGCCGGCTCTCGCGCGGCAGGGACTCCAGGACGAGACCGCCGAAGCTCAGACGGGCGCCGCCCTCGCCGAGGGCGAAGGCGGCGAGCGCTATCTCCTCCGCATGGCGGACCTTCTGGAGCACGAGCATCGCCTGGAAGACCGGCGGGCGGCCCGCATCCCGCTCCGGCTGCAGCCGCTCGGCGAGCAGCGGGAAGGGGACCTCGGAGCGCTCGAAGGCGCTCAGCACGACCTCCTTCACCCGGTCCAGGAGCTCCAGGAACGTCGGATCGTCGGTGAGATCCACCTGCAGCACGAGCGGATTTACGAAGTAGCCCACCACTCCGTCCAGAGCCGCCGCGCCGCGGCCGACCACCGGCGAGCCGACGAGGATCCGCTCCTGCCCCGCGAGGCGGTGGAGCAGGACGCCAAAAGCGGCGAGCAGCCCGACGAACAGAGTGCCGCCCCGGGCGCGGGCCCGCGACCTGAGCGCGGCGCACGTCCCGCCGCCGATCCGCCGCGAGCGGGAGGTGCCGCGGAAGCCTTGGACGGATGGACGCGGCCGATCCGTCGGCAGATCGAGGATGGGCAGGTCAGTGCCGAGCACCGCCAGCCAATCTGCCAGCCCGCGTTGGCCGGCCGGGCTGGCGAGCCACCACTGCTGCCAGCGCACGGCGTCGGTGTAGCGCAGCGGGAGGTGAGCCAGATCGGCCGCCGGCCCACCCGTCTCCTGGCGGTAAAGAGAGCCGAGCTCGCGTACCATCACTCCGAGCGACCAGAAGTCCGCCACTATGTGGTGCACCGCCAGCGCCACGACCTGCTCTGCGGGGGAGAGACAGAAGACGGCCAGGCGCAGGAGCGGTCCCTCCTCCAGATCGAAGGGTCGACCGAGCTCTGCCGCGAGGCGCTCGTGCAGCTCGCGCTCGCTCCAGCTGGCAGCGCCTTCCCAGCGAAAGTCGGCGGCGCCGCTCTCCCCGACACGCTGCATCGGCTCGCCGCGCCGGTCGCCAAACGTCGTCCGCAGCGCCGGGTGGCGATCGACGAGGGCCTGGAGGGCGCGCTCCAAGGCCTCGCGGTCCAGGCCGGAGGTCCGCGCGGCCCCGCCGAGGTGGTAGGCGCCGTTGCCGGGTGCCAGCCGCTCGAGGAACCAGAGCGCCCGCTGTCCGTGGGAGAGGGGATGCTCGCCGCAGGTCGCACCCTCTGCGGCCAGCGCCACCGGCTGCGGCTCGCCGGCACTACCGGCCGCGAGATCCTCCAGGGTCGCTCCCTGCAGCAGCTTGGCGAGCGGCGGAGCGCTCCCCAGGACGGGCTCCAAGGCGTGCGCGAGCTCGATCGCAGCCAGGGAGTCGAGCCCCATCTCGGTGAGCGGCCGGCGCGGATCTATTTGCCCTGGGGGAATCCCGAGGACGCGAGCGGCGAGGGCGCGCAACGGGTCGGTGCTCTGCCGGTCTTTCACCGGCCCGCTCGCGGGCGGGCCGGTGAGATCCTCCGCCGCCGACCGGCCGGCGCGGCTCCAGACCACCCCTGCCAAGGAGCCGTCGAGGAACCGCTGGCGGCAGTCCCGCCGGCGGATCTTGCCGCTGGTAGTCTTGGGAACGCCGCCGGCCACCAGCAGGACCAGGGCGTGCACCTGCGCCTCGTGCTCCTCGGCCACCGCCCGGCGCACCGACTCCTCGATCTCCCCGGCCAAATCTTCCACCCCTACCCGCGCGCGGCGATCCAGCTCGCAGGCGACCACCAGCCGCTCCTCGGTCCCGGCCTCGATCGAAAAGGCGGCGGTTCCTCCCGTCCGAAGGGCGGGGTGACTCCGCTCGACCGTCGCCTCGATGTCTTGTGGGTAGAGGTTGCGGCCGCGAAGGATGATCAGGTCCTTGAGGCGCCCCGTGACGAACAAATGCCCGCCGTCGAGGAAGCCCAAGTCCCCGGTGCGTAGCAACGGCCCTTCGCCTGTCTCCGGCAGGCTTGCCCCGAAGGTGTGCGCGGTCTCGTCAGGGCGGTTCCAGTAACCCCGGGCCACGCTTGGGCCCTGGATCCAGATCTCCCCGACCTGTCCAGGGGCGCAGGGCGCCAGGGTCTCAGGATCGACGACCGCGAGCCGCTGGCCGCAATAGGGGGCGCCGTTTCCGGCGAGCTCGACCACCGGCGCGCCCACCGCCGGCGGCGCGGCGCGATGGTGGGCCAGGGATGAGGCGTCCAGCGTGCGGACGCAAGGCTCCTCCCGGTAGGAGACCCCGGCCACCAGCAGCGTGGCCTCGGCGAGACCGTAACAGGGACAGAAGGCCGACCGGCGGAAACCCTGCTCTCGGAAGGCTGCTGCGAACCGCTCGAGCGTGGCGCTGCGGACCGGCTCGGCGCCGTTGAAAGCCACCTCCCACGAGCTCAGGTCCAGCCCCTCCCGCTGCTCGGGAGGGATCTTGCGCACGCACAGATCGTAGGCGAAGTTGGGGCCGCCGCTCGTCGTGGCACGGTAGCGGGCGATCGCCTCGAGCCAACGCCGCGGACGCTGCAGGAAGCTCACCGGGGACATCAAGACGCACCGGCCGCCCACGGCGAGCGGCTGCAGCACGTTGCCGATCAGGCCCATGTCGTGGTAGAGCGGAAGCCAACCGACGACGATCGAATCCTCCGTCTGTCCGAAAACCTCCTGGATTAGTCCCTGGTTGTGGAGGAGATTGCCATGGGTGACGATCACCCCTTTGGGATCACCCGTCGACCCGGAGGTGTACTGCAGGAAGGCCACCGTCTCGGGGCCGGCATTCGGGTCCCACCAGTCGTCCGCGCCCTCCGTTCCCTCGGGAAGGGGCAGCCAGCGAGCCGGCGGCAAATCTTCCAGCCCGCCCTCGGCCCGAGCCACCATCGTCGCCGGGGCGAGGATCGCCTGCGGCGTCGCATCCCGCAGAATCGCCCGCAGTTTCGAGATGTCTCGCTTGAGATTGGGGGGGTAGGCGGGAACGGCGATGACGCCGCTGTAGAGACACCCGAAAAGCGCGGCAATGAAGTCCAGACCCGGAGGAAAGAGCAGAACGGCTCTCTCGCCCGTAGGCACGGTCTCCCGCAGTCGGACGGCGATTGCCCGCGCCCGTTCATCGAGCTTCCGGTAGGTCAGACGCGCCGATTCGGCTTGGCCGTCTCCCAGGAAGGTGTAGCCTGAGACCTCGGACTTGTCATGGCTCGCGCGCTCGCGAAGCAGATTTACGAGCGATACTATGGACGGAAGGGGTGGCGAATGCTTCAAGCTACACTCAACGCAGAATCCGCTGTACTAAACAGTTTATACTCTAGTTTACGATTATGCAAGGCTTTTATGGGAGGTTGTAACAAATCCTCGTCTTGCGCTTCCCAGCCCGCAGGGACCCGCGCGACCTGCCATTTCCAGCTGCTAAGAGACATTGGCGAGCGGCGATAGACCCTGCCGCGGACCTGCCCGGACCACTTCATCTACAATGACTGGCAGTCCCCCCTGAGGAGGGACGAAAGGCTCCCACAACTTGGGCCGAAACGCGACTCCCAGCGGAATCCGCAACTTGGCGCGGCTCAGCAGGCGAGCCAGCACCGCTCGGCTCGTGTTCATCGCGAAGGCATTGCCGGTACACGTCCTATGCCCACCCCCAAAAGGGCAGTACTCGAATGGGGAGGGGCGGCTCCCGAGGAAGCGTTCGGGACGGAACTCCCCAGGATTGTCCCAAAGATCTGGACGCCGGTGCAGCAGGTAGGTGACGATTGCAACCGGAGTGCCGACCGGCAGCTCGTAGCCGCACAAAGACGTCTCCTTCAGGACCCGGCGCGTCACGAGTAGGAAGGATGGGTGCAACCGTAAAGATTCCTTGATGACGGCATCAAGGTACTTGAGCTCCGCGGTGCGTTCCGAATGTGCGGGCTCGTCCCCGAAAACCTCGCGGAGCTCCTGCTGGACACATCTCTCGATATCGCGGTGCCCGAGGATGTGCGCTAGGGTCCAACTAAGCGAGGTCGCGGTCGTGCTATGTCCAGCCATGAGGAAAGTGAGGATCTGGTCGCAGACCTTGGCCTCGGCCTCGCTCGCCGTCTGCGAGTCCTCGGTACGGGCCGCCACGAGCTTGGCGACGAAATCGCCGCGTCCTTCGGTGACCTGCTCCCGACAGCGCTTGATCTCCTGACCAAGCGTGGCGTAGATCTCAGTCTTGAGCCCGACCAGCTTCCGTTTGACGTTGGGGCGCGAAATTGCAAGGCCCGCCGCGGCCGCAATTCTGCGCGTCGGAGATGGCTTCAGCGTGCTCAAATATTGGAAAAGAAGGTTCCTCAGGTGCGCGCACTGCTCATCGTCCGTGATCCCGAGGCCCCGGATGTTGATGTTCGTCGCGATTTCCTCCAGGACCGGGTAGAGCGCAAAGGGACGGCGGATCGGGAGGTCGTCAATCGCGCGGTCGATGATCTCGTCGTTGAAGCCGTCGTAGCTCGACAGCCTCTGACCATGGAACAGGGGATCGACCAGACGCCGCTCTTGGCGATGGCGAGAGCCGACCATCATGAGGAGCGAGCCTGCACCCACGAACGCGCTGAATACGTTTCCCGCTGTTCCAGCGCGGGCTTCGAAGTTCTCGCGGCCCGTCGCAAACATGAATTCGGCGGCCGAGGGCTCAGCGAACCAGACCATCGGGAGGAGTCCGGGGAACCGAACCGTGAACTTGTGGCCGTAGCGTGCGCCACATTCGTCGAGGAATCCCAGGGGGTTCCGAATCCAGTGGATCCATTGAAACAAGGGGGGTTGTTTAGGACCGGACGGGAACTTTGTAACGCGTTGCACTCTCTCTCCTTCTCCGCCGTACAGGCGGTGTCGCTGCCGAGCTCCGGGGCACCGTCGCCAGGGAAACAGCTACCCATCCGCAGCACTCATGATCTGGCCGCTGGTCCTCTCTCCCGGAGCTTAGCATACGCGAATCTGAACCATGTGCTAACGTCTAGATCCTGTGTATGACGGAATTCTCACTACCGTTGGTAACACGCCGCTCATCCGCCTGAGGCGCCTCTTGCCGTCCGCGGACTTTCGGCTCTTTGCCAAGCTGGAGGCGCTCAACCCGGGCGGCAGCATCAAGGACCGGCCGGCGCTGAGGATCCTGGAGGAGGCCCTCCGCTCAGGGGAGGTCGGACTGGAGACGGTGGTGGTCGAATCGAGTTCGGGCAATATGGGGATCGGACTCGCGCAGGCCTGCCGCTACCACGGGCTCCGCTTTATCTGCGTGGTCGATACTCGGACCTCCGAGCAGAACCTGCGTGTACTCCGGGCCTACGGCGCCGAGATCGACCTGGTGACGGAGCCCGATCCCGTCTCCGGCGAGCTCCTACAGGCACGCCTCCACCGCGTCCAGGCGCTCCTGCGGGAGATCGAGGGCGCCTTCTGGCCCAACCAGTACTCCAACTGGAACAACCCAGGAGCCCATTACCATACGACCATGCACGAGGTGGCGACGGCCTTGGGGGGCAAGGTCGACGTCCTGTTCGTCGCGACCAGTACCTGCGGCACGATCCGGGGGTGCGCCGAATACATCCGGGACCACGGCCTGCCCACCCGCGTGGTAGCCGTAGACGCGCTCGGCAGCCTGATCTTCAGCACCCAGCGAGCGAAACGCCTGATTCCCGGGCTGGGGGCGGGGCTGCGGCCACCGCTCTGCGAGCCATCGCTGATCGACCAATTCACCCTCGTCACCGACCTCGATTGTGTGGTGGGATGCCGGCAGCTCGTGGCACGCGAAGCCATCCTGGCGGGAGGCTCCTCTGGCGCCGTCATCGCGGCCGTCGAGCGGCTCCAGAATCAGATCGCCGCCGGAGCGAACTGTGTCGTCATCCTGCCTGATCGCGGGGAGCGCTACCTCGAAACCATCTACGACGACGCCTGGGTGCGGCAGCACTTCGGTGAGGTCGAGCACCTCTGGCAACACCGGGGAGGGGCCGAAGCTTGCGTGACGACGGCATCCTGATCCTGGGCGCAGACGACGTCGGGGCCCTCCTCAACGGGCGGGAGGAGGAGGTCATGGTGACGGTGAGCCAGGCCTACCGCGCGCACGGCGCGGGCCAGAGCTCGCTGCCGCAATCGACGTTCCTGCGGTTCCCGGGAGACGAGGCCAGCCGCATCATCGCGCTGCCAGCCTTCCTCGGCGACGGCTTCCAGGTGGCGGGGATGAAGTGGATCGCGTCGTTCCCCGGCAACCTCGAGCGCGACATGGCACGCGCCTCGGCGGTGATCGTGCTCAACTCCTGCGACACGGGGCGCCCCGAGGCGATCCTCGAAGGCTCGCTGATCAGTGCCCGGCGGACGGCGGCGAGCGCGGCGCTCGCGGCGAGGACCTTCCTGGGCCGTCCGCCGGAAGCCGCTGGCTTCATCGGCGCCGGTCTGATCAATGGCGAGATCCTGCGATTCCTGGCCGTCGCCCTACCGGGGATCCGCCGGCTGTCGGTGCTCGACCTCGACACCGCTCGCGCCGCTCGGTTCGCGGCGGAGGCGCGCGCGATCCTCGACCTTGAAAAGACCGAGGTCGCTCCCAGTCTCGATGCCGTCCTCCGGAGCTGTCCCCTGGTTTCCTTCGCGACGACCGCGGTCCGGCCGCATGTCGCGGATCTGTCGGCGTGTCCTCCGGGCGCTTTGATCCTCCACGTGTCGCTGCGCGACCTGGCGCCGCAAGCCATCCTCGCCTGCGACAACGTGGTGGACGACGTCGACCACGTCTGCCGGCTCAGACCTCGGTCCACCTCGCCGAGCAACTCACGGGCTCGCGCGGCTTCATCCGCTGTACCCTGGCGCAGATCCTGGAGGGAGCGGCTCCCGCCCGCACGGACGAGAGCGTGGTGACCGTCTTCAGCCCGTTCGGGTTGGGCGTGCTGGACATCGCCGTGGGTAAGCAGGTGCTCGACCGTGCCCGCGCCGAGGGAAGAGGAATGAGAATGCCGTCGTTTCTGCCCCTCGAGCGCGCTGACCGAAGTGAAGAGGAACCGAACGGATGAACCTGCTTTCCTTCCTGAGACGGTATTCGCCCACGCGCCTCTTGATCGCGGCGGTGATCTTCGGCGCCCTGAGCGGTGGTGCCAGCACGGGTCTCCTCTATGTGATCAATCACGCCCTGGGCAATCCGGACGCCGCGCCGTCGCGGCTGATCTGGGGCTTCGTCGCCCTGTGCCTGGTGGTGCCGGTCACCCGGGTGGCCTCCACCCTCATCGTGACCACCCTGGGCCTACGCGCTGCCTGTGCGCTGCGCCTCGACCTGAGCCGCCGCATCCTCTCTGCGCCCCTGCGGCGGCTCGAAGAGCTGGGATCCCACCGCCTCATGGTGGCGTTGACCGATGACATCGGCGCTGTCACCGCCGCCTTAGGCCAGGTGCCCGGGATCTTCACCAACTCCGCCCTGGTCCTTTGCTCGTTGATCTATCTCGGCACCCTGTCCTGGAAGATCTTCCAGATTGTCCTCCTCTTCCTCGCGCTGGGCGTCGCGACCTATCAACTTCCGCTCTTCGCCGCGGTTCGCCGTCAGAGGATGACCCGCGAGATGGCAGACGAAATGTTCAAGTATTTCCGTGGGGTGACCCAGGGCACCAAGGAGCTCAAGATCCGCCGCTCGCGCCGTGAAGCGTTTCTCGACCAGATGCGGACCACGGTGACCTCGTTCCGCGACCTGCAGCTCGCAGTCGCTCGGATCTTCGTCTCTGCCGCAACTTGGGGGAGCCTGCTGTTCTTCGTGGCGGTGGGGATCATCCTCTTCGTCCTTCCCCATTATATGCCGGTCACCCACCAGGTGGCCGTCTCCTATGTCATGGTCATCCTCTATATCATGGGGCCGCTCCAGTTGCTGCTCAACGCCGTTCCCGTGCTCGTACAGGCCAATGTATCGGTGCAGAAGGTGGAGCGGCTGGGGATCTCCCTCCTCAAGGTGGCCGAGGACGCTGGTCCGGCCGAGCTGCCGGCGGTCAACCCCCAGTGGGAACGACTCGACTTGGTGGGAGTCTGCCATACCTACCGGCGGGAGGAGGACAGCATCTTCAATCTGGGGCCTATCGACCTGACCATCCAGCGAAGGGAGGTCATCTTCCTGGCGGGTGGCAACGGAAGCCGCAAGACGACTTTGGCGAAGCTTCTCATCGGGCTTTACATTCCGGAGTCCGGCGAGATCCGACTCGACGGTCGGCCCATCACCGACGAGAACCACGAGGAGTACCGCCAGAGGTTCTCCGTGGTGTTCTCGGATCTTTTCCTCTTCGAAAGCCTGCTGGGGATCGGCTCACCGTCCTTGGACGACGAGGCCCGCCGCTACCTCGAGCGGCTTCACCTTCGGCATAAGGTGCGGATCCAGGGGGGAGAGCTTTCCACCACCGACCTGTCTCAAGGCCAGCGCAAGCGGCTGGCCCTCCTCACCGCCTACCTGGAGGACAGCCCGATCTTCGTCTTCGACGAGTGGGCGGCGGACCAAGATCCCGAGTTCAAAAAGGTCTTCTACCTCCAGCTCGTCCCGGAGCTCAAACGACGTGGTAAAACCGTTATTGCCATTAGCCACGACGACAGCTTCTACTACGTTGGTGATCGCGTGATCAAGCTCGCGGAGGGGCAGGTGGAGTTCGACCGTGCAGCGGTCCAAACGGAGTACGCCTCTGCCTGAAGGGCCCCGCGGCGTCACCCGAGAGGTGAAGCACGCCTACGCCCGCCACTTGCGACGAGAGCGCGGCGCCAGCGGTGCCGGATCTTTCCCCATGGCGAGCGACGCGAACCCGGGCGAGCCGCAGGTGCGACCAACGGGAGCACCTGCCCGTTTTCGTGCAACGAAAACACGGCTCGCCCCGCAGGGCTCCCGGCCCCCCGGGCCGCACCAGCTAACTTTCGGGGGTTGGTGGCGAGGCCCCGCTCGGGCCGGTCTGGCTGGTGGAGCTTCGAGGCTCCG
>Ga0075424_100006213_pt1 | contig 11496 bp, 11 predicted proteins | sample SoiMethybrSBSTD3_FD_75301 | JGI IMG/M metagenome (GOLD analysis project Ga0075424, IMG submission 75301) | Bulk soil microbial communities from a Populus tree surrounding site in Tennessee, USA - Soil MetaG P. TD hybrid SBSTD3 | ecosystem: Environmental > Terrestrial > Soil > Tree plantation...
GTGCCCGTCACCTCGTTGTAGGTCTGGATCATGCGCCGCACCCCGCGCTGGTCGTTCGAGACCGTGTCGGCCGCGAGCTGCCGGCAGAACGACAGCAGCTCCTCGTGCGGCACCACGTGGTTCACGAGGCCCCACGCGAGCGCGGTCGGCGCGTCGATGTAGTTGCCGGTGATGCTCATCTCCTTCGCACGCCCGATGCCGATGCGTTGCGCGAGCAGCACGGTGAGGCCCCAGCCCGGCATGACGCCGACACGCGCGTGCGTGTCGGAGAACCGGGCGCGCTCGGACGCGATCAGGAAGTCGCAGTTGAGCGCGACCTCGAAGCCACCGGTGACGGCGACGCCGTTGATTGCGCCGATGAGCGGCTTGGTGCGGGGCGGGAGCGCGCCCCGGAAGGGCAGGCGTCCGTCGTCCCGCCGCTCCCCCACCTCGGCGAACCCCTCACCCTGCTGCACCTGACCGGAGCCGAACTCCTTCAGGTCGACGCCCGCGCAGAACGCCGGGTCGGCGCCGGTGAGGATCATCACGTCGACGCCGTCGTCGCCGTCGCACCGCTCGATCGCGGCCGGCAGCGCCTTGCGCACCGCCCGGTTGAGCGCGTTGCGCGCCTCGGGCCGGTTCAGCGTGATCGTCGCCACGCGATCGGCGACATCGACCAGTACGACGTCTTCAGTCACGGAAGTCGAAGGCGACCTTGATGGCGCCGGTGTCGTCCTGCGTGGCGAGCGTCGTGAACGCGTTGCGCCAGTCGTCGAGCGTGAACGTGTGCGTGAGCATCCCGGTGAGGTCGACGCGGCCACTCGCGACGAGGTCGAGATAGTGCTGGATGCCGTGCCGGCGCACCCCTTCGACCTCCTCGTACCCGAACGCGTTCGAGCCGACCATCGAGATCTCCTTGAAGTACAGGGGCGTGTCCTCCCACCACGTGGGACCGTGAACGCCCGCCTTCACCAACGTGCCGCGCGCCTTCAACACGCGGGTGCCGACCTCGAACGTCTCCTGCTTGCCGACGGTGTCGTAGACGACGTCGATAAAGCCGGGGAACGTCATCGGCAGCCCGTCGCTGTCGCGCAGGACGCCGCCCGACCACGCCGCCGCTTCCTCGATCACGCGCAGGGCAGGCGTGTGGGCGATCACGGTGGCGCCGAGCTTGCGCGCCATCGCGGCCTGGCCCTCGAAGCGCGCGACGACCAGCACTTCGACGTCGGGGTACAGCGCGCGCAGGATCGCGGTCGCGCACGTGCCGAGCGCGCCCGCGCCGTAGACCATCACCTTGCCACCCGGTGTGGGCGGGTGGCGGGTGATCGAGTGCAGCGACACCGCGAACGGGTCGGCGAACACCGCGAGCTCGTCGGGGACGTTGTCGGGCACCTTGAACAGCAGCGAGTCGTGGGCCGGCATCAGCTCGGCGTAGCCGCCGTTCCCGCTCGCCGACGTGCCGATGTGGATGCCGGGCTTTATGGGGCCGACGCCGAACGAATAGCAGAGGCTGTAGTCGCCCTTCTCGCACGCAGGACACACCGGCGAGACGCCGCGCGGCCCGCACGACAGCCACGGGTTGAGCACGACGCGGTCGCCGACCTCGAGGCCTTCCGCCTCCGGGCCCAGCGCCACGACGTCGGAGACGACCTCGTGCCCGAGCACCTGCGGCAGCGAGAAGAACGCCTTCATCGGGTTGTCCGGCGAGCGCACCTCGCCGAAGTCCATGAACACCTGCTTCGAGTCGGACCCGCAGATGCCGGTGAGCCGCGGCTTGGTGACCACCCAGTCGGGCAGCAGGAAGACCGGGTCTTCCATGTCGACGAGCTTCATCGGGGTGATCGCGAGGTTCCGGAGCAGGTGGTTCTCCGTCTCCGGGATGGGTGCAGGTTCCGGCTTCACGCCGTAGAGGAGTGCCTTCATGCGGCCGAGCGTACGCCGCGGCAACCGGAGGCCGCCCGTCCCCGTCGTCTCGCACCGTTCTTCAATTGGTGCCAGCCGGTGCCCAGCGACATCGGCGATGCTGGTCGGCATGAGCACCAACGACATGCAACGGCGGCGCGTGCTCCAACTGATCGGCGGCGCGGGGCTCCTCGCGCTCGCGAGCTGCGCGTCGAAAGGCACGTCGGGCAGCACGCCGACGACGACACCGCCGGGATCGACGGGAACGCCATCAAGCGCCTCCGGCACGATCCCCGAGGAGACCGCGGGCCCGTTCCCGGGCGACGGCTCCAACGGCCCGAACGCGCTGGGGCAGGCGGGCGTCGTACGGAAAGACATCCGGTCGAGCTTCGGCCCGTCGACCGGCACCGCCGACGGCGTGCCGACCACGATCAAATTCACGCTGACCGATGCGGCGACCGGCGCGCCGATGAAGGACGCCGCGGTGTACGTGTGGCACTGCGACCGCGAGGGCCGCTACTCGATGTACTCCGATGGCGCGACCGACCAGAACTACCTGCGCGGCGTGCAAGCCGCAGGCGCCGACGGAGTGGTGACGTTCACGAGCATCTATCCCGCGTGTTATTCGGGACGGTGGCCGCACGTCCACTTCGAGGTGTACCCGTCGCTCACCGATGCGACCTTGGCGCGCAACGTGCTCGCGACCTCGCAGATCGCGCTGACCGAAGACGTGAGCGACACCGTGTACGCGACCGACGGCTACGAGCAGAGCCGCACCAACATGTCGCAAGTGTCGCTCGCGTCCGACATGGTGTTCAGCGACGGAGCCGACCTCGAGACGCCGACGGTCACCGGCTCGGTCACGCAGGGTTACGTCGTCACCCTCCCCGTGCGCGTGGGCATCACAGCTAGATCGTGAACGCCATGTTGTCGACGACGCGGTTGCCGAGCGCGGCGTCGCCGTCGACCGTCACCTGACCCTTCGTACGCGCGTCGTCGCCGTTCCAGCGGCCCCCCGCGAGGCGCGCGAACGTGCGCCGGTCCATCGTGAGCGTCGTGGTGGCATCGGCCGGCGAAGCGGGTAAGAGCACTGCGCGACCTTCCGGCGGAACCTCGATCGTTGCGACGATCTCGGGCGAGCCGTCGACGACGAACTTCACGCGGCTGCCGGCGGGCGCGCCCGCCTTCTTGCCGACGACGTAGGGAAGACCCTTGGGCGGGATGCGCCCGATCGACAGGTCCGCGACGGGGCCCTCGAGGTAGCCGGCGCGGCCGACGGCTTCCCGGATGTCCTGGTCGTGGTACCAGCAGTCGAAGACGCGGATTTCCATGAACTTGCGGTACGGCCCCGGGCCTTCGGGCGTGAAGCCCTCACGGTCCCAGTCGTCCCCGGTGAGCGAGCGCAGCGTGTCGAGCCGGCTCGCGGTGACCGCGCGGAACTCGTCGAGCACCTTCGCACCCGGCCAGTCGCGGTAGCTCTCGATCCAGCGCTCGTTCGCCTTGCCGATGTCGTTGCGGATGTGCGGCGCGTCGGCGCCGGCGTCGGCCGCCGCGCCCGGCTGCTCGCCCGCGAGCATGCGCTCGGTGCCGATCATGTGGGCGACGTTGTCCTGGACCGACCAACCCGGGCACTCGGTCGGGCTCGCCCACTGCGCGGGCGTGAGGTCGTCGCAGACCGTGATGATGTCGCCCCAGACGTCTTCGAACGATGCGATCAGCGGCTCGGTCATTGTTCTCCGCTCTGGGCCGCTCGGGCCCGTTCGCTGCTCGGCGGGTTACCCGCCTCGCGGACGCTCACTCGGACCGAAACCTACGTCAGCCGTCAGTCCGATGAGTAGTCGAAGTCGGAGGCGAATGACGCGTTCCGCTTGCCGACGATCGCCCACTCGAAGGGCTCGTCCTCGGACCGGAGCACCTCGCCGAACAGCTCGGTGCCCGGATGGTCGTAGCCCGGGATGCCGCACTGGACGTCGCCGGCCTCCGACGCGGGCGCTTCGGCTTCGACCCGCAGGAACCCGACCACGTCGATGCGCTTGCGCGGCTGCACGTGCTCGACGGAGATCCGCGCGCGCTTCACGTCGTGGACCTCTCCGATCGCCCGGCCGTATTGGCGCACGACCGTACCGCCCGCGCGGCCAAGGAAGATGTCGGCGACCGCGGCGAGCTGCTCGTCGTTTGCGCGCTCGTCGACGTAGCAGATGACTTCCCACTTGGTGCTCGGCTGCACCTCGTCGTGATAGCGCAGCGAGATCACCACCTTGAGGTCGCGGAGATCGATCGTTCCCGCGTGCCCGTCGAGGATGTGCCACGACAGCGAACCGAAGCACACGCCGTAGGTCGACGGCCCCGACGGTCGCCGGTGCACGCTGCGGCACGGGCAGATGGCGTCGCAGTTGCACGCCTCGAAGTACGAGCCGCGGACCCGCCAGGGCGCAGCGAGCACGTCGCTCATGCGGCTGCGACCTCCGGCGCTCTCTCGCCCGGGCGAGGAGCGGCACGATCCGGGCCTGCGGTCTGCGCCTGGCTGCTCATGACATTCCCTTCGTCATCGTCATCGGCATGGAGTGGGTGTGGCCGTTGAGCGCGGGGGCAAGGCCGGGCTTGACGATGACGGCGACCGCGAGCGCGAGCGCGACGACGCCGACAACGCGGCCCGCCATGGGGCCCCACGGCCACGACCGCTCGGCGAACACGATGAACGCGACGAACGCCATCGCCGCGAGGTTCATCAACCCGAAGCCGAGCAGGAGGGCCATCAACGCCCAACAGCACGCGAGGCAGAAGCCGCCGTGATGCATGCCGACCCGCAGATCACGGGTGCGGCCGCGATACGCGGAGTATCGCACCGCGAACCCGAGCGGCGAACGGCACCACGTGAGGCATCGCTCCTTGAGCGGGGTGAGCTGGTAGACGCCGCACGCGACGAACACCGCGACCGCGAGCGCGGTCGCACCGGCCGGATGCGCGGCGTCGAGCCGTTCGGCAACGCGCGCCGCCTCGTACACCGGGAACGCGGCTGCCGTCCACACCACGAGGTAGCCGGCGACGAATGCCGTCATGCGGCTCGTGCGGCGCTCGCCGAACCCGCGTGCGTACACCGCCGCGAACGGTGCCACGGACGGCAGCATCATCGCCGTCATCATCAGCGACCAAACGGCGACGAATGCGATCACGCCGAAGCCCATCGTCCCCGACATCGCACCCATGCCGCGTCCCACGACAGCAACGCCCACCCACGCCGCGGCCGCGACGAGCAGCCCCGTGCCGAGTCCGGTGCGGTTCACCCGCGCACCGCGTCGAGCGCGGCCGAGGCGGCGAGCTTGTGGTCCTTCTGCCAGGGCGGACCCATCGACTTGGCGGCCGCGTCGATCGCGGCGCCGATATCGATCGATCGCTCCTCGACGAGCACCGCCGGAAGGTTGGCGCGCGCCGCGGCATCGAGCAACACCTCTTCGTACAGCGCACCCTCGGCCGCGTGCAGCAGCGCATGCGCGGCGAGAATGCGCCGGAGATCGTCGGGGACGTTGCGCACCTTGCCGACCACCGCGACGGTCTCGATGTCGAAGTCCTTCGCCGCCCTCTTCGTCGCCTTCGTCGCGGCGGCGGTCGCGGCCCGCCGCACCTTTCCGATCAAGGCCTTGCCGTCGCGCAGCGAGAGCTCGTACGCCTCGATCGCGTGGTACGCCATGCGCGGCAGCGGCTCGTCGATGAGCTGCACCCGCTCACGGGCCAGGATGCGCGGCGACGCGGGCGTGCCGGAAGCCACCACCATCACCGCCCAACCCGAGTGGCACCGCCAGCCGAGCCCCACGCGACTCATTCGCGCCCTGCCTACTCCGCTCGTGCCGACAGTGCCAGGGTCAACTGTGCGTTGACGCGCTGCGGTCGTCAACGTATGGTTGACGCATGACGCCCGGGCCCACACTCCAACAGCTGATCGAGACCGTCGCGGCCGACGCGGCCGGCGGCGACGACCTCGCCCAGCTCGCCGCCGCGGCCCGGACCGCGGCGGACCTCGAGGAAGTCGCCGACGGGACGCTCACTCACTTCGTGGACCAGTGCCGGCGCAACGGGCGCTCGTGGTCGGAGATCAGCAAGGCGCTCGGCGTCACGAAGCAAGCGGTCCACAAGCGGTTCTCGTCCCCACCGACGTTCGAACGATTCACGCTCCGGGCAAAGGGCGCGCTCGAGGGCGCCGCGGCCGCGGCGCGCCGCCTCGGCCACAACTACGTGGGAACCGAGCACCTGCTGCTCGGGCTGTTCAGCCAGCCCGACGGGATCGCGGCCAAGGTGCTGGTCGCGGAGGGGCTCACCGGCGACGGCGTCGAAGCCGCGGTCCTCGTGCTCACGCCGCGCGGCGGGTCGACCGTCGACGTGCCGCCGTTCACACCCCGTGCCGCGTCGTGTCTCGAGAAGGCGCTGGGCGAAGCGCTGCAGCTCGGACACAACTACATCGGCACGGAGCACATCCTCCTCGGGCTCTTTCGCGACGAGGAAGGGTTCGCGGCGCGCATCATGTACGACGCGGGCATCCGGCACGATGCGGTGCGCGAACGCGTCGTCGAGATGCTCACCGGGCGAGGCGACGCGACATCGTAAGGCGCGGTCGCGATCGCGCATTGCGTTCGGTGCGCACGGCAAGTTCCGGACGAATCGCGGCGACGTTGGTGCGGCCACAACGCAGGTCATACGCTCGGACCGCCGGGGGCGACGCGCGCTTCAACCTGCGGACGGCGTGACGTGAGCGAGTCTGGATTCAGCGAGATCGTGCTGCGTGACGGCGAGCGGCAGCTCGGCGATGTCGTCGCGGAGTGGCGCGACCTCGCGGCGCACATCGACGGGTCGTCGTACTTCGAGACACCAGACTGGGTTCTCGGTTGGTGGGAGGAGCGTGGCCGGCCGCGGACGGTCGTCGGTTTGTGGCGTGATACGTCGGGCCGGCTCGAGGCCGTCGCGTTTCTCAGCCGGCTCAGAGAGCCACTACGCCATGGGTTCCCGCTCGCGATTCCCGTCGTGACCAACAGCGGCAGCGGACGTCCGCATTCTGCCGTTCGCTGCGGCTGGCCCGCGCTTCCGCACCGAGTCTCCGACGTCCGAGAGTGGGCCGCGAACCATCGTTGGCGCGGCTCGCTGTTGTTGCGACACCTCGATCGGCAGACAGGCGCGCAAAGCGTCCCGCCGGACGCGCACCGGGTGTTGAGCACGCGGTGTCCGGTGCTCGAGTGCACGGGAGACGGAGCTGTCCATCCGAGCTCGAAGAACCTCGCGAAGGATCTGCCGCGTTTCCGGCGCAATCTCGAGAAGATGGGCGTGACGTTCGCCTGGACGCCACCCGAGCAGATGACAGCCGATGCGGTCGACCTGCTGTTCGCGTTGCACGCCAGCTCCCAAGGCCGGCACGGCGCGTCCACGTTCACGCCCGAACGTCACGCCGGCCTCCAGCGCCGCCTCATCACGGCCGCCCAGCCGGGCTGCGGTCCGGCGATGGCGACCGCCTCGCACGAAGGACGCGTGATCGCGATCAGCTACGGGTTCGTGTGGCGTGACACCTTCTACGCGTACCAGGGAGGCTGGGACATCTCCTACGCCAAGCTGAATCTGCACACGGTGCTCAAGAGCGAGATGATCCGGCTCGCACAGCTGAACGGGCTCCGCTCGATCGATTTCCTGCGCGGCGTCGAGTCCCACAAGTACTCGTGGGGCGCGCACGACGTCGTCGACGAGACGTGGCTGTTGCCACGCGGCCTGAGCGGCTGGCTCCTCGAGCGGAAGTTCCAACTGGCGCGCGCCGAGCAGGCCCGAGACTTGGGACAGGCCAAGCGCCCTCGACCGCGATTGGCCCCCGGACGCGTCGCAATGGCATCGCGCAGCCGCGGCCACAACTGAGGTCGAATAACAACGGTCCGGCCGATGACCCGCTGCGGGTCGCGGTGACAAACTCGCCCGATGCACTACATACGCATCTACACCGACGGCGATGAGACGCGCTTCGAGGAGCGGGCCGTGTCGTTCGAGCAGGCGGTGTTCGCGCCGCCCGCGCCGCCGCTCGACGTGTCGGCCGCAGTGCCGGTGCGCGAGATGCTGGTCATTCGCTTCGCGGCGGGCTGGTCCGATCCCCTGCACCCGTCGCCCGCGCGGCAATGGATGTTCGTGCTGTCCGGCCGCGGCGTAACGACGGCCGGCGAGGAGAGCCGCGCGTGGGGTCCCGGTTCGGTGTTCCTACTCGAGGACACCGCGCCGCCCGGCCACGGCACGACGATCCTCGAAGACGCGCTGCTGGCGGTAGTGCGCTGCTGAGCGTCAGGGTGCGTTGAAGCCCGTGATCTCGACGTCGGTCACCCGCGTCGGCGCAGGAACGCCGACCGCGGTGAGCGCGGCGCCGAGCCGGCCGCTCATCCAGGCTTCCTGCTGCGCCTTCGAGTCCCAGACCTCGAACACGACGAAGCCGGTCGGCGTCGTCCCGCCCGCATGGCTCCGGAGGCCGTCGGGCCAGGGGCCGGTACCGGCGCCCATGTCGATGCCGAGCTTCTCGTTCACTGCGTCGTACTGCTTCTTGCCGACGGTGTTGTCGAACTCCAGCACGATTCCGTAGGCCATCTCGCTCCTCCTCGCAGGGTGTCGGCGGATGTTCGCATCGCAGGCCGGCCCGGATCAACGACCGGGCGAGGTGCAAGACTTCTCGCCGTGACCGAGGCCGTGGAGTTCTTCTTCGACCCGATGTGCCCGTACGCGTACCAGACCTCGGTTTGGATCCGAGACGTGCGCGAGCAGATCGGGCTCGACATCACCTGGCGCTTCTTCTCCCTCGAGGAGGTGAACCGGGTCGAGGGCAAGAAGCACCCGTGGGAGCGGCCGTGGTCGTTCGGCTGGGGTCAGATGCGGGTCGGCTCGGTGATCCGGCGCGAGCTCGGCAACGACGCGCTCGACCGCTGGTACGCGGCCGTCGGCTCCGCGTTCTTCAACGACGGCATCAAGACCCATGTCCCCGAAGTGCACGCCGAGGTGCTCCGGTCCAACGGCTTCGACCCGGGCATCGTCGAGCGCGCGATCGCCGATCCTTCGACGATCGACGACGTGCGCGCCGACCACGACTTCGCCGCCGCGACGTACGGCGCGCATGGTGTGCCGACGATCGTCACCGCCTCGGGGTACGCGACCTACGGACCGGTGGTCGTGCCCGCACCGGCCGGCGACGACGCGGTCGCGCTCTGGCACCTGCTGCGCGGCATGGAGCGGTTCCCGCATCTGTACGAGCTGCGCCACCCGAAGACGCACGACGACCTCGTGCACGTCGCGCAGCAGTTCGAGACCTACCTCACGTCGCGCGACTGGAACACCGTCGAGAACCCCGCGCCGTAACGATCACGATGCGGCTTCCTCGTCGGCCCCGCCGACGACCTTGACGACGCGCTGCACCCCACCCGACACACCGGTGACCTTCGAACCACCACCGTCGCGTGCCGCGCCCCGCACCGACGCGGCCGCCACCGAGACTGCACCGTCGCCGGTGACGAACGCGACCGACTCGTCGGCGGGCGCAATCCCGACCAGCGGGCCGCGTGCCTTGTCGATCTTGGCCGCCTTCACGCCCGCGCCGCCGCGTGCCTGGACCGGGAACTCGTCGACGGCGGTGCGCTTCGCGTAGCCGGCCTGCGTCGCGAGCACCACGACCTCCTCGTGCGCGACCGCGCAGCCGCCGACCACGCGGTCGTCGCCCTTGAGCCGGATGCCGCGCATGCCGCCCGCGCTCCGCCCCACCGGTCGCACCTCTTCTTCCGCGAAGCGGATGGCGTGCCCCGCCGCGGTCACCAGGAGCAACTCGAATTCGTCCCAGCCCGGGAACACGCTGACCACCTTGTCGGCATCGGCCAGCTTCATCGCGACGATGCCGTCGCGCCGGCCCGACGCATCCGCGAACTCGGCAAGCGACGTGCGCTTCACGCCACCCTGCTGCGTCACGAACACGAGGTTCGGATGCTCCTCGTGCAGCCGCGCGTCGATGACGGCGATCACGCGCTCGCCGTCGCCGAACTGGAAGAGGTTCTGCGCGGCGGTGAGTCGGTCCTTCGGCAGCTCGTGCACGGTCGACCGGTACGCGCGCCCGCGGTCGGTGAAGAACAACACGCCCGCGAGTGCCGACGTGTCGATCACCTGCGCGATCGCATCGCGTTCCCCCGCGTTGATCGCCCGGGCGCGGCCGCGTTCAGGAATGGCCCGCACGTAGCCCCGCGCGGTGACGGTGACCGAGTACGGCTCGTCCTCCACGAGCGCGACCGTCTCGATCGTGCCGGCGTCGTCAGTGACGATCTGCGAGCGACGGGGCGCCTTGTGCGCGTCGCGTACGGCGACGAGCTCGTCGTGGATCACCTTCATCAGCACGTCGCGCTTGGCGAGGATCCGCTTCAACTCCTTGATCGTCGCCTCGAGCTCGCTCTTCTCCTTCGCGAGCTCCTCCCGGCCGAGCTGCGTGAGCCGCGCCAGCGTCATGTCGAGGATGTGGTTGGCCTGGATCTCGGTGAAGCCGAAGCGCTTCGCCATCAGCGCATCGCGTGCGGCGCCGCGGTCCTTCGAGGCGCGGATCGCCTTCACGACCGCGTCGATCATGTCGAGCGCCTTCACGAGCCCGTCGACGATGTGCAGGCGCGCTTCGGCGCGGTCGAGCCGGTACTGCGACCGCCGCGTGACGACGACGACTTGGTGGTCGACCCAGGCCTGCAACGCTTCCTGCAGGTTCAACGTACGCGGCACGCCGTCGACCAGCGCGACGAAGTTGACCGGGAACGTCGTCTGCGCGGTCGTGTGCTTGAACAGGTTGTTGAGGACGATCTGCGGGTTGGTGTCGGCCCGCAGCTCGATCACGAGGCGTGTCTTGCCCTGCCCCGACTCGTTCCGGATGTCGCGGACGCCGTCGATCTTGCCCGCCTCCACGAGCTCGGCGAGCTTCCCGGCGATCGCGTCGACGCTGCTCTGGAACGGCACCTCGGTCAGCACGATCGCCTGCGCGCCCCGCCGGCCGGTCTCGATCTCGTGGCGCGCCCGGACCCGGATCGTGCCGCGCCCGGTACGGAACGCGTCCCTGATCCCGTCGTCGCCCATGATCAGTCCGCCGGTCGGGAAGTCAGGGCCCTTCACGATGCGGGTGAGCTCCGACAGCGTGGCGTCGGGCTTGTCGATCAGCTTGAGCGCGGCGTTGCACACCTCGGCGAGGTTGTGCGGCGGGATGTTGGTGGCGAGCCCGACCGCGATGCCCTGCGACCCGTTGACGAGCAGGTTCGGGAAGCGCGCGGGCAACACACCCGGCTCGTCTCGCGACGAGTCGTAGTTGGGGTCGAAGTCGACGGTGCCCTCGTCGATGCCGGCGAGCAGCTCCATCGCGAGCTGCGAGAGCCGGCACTCGGTATAGCGGCTCGCGGCGGGCGGGTCGGAGGGCGAACCGAAGTTGCCGTGCTTCTCGATCAACGGCGCGGTGAGCGAGAACGTCTGCCCCATGCGTACCAGCGCGTCGTAGATCGATGCGTCGCCGTGCGGGTGGTAGTTGGCCATCACGTCGCCGACGACGCGCGCGCACTTCACGAACGGGCGGTCGGGCCGGAGGTTCGCGTCGTGCATCGCCCA
>Ga0075424_100006215_pt1 | contig 11493 bp, 15 predicted proteins | sample SoiMethybrSBSTD3_FD_75301 | JGI IMG/M metagenome (GOLD analysis project Ga0075424, IMG submission 75301) | Bulk soil microbial communities from a Populus tree surrounding site in Tennessee, USA - Soil MetaG P. TD hybrid SBSTD3 | ecosystem: Environmental > Terrestrial > Soil > Tree plantation...
TCGCCGCATCTGTCCGACGCTCAGAAGGCGGCGATCCTCGGCGGCACCGCCGCGACGCTGCTCGGGATTGCGGCGGCTTAGGTCCGCGAGCCGATCATCGGGGTACCGGATCCGCTTAAAATCCTTGCTGACGATGAGACATCAGATTGCGTCCTGATCGGAAGTTCGGCCTCGCGTAGGTGCAGTGAACTGAGTGCCTATACATGTTAGCTCTCAAGATTTGGAGGCCGCTTTGTCGCCGTCGACCAAGTCCGAATTAGATGATCTTCGTCGAGACGAATGTTCACGAAGACGGACGACCTGCTGCAAGAGGAGATCGCCGACATCTATGCGATTCTCGAGAGCCTGAGCCGCAGGCCTGCCATTGACCTCGCGGCAGCACTTCGCGAGCATCATGCCGTGAAGCCAACAACAGGATCCGAGCCGTGCTAAATGTTACGAGCCAAATTGTTGCCGTCGCGACCGAGGCTGACTATCGCATTGATCCAACACGTTGGGGCTCGGCCGCGGTGGCGGTGCACTTTCCGGGCTTCCGGCACCTCGATATAAGGACGAGCGGCGCCACCATCCGCCTGCGCCATGGTGGTTCCGGACCGCCGCTGCTGCTTGTCCATGGTAACCCGCAGAACCATACCTGCTGGTACAAGGTCGCGGGCAAGCTCGCCGAGCACTTCCACGTCGTGCTGCCGGATCTCCGCGGCTACGGCGATAGCTCGCTACCCGAGCCCGGTCCCGACAATGTCAACTTCAGTTTCCGCGAGATGGCGCGCGACCTCGTCGAGGTGATGCACGCGTTAGGTCACGAGCACTTCATGGTCGCTGGCCATGACCGCGGCGCGCGCACGGCATTCCGTCTCGTGCTCGATCAACCGGATCGCGTCTCCCGCCTTTGCTTGATGGACATCCTGCCCAACTACCATGTCTGGACGAACACAACGATGAGCTGGGCTATCGGCACTTGGCATTGGGGGTTCATGGCTCAACCTGAGCCGTTTCCTGAACGGCTGATCAGCGCTGTCCCGGCCCGCTACTTCATTGAAAGCCGAATGCTGATCCGCGGCCGCACGGGGCTCGGCTTCCTAACCGAGGCAGCGATCGAAGAATATGTTCGCTGCTACACACTGAAGACCATAACCGGCTCGTGCCGTGATTACCGGGCGTGCGCAACTTGCGATTTCGAAATGGACACGGTCGACAAGGATCGCAAGCTCGATGTGCCACTCTTGCTGCTTTGGGGTGCCAGAGGGCAGACATCGGAGCGTGCAATTGACTTCCTCGACGTGTGGCGGCGCTACGCAACCAACATCCTCGCGTACGAGGCGATCCAGTGCGGTCATTACATCCAGGAGGAGATGCCCGAGAAGGTGCTCGACCACTTCACGCGATTTTTCGGGTCGTGAGTCGAGGCTGCACGAGGCAAAAAGAGCGGGCCCGCGAACCGAGACCGGCAAAAAGGCGGGCGTCTAAGGCCGCGCTCGCGGGATTCCGCCGAAATGCGATCCCACAGACGTTCTTCCCGCACGCGCTGCGCGCACATCTCAACGCGCTCGGGTTTATCGACCCACACGTCCCCAGGCTCGTCGATGGCTTTGGGTGTTCATCGACCATGACGGCGTCGCCCCACGGTCCCAGACCCCTTATTGCGTTCTCGATGAGGACAGGATCAAGCTGACCCGGATAGAGCGCCAGCCACAGCGCACCTGCGACAATGACAAGACCAGGCAACAGGCGCGGGAATATGGTGCGAAGCGTCATTGGACAGGTTCCCTGCGGCCGAGCGCGTAAGTTCTGTCGTCGTCGCGGAACGGTTGGTTCAGCATGCGGTCGAGGCGCTGCTCTGCGGGATCGCGGAACTGTTCGATGCCGATGATCATGCCTTCGTGACCTGCCGCCGGCTGGCCTTGACGAACCCGGCTTTGCCACGGCGCTAGAGTACAAGCAATCGCATGTCTAGCAGACAGCCATCGTATTCGGTGTTCGCGTACCATCGGCTGACCCTGTTTTCATCGCCGTGGTGCGCTTTCATATTCTGATGGGCATCGCCTGTGTCGTGGCAGGCGCAATTGCAATGTTCAGCCATAAAGGGAGGGGGCGTCATTCGACGTTTGGAACAATTTATTTTTGGTGCCGGCAGTGGTCGTCTGCACTGCGATGGGCCTTTCCGTGGTGCGTTGGGCCCATAACTATCACCTCTTCACACTTGGCGCGCTGTCGTTGATTGCAGCGACCGTCGCGCGGACGGCACTACGTCAGTGCTGTCGCAATCGGGGCAGGCTGCACATCACCGAGATGGGCCTTTCCTATCGCGTGATTGCGACCGCGTTCTACGTAGACAATGGCAAGAGCCTGCCGGCCGATCTGCTCATAGTGGTTCGTGGCCGCCGGGCGCTCGCATTGGGCGCGAGAAAGTGCCGGAGGTGATCGCGAATCGCTGTACTATCGAGCTGGCGTCCGCTGTGGCCGATAGCCAGGGAATTCCCCACCTGAGCTGGCCCTGCCTGGCCGGTGCGGTGGAGGGCCGATCCGCCTCGAGAACCTTTGTGATTGGCACCTGCATCGCCCCTGTGTGAGCGAACAATCCCTCTGGAGGATGGCGTGCGCAAACTCGCTCGTTGCTCGATGGTCCCCGTACAGGGCTGGGCCTTGGCCGTGCTGGCCGGCGCGCTCCAGACGTTGGCGGCCTACTCGGTGGCGCACGCCGGTGGTTTTAGCGTGCGCGAGCAATCCGCATACTATCTGGGCACCGCCTTCGCAGGTTCCGCGGCCGGCGGTGAGATCAGCTCTGTGTTTTGGAACTCCGCAGCAACCGCCAGCTTGCCAGGTTGCAATACATCATCAAGCTACACTGGCGTCTTCGCCGACAGCGATGTGACGGCGCGTGCGGGGACTCTCGTCACCGGCCTACCGCCCATCGCCACTGGGCTCCAGCCGACTACAGCCGACATCGGCAGAGACGGCCTTGTCCCCGCTTCCTATGTGACCTGCCAGCTTTCTGACAGGCTCTATGCGGGATTGGGTCTCAACGCGCCCTTTGGATTGCTGACCAAGCCCGACAACACGGCATGGGCAGGATCTCCGATCGCAATCAGCTCAAGGTTGTTCTCAGTCAATATCAATCCGACTCTTGCCTACAAGCTCACGCCGGAATTGACGATCGGAATCGGTGCGCAGATCGAATACTTCAAGCTACGCCTCACGCACGGCGCATTCAACTCGCTGCTTGGGCCACTGTCCGGCTCGCGCAGCTTCGATGCGGATGATTGGGGGGTGGGTGCAACCGCCGGCGTGCTCTGGCAGCCCAATCCCGGCACCTCCGTTGGATTGGGTTATCGCTCCGCGGTGGGGATCGACGCGAGCGGTTCGTTCGTGCGCTCCGCCGGTCAGATTCCAGCGGTGTCCACCAGTGCGACCGGCAGCCTCACCCTACCCGATGAGTTGACGCTCAGCGCTCGTCAGATGGTCGGGCCACGACTGGCCGTCATGGGTACCGTCGAATGGCAGAATTGGAGCCGACTGCAAAACGTGGCGGCGGTGAGTTCGGGTTGCGGCGGCACTGGTGTTTGCGAGGTGCTCAATCTCAACTATCGTGACGGTTGGTTTTATTCCCTCGGCGCAGAATATGCTTATAGTCCGACGCTGCTGCTGCGCGCGGGTGTGGGCTATGAGACTTCGCCAATCCAGGACAGCACGCGCGATATTTTGATTCCCGACAGCAACCGTGTTTTCCTCAGCGCCGGAGCTTCTTACAAGTATTCAGACGCGATCACCGTCGATTTCGGCTACTCGCACCTGTTCTTCCAGGACGCGCCGTTTTGCATCGCCAGTGCCGCCCAGAACGGAGGCTCCACGCATTGCAACGCCACGACGTCCCCCGCCGCGGTATTGCTGCGCGGCAGTTCCGATAATTCCGCCGATCTCGTCGCGGTTGGCTTACGCTACAAGTTCTGAGGACATTGGCAGCTTTTCCATTAACCGTCGCTGCCCGCCTCCCCCCGCACCACCTTACGGCGCCTGATTGCACTACTGCCTACTCTTTTATGCTGCCCACGCTGATTGCGGTTTCGGTTTGCGAAAGCACCTGTCATTCGGCGGCGGGACATAGTCGAGAACAAAGCCGCAGGCGCCGGTCTGCAGGGCATCGCTGCCATGACTGGCCCAGTTGTGCAGGGGCTGTGATTTATACGTGCCGTGCTTTCGTCCCATTCCTTGCAGTAGCGTTGGATCTGCGCCGGCGGGTGATCGATCGCATCGCTGGGGGACAATCGCGGTGCGGTGCGGCCGAGGATATGTCGGTGAGCGCGTCGTTCGCCGTCAAGCTGGTAGCCCGGCACGAGCGCACCGGCTCAATGGAGCCTGCGCTGCAGGGGCCCCCGCCGGGCATGGGCAAGCTGGCGCCCTATCGCGCCTTCCTGATCGGATGTGTCAAGGAGAAGCGCGACATCACCATGCCGGAGCTGGCGACCGAGCTCAAGAAGCTTCACGGAATCGAGGCTGATCCTGCATCGTTGTCGCGGTTCCTGTGCAAGGCCGGCTTGAGCTTCAAAAAAAACTCTACTGGCCAGCGAGCGCGCTCGATCTGACGTCGCCAGGGAGCGCAACGTCTGGATCGGTAAGCGAGTGCCGATCATGCGCGCGATCCCGCATCGCCTCGTGTTCATTGACGAGACTTCGACGAACACGAAGCTCACGCGTCTGCGCGGAAGATCGCCGAAAGGCGAGCGGCTTCCCGGTGCGGCTCCGTTCGGCCACTGGCAGAGCAGACCTTCATCGCGGCCCTGCGCTCGAGCGGCCTGACGGCACCTTGGCTGATCGAAGGTGCGAGGAACCGGATCGCCTTCGACCCCAACGTCGAGACCCAGCTTGCGCCCACCCCCTGCAACCGGGTGAGGTCGTTATCCTCGACAATCTCAAGGTCCATCAATCCGCCGCGGCGGCGGCGGCACCGCGAGCACGTGGCGCCTGGTTCCTGTTCCTGCCTGCCGGCCCACTCACCCGACTTGAATCCGATAGAAATGGCCTTCGCAAAGCTGAAAGCCCACTTGCGCGCCGCCGGTGCCAGGACCTACGAGGCTCTGTGGCGCGCGGTCGGCAATATCTGCGCGCTATTCGATCCGCGCGAATGCTGGAACTTCTTCAAACACGCGGGCTATGCTCCCGATTAAAGGCACGATGCTCCAATATCCCACGCCCGCCACCAGATCGCACGTCACGGCGATTTGCGGCGAGCCGTGGGTGTAGGGGCGACATTGGTTGCTGGCGCTAAATTCGGGACAGGGTCGCGCCCCTTTTTCAAATGATCTTCGTAAAGACCGATTAGGATATTCTCCCAATTACGCTTAGTCACAGTGAAGACTGTAAGTTTTTGGTGCCGCTGGCCAGTAGCACGGTGAAGGAGGATGATTTGGCCGTCAGCCGCCAGCACTGTGAGGTCGTACTCGCTTCGCGGAGACTTGGTTGGATAGACTAACGCCAGATTGCAGCGTGCTATGTTCTCAGTCCCAGATTCAGATAAGTCACGCAATGTATATTGCTCGGAGAGATCATGCCTCTGCAGAACGGCATTCGCGCGGGCAATTTCCTCGATCAGTCCAGCTTTAGTTTGCTCCCATTGCAGCCTTACTTTATCGCGGAGGTCAGATGCTTTGCGTTGTTCCGCAACTACCGCGGCCGCTTTGAGATCGTCTTTCTTCTTCGCTTCGCGAAGCAGTTGTTCTAGGGGATGTTCATCGTCCATAGGGCTGATTCTCATCATCTTACGGCGCTTCGGGTCGACCTTGACTGATTTTCGGGAGCTAGTCGAGGGATGGCGGTGGCGCCTTGAAGAACTGAAGGATAGGCTCACCGTCACGTGGACGGACGTTGCAGTGGTGCTCCATTTTTTCGATATGCGTGCGCTTGATGGTGGCGCGAGAGCCTGTTGGCGGATCTGAGATCCGGCCCTTCTCGCGAGCGCGCGGCAGCCCACCAAGGACACCGCGCAAAAGCTCATGCAGGATCTGCTCGACCAGCATTCTGGCGCGAAGCGATCAACCACGTCACCTGGTGGTTTTGTTTATCTCGGTGATGGCGATGTGGGTGAGTTTGTGGTTGGCCGCTTTTTCCTGATCCGGCATCTCCGTTAGCAGTTCGTGCGGTCTCGCCAAGTGCCTTGGCCCACTCGCGTAACGTGCCGTACCTCGAAATTTCGTAGTGCTCCACCGCCTGACAGGAGCCGATGATAGCGGCGTGGTTCGCGACGGAGCCGTTGGAACCTTCGATGACGCCCTTGGTCTCCTTGATCAAGCCTTCAATTGCATCGCACTTCTCTCCCGACGCCTTCTTGCCAATCGACTTGAAAACGGCTTGCAACGTTTTGGTCTCGCCCAGATGACCCTTCAGGACGCTTTTTAGATCAGCGTTGCTCACGGCATCGATCACTTTGGGTAAGGCCTTCACGATTGCGTTTTCTGTGTAATAGACGTCCTGTAAAGTATGCTCAACCGCGTCAGCGAGGGTTTTCATCGCATTCTGCGAGGAAGGGGTGTTGATGCGGAACATCTGGGTTCGAGCTTAGTTCCATTGGCGTGCACTCGATGGCCCAGCAGACTGCTTCGGTCCGCCGTCGGCACAGCCTGCATGACTACTCTGTGAGTGCCCGCTGGAGGTCAATGAGATGATCCGGCGCCAGCCGTCCGGCAATAGCTTGTAACTACAGGCCCAGCCGACCTGTAAGACAAAGGCCCTGGTGGCCGGTCTGGCCCTCATCGGTGAATTGCTGGCCGCGCTTCACTCTGATGGGTTCACCTGCATGTCAGCAAGACATTTGAGCAGCGAACAAACGCGCGCGACTTGCTGACCGATGCTGCACGCGCAACCGAGACCGCCGGCACGTCAAAAACGCCTGACATAGGGCTGTTGCGGCGCATACTCGCCGGCGAGGATGGTATGCGAGGTTAGGCATACTCAAGCTTGAGATCTCGGCTCAGGCAAGGTTTACTAACACAGGTTAGTGCGCCGCTTTCGTCGATGGGTATGCTTAATGTCGCCACGCAGCACCGAGCCCGCCTTCGCTACGCGGGCTTGGCCTTTAGGCGTCGATCATCACGCTTGTTGCGCGTTTTGAGGATTGATCGACGGCTCGAGACAAGTCGCCACTCCTTAAGAAGGCGGCAATCTCCGGCAATCGCGCTTAGCCGCGCCAGGGATGCCTCATGCAAGGCATCAGTATTGCCGGTCATTCCATCCTCATCATCGAGGGCGAGCCACTCATTGCGCTCGATATGCGCTTTGCATTCGAGAAGGCAGGCGCCAGCGTCGACTTAGTCTACTCTCTCCCCGATGCCGCCCATCATGTCGAGCATGGTCTATCAGGTGCGGTGCTTGATTATGGCCTGGGTAGCCAGGATGACGATGCCTTGTGCCATCACCTGAGACAGCGTCACATTCCATTCATCCTGCACAGCGGATACGAACACACCGGCAATGCCCGTCACGGCGGAATTGTCATTCCAAGGCCGGCCAGCTCCGAGGTTCTGATCGAGGCCTTGCTGCAGGCGTTATGCAAACCGCGGTCAAGCAAAACGAAATACGAGCAAAGGTGCATGCCAGTAAGTGACGCCTCGATATCTTGCCGATGGGTGGGCCTGCAGTCGCGACGCCCATCTTTCAACATTAAGGATGCAACATGACCGACCATAGCGGCATCGGCTCGATGACCGCAGCGTCCGAGAGTAAGACCGCGTTTCAACGCGAGGTAGCCAGTCGCTTCGGTCTGGTGCCAAATTTCTTTTCCTCGGCGCCTGACGCGCCTGAAGTCATCGAAAGGCTGGGCCCTCGCCAAAGCTGGATACCTCGACAACCCAATTCCCTCCCTCTTCAAGGAGAGGCTGTTTGTCTACGGCGCTGCAAAACGGAGTAAGAAATGGCGGATCTTCAGAGGATTGCGAGACCTTTGGCGTCAATCGCCCTGGCGAGCAGTGGTGTTGCTGCATTACTTAGCGGCAGCGTGCTGGAACTCGCCGTCGGACTATTTTTGATTGGCAATGCCTTCTTGCTGCTTGGCGCTCTGGTGTGGACCTGACGTGTGAGCGCGATGCCCATCACGCAAATCCATCAGCACACCTGCCCACGAGCTCGGGAACCTGTTTCGTGTGCGGTAGTTATACTGTCTAGGCAGCCCGCGACTCCCCTTAGACCGACTTTCGGGCACACCAGGGCGCCGGTCCAACAGGGCCGGCGTTCTTATGGTATATGCCACGCTACCGATACGTTGCCACCTTAAGCGGACATTATTTCTAACGCGCCGCGCTTCAATGCTTCGACGTCTCGGTGATTATCGGTGGCGATTGACAAGACCGCCTCGGCAAGTCTGCGCCGCACAATCCTACCGTTATGGGGTGGTACTGGATTTCCTTGCGATCTCACGCCAGGCCGCATCGAATGCGTCCTTGATAGCCTTCGAGGCCTCAGGTCCGAGTGAAGCATTGTCGATGAGCTGTCGCACTGCACATGCTGTTTGTTGCATATCGTGATGATACGCAGCGGCCGACGGGCCATCATTGATCTAGGTTGGTTAACTCTGAGAGGCGCTGATCAAATCCGCTCCCATCCGAGTAATTGCCGTGAGCTGACCCATTTATGAACTGCTGATTTGCTTTCGAGGGCGATTGGGCGCGTAGTCTTTGGCGTAGCGGCCTTGGGCTGGACCTCACAGTCCAAATCGTGTTTGCGGTTGGCGTCCCAGGACGCCAACCCTGCTGAGCGCGAGCGCCACGCCGTCCTGATCGACACGGCTGGACGTCGCCCGCACGCTGTCAGGACGCCGCATGCGACTTCGCGGCCGTGGTCGGCTACGGGGCTAGCGAGCTGGTATCGCCGCCTGGTGGAGGCTCCGGGAGGCGCATCCGGGCCGTCAGCGTCTCCCGGAGGGAGCGCGGCGCCCCTTGGGGCGCGTCGCTCCTACCCCGCAAATTGGAAATAGCGAAACAACGCTCCGGCGGCACTAACCTAGATTAGGAAGGCCAACACCGCGGAGCGCTATCGTGGGCGACCGCGATCGCTGCTTCGATCCCCAATTTCGAGGTGGCGTGAGTTCCAATTGTGGACTAGTGCCCCGAGGAAGCTGCTCGGCTACAAACGATGACACCCGTGCCTAGGCAACGACAAACGCTGCGACCTGTCACGATGGCAATCACCTTAACATCGTGCGTGCTGGTCCTCGCGGTCAACTGGCTCGGTGTCTTTGCCGACATACGACAAGCGGTTACGGTGATCGTAGGAACAATCGGCGTAACCAGCGCGCTGATCACGTGGTGGACGCTTCCTAACGGATAGCGATCGCTGCGGCGTCACATCTCAACGTTGTCGCCTACTGTTCGAAGAACCAGAACGCACCTTTACCCGCTTCGTACAAGCCACACCCCGAGAGCAGGGATGGGGAACTCCATTTCGCCGCCAAGGTGGCGGTGTCCCGCCGCCCGCAGGTACTTTGCTACTTTGCTACTCGCGCTTTACGCGTGTCTTACAATGTCGGCAACGAGCTAGTGCTTGTTGACGGCGCCGAACTTCTCAGTAGGTGTGTCTGGAGAGGCGTGTGTTTCCCGTTTTTCGAGCTCGTCGAGCAAACGCGGGATTTCGGTGTCTACCGGGCCCCAATCGGAGACTGCCAAGCTCTCCCGCAGGTGCTTTCCCCAATCCTTTAGCCAGGCATTCCGGTCTTCCTTGATCGGTAACGCGAGCCCAAGGGCCCAGCTTCTAACAGATTAGTGTTTTCTGCTGACATCGGTTAGTGATCGGAGAAGCGTCTTCGGCGCCCAATCGTGCTAGTCGCGTGAATTCAGATAGCCGCCCCGAAAGCCGGCGAGCCGACGAAGTCCACCAAGGTCGTGAATGTAGGCTTTGCCCTTGCTGAGGGTTAGCAGCCTCCGCTCGCGCGGTTGGCGCAGCACGCAGTTGACATGAATGGCCGTCAATACCAGCGCATCGGCGAGCACGAACTGGGCAAGCGGGCATTTGAATTCGGCCTCTGTGTCGAGGCCGATTAAGCTCAGGCGTTCGGCCAGCTCCATGAAGAAATGAGCCGTGCGTTCGACGGCGTTGCGCCGGCCAATATTGGCGAGGTGCTCGACGACCATGGCCTCGTCGCGCGTGGCCGCCCACATGAGGGCTGCACCGAGGCGCGGAAACTCGGTGACACACCGCATGATGTGCGTTGCTTCAACCGGATTGATCACACCATTCGTCAACGCCGAGAAGGAATGGTCCGCCGTCCGCACCAGGACGCTGCGCAACCCCACGTGGCTGTTACCTACCAAAGATTCGTGACGTGCGTGCGTGCAGGCACCTTCCACCCAAGATGCGCCGGCAACGACCTCGCAATTCGCCCACGACGGAGAGATAACGAGTGGTCCACGGCAGCGCTGCGGTCCGGTGCGAAGTCCTCTCGAGCAACAGTGATGCTTATCGCCTACGCCTTGCAGCGATGGGAGGTCCGCAATGGCGCACTCGACACCTCAAATTGAGGCGCAGTTAGAGCGCAAGAACCTCGAGCAACGCCGCAATGTTTATGGTCGCAAAATTGGAGAATGTGTCCGATACCGCATACGGCAGAATTATCCGATCGCCATGGCGCAGTGCGCCGCAGGTGTAGACGACGTTTGGCACATATCCTTCACGCTCTGTCGGCTCTGGCCGCACGAGTGGCTCGCGCGCCCGGGCGAGAACCCTGGAGGGATCGTGCTTGTCGAGAAGAACAGCGCCGATGGAATATTTCCGCACTGGCCCGACGCCATGCGTCAACAACAGCCAGCCTTCGTCCAGTTCGATGGGTGAGCCGCAATTTCCAATCTGAACGAATTCCCAAGGATACACCGGCCGCAGAAACGAGTGTCCACCGTCCCATGAGTAAAGGTCGTCGGAGTAGATCAAATGCAGATTTTCGTTGTCTTGCCGCCCTATCATCGCGTAGCGGCCGTCAATCCTGCGGGGGAACAAACTCATTCCCTTATTGCGCGTGGCTGTGCCGCTGAGAGGCGTCATGCGGAACAATCGGAAATCCGTCGTTTCGAGTAGCTCAGATCTGATCCCCCTACCGCTGTAGGCGGTGTAGGTCGCGTAGAAGGTTCTTCGCCCCTCGTCTTCGAATTCAACAAAGCGCGCGTCTTCAATGCCATTAGCCTGTGCGTCGGTGACTGGAAAAATGACCCGTTCACTCAGGTCTTCGTCCGGGCCGAAGATCACCTCGACATCGTCGCCGTTGGGCCTTGCCGTCCGATTGGTTACTTTGGGAATGGACGCAAGACGCGCCGTTGCGTCGATGGCGACACTCCCATTCGCGGCAATGGATCCTGATCGGAAGGTCAGGGATGAAATGTGACCTTCGCCGACGGCGCGAAGGCTCAGAATAAAGCGGCACCCTCCATTGGGGGCATCTGACTGATCCGGGTGCCGGACGATACTCGGATTGAACAAGGCAGAGGCTTCGAAGGAGTACTCGTGCAGAAAATACGCACCCAC
>Ga0075424_100006216_pt1 | contig 11492 bp, 9 predicted proteins | sample SoiMethybrSBSTD3_FD_75301 | JGI IMG/M metagenome (GOLD analysis project Ga0075424, IMG submission 75301) | Bulk soil microbial communities from a Populus tree surrounding site in Tennessee, USA - Soil MetaG P. TD hybrid SBSTD3 | ecosystem: Environmental > Terrestrial > Soil > Tree plantation...
CTCGACGTCGCCGCCGCGCGACCAGATCTCGATGTCCTGCGCGAAGCCGTTCATCGGCATCAGGTGCGAGAACGGTTTCTTCACTCTCGCGACGAGGACGTGCTGGCCGTCCGGCGACGGCGTCACCGCCTCGAAGATCGCGGGCCGGCCGATCGGCGCCTTCGCACCGCTCGTGGTGTTGACGGCGGCGAGCTGGCTCGTGAAGTAGTGCTCGAACAGCGCATCGTCGTACGCCGTCTTGAGAAGATCCTCGTAGGTCGGCGCGGGCGCCGCCTTGCCGGAGGTCTCGTGGACGTTCGGCCCGGCGGGCACCGCCGGCGCCGCGGGCGGCGCGCCGCGCCCCGGTGGCACCAGCTCGCAGACGATCGTCACGTTGTCCTTCAACCAGTCGCATGGATCGCCGGCGGCCGCGTTGATGCGATCGCTGCCGGCGACGACGGCCTTCGCGCTGCCGGTCGCCGCATCGGCGATCCACAGCTCTATCGCGGTGTCTTTCGTCTGCAGGAACGCGATGCGCGATCCGTCGGGCGAAAACGAGACGTGCGACACGCGCGGCTGCGGCGGCATCGTCACGTTGACCTCGCCGCCGTCGGCGATCCGCTTCAGCGTGATCGCGGTGATGCCGGTGCCGGGCAGACCGGATGCGCGGAACGGCCCGTTGGTCCTCCCGTTGACGCGCACGCCGGCGAGCCGCAGCATCGGCTGCGAGAGCTCCGCGATCGTCGGGTACGCGCGCGCTCGCAGCAGCGCGAGCGTCTGCCGGTTCGGGCTGACGAGCGTCTGCGGCAGCGGCTCGGCGTCGAACGCCTCCACGATGTTCTGAGGCGGCAGCACGTAGCGCGGCGGATCGGCCGCCGACGGCACCTGCGCGGACACGCCGCCGCGGAGGACGGCGAGCGGCGCGAGGACGAGGGCGGCGAACGCGAGCGCGCGAACAGGGCGTGAAGCCGGCATGAGGAACTCCTTGTCGATGCCGATTCTACGCTTTGACGCGCCGCGTCGGGGCGAGGGGCTGAGGGCCTGGGCCCAGCTGGACGGGACGAATCGAGAGAGCGCAGTTCACGATCCGGCTGGCCCCTTGCCCCGAGCGCTACTCGATCTCGAGGTCCAGCGACAGGCGCTCGATGAGCGCGGCCAGCTCCTGCCCTGCAGCGTTGACTCTCGCGTGCAGATCGTCCGACTCGCGACGGACGACGGCGAGGCGGTCCTCCTGCTGCTCGAGCTCGCCGACGTACCGCTTCAACAGCTGCCGCTCGCCGGCGCTCTCCTTGAGCGCGCGCATGTTCTCCCGCAGCCGCTCCTGATCCTGCTTCATCCGCTGCGCCTCGGCCAGGCGCGCCTCGAGCTCAGACCCGAGCGACGCGATCTCCGCCTTCTTCGCGCGTATCGGCCTCAGCGCATCCTTCAGCCGCTCATCGTCGCGGATGTTCCGGACGAACAGCGCGAGCTGCTGGTCGTCCATCTGCCGGATCTCGACGCGCATCTCCGTCGGGCGACGCTCCTCGACCGTCAACGTCGCCGAATCCTTCGCCTCGATGCGGACGGCGAAGCGGTACGCGCTCGTCGAGGACTCGACCGGCCTTGCGCCGTCCACGAGCGTCCAGCCGGCGCGAATCGGATGCTCGACGACGATGGTGCGCGGCGTGGCGTCGTTGTTGCGGATCGCGTACACCTTGCGCGACCGCGTCTCGTTGTGCACGAGGGCCACGCCGCGATCGATCTGGACGCGGCTCACCTGCGCGCTCTCGTCGCCGTGCGCCGCCTCGACCTGCACGCCGAGGTCGACGCCGTAGGACAGCAGCCGCTTCTCGCCCGGCCGCATCGGCTCCACGAGGCCTTCGCCGGCGAACGTCGCGTCCTCGAGCACGGTGAACGATCCGCCGTCGAGCGTCATGCCGCTCGTGTTCGTGAGCCACACGCTGCGCAGCGGCCGCGCGCCGCCCACGCGCTCGTTCCACAGCGAGACGCGCTCGACCCCGACGCCGGACGCGAGAATCGGCACGAGCGCCGACTGGTTCCTGCGAATGGTGATCGGTCCGGCAACGCGATACTCGAAGAGATCGCCGACGTTCTGCCCCGCAGCCACCGCCTGCATGTCGGAGATCCGCGACTCGATGGCGGCACGATCGATCCCCTGCCCGACTGCGAATCCGCCGCCGGATCCGCCGGCGCTCCCGGACACAACTCCGCCGACGCGAACGGGCGCAGGCGGCGGCGCCGGTGCAGCGACCGGTCCGGCGCCTGGTGCGGCGCCGGTAACCGCCATCATCTCGGCGGGCGCAGACACGATCATCACCATGTCCGCCGCCTGCCGCGGCGTCGAATCGAGATCCATGCGATCGATCGTGACCGTCCGGAATCCCGGCAGCATGAAGTCGATGCGATAGCTTCCGGCCGCCACGGTCGGAAGGCTGTAGCGTCCCTGCGCGTCGGTCACCGCCGAAAACCGCCGTCCGCCCGTCGACGTGGCGGTGACCGTCACGCCGGGGAGCACCGCGCCGCCCTGGCCCACGACGCGGCCGGCGAGGCTTCCCCCGCGCTCGGCGCCGGTCTCCGCGTGAATCTGCGGGATCGGCATCGAGGTTCTGGACACGCCGACGACCGGCCGCTGCGTGTAGACCGGCTGCGAGAGCGGCTGCACGAACGACTGCGGCGCGCCGGCGACGAGCGAGAGCTCCACGTCGTTCCAGTCCTCGCCGATCGTGTTGTCGACGACGGCCCAGCCCTGCAGGATCGGCGACGCATTCGCGCGGGTTGGAAGCACGATGCGATACGTCGTCTTCCAGACCGGCACTTCGCTGATGTAGCCGACGAGGACGTCGCGGCTTTCCTCGCCGACGGCCGAGATCGTCATCGTGCGGCGATCCTGCGCCCGCGCGGACGCGAGCAGCCCGAGATAGCCGGCGAGCTGGTCCGCCGGCTCGCGTTCCGCGAGCTTCACGGTGACGGCCGGCGTCAGCTCGATCGAGCGCAGCTCGCCGGCGTCGTTGACGATCGTCACCTCGTCTTTCTGCGGCGTATCGGACGTCGCGGGGCGCCGTTCGACGCCGAGGAGGCGGCCGATGATCGCGCGTCCGGGCGTGCGGACCTCGAGGCGCGCGCCGCGCAGCGCGCCGAGCAGATCGACGAGCGTCGGCTTGTCGCCGATCGGCAGCGGGAGCGCGCCGAGGCGCCGCGCGAGCGGCGCGTCGGAGTTGAACGACACGTCGGCGATGCGCCCGTTCCCGAGATCGACGGTGGTGAGCGACTCGAGGACGTCGTTCAGCTGCGACGTGTTGAAGTCGATTGACAGCGTCTGCGTCCCGCGCACACGGGCGAGATGCTCGAAGTACCCGACGCCGTTCTTGAACAGCACGACTCGGCGTACCGGCAGCTGCGCCGCTGTCGGCGCCGACGCTCGCGGCGCCGCGCGCCTCACCTGCGCGTGCAGCGGTTGAAGCGCGACGAACGCACACCCACACACCAGGACGGCCCAGCGACGCATCGCACACCTCCAGTGAGGTCAGACCCCGACGCCGGCGTTTCGGCCGGCAGCGCGCCGAACCGCACGCGCGATTCGATCCGATCGACCGTGCGCGGTGTCAAAACTCGACGGAGGGGTGCGCGGGCGCGAACGAAATCGTCATCGGCGCGGCGCGATCGTGGGAGGCGGCGACCGCGAGGCGATAGTCGGTCTCCAGCGTGTGGAGCGCGAAAGTCCACCGTGCGCCATCGGCGAGGAGCGGGCCTCGGCCGCGAATGGCCGCGCCGCCGGGCTGCTCGCGGATCTCGAACGCGATCGACGGAAGCGACGGCAGCAGCGTGCGGCCGAGCGCCTTGACGGCCGCCTCTTTCAGCGTCCAGAGATCGAAAAAGCGCTCGCGCCGCGTGCGGTCGTCGAGCGACGCCAGCGCCGCGATCTCCGGCGGCGCGAAGAAGCGCGACGCGAGGCGCTCGTAATCGACGCGGCGGTCGACACGCTCGACGTCGACGCCGACCGCGACGCCCGGCGGCGCGATCGCGCACGCGACCATGCCGGGTCCGTGCGTCAGGCTGAACGACGGCAACGGAGGGCGTCCCCCCGCGAGCGCCGGCTTGCCGTCCGCCTCGCGGTCGAAACGCCACTCGCGCGGCGCGGTGCCGGGGCACGCCGCGGACAGCGATGCGCGCAGCAGCGCGTGTGCCGCCGCATAGTCGCGGGCATCCTCCGCGAAGTGGAACCGGCGATGGTGGTCGCGTTCGTCGTCGGAGAGCAGCGCGAGCGCCGCGTCCAGTTCAGCCGCGGCGAGCGCGGACGTCTCGCGCCAGACGACGCGCACGTCGGCTGCCGTCACGGCAGGGACGCGCGCGGCACGCTTCCCGAGCCGGCGGAAGCCGACCGGGGCTGGCGTACGCCATGCAACGGATGAGCGGCGGAGGTGGACGTGAAGCTCATCGGTGTCCTGCTGCTCGTCTTCGGGATCGTCGCCCTCGTCCTCGGCGGCATCACCTACACGACGCGCGAGAAGGTGCTCGACGTCGGGCCGATCACCGCGACGACCGAGAAACACAAGACGATCCCGCTCTCGCCCATCGTCGGCATTGCCGCCGTCGCCGGCGGGATTGTGCTCATCGTCACCGGGAGCCGGACTCGTGCGTAATTGAGAACCGGCAGGGCACGGCCTTCGGGCCGTGCCTCGCGCTCAGCGGAGATCTGCGGGACGGCCTGAAGGCGGCCGTCCCCTACCGGTAGCTCTGATTCCAGATGTCGCGGTTCACGGCTTCGGCCCGAAGACGTCGTCGATCGTGAGCGTGGTGATCGTGCCGAGGTTCAGCGCGCGGATCTTCGGCTCGATCGTCTTCAGGTCCCCGACGACCATGACGACGACGCGGTCCGGCTGGACGTACGTCCGGGCGACGCGCTGCACGTCGGCGGCAGTCACCGCCTGGATGTTCTGCACGTACCTGGCGAAGTAGTCGTCCGGCAGGTGATACACGAGCGCGTCCTCGAGGCGCCGCGAGATGTCGCCGGTCGCCTCGAACGCCGACGGATAGCGCAGCGCCACGTAGTTCTTCGCGCGCGCGAGCTCCTCCGCCGGCACCGGCTTCAGGATTCCGTTCAGCTCGTTGAAGAACTCGGTGAGCGCCTCCGCCGTCTTGTCGGTCTGCACGCCGGCCGCGGCGGCGAACGGGCCCGCGCCGAGGCGCATGTCGAAGCTGGAGCTCGCGCCGTACGTATAGCCGTGCACCTCGCGCAGGTTGTTGTTCAGGCGCGACGAGAACGATCCGCCGAGGATCGTGTTCATCACGGTGATCGGGAAGTAGTCGGGCGTCGCGCGCGGCGCGCCGATCGATCCGATCCGGATCTGCGACTGCGGCGCGCCGGGCTTGTCGACGAGGTAGATCTGCCGCTTCGCCGGCGGCTCCGCCGCCGGGAGCTTCTCCGGCGCCGCGCTGCCGCTCGCCTTCCACGCTCCGAACGTCTTCTCGAACAACGGCACGACCGTCGCCGCGCTGAAGTCGCCGACGGCGAGCAGCGTCGCGTTCTCCGGGCGGAACGCCGAGGTGTAGTACCCGCGGAGATCGTCGCTCGTGAACGTCTTGATCGTCTCGGCCGTGCCCATCTGCGGCGTGCCGTAGCGATGGCCCTTGCCGTAGAGCACGCGCGAGAAGGCGACGGCGGCGATGGTCGGCGGGTCGTCGCGGCCCTGCAGCAGGCTCGTGAGCCGCTGCTGCCGCTGCCGATCGAGCTCGTCGCGCGGGAACGTCGGCCGCAGCGCGACGTCGCCCATGATCGGCAGCGCGTCGGCGAGCCGCGCCACCGGGACGTGCAGCCGGACGGCGGACACGTCGATGGTGCTCGCGGCGCCGAGATCCGCGCCGAGGAAGTCGACGGCATCGGCGATCTCGAGCGCGGATCGCGACCCGGCGCCCTCCTCGAGCATCGCCGCCATGAAGCTCGCGACGCCGTACTTGCCCGGCGGATCGTTCGCCGTGCCGCTGAAGACGACGAGGTTCACCTGCGCGACCGGCACCTTGTGATCCTCGACGATCCACACCGGCAGGCCGTTGGCCAGCTTCTGCTTCTGGATCGACGGCAGCTTCAGCGGCGCCGGCGGTCCGGGCTGCGGCGGATGCGTACGATCCGGCGCCTGCTGCGCCGCGAGCGCGCCGCCCGCGAGCGCGACGACGAGAACGATGAGCGGAGTTCGCATATGTCGCCCTACTTCTTCTCCGGCTCCACCGTCAGCTCGACGCGCGCGCCGAGCGGCAGGAACTGCGCGGCGGCGGCGCGGACATCGTCGACCGAGAGCGCACGATAGCGCGACAGATCCTCGTCGAACCAGTCGGGATCGCCCTTGTAGGTGTAGTACGCGTTCAGCTGATCGGCGACGCCGCCGAAGCCGCCGACGCGCTCCATCCGGTTGTAGAACGACGACTCGATCTGGTTCACCGCGCGCTCGAGCTCGTGCGCGCTCGGCGCCTCGCGCTGCAGCTTCTGGATTTCCTCGTCGATCACCCGCTGCAGCTCTGCGACCGTGTGCCCCGGCCGCGGCGTCGCGACAATCTGGAACGAGGAGGAGAGCTGCGCCGACGCCTGGAACGCGTTGACCTCCTGCGCGATCTGCATGTCGTACACGAGCCGCTTGTAGAGCCGCGAGTTCTTGCCGCCGGCGAGCACGTCGGCGACGACGTCGAGCGCGGCGTCTCCCGGCTGGAAATGCCGCGGCGTGATCCACGCGAGGTACAGCCGCGGCAGCTGCACGCGATCGGTGATCGTCTTCTTCTGCACGCCGGTCAGCGCCGCGGCGGGAATCGTCATCGGCTCGGGCGCGGCGCCGGGTTTCACATCGCCGAACCATTTCTCGATCAGCCGCCGCGCCGCGGCCGGCTGCAGATCGCCGCCCACGACGAGGCTCGCGTTCGACGGCGCGTAGAACTTCTTGAAGAACGCGACGACGTCGTCGTAGCTCGCGGCGGTGAGATCGTCCATGTACCCGATCACCGGCCAGTGGTACGGATGCGCCGGCGGATAGAGCAGCTCGCCGATGACGACCTCCGCCGTGCCGTAGGGCCGGTTCTCGACGGACTGGCGGCGCTCGTTCTTCACGACGTCGCGCTGCGCGTCGACCGTCTTGGGCGTCATCGTGTCGAGCAGGTACCCCATGCGATCGGATTCGAGGAACAGCGCGAGCTCCAGCGAGTTCGACGGCACGTTGATCCAGTAGTTCGTGCGATCGGTTTCCGTCGAGCCGTTGTTGTCGCCGCCGGCCGCCTCGAGCCACTCGTCGAACTCGCCGGGCTTGACGTGGCCCGAGCCCATGAACATCAGGTGCTCGAACAGATGGGCGAAGCCGGTGCGCTTCTCCTTTTCGCGCGCCGAGCCGACGTGGTACCACATGTTCACGGTCACCATCGGCACGCTGTGATCCTCGTGCAGGATCACCCGCAGGCCGTTGGGGAGCGTGAACTGCGTGTACGGAACGTGAATGGCGCGCGGCGGCGCGGCGGGCTGCGCGGTCTGCGCGGCGGCCGGCGCGGCGAGCGCGGCGACAAGAAGTGCGGCGGCGCATCTCATGACCGCTGATTTCAGCACAACCCGCGCGCGGCGACAAACGCTGACCCGCCCGCGACCGACGACGTTCGACGCAGCACTCGCAGAACCCGCAGGTACCCCAATACCAGGGATTCGGCGAGCTCTGCGGGCTCCGCGTCGATTGTCGTCCGTCGAGCGACGTGATGAAATAGCGTCGTGCCGGAGACGCGGCCGCTCGTCGGCGTCATCATGGGGAGCAAGTCGGACTGGGAGACGATGAGCCAGGCCGACCAGGTGCTGACCGACTTCGGCGTGCCGCACGAGGCGCGCATCGTCTCGGCGCACCGCACGCCGCAGTGGATGGCCGAGTACGCGTCGAGCGCCGCGGCGCGCGGCCTCGAGGTGATCATCGCCGGCGCCGGCGGCGCCGCGCACCTGCCGGGCATGGTCGCGTCGCACACGGTGCTGCCGGTCATCGGCGTTCCGGTGCAGAGCGCCGCGTTGAATGGCCTCGATTCGCTGCTGTCGATCGTCCAGATGCCGCGCGGCGTGCCGGTGGCGACCGTCGCGATCGGCGCATCGGGCGCGATGAACGCGGCGCTCCTCGCGGTCGCGATCCTCGCCACCTCGCGACCCGATCTCCGCGCGAAGCTCCAGGCGTATCGCGATCGCATCGCGGCGGAAGTCCGCAGTCAGGCGCTCTGACGGCGATCTCTCCGGCCATGCGGCGCATCATCGGTCCCGGCTCCACGATCGGCGTGCTCGGCGGCGGGCAGCTCGGCCGCATGTTCGCGATGGCCGCGCGCCGCCTCGGCTACCGCGTGCACACGCTCGCGCCGGAAGACGACACGCCGACGGGACAGATCGCCGACGTCGAGGTGAACGCGGCGTACGACGACATCGACGCCGTGCGCGCGTTCGCGCGCGAGGTCGACGTCGTCACGTTCGAGTTCGAGAACGTGCCGGCGGCGGCCGCCGCCGCGGCGGAGGAGATCGCGATCGTGCGGCCCAACGGGCGCGCGCTCGCGATCGCGCAGCACCGCATCCGTGAGAAGACGTTTCTCGCCGGCCTTGGCGTGCCGGTGACGCCGTTCGCTCCGGTGCGGAGCGACGAGGAGCTGGCGGCCGCGGCGAAGCGCGTCGGCTGCCCGGCGGTGCTCAAGACCGCGTCGTTCGGGTACGACGGGAAAGGGCAGGTCGCGGTCGCGTCGCCCGGCGAGCTCGCTGCCGCATGGATCGCTCTCGATCGCCGCGAGGCGATCCTCGAAGCCTTCATCGATCTCGATCGCGAGATCTCGGTGATCGGCGCGCGCGGCGTCGGCGGCGAGTGGTCGCACTTCGGGCCGATCGAGAACGCGCACGCGCGGCACATCCTCGACGTCTCGGTCGCGCCGGCCGACGTGCCGGCGGCGGTCGCGGCGCAGGCCGTGGACGTGACGCGCTGCGTGATGGACGCGCTCGACTTCACCGGAATCCTGTGCGTCGAGTTCTTCGTCGCGCGCGGCGGACGCCTCCTGGTCAACGAGCTCGCGCCGCGCCCGCACAATTCGGGGCATCTGACGTTCGACGCGTGCCGCACGAGCCAGTTCGAGCAGCAGCTCCGCGCGATCTGCGGCCTGCCGCTCGGCTCGCCGGAGCTGCTGCAGCCGGCGGCGATGGCGAATCTGCTCGGCGAGGTGTGGAGCGGCGGCGAGCCGCGGTGGGAAGCGGCGTTGGCGCTCCCGGACGTCAAACTTCATCTATACGGCAAACTGGCGCCCAGGCCTGGACGGAAGATGGGGCATCTCACTGCGCTCGCTTCGGCGGCCGATGCCGCGCGCGAACGAGTGCTCGCGGCCCGTGCCGCACTGCCTCGCACGGATCGGGTCCAGGGCCAGGGGGTTCGGGGCTAGCCCGAAAGGATCGCGATTCGTAGGCGCGACATTTGCTTCGACCTGAAGCATGGAGCGCGGGCTCAGCCGTAGCGTTCTGGTCGCCTCGGTCGCGACGCTCGCCGTCGCGCATGTTCTTGCGGCCACGCCAACCGATGCGCCAGGTACGGCGGGTCCGATCCTGCAGCGGTTCCTCTCGCTCAGCGATCCGGCGCCGGCCTCGTATCGCGCGCTCCGCCATCTCGAAGCCCGGAACGACAAATTCGACATGAGCGCCTGGATGGACGTGTGGACCGAAATCGACGCGTCCGGTTTCAAGTACCGCATCGTCGCCGAGGAGGGATCCGACACCATCCGGTCGCGCGTGTTCCGCGAGACGCTCGAGACCGAGCGGCGGATGTGGGCGTCGGCGTCGGCTGACGCCGGATCCGTGACGCTCGCCAATTACATCTTCGACGATCGCGGCGCGGTGGCCGACGGCCTCGCGGCGCTGACGATCAAGCCGCGCCGCAAGGATATCTTCCTCGTGGACGGCGCCATTTTTCTCCGTCCGGAGGACGGCGAGCTCCTGAAGCTGGAAGGCGACCTCGCGAAGCCGCCGTCTTTCTGGACACGGCGTGTACGAATCGTGCGTCATTTCCAGCGCTACGCCGGCGTGCGCATGCCGGTCTCGCTCGACGCCGTCGCGAACCTTCGCATCTTCGGCCAGTCGACGTTCCACGCCGTTTACGAATATGAAACCGTGAACGCCGAGCGGGTCGGGACGCCGCAGCTGCGGGCCGCGGCGCGATAACAGATTTCGCGGCGCACACGACTGCACACGCGCTGCCGAGTGTTCCCCGCACGCGCGGGCGCCGGCCCTATAATCGCCCCATGCACTCCCACGCTGTGGCTGCGGCCGTCGTCGCATTGCTGTCGGCGGCGCAGACGGGCGTGTCGCCGATGCAGCGGTTTCTCGCGCGTGGCCAGGAGCCGACGGTCGAGTACCGCGCGCTGCGCCGCCTGGAGGCGCACAATCCCAAGTTCAACCAGAGCGGGTGGATGACGGCGTGGACGGAGTACGACCGCGCGCACGGCTTCCGCTTCACGATCGTCGCCGAGGGCGGCTCGAGCTACATCCGCTCCAAGGTGCTCCGCGCGGCGCTCGAGGGCGAGCAGAAGATCTGGGAGAACGACGAGCCGGCGCGCGCGTCGCTCACGCATGAGAACTACACGTTCGACGCGCTGGCGCCGGCGCCCGACGGCCTCGCGACCGTCGCCGTGAAGCCGCGGCGCAAGGACATCCTGCTCGTCGACGGCGCGATCTTCGTGCAGCCGACCGACGGCGACCTCGCGCGCATCGAGGGCCGGCTGTCGAAGGCGCCGTCGTTCTGGACGCGCCGCGTCGACGTCGTCCGCCGGTACGAGCGGATCGCCGGCGTGCGCGTGCCCGTCTCGATCGAGTCGGTCGCGCACGTGCTCCTCGCGGGGCGATCGACGTTCAAGATGACCTACGAGTACGAGACGATCAACGGCCAGCGCGTCGGCTCGCCGGCCGTCGATCACACCCAGAGTGCTTCGAGAGGGCCGGGCCGTCATTAGGCCCGGCCGCGCGGGACGGCTCGTGGCCGTCCCTTACCGGAGCGGCGGCGCCGTGCACTCGGTCAGTATCGTCGAGTCGTTTTTCAGCGCGCCCGGCGAGGCGCCGGCATACTTCCCGGACGAGAGCACGATCTGATCGATCGAGTAGCCGTCCTCGCGGATCTGCACGAGCATCGAGTGCTTGCCCGAGGTCGGGAAGCGGACCGCCTGTCCGGCGATGCCGGTAGGGTAGCCGTTGTCCTGCCAGCCCCACTCCGATTCGCCGCACCCGGAGCAGTCCTCGAGGTTCACCGACGTGCCCGACGTCGTGCCGGTGCGCCAGATCGGGCTGCCGCTCGGGGTGATCGCGTCGTTGAACTGGAGCCACGCCGAATCGTTGCCCCAGAAATTGTTCTGCGCCTTGCCGCGCAGCCAGATGTGGTAGTCGACGTTGGCGTCCGCCGTAAAGCTGACGGTGAAGAACGATGACGGCGCGGCGCCCGGCGCGGTCACCTTGGCGGCGCCGGCGTCGGGATAGAAGACGCGCGCGCCGCCAGCGGCCGACG
>Ga0075424_100006217_pt1 | contig 11492 bp, 11 predicted proteins | sample SoiMethybrSBSTD3_FD_75301 | JGI IMG/M metagenome (GOLD analysis project Ga0075424, IMG submission 75301) | Bulk soil microbial communities from a Populus tree surrounding site in Tennessee, USA - Soil MetaG P. TD hybrid SBSTD3 | ecosystem: Environmental > Terrestrial > Soil > Tree plantation...
CAGTTCCCCCTGGCGCCGGTGGAGAAGCCCCTTCTCGCCAAGCGTTCAGGCCGCCTCGCCGCCGTGGACGTGCGCCAGCTGGGCCTTCTGCTGGTGGAGGCCGGAGGGGGCCGGTCGCGGCCCGAGGACGAGATCGACTTCGGCATCTCGATCGAGACGAAAATCCGCCTCGGTCAGGAGGTGCGGGAGGGAGATGAGCTCGCTCGCGTCTACCTGCGGCGGGAGGACGAGGGGCTGGCGGAGCTGTTTGGAGGCTGCTTTACGGTCGCGGATGAGGGGCAGGCGCCGGAGTTGGTGGCCGCCCGGTTTCCCTAGCAGAAAACGGCTTTGCCTCGGCCTGAAGGGCCTGCAACCCTCGGAGGATGGAGTCGCGGTCCTGAGATTCTAAAATTTTGAACAAGCGCACCAACCAGTCGCGATGAGGGAGGTCAGAGTGCTCCTGGAGCGCATGGAGGGTCCCGGAGAAAATCCAGTTGCTTCTGAAGTCGGGAGGCTGGATTTTCACCTGGTCGATGAGTTTTTCCAAGACGACGCAGGAATCAGGCGAACCGAGCACCATTCCTGCGGCGACCTCGTACCCCAGGAGGGCGGTCTGCTGCCCGGGCTCGAGACCGGTCGCCTTCTGCAATGACGCAGACTTGGCTTGGCAGTCACCGAAGTCGCCGGTGGCAAACAGGGCCTCGATTTCCAGGCATCTGGCCTCCAGGTCTCCGGGATTGCGTGTGAGCCACTTCTGGCTGACTGAGAGGGCTTGGTGATAGTCAAACAGCCGGTTATCCAGGAGATCCGCCCAAGAGTTGACCGCCCACCCATAGTCCGGATTCTTACTGAGGATGTCTGAGAGCCCCTTTGCGGCGTCCTCGTAATGAGTCGAAAGCAGAAAAGCTTCCACTTCGTATTTTCGGGCCGACATCCACTCGCGAGGAAACTGCTCGTACGTGAAGATCTCGCGAGCGCTCCTGAACGCCTGGACGGCCTCGGTCAAAAGCTGAATGCCCCCCTCTCCTTCTGTGCGCTCCCCCTGCTCTCCGAGGGAGAGGCCGAGCTCGCTCTGGGTCCTTGCCCAATCCTGGGGAAATCGTTCACGGGTGTAGACAAGGAGAGCCTGGCGATTGGTTTCGGCGGCCTCAGCAAGGAGTTGAACACCTCGCTCTCCTTGAGTACGCCAGCCCTGCTCCCGGAGGGAGTAACCGAGGTTGTTCTGGAACATAGCCCAGTCCCGATGAAACTGCTCGCGGGTGTGGACAAGGACGGCCAGCCGAAAGGCCTCAACAGACTTGGCGAGGAGCTGAACACCTGGTTCGCCGCTGGTCCGCCTGCCCTGCTCATAGAGGGAGATGCCAAGGTCGTTTTGCGTCATTGCCCAGTGCTGCGGAAACCGCTCGCGCGTGTAAACAAGGAGGACTTGGCGGTTGGCCTCCACGGCCTCGGCGAGGAGCTGAGCACCTTGCTCACCTTTGGTGCGCTTGCCCTGCTCCTTAAGGACTCCGGCAAGACTCTGCTGTATCTCCACCCACTCCTTTGAGAACTGCTCTCGGTTACTGACGAAAAGGGCCTGCCGATAGGCTTCCAGAGACTCGGCGAGCAACTGAGCACCACGCTCCCCTTCGGTTCGTGCACCCTCTGTCCATAAGGCGCTGCCGAGGTTGCTCTGGGCCTTCGCCCATTCCCGGGGGAACTTTTCGCGGGTGTGGACGAGAAGGGCTTGCCGGTAGGCCTCGACGGACTCGCGGAGGAGCTGAGCACCACGCTCTCCTTTCGTTCGCGCGCCCAGGCCGGAAAGGGCGATACCGAGGTTGTTTTGGATCATTGCCCACCGCTGGGGATTCTGTTCTCGGGTCCATACCAGGCGAGCCTGCCGACAGGCCTCTACTGCCTCGGCAAGGAGCTGCGCACCACGCTCTCCCTCTGTCTGCCTGCCCTGATCGGAGAGTGCGCCGGAAAGGTTGATCTGGATAGCGGCCCAGTCCTCAGGAAATTTCTCGCGGGTATAGACGAGAAGAGCTTGGCGGCTGGCCTCCACAGCTTCTGCGAGGAGCTGAGCACCACGCTCTCCGTCCGTCCTCCTTCCCTGTATCCACAAGGCAGAGCCGAGGTTGAGCTCGGTCCCTGCCCAGTCCTTTGGGAACTTCTCGCGGGTGTAGACGAGAAGGGCCTGCCGATAGGCTCGGGCTGCCTCTTCAAATGGTGCAGCGCTTTCGGCCCCAGGATTCGCCAAGGCCAGTCCAGTGTCATTCAACGTGGCTGCCCACGATTCTGGCGTCGCTTCGCGCGACGTGTGCTTGTGCGCCTCCTGGTAGGATGCGAGCGCCTTCTGGTAGTCGCCACCCTGGTAGTGCGAGTTTCCTGCTAGCCGCAGGTCACGGACCAGCTTTTCCCTCCACTTGTTGGCCGCCTTCGCCATGTCCTCCTCGCGCCGCTGGGCCTCCTCGAGCTGTCGGACATCCCAGTCCGCGGAGTCCTGGAAGTGTCGGGCGGCGTCAGCGAACTGCTCCTTGGCGAAGGCGGCCAAGCCCCGTGTGTAGCCGTCCTCGTGATTCTTCTCGACCTCGGTGGACCAGCGCTCGATCTCCTTCTGGACATCCTGCGGCGTAAAGCCGAGCCCCGTGGCCCAGTCCTTCAGATAACGGTTTAGATCAACCTTGCCGCCCTTGTCCTTGGGTGACTCTGGCTTAACTCTCGCGATCGAATCTTCGATGAACTTCTCGATACGGTCGTTCGTCCAGAAAAGCTTGGAGCCGGCCGGTAGGAGCTCGACGGATACAATCTCTTTGCTGAGTGACGCTGGAATGATGGCCTCGCCGTCCAGCGGATAGCGAATCCGCCATCCGGGCTTGTCAATGATCAGGGTGACCTTGTTCCCGGGCTGCCAGGCGGGGGGCAAGGGCAACCGAAAGAGGCCTTGGTCGTTGGTGTCGTCGCTGCTGCCCGTCTCCTGGCAGGTCACCATGAGCCCCTTGTCTGGGACCTTCTCGGCGTTCTCGCCCAGATGGAAGACCTGACCGCAGAGCTCACGGTTGGGCTGTGCCACTGCGGCTCCCGCAACGACGCTCAACAGGAGTGCCTGCATCAAAACTGCCCGTCTCATCGGTTTCTCCACATGCGATAGGTGTTGAGGTGGTCGGTCCCCGCGGGAGGATCGGCGTTGACCGGCTCATACCCCTCCCGGGTCGCGCGCAGCTTCACCTGTGCTCCAGCGGGGACAGCCACCTCGAAACGGTATTGTCCCTGGTCGTCGGTGGTGGCTTGGAGGCTTAGCTCCGGCAGGCTGACCAGGACGCGAGGGAGCGGCAGGTGAGTCTTCGCATCCAGAATCTCGCCCCGCAGGAGGTGCATTGGGACCGGCGTAATCGAATCAGGAGGTCTGGATTCCGCCTTCCGGTCAGGACTGATAGACAGGTGACCGGCCAGGACAGTGGCGAGGACACCGGTGATCGCCAGCCACAACCACCACTTCCGGCCCACCACTCCATGGGGGGGTAAGGGGAAGTCGTTGGGGAAGTCGCTCGCCCGGGCTTTCGGAGGCAGGGCGATGACCGTGCCGAGGCCGGGCCGGGGCGTTGAAGGCTGATCAGTGAGATGGCGATAGAGCTGCTCGTAGCCTGGTTCGGCACTCAGATCGTAGCGCGTCATCCCGCGCAGCACCCGAGGGACGTGAACCTCGTCCTCCGACGCAAAGACCACCGGGACAAGTTTGCCGCTTGCCGCATCAGCGTCGTAGTGCACCTGAGTGAGGACAGCGCCCTCCCAGGTCGCGCCTAGGCCACGCCCTTTCTCCTCGGTGCCATCAAAGCGGCGGCGGTAGGTTTCTGTACAGACGACGAGGACGAAATCGGCAGTCTCGATCTGCCGCATGGTCCAGCGCGGCCACCCTTCGGAAGGAGCCCCGGCGTACTGGTCGAGGTCGGCATCGATGCCGTCGATCCGCAGCCGGTCGCAGAGCGCCAGTATGCGATCTTTGTGAGCCGGGGAATCGTGGCTGTAGCTGACGAATACCCGCGGCGGACGGATTGGGCCCGAAGTCATCTTGAGCAGCCTTTGCGGAAGAGCTGCAGGAAACTATATCACGGCTCGGCCAGGAGATCGGTTATTTGAATCAACAGGAAGACCCTATCGGCCCTGCGCCTATCTCTGGCAACCGCCTGCGCTATCATCCCGGGCATGAAGGCCGCCATCCTCGCCGTAGGGTCGGAGCTGCTGGGCACCGACCGGCTGGACACGAACTCGCTGAAGCTGACGGGCCTCCTGGCCCGCCATGGCGTCGAGCTACGGCGCAAGGCAGTCATCGGCGACTCGGAGGAGGAGATCGCCAGCGAGTTGCGGATCCTGCTGGGACGGGTAGACCTGATCCTCATCACCGGCGGCCTCGGCCCCACGGCGGACGACGTGACGCGTGAGGCCGTTGCTGCCGCTCTCGGCCGGTCGCTGCATCAGGACGACGAGGTCCTGGCGTCCCTGGAGCGCCGCTTCCAGTCGCTGGGTTGGCGCATGCCCGAGGTCAACCGCCGGCAGGCTCAGGTGGTGGAGGGGGCCGAGGTCCTCACCAATCCGCGGGGCACGGCGCCAGGTTTGCGGCTGGAGAACAGCGGCTGCACCCTGTTTCTCTTTCCCGGCGTCCCCTCTGAGCTGGACGGACTCATGGCATCGGCCCTGGAGCCGTGGCTCGCGGCCCGCTCCAACGGCGCAGCCCGCGAAACGGCGGTGCTCAAGATCGCCGGCCTTCCCGAGTCGGTGGTGGAGGAGCGGATCGCGCCGGCCTACGAAGAGTTTGGCCGTGAGGCGATCACCATTCTGGCCGGCGTCGGCGAGATCCGCCTCCAGGCCACGGCTGAGGGACCCGAGCTGGAACGCCGGGCCCAGCTCCAGGCGATGGTGGCGCGCCTCGGCGAATTGGCGGGCGACGCGGTCTACACCACCCGTGAGGAGGACACGCTGGAGAGCGTGGTAGGCGACTTGCTGCGCGCCGCCGGCACCACCCTCACCGCCGCCGAGTCGTGCACCGGCGGTCTGCTTGCGCAACGCATCACCAGTGTCGCCGGCAGCAGCGATTACTTCCTGGGCGGCGCCGTCACCTATAGCAACGAGCTCAAGACGAAGCTGGTGGGAGTGCCGGCCGCGCTGATCGCCGGGCACGGCGCGGTCTCCGAGCCGGTGGCGCGGGCCATGGCCGAAGGGGTCCGCATCCACCTCGGGAGCGACTGGGGAGTGGGCATCACCGGCGTCGCCGGGCCCGGCGGCGGCACGCCGGAAAAGCCAGTGGGCACCGTCCATATTGCCGTTGCCGGGCCGCGGGATGGCGAGGTCGACCATCGCCGCCTCCGCCTGCCGGGCGACCGCGAGCGGGTGCGCCAGTTCTCGGCCCAGATCGCCCTGGAGATGCTGCGCCGAAGGTTGCTGGCTGTCGCGGCCGAGATGCTATGAGGCCTTACGCGCGGCTGTCGCCTTGAGCGCCTGGTGCAACGCCTGAGCCTGCTCTCGGTAGAACTCCACCCTCTCTTCCCAGGTCTTGTCTTTCAACTGTTCGTGCTGGGCATCGCGGATCCTGCGCGTCATTTCCACAGCTTTAATCTTCTTGACTTCCATAGCTGGTCACCTCACGTGGTGAACGGATCTCGATCGGCTTGTATCCCTGCTCCCGGTTGACGGCATTGAACATCCTTATCTTGTCAAAGTGTACGATGTGCTTGAAGTTCCAGCTCACCATCAAATCGACATCGGCGACCGTAGCCAGAGCGATGTGCAGAACGTCGTTGGAGAATCTGACCGGTACGATTTTCCTCTCATGGTAGGCTTTTGCCAACTCCCGAACCTCGTCGCTAAGCTCCGCAAACTCGGGCTCGAGCCTCAGGAGCTCCGAATACTCATTTCTCACCTCTTCGGGTGCTGGTACGATCTCTGCTGCAACGATCTCAGAAACGACAGGTTTGAACTTGCCGAGATGGAAATCCTTCATCAGTCCTTTGGACCATGGTGCGAATTCCTCGTCAAAGCAGCCGCCAATGACGGAGGTGTCGATATAAACGCGTTGAATCTTCATAGACGATGATAGCTGCTTCGGGTTGGTGCCAACGCAATCCCCTTTCGCCGTTGGACTCTGCAGGGCGTGCTCTACAGCATCCTGGCGAAGTATCTCATACCGGTTGAGAGTGAAGGCTCTGCGATATCATCCCCGCCATGAGGCTCTTCGTCGCCCTCGTGGTCCCCGAGCCAGCCCGGCGCGAGGTGCGCCGCCGCGTGGAGGGGCTGCGCGACCGGTTGCCGCGGGCCCGCTGGGTGGACCTGGACGTCCTGCACCTGACCTTGCTCTTCCTCGGCGAGACGGCTGAAACCGAGGTGCCCGGTCTGGCGGCGAAGCTGAGGCACGTCTTCGAGCGTTTTTCCCCCCTGCCCTTGCGACTCGGGGGCGGCGGCACTTTCCCCCCGGGGAGGCCCGCCAGGGTGGCGTGGGTGGGCGTCGAGTCGCCTCCCGAGCTGCTGACGCTCCAGGCGGACGTGGCGCAGGCGGCGGTCGAGTCTTTGGGTTTCGAGCCCGAGGAGCGGGTCTATCACCCCCACGTCACCCTGGCTCGCTGCTCTGATCCCTGGCGGCGGGAGGCGATCGAAAAGCTCACCAACGCTTTTTCGGGCTTCGTGGGGCCGCCGTTCGTCGCGGATCGCGGCGTGCTGTTCGAAAGCAAGCTCTCTCCGAAGGGAGCGCGGTACCGGGAGGTCGAGGTCTTCCCGATGGAAGAGGACTATCCGGAGGAGGAGGCTTGAGCGCAAGGCGCATAGGAGTGCTCGGCGCGGGCTCGTTCGGCACGGCGCTGGCCGCGCACTTGGCCGGCATCGGCGGCCACCGGGTCAAGCTCTGGGCGCGCAGCGGGGAATTGGCGGCCCGCCTGGCGGCCGAGCGCACCAACGCCGAGTACCTCTCCGGTGTGGAGCTGCCGCCACGCTTGGAGCCCACGGCGAAGATGGAAGAGCTGGTCGACAGCGAGTTTTTGCTCGTCGTCGTCCCGTCGCACGGCTTCCGCGAGGTGCTGCGCGAATTTCTGCGCCTCGCTCCAGGAGGCAATCCGCTGCCCCTGGTTTCGGCCACCAAGGGAATCGAGACGGAGACCCTGGCGCGCATGAGCCAGGTGGCCTTCGAGGAAGGACTGGCCGCCGGCCGGGAGATCCGGTTTTCGGTCCTTTCCGGCCCCACCTTCGCGGTCGAGCTCGCCCGCAACACGCCGACTGCCGCCGTCATCGCCTCGGAGGATGCCCAGTTCGCCACCGAGGTACGCGAAGGCCTCGCGACCCCCCTCATGCGCCTTTATTCTTCATCCGACGTCGTCGGCGTCGAGCTCGGAGGAACGGCCAAGAACGTCATCGCCATCGCCGCCGGCACCGTCTCCGGGCTGGGGCTCGGGCACAACACCCTGGCGGCGCTGATCACTCGCGGCTTGCACGAGATCACCCGGTTGGGAATCGCCTGCGGCGGCCAGCCTCGCACCTTCGCGGGCCTCGCCGGGCTGGGCGATCTCGTGCTCACCTGCACCGGGGGACTGTCGCGCAACCGCCGCACCGGTCTCGAGCTGGCTGCCGGCAAGAGCCTGGCGGAGATCACCGGCGGTACTCACATGGTGGCGGAAGGGATTCGCAACTCGATCGCCGTGGCCCGCCTGGCGTCCCAGCGGGGAGTCGAGATGCCCATCACGCAGCAGATGGTCGCCGTCATGCATGAGGGCAAGAACGCCCGCAAGGCCGTCGAAGATCTGATGGCGCGCGGGCTGAAGGCGGAAACCGAGCTATGACAATTTTGGATCTTGGATTTTAGATTTTGGATTGAAGAGCGAGGAAAGATCATGGCCGCCATCGACGAGGTTGGGAATCCAAAATCCAAAATCCAAAATCCAAAATCGTCTTCTCCTTCTCATCAAACTGTCCTCATCCTGGACTTCGGCAGCCAGTTCACCCAGTTGATCGCTCGCCGGGTGCGCGAGAACCGGGTCTATTGCGAGGTCCACCCGTTCGATCTGCCGCTGGAGGAGATCCGGCGGCGGCAGCCCATCGGCGTCATCCTGTCGGGCGGCCCGCAGAGCGTCTATGAGGAGGGCGCGGCGCTGGCGGACCCGCGGCTCTTCGAGCTGAAGCTGCCGGCGCTCGGCATCTGCTACGGCATGCAGATCATGGCCCACCTGCTGGGTGGCAGCGTCGAAGGCTCGCAGCAGCGGGAGTATGGCCGGGCCGAGATCACCATCAGCGAGCCTGGGCGCCTGTTCGACGGGCTCGCGGGCGAGCAGACGGTGTGGATGAGCCACGGCGACCGGGTGAACGGCGTTCCCCCGGGCTTCCGTGCGTCGGCCACCACCCGCAACGCGCCGATTGTGGCCTTCGAGAACGAAGAGCGGCGGATCTACGGCATCCAGTTCCATCCCGAGGTGGTCCACACGGTGGCCGGCGCCGAGATCCTGCGCAACTTCCTCTTCGGCGTCTGCGGCGCCCGCGGCGACTGGCGCATGGCCTCCTATCTGGAGGAGGCGGTGGCCGCCATCCGCGATCAGGTGGGGAATGGCAAGGTGATCTGCGCCCTCTCGGGCGGCGTCGATTCCTCGGTGGTGGCGGCGCTGCTCAAGCAGGCCGTGGGGGAGCGTTCGACCGCCGTTTTCGTCGACACCGGCGTGCTGCGCAAGGACGAGGCGACCCAGGTCCTCCACAGTCTGCGCGACGGCCTGGGGATTCCCATTCGCGCCGTGGACGCCGGCCAGCGCTTCCTCTCGGAGCTCGCCGGTGTCGAGGACCCCGAGCGCAAACGGAAGATCATCGGCCGCGTGTTCATCGACGTTTTCAAGGACGAGGCGAGGACGATCGAAGGCGCGCGCTGGCTGGCGCAGGGGACTCTCTATCCGGACGTCATCGAATCCGTCTCGGTCAAGGGGCCCTCGGCGGTGATCAAGACTCACCACAATGTGGGCGGGCTGCCGGCTGAGCTCGGCTTCGAGCTGATCGAGCCGCTGCGCTTCCTGTTCAAGGACGAAGTGCGGCAGCTCGGCCGTGAGCTCGGCCTGCCGGAGCAGATCCTCGCCCGCCACCCGTTTCCCGGACCGGGCCTCGCCGTGCGCATCCTGGGCGAGGTGACTCCCGAGCGCGTCGCCCTGCTTCAGGAAGCGGACGCCATCTTCCTCCACGAGCTGCGGGAGAGCGGCTGGTACGAGAAGACGAGCCAGGCCTTTGCCGTGCTGCTGCCGGTCAAGAGCGTCGGCGTGATGGGCGACTTCCGCACCTACGAAAGCGTCATCGCCATCCGCGCCGTCGAGACCCAGGACTTCATGACCGCCGACTGGAGCCACCTGCCGTACGAGCTGCTGGGCCGGGTGGCGAATCGCATCGTCAATGAGGTCAAGGGGGTCAACCGAGTGGTTTACGACGTCACCAGCAAACCCCCGGCGACGATTGAATGGGAATAATCGAATGGGAGTAATTGAATGGCGGTGAGGTATGAGCTGGTCACCCGCGACGGCTGCCATCTTTGCGACGAGATGGCAGCCGTGCTCGACGACGTGCTGCCGGGCTACGGCCTGGCCTGGTCGCCACGGAACGTGGACGCCGAGGAGGAGTTGCGAGCGCGGTTCACGGACGTCGTCCCCGTGCTGCTGCGGGAGGGTCAGCCCGTGGCGAAGGTACAGCTCGACCGGCGAAGCCTGATCCGGATCGTCGAGGGCCGGCGCTGAGCCGGGGAGGATGACTTGCACGCAATCTTCTCGCTGTTGAGCCTGGGATTCGGGTGTTTCGGTTATGTGCCGACCATCCTGGCGGTGATCGCGCTCATCGACGCCGTTCGGGTGGGCGCGGACTGGTATTGGTTCCTGATCATCCTGGCGTTCCCCGGCGTGGGACCGATCGCCTATTTCGTGGTGGTGCGCAGCCCGATGCTCGGGGCTCGCAACGCCGCCATGATGTCGCCGGGCGCCGCCAGGCGCCTCCAGGCCCGGCGCCGGCTACGGGAGCTCCAGGTGCAACTCGCCAACTGGCGGGGTCCCGGCATCCTGACCGAGGCCGGAGAGGAAACGCTCGCGCTGGGCAAGCCCCAGGAGGCCGAGAAGCTCCTGCGGGAAGCCCGGTCGAACGGCGGCTCGGTGGAGGACGTCAACTTCGGCCTCGCTCAGTCGCTGGAGATGCAGGGGCGATGGGCCGAGGCCGTGCCTCTTCTCGACGAGTTGGTGAAAGTGGAGCCTGACTCGCATCTTGGCGAGGGTCCGCTTCACCTTGCCCGCAGCCTGGATGAAGCCGGCCGCGGCGAGGAGGCCGAGCCCGTGCTGCGCAAGCTTCTGGAGCGCCGCACCGTCATCGAGGCCCAGGTTCGGCTGGCCCGCCTCCTCCTGCGCAAGGGTGAAGCGGAGGAGGCTCAACGCCTTCTCGCCGAGGTCCGCTCGGACGCGAGGATTCTCCCTCGCTACCTCAAGCGGCAGCACGGCGCTTGGATCCGCGCCGCCGGTCGCCTGAAGTCCGGTGCGGAGAGCCTCCCCCGGCCCCGTTTCACTTGACCTTGCAGATTGGCTATCAATCTATCTGGGGACCGTTGACTCCGGAACGTCACATAAGTGTCTCATCCGCTCCAGTTTCAGACACTCATGGAGTGAAGCCTGAAGAGATTTTGGTCGGCGCCGGAGACGGCGGCTGATTGGCGGGGGAGGTGTGAATGTTCTGTCCCATTTGTGGTTTGGAGCTTGAGGAGGGAACTTCGCTCTGTGGGGAGTGTGAGGCGGAGTTGGTGGAAGAGTTGGCCGCGGACGAATCTACAGAGGAGGAAGTGGAGTTCGTGGCCTTGGGGGAAGTGACGGACGCCGAGGTGTTTGCAGCCGTGACGGCGCAGCTCGAAGACGAAGGAATCCCCTGGTTCGTGCAGAGCGAAAAGGGTCCCATGGCCATGGTGTACGTCGCCCGGAGCCGTCTCCTGGAAGCGCGACGCGAGCTGGCAGCCGTCAGCCCGATGGCCGTCTACGACGGCGACTGACGTCCAGACCCTGGAGTGCCGCCAGGACGTGAAGTCGAGGCCCTACAAGGGTCGTCAGGGAAGCTCTATCCGCAGCACGCCTGCAACGCTCAATCCTTCCGCCGCAGCTCCACCCGCGCCATTTTCTCCGGATTCTTCTTCAGCTCCCTCGCGAGCCTCGCCCCCAGTTTTCGTTGCAGCTCGCGCCGTTCGGCAGGAGCCTCCAATTTGCCGGCATCGATCCAGCCGCCGGCGATCATGCCGTGGCCCCCTCCCTTGCCGCGGCGGCCGAGGACGCGGCGCATCAGGCCGCCGGCGTCCGCCCGAGGATTGGTGGTACGGATGGAGAGATAGAGACGGTCCTGGAAGTAGCCGGTGACGAGCGACCAGGTCTTGCCTTCCATGCGCAGCAGCAGGTCGGCGATTTCCGGCACGATGTCCGGCTGCTCCACGGCTCCCAGGTGACTCAGGATGAGCGAGTCCACCGATTCGAGGTTCTCCAGGGCGTCATGCAGGTTGGCGAAGTAGCTCAAAGGCA
>Ga0075424_100006222_pt1 | contig 11489 bp, 9 predicted proteins | sample SoiMethybrSBSTD3_FD_75301 | JGI IMG/M metagenome (GOLD analysis project Ga0075424, IMG submission 75301) | Bulk soil microbial communities from a Populus tree surrounding site in Tennessee, USA - Soil MetaG P. TD hybrid SBSTD3 | ecosystem: Environmental > Terrestrial > Soil > Tree plantation...
GATTGGTACTTTGAAGATATCCATCAGCATTTTGCTGCTGCTTTCAGCTTTGGGCCAGCTTGAGGCAGCGACTTCGACCGCGAAATTTCCTCCAGGCACGGTGGTCCCACGCGTCACCTGCCTGGATGATGCAAACCAGAGTTATGCGCTCTACCTCCCCTCAAAGTGTACGTGGATCCGGGGGGTCTTTACCGCTTGCAGTCCGGTTAAAGAACAACATTAGGATTTTAGATGTAGAGGAAGTGCGTTGCCCTGCCCGCCTATGGCGATGGCTTCTCGCCTTGCTATGCCCCCGGCTCGGCGAAACGCATCAGGTAGCGCGCGAACCAGGTCGGTCGCCACCAGGCTTTGTTCGCCGACTCCGAAACGCGAAGGCCCGGGATAACAAGCGATATCCCCAGCCAGACCATGCAGATACACTGCGCCTAGCGCAGCTTCAAACACGCGCTGCGGATGCTGGGCCAGCATTCCCGCGACTATCCCTGTGAGAATGTCGCCTGTTCCGCCGGTCGCCATTCCGGGATTGCCTGTCGTGTTCACCCAGCACTGGCCGGTCGGGCTGGCTACTACGGTTCGGTCGCCTTTCAGCACCAGAATCACCCCATACTCTTTTGCGAATGATCGCGCCACGTTGACCCGGTCACGCTGAATTTCTTTGGTGCTCAAGCCCGTGAGCCGCGACATCTCTCCCGGATGCGGAGTCAGCACAAGGGTATTCTTCGCGTCCTTTGCGCCGGCTTTGCGATCTTCGCGGTTAAGTTCTTTTGCTCGCCCCTCGAAAGCATTCAGCCCGTCAGCATCGAGCACAATGGGAATCGGGGATTCCATCACTAACTTGCGCACCAGTTCCGTAGTCTCGTCATTCCGCGAAATGCCGGGTCCAATTGCAAGTACGCGTTTCTTGTCGGCAAGCGTTTCGAGTCTGCCTAACGCTCGGATCGAAATCGTCCCGTCACCAGTTTCCTCCAGCGGTTCTGTCATCAACTCCGGATGAAAGCCCGCGACAGTCGCCAGCACAGATCGTGGCGTTGCAACTGTCACCAACCCCGCACCCGTCCGGAGCGCAGAAAATCCCGCCATGGCCGCTGCGCCGGCTTTCCCTAGCGATCCGCCCACTACCAGCACATGCCCATACATGCCTTTGTTCGAATCGCGCGGACGCGGCCCGAGGAGGGCCACAATATCTTTTGCGGTGATAACGTTCAGCTTGAGTGCTGACTGAATTGCGTCGTCAGGCGAGCCAATCGGGGCTACGACGATTGGGCCCGAAGTCAGATTTCCAAATACGTGCGCGGGACGCGGTGCGGTAAACGTCACGATCGCATCGGCGCGCGCCACCACACCAGTTTGATCTCCCATAACGTCGGCATCCGTGCCGGAGGGAATGTCAACCGCGATCACGGAGGTTGTTGAGGAGTTGATTCTTGCAATGGCCTCTGCACATAGCCCGGAGGCCGGCGGTCGGAAGCCGCTACCCAGGATCGCGTCAATCAGAACGGGACTTTCGAATACAGCGCGTGCCTGATCCGAAACAAGGTCAGAACTGGATGTCACAACAACTGCTTCGATGGGTAGCTGCTCGTAATTGGCGGCCGCATCGCCGCGCAAATCTTTCGGATCGGCAAGCAGTAGCAGTTGTACCTGCTTACCTCGCTCGTGCAACTTGCGCGCAGCGACGAACCCGTCGCCACCGTTGTTTCCTTTTCCGCAGATAACCCCAACACTTTTCGTGTGCAGGTAACTCGTTGCGGCAAACTCCGCCACGGCGGAGCCGGCATTCTCCATCAATGTGAGCGATGGCACAGCGAAGCGCTCGCTGGTGACGCGATCGATCTCGCGCATTTCTGCCGATGTGACGATCTTCATGGCTTCGCGTAGGGGCGGACGCCCTCGTCCGCCCGGCCGAGCAATGCTCGGCGGCTGGCAGAGCTGCGCTCTGCAGGACGGGTGGGGGCACCCGTCCCCACGTGGTCTGCGGAATTCATGAGGTCACTGCCGCCTGTTCCAGCTGTCGTAGCTGTGCCGGCTGGCCCATGGCGATCAGGCAATCGCCGGGTTGGATGAGGTCGTCGGGCGCAGGATTGAAGCGCATGCCCTCATCGCGCTTAATCGCAAGGATAATCACGCCGCGCTCCTGGCGAATGCGTGAACTGCCGACCGTTTTGCCGGCAAATTCAGAGCTGGCGTTTACCAAAATTTCTCCGATCTCGAGATCCATGCCGAGGTGAGTGGTTGCCGTATCGAGGAAGCTGACGACGTGAGGGCGGAGGAACGACTGCGCAATACGCTGGCCGGCAAATAAATATGGTGAAACCACGGAATCCGCGCCTGCCTTCAGCAAATGCTTTTCGGCATCGTCCTCACTGGCGCGGGCGATAATTTTCAAATGCGGGTTGAGGCCCCGAGCCGTGAGCACGATGTAGAGATTGGTCGCATCCGTGGTCGTAGCGGCGACCAGTCCGCGTGCCCGCTCGATGTGCGCCTGGCGCAGAATCTGCTCCTGCGTGGCATCGCCGATCTGCATTAACCATTCATTCGAGAACCGTCCGGCTTTAAGCTCGTTCTGCTCGATGATCACAAATGGCACAGGTTTGCGGGCCAGTTCCCGTGCGGCGCTGCGGCCGACACGCCCAATGCCGCAGATGATGTAGTGGTCGCTCAGTCGGTCGATTTCGCGCTCCATTTTCCGCCGTCCGAAGAATTTTCGCAGCGAGAATTCTAGCAAAGCCTGCGTGAGCGAACCTATGCCGAGAAAGACGAGCGATACGCCGGCCAGAATCAGCAATACATTGAAAACGCGCCCAGTATGTGAAAGCGGATGGACCTCCTGATATCCAATGGTCGAAAACGTGGTGACGACCATGTAGAAGCCATCGAACCACGTCCATCCCTCGATGAAGTGGAAACCCGCCATGCCGACGATAGTCAGCAGCACGAGTGCAATGGCGATGAGTTTGAGATTGCGGAAGACTTTCATGGAGCAGTCGTTGGTCGTCAATCGTCGGTCGTCAGCAACAACCACGCCACGCCAGCGTTCAGCAACAGCTTACGCCTTCGGAAAGCAAGTGAGAAGAAAGCCGTGGGTGGTGACGCCCGCGCAACAAACATACGGGCGTTCCCGCCGGTGTAAACAAAAGACAGGTCAATCCGCCATCGTCGAGGCAGGCCTCTGCTCAGCAATAGATCCGGAAAGCGCCTGCACTTTGCTGTGCTTACGCCCGTAGGTGAAGTAGATTACGAGGCCAATGGCCATCCATCCGATCAGGCGCGCCCAGTTGGTCCAGCCAAGGCCATAGATCATCGCGCCGCAGACCAAAATCCCCAGGGTCGAAACCACCGGCACGGCGGGCACCTTGAACGCCCGTGGGAGGTCAGGGCGGCGATTGCGCAGAATCCAGACCGCGATGCACACGAGAATGAAGGCAAATAAGGTCCCGATGCTGGTCATTTCGCCGACGATGTCTTCGGGCAGAAACCCGGCAAAGAGTCCGGTAAATACGAAGAACAGCATGTTCGACTTGTAAGGCGTGCGGAAGCGCGGGTGCACGTCAGAAAAGACCTTTGGTACCAGGCCGTCCTTGCTCATCGAATAAAACACGCGCGTCTGCCCGAGCAGCATGACCAAAATGACCGAGGAGAATCCCGCGAGAATTGCCACGGTGACAGATTTCGAAAGCCACTCGTAGCCGTGCATATATTTTGTGATCGCGAATGCCACGGACGCTTCGCGCCCCGCCGTCCGAAAATCCTCGACTGTAGCTACACCGCTTAACACGTAGGAGAACAACACGTAGAGCACCGTACAAACTACAAGCGACCCCAAAATACCGATGGGCATATCGCGCTTGGGGTTTTTCGCTTCCTGCGCTGCGGTTGAGACTGCGTCAAATCCGATGTAGGCGAAAAACACAACACCTGCAGCGCCGAGAATCCCGAGCAATCCGCCATAGTGATGCGTGACGCCCTCGCCGGTCACATAGGTGCTCGCAGCGGGGATGTAGGGCGTGTGGTTCGCCGGATTTATGAATCCCCAGCCGATGCCAATCACCAGAACGACGATGGTGACCTTCAGGATGACGATGAAGCCATTCACCAGCGCGGACTCTTTAGTGCCCTTAATAAGAAGCGCCGACAATATGAGCAGAATGAATAAAGCGGGAAGATTGATGATCCCGCTCTGTCCGCCCATGTGCTCCAGAGGTGAATGACTCCATTGGAACGGAACGCGCAGGCCGAACCAGTCGAGTACGCGATTGGCGTACTGGCTCCAGGAGACAGCTACCGTGGCCGCGCCGACTGCGTATTCCAGCACCAGGTCCCATCCAATGATCCACGCAACCAGCTCTCCCATCGTGCAGTACGAATAAGTGTAGGCGCTACCCGCGACCGGAATCATGGAGGAAAATTCGGCGTAGCAGAGTCCGGCAAAAGCACATCCGATCCCGGCCACAATGAACGCCAGGGTCACTGAAGGGCCTGAACGTTGGGCGATGGCATCGGCCGTCCGCACGAACAAGCCGGCGCCGATGATCGCGCCGATGCCGAGCATCACCAGATTCGCCGGGCCCAGCGTGCGCTTCAGGCTGTGCTCGCCCGTCTCCTCTGCCTCCCGCATCAACGTATTTAGGGATTTGGTTGCCGACAGATTCGCCATGAAGTATAGGTCTCCATTGAGCCGCGGCGCTTTCAGGCCGCAGCAGGTTGCTTTTTGCGCGACCACGCGTAATATACCGGGATTCCCAGCAGCACGATCATCAGTCCCGGCCAAGTGTACTGCGGTTTGTAAAGCAAAAGAACGATATCGATAAAAATTGCCATCAGGATGTAGATCGCTGGGAGGACTGGATATCCAATCGCCCGGTATGGGCGCTCGGCGTCGGGGCGCTTAGAACGCAGAACAAATAACCCGGCAATCGTCAAAATGTAGAACACCAGCACGGCAAAAACCACGTAATCCAGCAGCTGACCATAGCTCCCCGAGACGCACAAGATGCAAACCCAGACCATTTGGACCATTAGGGAAACGGCTGGAGTCCTATATTTGGGATGCAGTTTCGCCGTTTCACGGAAGAACAAACCGTCCTTGGCCATGGCGTAATACACGCGCGCGCCAGAAAGAATCAGCCCGTTAATGCAGCCGAAGCTGGAGATCATGATGGCCACAGCCATGAGGTATGCGCCGACGCTGCCGAACATCAGCGACAAGGCTGCTGTTGCTACGCGGTCTTCCGTTGCGTACTGAATGCCACGGTCCATGATGGTGGCGCCATTCGCTGAGCCCACGAGCGGAAGAATGTTCAGGTAAATCACGTTGCAGGCGATGTAGAGCGCGATCACGATGCCGGTGCCAAGCGCGAGCGAGATCGGTAAGTTTCGACGCGGATTTGTAACTTCGCCGGCGGTAAAAGTGACGTTGTTCCAGGCATCGGCTGAGAACAGCGACCCGACTTGTGCGACAGCGAGAATCGTCAAGGTGCCGACAAGTACCGTCGGCCCTACGGCACCCACCTGCACGGGATGAGTCGCGCTTAGTCCCGAGTGGTGCCAGAAGTTCGCGCCGAAATTAGCAGCGATGGCGATTGCATTCCGGCCTTTTAGTAAGCCGAGCAGAATCAAGCCCAGCAAGGCTGAGACTTTGGCCGCGGTAAAAATGTCCTGAATGAGCGCGCCGGTTTTGATTCCGAAAATATTGATGATAGAAAGCGCAACTACGACGAGGACGGCCACAAGGTTCTGCGTGCTCAGGCCCACGTCCATGTTTCCTAAGACGACAGACTGGATATGGAAAGGATGAATGGGCGGAACGGTCGCTATATGCAGAATCCAATGCGTGGAAGAAACGGATGGGAAAAAGACACCGAGGAACTTGCCGAAAGCGACGCCGACGGCGGCTATTGTTCCCGTCTGAATGACGAGAAACAGCGTCCATCCGTAAAGAAAGCCCCACAGAGGCCCGAGAGCTTCTCTCAAATAGACATACTGACCGCCGGCGTGGGGCATCATGGCGGCAAGTTCGCCGTAGGTGAGCGCACCTACGATAGTAAGAAATCCGGTGACCGCCCAGGCACCGATCAGGAGAGCCGGGGAACTGGTTTCGCGAGCAATCTCTGCCGAGACAATGAATATACCGGAGCCGATCATCGAACCCATCACCAGCATGGTTGCGCTGGTGAGGCCGAGGCCCTTGACGAATTCGCGGTCGGAGGAGGCTTCGACTTTGACGGGGATTGTCTTGGCTTCAGTGCTCAATAATGCTCCAGTGGCTAGTTCCTAGTGGTGCCAGTTGTCTAGTGCAGTCGGAACTTCCCACATGACTGGTAATCCAACGACTGGCAACTGCCTCCAAGACTTTAACCTAGAATGCGCAAAAATTCCTCTGCTGATTTTCCGGGATCGCGCACCAGATCGGATATTACGGCCACTGAGTCTGCCCCGGCATCGAGCACCGAACAGCAGTTTTGCCGCGTGATACCTCCGATCGCGACCAGAGGCTTGCGAGTGAGGGAACGCGCTTTTCGAACGCCATCCAATCCGACCACTGGGTCAGGTTTTGCTTTGCTTCCGGTAGCGAATACCGGCCCAATGGCGATGTAGTCAGCGGAAGTTGTATCCGCTTCCGCTACCTGTTCGGGATTGTGGGTTGAAACTCCCAACCAGCGGCCCGTTCCAACGATTTTGCGCGCACTCTCGGGCCAAAGATCATCCTGTCCCACATGGACGCCGTCGAACTCTGCCGCTACACAAAGATCAGTGCGGTCGTTCATGATGAGTTCGACTCTGCGTGGCGCGGAGACTCCTGTCCGCGAAAGGCTGGTCCTCAGTTCCCGTGCCTGATCGAGGACTACTCGCGCACTACTGTTCTTATTTCGGTACTGAATCAACTGAACACCCGCCACCGCAAGTTCTTCGGCGGCCCTGAACAACGCCTCACGATCTGGGAAACAAGATAAATCCAGAATGGCATACAGCCTTGGCAGGCGGATATGCGACCTCACGCTGGGATCTTAGCCTCATGGCCGTTCCTCGCAAAAAATCGCTCGATGAAGGTTGTGTCCGTGTGCCCCGCTTGAAATTCCGCGTCTGCCAGAATTCGCCGATGTAACGGAATGGTAGTGAGCACTCCTTCTACGATGAACATCCCGAGCGCGCGCGACATGCGCGAGATGGCTTCGTCGCGATCTTTGCCGCGCACGACAAGCTTTGCGATGAGCGAGTCGTAATACGGGGGTATCACACCCTCCGCATACGCGGCCGTATCAATTCGCACTCCAGTACCACCCGGCGGATGAAACGTCGTTATCTTCCCCGCCGACGGGGTGAACTTCTCAGGATGCTCGGCGTTAATGCGGCACTCAATGGCGTGGCCACGGTGAAGCACTGGGCCGTGCAATACGCTTTCCAGTTTTTCTCCGGCCGCGATCAGGATTTGGCTCTTCACCAAGTCAACGTCAGTCACCATCTCGGTTACGGGATGCTCGACCTGAATCCGCGTGTTCATCTCGATGAAATAAAGTTTCCTATCGCGATCCATCAGGAACTCGATCGTGCCCGCGTTTGCATAACCGATATCGGAAAGCGTCTTGCAAAGTATTTGTCCAATTTGTTCGCGCAACTCCGGCGTGACTTGGGTTGAGGGCGATTCCTCGAGCAGCTTTTGATGGCGACGCTGAATGCTGCACTCGCGTTCGCCAAGGCTTGCAACGGTGCCGTACTGGTCGGCCAGGATCTGGAATTCGATGTGGCGGGGATGCTCGACGTACTTCTCCATGTAGAGGTCGCCGTTGCCGAAAGCTGCCGCCGCCTCAGATTGGGCGGCGTTAAACAACGCCGGCAGTTCTGCCTCGGAACGTACGATCCGCATGCCGCGACCACCGCCGCCGGCAGAAGCCTTGATAATCACCGGGAAGCCGACAGTTCTCGCCCACTCGAGCGCCTCGCCTTCGCTGCCGAGCACTCCTTCCGAACCGGGGAGAATCGGCACGCCCGATTTCCTCATCGCCGCCCGTGCTTTTTCCTTTTCGCCCATTAAGCGGATGACCTCGGGGGAGGGGCCAATAAACTTCAGATGGCAGGTCTCACAGACCTCAGCGAAGTTGGCGTTCTCGGAAAGCAGGCCGTAACCGGGATGAATCGCTTCGACGTTGGCGATCTCGGCAGCGCTGATTACAGCAGGAACGTTCAAGTAGCTCTGTGCGAGCTGGGGTGGACCTACGCAAATGGCCTCGTCAGCAAAACGGACATGTAATGAGTTGCGGTCGGCCTCACTGTAAATCGCCACGGTCTTGATACCCAGCTCTTTACACGCACAAATTACCCGCAAGGCAATTTCACCGCGGGTGGCTATGAGGATCTTCCTGAACATTTCTATCTTGAGCAACTAGCAATTGGCACTTAGCAGTCGGCATTTGGTCGGTTTTCGCCAGATGCAAAATGTTAAGTGCCAAGTGCTAAGTTCACTTCTTCGGCCTTATAGTGAACAACTCCTGGCCGTATTCGATCGGCTGACCATTCTTGACCAGGCTCTTGACGAGCTCTCCTGCAACATCAGCTTCGATCTCGTTCATCAGTTTCATTGCCTCAACGATACAGAGCACCTGGCCAGCTTCGACGAAATCACCCGGTTTCACGAACGGCGGTGATCCGGGCGACGGAGACTCATAGTAGGTCCCCACAATCGGGGAGCGGACCAGGTGAAGCTCTTCTTCGACTCGGGCCGGGGCGGGACTGGGAGCAGAAGCCGCCGGCGTTTGAGGCGCAACCGAACTTGCCGTCGGAGCGGGACCCGCCTGGACCGCAATGATGCGCTCGGGAGAAGCCTCTGTGGCCCCTCCGCGCTTGATGCGGACCTTAATGTCGCCGCGTTCCAGTTCGAACTCGGAGATTTCTTCTTCCTTGAGGAACTTTATGAGTTCCTTAATTTCTTTGAGGTTCATTCGCTTAAACCTGAGCGCTCGCGATCATCACGCGGGCAAGAAAATGCGCGGTCCCAGCCGCGCGCGATTGCTCCCGGAATCAGAGCGTAATCAATTCTTTGCGAGAATTCGTCAAGATCTCGCAACCTGTTTGCGTGACTACGACCGTATCTTCGATGCGAACCCCCCATTTTCCGGGGAGGTAAATTCCCGGCTCGATCGTAACTACCATGCCGGCCTTCAATACATCCGTGCCGCCAGCGCCTACGCGCGGTGCCTCGTGGATCTCCAAGCCCACGCCGTGACCAGTGGAGTGCGTGAAGAACTTGTCCAGTCGACGTTTCTTCAACAACCTTCTAGCGGCTGAGTCCACTTCGCCAACTGTCTGGCCCGGCCTGACCGTATCCAAAGCTGTCAGCTGTGCCTCAAGAACGGCCTCGTAGGCCTGTTTCGCCAGTCGATCCGGACGCCCCAAGTGGAGCGTACGGGTCATATCAGAGCAGTAGTCCGCGAGTATAACACCGAAATCGCAGACTACGAACCCCCTTGGTGGGAGAAGGGCACCGGATGCCCTCCCATGAGGCAAAGCTGACCGTTTACCGGCCGCAATGATGGTCGGAAATGACATCTGGTCGGCTCCAAGCTTTCTGGCTGCCAATTCCAGTTCTCCAGCGACCGTGGCTTCAGTAACACCCGGCGTGAGCTTCTTTAGCAGTAGGTCAAAAAGCTTTGAACCGAGCCGGCACGCAGCGCGAATTAAAGCGATTTCAGCTGAATCCTTGACCATTCGCATGCGTTCGACCAAGGCCGGGGCGCCTACCAGGCTGGAGCGCCTATTTAGAACCCTGTGCAGCTGGTTGCGTTCGGCAATCGTAAGATGGGCTGCTTCAATTCCGACCCGGCGCAGAGATACCTTTTTGTTCAACCACTGTGCAGCTTGAGCCAATGGCGCGCCCGTAACGATATTCACCTTGCAGCCCTGAACTTCAGTCCGTGCCTGTTCCCTGTAGCGCCCGTCGGTAAAGACCACTGCATCGCGTGAAGTGATGACCAGCACGGCGGCACTCCCCGAAAAACCGCAAAGATAGCGTACGTTCGGGAGATGTGTGATCACGATGGCATCCAGGCGGGCTGCAGTCAGCTTGGCAGCTACGCGATCAATGCGAGCGGAGTGGACCATTGTCTGGAGTCTAACAGGCTGATCACTGAGAGACAGGACGTGCAAGGCTAGCAGTAGGCAGAATTTCGCCAAAACCGTTACCCGCTAAATGCAATATAATTAGCGACTTACAGCATGGATCACGCTTACAAGAAAAGAAGCGTGGCTTTGGGATAAACTATCCTTAGTTGCTGGCTACTAGCGGCAATCGGGGTACTTATGACAGCAAAGGTTGATTGCTCTCTTGAAAAGGAAACGTGCAGCAAATTAATCAGTCTTGGATATGGCCGTTCTAAGAAAGTAAGGCTTTATGGGCAGGAAATGAACCTCACTTCAGACCCCTTTCCCGCCGAGGGCGGAATTGCCGTTGAGGCAGTTGGGGCTGGCGAAACTAAGACGCGACGTATAAGGCTTCCTTTATCCGTATTGCAGGTGGCGTCCTCAAAACGCGCCGCTTAGAAAACTTCCAACAAAAGACAATCCGCCGGTCCTGATCTTTCAGGATTCCGGCGGCTGCTTGCTTCTAACTTGACTGCGTCCGAGCTATGTCTCGATCACTCGCGGAGTAATGAAGAAGATCAGCTCCTGGTTCGTGCTGCTGACCAGCCTCTCCTTGAACAGATTGCCGAGCCACGGAATGTCTCCGAGTAGCGGAACCTGCCTGGTAGCGACCGCGTTGTTGGTCTGAATAACTCCGCCGATCACAACGGTGCCCCCATCGGTTACGAGTACTTGAGTGGTTGCCTGCTGTGTGATCAGGGTCGGATTGTCGCCCACTTCATGGCTGAAGTCCGGAGTGGTGTTCTCGACATCCACGTTCAGGAAGATCGTGTTCTCGACAGTGATCTGTGGCGTCACGGTCAAGCGCAGGAAAGCGTCAATATACGTGGTGGTCGCGGGGCCGTTGAGCTGTGCCTGAGTGACCACTGGAATTCTGACGCCCTGTTTTACGACCGCCTGGATATTGTTCTGAGTTACGACTCGCGGGCGGGAAAGGATCTTCAACAAACCGCGCGATTCGGCCATTGTAAGGACTGCGTCGAGACGAACCGAATTGCTCGCGGTAACGAAGCTGAGACCGCTGGTTGGTCCAGTCGCCGCGAGGTTAGAGAAGAGCGGAATCTGGACGCCTTGGCCCGGCGTAGGCGCCGCACTTCCGATGATCGGATAAAGCGCCCCAGGCGTACCGAACGCGGACAATGGGGACTTGCCGACAGCACTCGCCCCGCCGATGGCTGCGCCTGCATTACCGAATCCGAAGCCTAACTGTGTGCCGATGTCACGCGCGAAACTGCGAGTTGCAGCCACGACGCGGGCTTCGATTTCCACTTCCTGGGTCTTGCGATCCAGTTGGCCGATGAGACGGTCAATCGTCGGTATTACGGCCGGGATATCCGAGATGATGATCGCATTGGTGC
>Ga0075424_100006223_pt1 | contig 11486 bp, 11 predicted proteins | sample SoiMethybrSBSTD3_FD_75301 | JGI IMG/M metagenome (GOLD analysis project Ga0075424, IMG submission 75301) | Bulk soil microbial communities from a Populus tree surrounding site in Tennessee, USA - Soil MetaG P. TD hybrid SBSTD3 | ecosystem: Environmental > Terrestrial > Soil > Tree plantation...
CGTCTGGATCGCGGCGTATCGCCTGGCCTGGCAGCGCGGGTTGCGACGCTACGGAGCGGTAGGAGGATGAGGGGAGGGGGACGGGGGATGGGGGACGTGTCCCGCATGACATGGTTTCGTGTGGTTACCGCGTACCTGCGGCTCAACATTGCCGAAGAGCTGCAGTATCGCGCCAACTTCATCGCCAGTCTGCTCGGCACCTTGTTCTGGATCGGCACGGCCTTGCTCACCCTCGGCCTGTTTTTCCGCCACACCACGCGGCTGGGCGGGTGGGACTTCTGGGAAGTGGTCGTGTTGCTCGGCGTTTTCAATGCGCTCAACGGGGTGATCGAGGCGGTGCTGCGGCCCGGCATCGGTCAGCTCGCCTCCGAGGTCAAAAGTGGCTCGCTCGATCTGCTCCTGGCCCGTCCGGTGGATGCTCAGCTGTTGGTATCGTTCCGACAGCTGGACTTGTGGCGCATCACGGACGTGGTGATGGGGCTTTCCCTCGCGGGGTATGCCCTGGCCCGGCTGCATCGCACACCCACCGCGTTGCAGGTGGCCGCGTTCCTCGTCGCGCTCGCGGCGGCGGTGGTCGTGGTGTACGCGATCTGGGTCGCATTGATGAGCCTGGCCTTCTGGTTCGTGTCGGTGGAGAACCTGTCCGTGCTGTTCGACGCGCTGTACGAGGGCGCGCGCTACCCGGTCACGGCCTACCCTGTCGCGCTGCGATTCGTATTCGTCTACCTGCTGCCGATCGCCTGGACCACCACGATCCCGGCCTCGGCACTCACCGGGCGGCTGGGACCGGCGGTCGCCCTCGCGGCCGCGGCCGTGGGGGCCACGGCGTTCTTCCTGACCCGGGTGCTCTGGCGCACGGCGTTGCGCCGCTACACCGGCGCCAGCGGGTGACGGGCTACGGCGTCGCCGGAGCGCGCAAGTAGTGGTCCAGAAATTCGAGCGCGGTGCGGTACGCCTTGATGTCCCCAGATCGTCGCGGCATTTTTCGCGGCTGATAGCCGCGACTCGGCTGTCTGTCGCGTGAGAGCGACTCATTTCGTCACTGTGAGGGACAGTTCAGCCGAGTCGAAAGGTTACTCGAGATTCGAGCGGCTCTTGCGGAGTTGAGGCCTGCGATAGAGTGTTGCTGCCTCACCAGGAGGCAGTGTGGCTACCGGCTTCATGGATCAGGTCAATCACCAGTTCGATCGCGCGGCGCGATTCACCAAGCACGATCCCACGCTGTTGACCCAGATCAAGGCGTGCAACAGCGTCTACTACGTCAGCTTCCCCGTTCGACGCGACGACGGCACGATCGAAGTGATGCACGCCTGGCGCGCCGAGCACAGCCAGCACAAGCTCCCTACCAAAGGCGGAATCCGGTACAGCCCCGACGTCAGCGAAGATGAGGTGATGGCGCTCGCCGCCCTGATGACCTACAAGTGCGCGATCGTCGACGTGCCGTTCGGGGGTGCCAAGGGCGGCCTGAAGATCGACCGTCGCAAGTATTCGCAGGGTGAGCTGGAGCGCATTACGCGCCGTTATACGTTCGAGCTGGTGCGCAAGAAATTCATCGGACCGGGAGTCGACGTGCCGGCTCCCGATTTTGGCACCGGCCCGCAGGAAATGGCCTGGATCGCCGATACCTACGTCTCCCTGACGGGCGGTGAGCTGGACGCGCTGGCCTGTGTCACCGCCAAGCCAATCGCGCAAGGCGGCATCCGGGGCCGCACCGAGGCGACCGGACGCGGCGTCTACTTCGGCATTCGCGAAGCGTGCGACACGGCCGAGCTGATGAAATCGGTCGGCCTGTCCCGCGGTGTGAAGGGAAAGCGAGCGGTGATCCAGGGGCTGGGCAACGTGGGCTACCACGCCGCCAAGTTCCTGCAGGAAGCGGGCGCCGTGCTGGTCGGGCTCTCGGAGTACGAGGGCGCGATCGCCACTCCCAAGGGGCTCGACATCGAGCAGGTGATGACGCATCGGCGCGAGCGGAAGTCGATTCTTGGTTTTCCCGGCGCCACCGATCTCGTGAGCTCGGAGGCCGTACTCGAGCTCGATTGTGACATCCTGGTGCCGGCCGCGCTGGAGCGCGTGATTACGGCCGAGAACGCGCCCCGCGTCAAGGCCAAGATCATCGCCGAAGCGGCGAACGGACCCACCACGCTCGAGGCCGAAGACGTGCTGCTGCAGCGCGGGGCCCTGATCCTGCCGGACCTGTGGCTCAACGCCGGTGGCGTGATCGTATCGTATTTCGAGTGGCTGAAGAACCTGTCCCACGTGCGCTTCGGCCGGATGCAGAAGCGCTACGAGGAAGGCGCCGCGCGGCGCCTGCTGGAGGCAGTGCAGCAGTCCACGGGCAAGCAGTTCACCGAGCAGCAGATCGGCTTCTTTACCGAGGGCCCGGACGAAGAAGATCTGGTCAACTCAGGCCTCGAAGAGTCGATGGTGTCCGCGTATCACCAGATCCGGGAGATCCAGCAGCGCCACGACGCCGGCCAGGTCAGCCTGCGCACGGCCGCATTCATCAGTGCGATCGACAAGGTATCGCGCACCTACGAGGAGATGGGGATCTTCCCCTGAGCGAAGAAACACGCGAGGGACGGGATTGCTCCCGCCCCTCGAGGATTCAAGCACCCCATCCACACCGGTACTACCCTACTGACACTTCGGTTCGCCTTCCTTGGACGCCGGAGCGATCGCGGTGCTGCCGATAAAGATCGCGCAGGTCTTCGTGGTGTTGACGTTCGAAAGCGTCGCGGTCCAGCCATCGGCGGTCAACGCGAGCACCGGGTTGTTGTTCCCCGTGGTGACGTTGAAGACTACGCCACCGGCGCCAATCGTGGTGGAGTACTTCACGGAATCGGCGAAGTAGGCCTCTTCCGCGGTCACCAGATTGCGGAGATCGGACTTCATCGAAGCGATGTAGGCCTTCTCCTTGGTGTTGGCGAACTTCGGGATGGCGATCGCGGCCAAGATCCCGATGATCACGACCACGATCAACAGCTCAATGAGTGTGAAACCCTTCCGGTTCATTTTCTCCTCTCCTGTCTTGACCACGAGTCTTGGCGGCGCTGCACGAGTTTCTGCCCCGAACAATGGCATTGGGCGTACCAGACCCAGCCCCGATGCGTAACAGACTGCTGGAGCTAGGGTTGACTGGAAACGTCGGTTGGCGCGACTCGCATACACCTACAGCGCTTTGCATATGAGGGCAGAGTTTGCGTCGGTGTAGGCCGTGATGCAGATCACAACCGAGACGCCGCGTTTCAGTGTCCCCGAGCCGCCGGCAGCGCCGGCCTCGGGATACGCTGTTCCAGCATCGCCGTCTGATACACCACCGACGCCATCACCACGGCAGCCTGCTTGAGATCGTCCTCCAGAAGCAGATCGCCCACATCCAGCACGCTGTGGTGCGTGCGGGTGTCGTAATCGACCGGATCCTGGATGAACTCGAAGGCCGGCAGGCCCACCCCGACGAATGAGATGTGATCGGTCGAGCCCGTATTGGCGATGGTGAGGTGGTTGGCTCCCAGATCCGCCAGCGGCGCCAGGATTTGAGTGAACACCGCGCGCGCCGCTGAGTCGTTCTGGAGATAGAGCCCGCGAATCTTCCCCGACCCATTATCGAGATTGAAGTAGACGTCGAACCGGGCGTGCTCCGGCAACAGCTTCACCGTGGCAGGGTCCCCGTAGTGATACTTGACGTAGCCCACCGAGCCGGAGTAATCCGCGGTCGGCTCCTCGCCGTCCCACAACCCGATACGAATGGTGCGACGCGGGTGCGCGTTCACTGCTTTCAGAATGCGCAACACTTCCATGGCCACGGCGCTGCCGGCCGCGTTATCGGTGGCCCCCGTGCCGCCGATCCACGAATCGAGGTGGCCGCCGATCATGATGACTTCCGGCGCCACCTTGGGGTCCGACCCCGGCAGCTCGGCCACCACGTCGTAGCCCAGCGAATCGGTCTGGGTGAAGCGGGCTGCGAGCGAGAGCTCGATCTTTACCGGGACGTCGTGTTGCACGAGGCGCAGGATACGCGAGTAGTGCTCGCGGGCCACCACGAACGTCGGGATGGCGCTGTCGATCTGCGTGGCGTAGCGCCAGAAGCCATCGGGCCGCAGCACGCCCGGCGTCTGACTCGCTTCGAGCACCGCCACGACACCTTCGGTCTTGAAGAAGGCGTACAACTTGTTGCGCGCCTCGAGCGAGTGAGCGAAGTCGTCGTAATCCTCCCAGTACCCGTGGGGCTCGCCGGGATCGGTCAGCAGGGCCATCGAATCGAGCTCGGCGTCGGTGAACCGGTGCGTGGGCTCCCGGGTGCGATTGATCGGCCCCGGCACGCCGTTCAGCACGATGGCGCCTCGCAGCTTGCCCTGATAGCGCGCGTAATCGGAGTCGGCGCGTATTCGGACCGCGATGGACTTCCCCGTCACCATTCCGTTGGTCGGAAGCGTCCAGGCCCGCGGCATCGCGTTGATGCGGAGATAGGTCGGAGCCGTCATCTCGATCGAGAAACGGTCCAGCTCCCAGCTGGGCCCGCGCCGGCCCCACGGCTCGAGCGCCGCGCGCGCCAGTCCCCAGGACGCGAGCTGATCCCGCGCCCAGGCCGCGGCGCGCATGTAGCCGGCCGAGCCCGAGAGGCGCGGGCCGTTCAGGTCCGAGAGACCCAGCGCGGTCTCCAGCACATGAGACCGGTTCATGGCCTCGTCCCGAATGCGGCCGAGCACGGCGGTGACCGAATCCTGCTGCGCCGTAGCTCCGGTCGAGACGAGGGTGCACACCGTCGCGGAAACGACCAGCGCCTTCAGGCACCCTCTCACGGTGCGAGCGCGCATCGAACCTCCCAGGTGGGTTACTGCCGGCACGGCGCGGCGGGATCGGGCTTCGGATGATCGACGGCGGGCCGGTGGTCCATGTTGCCCAGGTGGACCGCGATGTCTTCCACCAAGTTGGCCACGCGCGCCATGTGCTCGTAGTCGATGTACTGCGGCTCGTCGGTCACCTGATGGTAGTCCGAGTGGAGACCAGTCGTGAAGAAAGTGATCGGGATGCCGTACCGCGCGTAGGAATAATGATCGCTGCGACAGTAGATGTTGGACGGGTGGCCGTCGGCATCGATGGCATAGTCCAGGGTCAGATTGTGCTTGCCCTGCGTGTTGACCTGTTCGATGATGTCGCCCAGCTCGGTCGAGAGCCGGCGCGAGCCGACCAGTTGCACGTAAGTCGGCGAGCCGTGAATCGGCGTACGGTCCTTGGTGCGTCCGACTTCGTCGTCCGCGTCCCCGCGGCCTACCATGTCCATGTTGAGCTGCGCCACGATCGAATCTCGGGGGACGGTCGAATGGTCCGTGAAAAAGCGCGAGCCGAGCAGCCCCCGCTCTTCGCCCGTGTGCCAGACGAAGAGGATCGAGCGTTTCGGCTTCCTGGGCAGTGAATTGATTCGCTCGGCGATCTCCAACACGCTCACGGTGCCCGAGCCATCGTCGTCGGCGCCGTTGGAGATGGAATCGACACGGCTCGCATTCGAGTGCGCGGCGCGCCAGGCGGCGAGCAGCGAGTCGACCTTCGCCTGCTGGGCCAGCGTCGCCTGGTTGCCGAAGTCGTCGGCTCCCTCGGGCCGGACCACGTGGTTCCAGATACGGATCGAGTCGTGGTCCACCGGGCGCGCGATGCCGATGTGATCGTTGTGCGCGCCGATGGCGACGTACTCGCCCTTGAGTTTGGGATCGCTCCCCGGGACGATGGCGACCACGTTGCGCGAGGGGAATTGGGCCGGCGTCACATTCCATTTGAGGTTGATGCCGACCACCGCCCCGGCCGCGCCCAGGGTGAGGGAATCGAACGGCGTCGGAAACAGCTTGGCCGCGGCCGCCTGGGACACGAGCAGGACGAGCGGCGGTGGAGTGGGTGGGACCTGGTTGTCGTCCAGGAACGTTTGCGGGCGCCGCAACCCCGCCAGGATGGGCGGTGGCACGCTATCCAGCCCCACGATGGCGAGGCCCCAGGCCCCCGGCACGGTGGGCGCGCGACGCAGGGCACGGAGCGAGTTGAACCCGGCGCTCCGCAGCACCACGAGTTTGCCCGCTGCCTGCGCTTCGGTCAGCTGGTGCAGCGTATCGCCGACCATGCCGCCGAAGACGACGCCGAGCGTGTCATTGGCGACGGGCTGGCGTACGAGCGGGACATAGTCGGCGAATGCCACAAGCGGTCCGCCGGGCACGGTAAAGGTGGACGCCGTATCGAGGCTGCGCGATTTCAGGGGAATGGTCTGAAAGTACGTGCCGCTGTCGCCCGCCGGTTGCAGACCGATGCGCCGTACCTGGGCCGCGATGTAGTCGGTGGCTTTGACATTGCCCGCGGTGCTCGCGTCGCGGCCCATCATCGAATCGTCCGCGTAGATGTAGAGCCGAGTCATGAGGTCGGCCGCGGTGATGGCGGGTGTCGTGGGTCGCGGTGCGTGAGTTCGAGGGAGTGAGCTTTGGGCCGTCGCGGTGACGGGGAAAATCAAAAGCAGCACGGGGCCCAATCGAAAACGCATGCAGCCTCCGGGAGCGGACGACGAACAGGGCGACGGGATTGGGATTCCGTCGCCCTGTACGCTAGACGAATACTGGACGTTGAGCGAGCCCTACTCGGCCTTCGCCTCGTCAGTGGGACGCTTGCGGAACAGGCGAAACAGAAGCCAAATGGCGAACACGACGAGGGCGATCTTCACGAAGAAGAAGACGACGCCGAGCAGGGTGCCGATCAGCGGCAGCAAAAGGAAGCCGAGCACACCGACCGCGGCGAGGCCAAGCACTGGCTTGAACATGCGGAATCCGGGTAAAAGGGTATGCGCCCTACGGAGCGGGCCCCTCAAAAGTGTCGCGGGGGCCTGCCTTTGGACCATACATCCGACACGCCCTTCCCAGGCGTATCTTCGGCACCATGAGACGCCTGCGCAATCTCTTGACCTTCTTGATGATCCTCCCGGCCCGGACGGCTCTGGCCCAGGTGCCGGACTCGGCAACGAGCGAGGCCGCGGTTTTCGCTGGTGGCTGCTTTTGGGGAGTGGACGCCGTGTTCAAGCACGTGCGCGGCGTGACCTCTGTCGTGTCGGGCTACGCAGGCGGGGGCGCCGCCACCGCGTTCTACCCGGTCGTCTCGACCGGCCTGACGGGACACGCCGAATCGGTGCGAGTGACCTACGACCCGCGCCAGGTGTCCTATCGCAAGCTGCTCGAGGTTTTCTTTGCGGTGGCCCATGACCCCACCCAGCTGAATCGGCAGGGCCCGGACGAGGGGACCCAGTACCGCTCGGCGATTTTCTACCTCACCGAAGCCCAGCGCCAGGCGGCGCAAGCCTACATCGGGGACCTGACCCAATCGCGCGCCTTTCGGGATCCGATCGTCACGCAAGTCGTGCCGTTGCAGCGGTTTTTCCCGGCTGAGGCATATCACCAGGACTATCTCGCCCACCACCTGACACAGCCGTACATCGTGTACAACGACCTGCCCAAGCTGCGGCACCTGGAACAGCGTTTCCCGGAGCTGTACCAGCCGTAACGCTCCTCGAGTTTGTCACGAACCGGAGCAGCCGCTCGGGGGCGGGGTACTTTTTTGGAACGTTATGGGGCCGAACCTCTCCTGGCGGCGGGTCGCCTTCCTGGTGGGGCTCGCGGTCGTATATACGGCGGCCGGGAAGCTCGGGCTGCGCCTCGGCCTCGTCAATCCGAGCGCGTCGCCCGTGTGGGCGCCGACCGGTATCGCGCTGGCCGCTTTCATTGTCGTCGGCAACGACGCATGGCCAGCGATTTTCGGCGGCGCCCTGCTTTACAACCTGACGACGGCCGGCTCGCTCGGCACATCACTGGCCATCGCCTCCGGCAATACGCTCGAGGCGTTCGCCGGTGCCTACCTGGTCCGCCGCTGGGCCGGCGGCATTCATGCGTTCGAGCAGGGCGGCGATGTGGTGCGGTTCGCGGCGTTGGGCGGAATCGCCGCAACGGCGATCAGCCCGACAGTCGGCGTCACCAGTCTCGCGGCCGGCGGGTTCGCCCCGTGGAGCGACTACTTCAATATCTGGGTCACCTGGTGGCTGGGGGACGCGGCGGGCGCCCTGATCGTTGCGCCGCCGTTGATCCTGTGGACCGACCGCCGACGCGTGCTCTGGACCTGGCGGCGTCTGGCCGAAGCGGCCGCGCTGTTCGTGTCGCTCACGGTGCTCGGATCACTGGCCTTCGGGCCCCTGGGAGGGCCATCGCTCGGTTTTCTCTGCATCCCCTTGTTGATCTGGGCGGCCCTGCGCTTCGGGCCCCGCGTGGCGGCGACGGCGGCGGCGGTGCTCGCTGCGATCGCCGTCGCGCAGGTCATGGACACCCTCGCGAGCCTCCCCAAAGTCCAGGCCAACACGCAGCTCCTGCTGCTACAGACGTTCATGGCCGTCACCTCGGTGACGATTCTCGTGCTGGCGGCGGTGTCGTTGGAACGGCGCAGGGGCGAGCGGCGGCTGCGCGCCCTGGCCACGACCGACCCGCTGACCGGGCTCGCCAACTACCGGCTGTTCGTGGCGGAGCTGCAGACGGAAATCAAGCGGGCGCAGCGCACGTCGCGAGGCTTCGCGCTGGTGTTTTTCGATCTCGACGGTCTCAAGCAGATCAACGACCAACACGGCCATATGGCCGGCAACGAGGCCTTGTGCCGCCTGGCCGAAAGCATTCGATCGACGTGCCGGGAAATCGACACGCCGGCACGCTTCGGCGGTGACGAGTTCGCGATCGTACTGCCGGAAGCCGACGAGGTTGAGGCGCTTGGCGTGGCGCAGCGCGTGCGCGCCCGGCTGGGCGAAGATGCGACCACCCCGACGCTCTCAACGAGCGTCGGGGTGGCATTGTACCCGCGCGACGGCGACACCATCGAGAGCCTCATCGGCACCGCCGACCGCGCCCTCTACGGCATGAAGCAGGCCCGGCCCTAGGTGTTGAGCAGGCTCTTCAGGTTGAGCGACTTCGACTGGGCCGTGATCTCGTCCTTGACCCGCGGGAAGATCGTCTTGGCATCCTCCTGAAACTGGGCGAACAACCGCTTCAAGTCCGCCGGGCTGAGCCGGCGGCCCTGCGCGTAGTACGTCTTCGCCACCTGCCCCAGGGCGTAGGTCGTCGCAAACGTCACGGCGACGTTCGCCGCGCCACCGATCAGGCCCCCGAACAGCTTCCGCACCACGCCTTCCACCGCCTGCGCCGCGGCCCCGAGTCCCAATGTCGCCGCGAGGTCCTTCACCGACCCCGCGTCGAGTCGCTGGCCGTAATGCTGGCCGATCTGGTACACCAGGCGCAGCTGCAGCGGCAGGATCACGACGGTGGCGAGCTTGTCCGGCAATAGCTCCACGGCGCCCGTGATCATGGCTTGCTGCAGAATCTGCTTGTCGATCGCCTCGTCGGACGGCGGCTGACCGGTGCCGACCTCGATCTTGGGTGCCGCCTGCGCCGCGGCGAGACCGGCCGCGCTCGCTTCGATCGCGGCCGTGGTCGCCGGATCGAGTCCCAGCGCGTTGCGGAGCGTGTTCAGGAAATCGGTCTCCTTGGCGTTGAGCGAGCCGTCCGCGTTACAGACGACCAGGGCCGTCTCGTAGGCCTTGCGACGCGCCTCGTCGTCGGACAACCGGGCCGCGATCTGTTTCAGCGTCGCCGGGTCGCTGGTGCCGCGCTGGGCCACGGCGTCCACGTCGGCGATGCCCAACTTGCCGAGGGTCGTCCGCAGCTCTTTGTCTTCTTCAGGCGTGGTGCGGCCGTCGGACAGGGCGGCGAGAAAGGCGATCGTGACGATCGGGGACTGGTCGCGCTCGTTCATGTCGTAACTCCGGCAAGATGACGATTCAAGTCAATCGCTCATTAACCTAGAGCGAGATTCCTCGCTTCGCCCGGAATGACCGCTGCCGTTGGGATGCCCCATACGGTCCGGCAGCGTGGACTACGGGGAAGGCGTTCAGCGGTTTCGATTGGGCATCAAAACGAAGGGCCGGGGAGAATCAGCTCCCCGGCCCGTTCGACTCAGCGTGAGAATCCGGATCAGTCACTGGCCGGCGTGATGTCCGGTTTCTCCTGGAGGATGATCAGGAATCTGGAATTCACCCAGAACTGCTCCGGCGACGTAATGCGGAGACTGGGCGATGTAATGTGGCCGTTGGCATCCGGCTTGGTCTCGAGGAAGTTGGGATCCTGCCGCGAGAGAATGCGATAGGTGCCGGTCGCCACCGGGAGCGGAATCTCCATCACCTGGCGGCGGTCGATGGCCGTGAACTGCGACGCATCGATGTTGCGCGACGGCTGCAATGTCGTGCCGGTCTTCCACAGCACCCAGAACACCCGGCTGCCGCCCTCTTCGACGATCAGCCCCTTCTCTTTCAGCTGGTCCTTGGTGCCGACCACATAGTAGACCGTGTTTTCCCGCACGGTCATGGTCGTCACGGTGTCGGTGAGCGCCACGTTTTGCGCGTGCAGCGTGTCGACCGTGGCCGTCAACGCCGTGAGCTGGTCCCGCTGCGCCGTGATCGTTTCCTGCAAGCTCATGACTGTCTGCTCGAGGGTCGAGCGCAGACTGTCGGAGATGTGCGTGAGGTTGCGAATCTGGCGCGCACTGGCCTTGAGACGGGTGTCGGCGTCGTTCACCTTGCCGACGATGTAGTGAATCGATTGCACCAGCGAGTCGTGCTGCGCCGCAGCCGGGGACTCGGTCGAGATTTGCAGGTTGCGCACTTGCGCCCTGGTCAGCTCGGACGTGACGTCGGCCAGCGTGCGGGCCTGCATCGCGAGCTGCGTGATCAGGCTGTCTTTCTGTGCCGAAATGGTGTCGTACGAGGCGAGTCGAGTCTGCTGCTGTTTGGTCGGCCCGCAAGCGGCGAGCACAGCCAAAGCAGGCGCCACGAATCGCAGTGTCGAAGCGTGCGACGGCATAAGAGGAACCTCCGTCCGTAAGGGCCGCGTCGCTGCGGCCGTGGGTCTACCAGGCTGTGATACTGAGACAGCGGCTGGGTAGTTCCACCCCCGTCAGCGCTTCACCTTGGGATACAGGAGGGAGGCGACCTGGTCGTTGACCAGATCGGAAAACAGCAGGAAATGCCGTTCGCAGAAGCGGGCAGTCGAAACCGTGTCCCCCCCTTGCCTGTGCAGCGTCACCAGGGTGACGATTTGATCAGGAGGTGAAAGGGTTCGCTCGTGTTCCCTGCAATGGTCACAGGGTCCTACGATGTCGGCTTCGCCGGTCCAGATCCGCACCACGGGTTCGATTCCTCGAGAGTCTTGGTTGGCGGGGAAAATGCACTTCTTGTGCCGTATCTCAACACGTCCATTGGCAGGCGTTTAGCTCCAGAGCCCGGTCGAAACCCTCTGGCAAGGTGAGGCAAGGTCTGGCGGTTCCTTCGGGCTCGAGCAGTGTCGCGTCCCGTGCCGTCCCGTGTCGCGCGAGCGCCCTAACCATCCGGTCATCCGCATTGAGCTTCTCGATGGCGGCCAACAGTGGCCGCGTTCCAC
>Ga0075424_100006225_pt1 | contig 11484 bp, 16 predicted proteins | sample SoiMethybrSBSTD3_FD_75301 | JGI IMG/M metagenome (GOLD analysis project Ga0075424, IMG submission 75301) | Bulk soil microbial communities from a Populus tree surrounding site in Tennessee, USA - Soil MetaG P. TD hybrid SBSTD3 | ecosystem: Environmental > Terrestrial > Soil > Tree plantation...
CCTCGATCAAAGCAACCGCCGAGCGGGCCACGCAGGCCTGGCTCGACCGCAGCAAAAGGCAACGGCTGCGGGCACAGCTCGAGGCGGCCGCCCGACCCGCAGCGGTAGCCGCGCGCGGCTAGTCCGCGATTTCTTCCTCAAACGCGGAACGCGTGATGCCAAGTTTTCATAACAGCGCTGTTGAAATCGCCTATCTCGACGAAGGCGAGGGCGAGCCGATCGTGCTCGTGCATGGCTTTGCGTCGAACAAGAATGTGAACTGGGTCTATCCGACCTGGGTCTCGGACTTGAAGAAGAGCGGGCGCCGCGTCGTCGCTCTCGACAATCGCGGTCATGGCGATTCCGCCAAGCTCTACGATCCCGCGCAATATTCGATTTCGGCCATGGCCGGCGACGTCGTTGCGTTGATGGACCATCTCGAAATCGCGCGGGCCGATGTCATGGGCTACTCGCTGGGCGGACGCATGACGGCCTGGCTCGCCCTGAATGCGCCACACCGGCTGCGCTCGGCGATCCTCGGCGGAATCGGCATTGCCATGATCGAAGGCGGCGGCCCGGGGGAGAATGTCGCTCGCGCGCTGGAGGCGCCATCCCTTGATGATGTGACCGATCCCGCGGGCCGGACCTTTCGCGCCTTCGCGGAGCAGACCCGCTCCGATGTCAAGGCGCTTGCCGCCTGCCTGCGCGGCTCTCGCGGCGTGATGAGCCGCGAAGATGCCGCACGGATCGAAGTCCCGCTGCTGATCGCCGTCGGCACAGCGGACGAGGTCGCGGGCTCGGCGCACGCGCTTGGCGAGATCATTCGGGAATCGGAAGTGCTCGACATCCCAAACCGCGATCACATGCGCGCGGTCGGCGACAAGGTTTACAAGTCCGGCGTTGCCGAATTTCTCTCACGCCGCCACTAAGCCTTTCTCTCGTTTCCGGTCCCGAAATGTCCGGCGGGAGCAGCTGCCCGGAGAATGGTATTCTCTCATGATGATATTCTCTCAGGTTGACCATGAATTGCGCTCATGGCCGCCATCGATCAGCTTGAATTTCTTCAAGGCCTGACCACGTTTGTGGTGGCACCGGCACGTGCAGGAAGCATTCACCTTTGCCGGAGGCTGTTAGGACTCCGTGCCTTGCCGTGTTATAAGATGGGGCAGTGGCGTGCTTGGGAGCGAGCGCAAATGGCAGTGCATCAAGTCAATCCGCAGGGTGGAAAACTGGCGGCGCTCGATCCGATCTGGGAGCGTATTCGCACCGAGGCCGAGGATATCGTGCATCGCGAGCCGGAGCTTGCGACCTTTATCTATTCCACTGTACTCCATCACAACCGCCTCGAAGACGCCGTCGTGCATCGGCTCGCCGACCGCCTCGATCACTCTGCTCTTTCTGGCGATCTGATCCGACAGACCTACGGCGAAGCGCTGCGCGAGCAACCCGATATCGGCAACATCTTTCGCGCCGACCTCGTCGCGGTATACGACCGTGATCCTGCGACTTCGCGCTTCATCGATCCCTTGCTCTATTTCAAAGGCTTTCATGCTCTGCAGACGCATCGTCTTGCGCACTGGCTCTATTTGAAGGGACGCAAGGACTTCGCGTGTTATCTGCAAAGCCGCTCATCGGCGGTGTTTCAGACCGACATCAATCCCGCCTCCAGGATCGGCCGCGGCATCTTCCTTGATCACGCGACCGGCTTTGTCTGCGGCGAAACCGCCGTCATCGAGGACGACGTCTCCATTCTCCACGGCGTGACGCTCGGGGGCACGGGCAAGGAGAATGAGGATCGCCATCCAAAGATTCGCCATGGCGTCATGATCGGAGCCGGCGCAAAAATCCTGGGCAATATCGAGGTCGGTCATTGCGCGCGCATTGCGGCGGGCTCCGTGGTGGTGAAACCCGTGCCGCACAATGTAACGGTCGCAGGTGTTCCCGCCCGGATCATCGGCGAGGCCGGCTGCGCCGAACCGTCTCGCACCATGGATCAGATGATCAACGCGATGGGGCTTTGAGAAGCCGGACCCCGCTGCGATCAGAAGCCAATTCCAAAACCGCATTGGAATCATGGATTTGCCCCGCGCCTTGCGCTGATTCCAGGACGGCAAGGCGACGCTGTTACGCAAGATGAGAGCTGCCCACTAGCCCTTCGCCGTAACTCGTCCTAAAAGCTGCCCCGACGCCTCAAGAGATTGCATGGAGACCGCCGTGGACGTTCAGGAAGTCAGGAAGCTCGACGCCTATCTCAAGCGCGTGTTCGCCAATCCCAGGATTCGCGTAGTGCCGCGGCCAAAGAAGGACGATTCGGCCGAGGTCTATATCGGTGACGAGTTCATCGGCGTGCTGTTCGTCGATGACGAGGACAACGACCGCTCGTTCCAGTTCCAGATGGCGATCCTCGAGGACGATCTGGTCGAGCAGGGCTGAGGCCTGCCAGGGGCCGCCGCACCTGCGCGGCCTTCGCCTCAATTCGTCCCGTGCATTTGCAGCGCAAGCTGGCTCATGCCTGCCGCAACGTCGCGCCATTGCGCAAGCCAGCTCCGCGGAAAGCGAAACGTAAGGTCGGCGCCGTCGATGCGCTGTTCGCTCAGGCACATCCCTGGAGTCGCTGCGTCGCGGGTGCAGCGCGCGGTGAAGTGGGGCTTGTCGGAAAGGAGCAAGTCTTCACCGCCGTAGGGCGTGCCCTCGCGAAAAGCGCGGGAGATCAACCCGTTTTCACCGGGTGACGAGGCCTGCTCGAGATACCGCGGATAGATGGTGCGCACCCGCATGTCCGGCGCCAGTGTATCGTGATGCGCCGCGATCGACAGGAAGATCCGGTCGATCGGAGATGCCTTCTCGTCGATTGTGTCGGCGCTCACATGTTTCGGCGCTTCGGGGGCCGTGAGCGAGGGGAAGCTGAAATTGAGATCGATGCGCTCCTGCGGCCCGGAGTGCCGCTGGATCTTCATGCGGATGGCGGCGGTCGGCACATTGAACAACGTGCCGCCGATGCTGATCGGCAGACGATCGGGGATGCTGCTCGAAGCGCCCGTGGCCCAGGTCGGCCACAACAAATAGGCGACGAGCGACATCGCGACGGCGGCCGTGGTAATCGCGAGCGCAATCGGAAGCGTGTGGCCCTTGCTGCGCCAGCGCGGGCGGGGTGAGGTCAGCCAAGCCGTCGAGAAGACCGTCATGAGGCAAGTCACGAAGTGACGTCGAATCAAATGCAACTATGCCATGCGGGGCAGGCTTTCCCGAGTAATTCCGCGGGGCGCGCAGGGCGGCTTGCGCGAGACCGGCAGCGGCCGGCCGACCCCCACGTTAACCTTTCCTTAAGGATGATGTAGCGGCGGCTGGCTGATTTTGCGAAGGAGAGGGCGGTCTTGTTCAGTCAGGGTATGTGTTCCGATGTCGCCCGACGCATTGAATTCGCTGTTTTCCCTGTGCATCGGGTTTGCACTCGCAGGGGTTCTCTCCAGCGGCTATCAAGTGCTGACGGAGCGGCCTGCCGGTTTTGGGCTGTTGCAGGAAGGGATCGTACCACGCCGTTTTGCCGCCGTTCCGTTCCTGGTGTTCGCCGCGCCCTTCATCATCATGCGCAACACCCTTCGCGGCGTGCAGATCGAAAGCCGCCGCTTCGAGTTCGTGATGATGGCGACCGTGATCGCGGGCTTCTGGAGCATGATGTCCGGCACCTTCTTTCTCATGACGCTGCGCGCCGCGGGACTGTTCGCCTGAAAAGTCAGGCTCGATCAATCGAGGCGCGGCAAAACGCCTAGTGGAGCGGATTTGACGTTCGCTACCCTCTTGCCGCGATTCCCTCCTGCGAACGTCAAATCCAAAGCTCCACTAGCAACAATAACTTGCTGTGGTCCTTTGACTCCAACATTCGCAAACGTGGCTCCCAAATGGGGTGCGAATGTTGGAGTCGGACCACTAGCTCCAGCATCGCTTGAATTGCTGATGCGCCTGTGCAAGGTCTTCCCATCAGGAGACATTGATGGCGATCTACGAGCTTGACGGGCAGGCACCCGAACTTCCAGCCGACGGCAATTACTTCATCGCCGACACCGCGACGGTGATCGGCAGGGTGCGTCTTGAAGCGCGCGCGAGCGTCTGGTTCGGCGCGGTGCTGCGCGGCGACAATGAATGGATCGAGGTCGGAGAGGGCTCGAACATTCAGGACAATTCGACCTGCCATACCGACATTGGCTTTCCACTGACGATCGGAAAGAACTGCACTGTCGGCCATCATGTCATCCTGCACGGTTGCACGATCGAGGATGACGCGCTGATCGGCATGGGCTCGATCGTGATGAATGGCGCAAAGATTCGTCGCGGCAGCGTCGTTGGGGCCGGCGCGGTCATCACAGAGGGCAAGGAGTTTCCCGAATACTCCCTTATCATCGGTGCGCCGGCGCGTGTGATCCGCGGGCTCAAACCCGCGGACATTGAGAGCGCGCGGGGCCCGGCGCTCTTCTATGTCGGAAATGGTCCGCGTTTCAAAAAAGGCTTGAAGAAGATCGGCTGACAATCTCTCAGCGCGGCTTTTTCCGCTTCGAAAGCGGGATCACCTTTGCCGACCCATTCTCGCGCCGCGCGCTCTTGCGCAGAGCATCCTTCAGGTCGATCGGAACGCCATGTTTCTTCAGGAGATCGGCGAAGGCTTCGTCCGCGAGTTCCTGAAACGTCGCCATCCTGTCGCGGGCCAGTTGCCGGAGCTTGTCGAAGGTGTCGTCGTCGAAGGCGATCAATTTGCGCATGGCCAGACCTGCATCTTTATCCCCTAAATGGCCGCAACTGTAATGAGTTCCTCAGGAACCGCCAGCGCAGGGGACGGTTGGGTCAAGGATGAGATCAGCAATGACCACGATGTCGCGAACCCCAACGATGACAGTGCTTGTCCTCCTGGGCAGCGCCGGCCTCGCGCTGGCGCAAGGCGGCGGAGGTGCCGGTGGCGCGGCCGGCACAGGAGCTGCTGGCGCAGCGTCCGGCGGCGCAGGACCGGGCGCAGCAGGCGCGGCGACGCGTTCCTCGACGGCAAATCCGAGCGCGCCAGGCAATTTCGGTGGAATGGGAAATCCCTCGACGATGAATCTACCGCCTCCGCCCGGGACCAACAGCGCTGGTACAGCGCAATCCTCCGGGGTCACCATAGGTTCTGCGCGAACGGCGCCTGATGGCGCCAGAGTGCCCGGTCCAGACACCAGCGACAATGCGGTCATCGAGGAGGAAAGCAAGGCCGTCGACAAGAAGGTCAAGAGCATCTGCCGCGGCTGTTAGCGCAGTGTGTTCAGCTCAAAACGTTGTATTTCCTGAACCAGGCCTGCATCTGCTTCCAGGCGTCTTCGGCAGCATCCTGCCGGTAGCTTGCGCGATAATCAGCGTGGAAGCCGTGTGGGGCGCCGGGATAAATCTTGAACTCGGCAGTCTTGTTGTTGTCGGCCAAAGCTTTCCTCATGGCCTCCACCTGCGCCACGGGAATTCCGGTGTCCGCCTCGCCATAGAGACCAAGCACCGGCGCCTTCATCTCGGGCGCAAGCTGGGTCGCGCTCTTCGGCCACTCGGGGTTGGCGGGATCGACAAGCGGTCCGTAGAACGCAACAGCAGCTTTCAGCCCGGCGTTGTGGGCCGCATATTCCCACACCGTGCGGCCGCCCCGGCAGAAGCCAATGATGCCGAGGCGGGAGGTGTCGCCGCCCTGTGACTTTGCCCAGGCAACCGTGGCGTCAAGGTCTGACAGGAGCTCCGCGTCCGGCTTTGCGTTCACGATCGGCAGAAGCTGCGAAATATCGGAAATCTTGGTGAGATCGACACCCTTGCGGAAATAGTAGTCTGGCGCGACTGCAAACGCGCCGAGCTTGGCAAGCCGACGTGTCACATCCTTGATGTATTCGTGCAGCCCGAAGATCTCCATTGCCACCACCACCACCGGTGGATTGCTCACCCCTTTCGGGCGCGCGAAATAGCCGGGCATTTCGCCGTCGCTCACCTTGATCTTGGCGTCTCCGGTATCGAGGCCGTCGGTGTTGGTCTTGATGACCTCGGCGCGAACCGGCCCAGCGGCAAGCGTATAGCCCGCGGCGACAGCGGCGGACGCAGTCATGAAACCACGGCGCGAGACCGGCGCCGGCTTCATCAGTCCGACAACGTCGGATGTCAGCGCTGGTTTTCCGGTCATCAGCTTGCTCCCTTGTGTGGCGAGTGGCGAATGTCAAACCCGCTTCATTAGCCTGCTGGGGAGCCGTATTCGGCAAATAGCTGCGCAACGCAAGTCAGAAGACCGCGAGGACGACGTGCAAAAGTTTTCGTGGTGTCGGGAATAAAAACAAGGTCGTCGGCGCAGTATGCCGCCAACGACCTTGCCAGCCCCGGAAATTGAAATCGGCTCGCGCCTTCCGGTACTCAAATTCTCGCCTGCCTCCGCGCAAGAGAGTGTGAGGCAGTTCACAAAAACTGGAGAAAAAATCTAGTCGCTGCGGTGCATCAGCCGCTCGATCTCGTCCGTCTCTGAGCCGATCTGACCGCGTGCGCCCTGGTACGTATCGAGCGGTTCCGGACGCTTGGCGATGAGGAATCGGAAGAACGGGCGCTTGCATAGGACTGCCGCAGCGACTCGACAGTTTCGGTCAGCGCTGAAACCTGTTCTGACAGCCGCTTGGATTCGGCCTGTTGGGTCGCTAGCAGGCGGCGTGTGGCCTGCAGCTGATCCTGCATGAGCTGCAACTGGTCGATCGATTCCTGCTGGGTCGCTTCCAGTCCCTTCGTCTTCTCAGCAAGCTGTTCGGAGGCCTCCGCGACCTGCGCGGCACGCGCCGCCTGCAGCTGGCGGGCCGCGACAACGCGATCGAGTTCGGGCGAGGTCCCGGTATATGAGCGCCACAACGCTATCGACACAACGCCAGCGACGATGATCGCGAACGTTGCTATTGCAAGTACGATCGGTTGCGCTCCAATCCGCGCGACACTGCCGGCTTGCGCCTCGGAAACAAGCTGCACCGTAGGACTGCGCTGATTCATGAGATGGCAAAAATCCGGATGAAACAAAACCAAAATGAAAGCGGTTTCAGATTGATGCCGCCGCATCGGCGGGTTCGGGAGGAGCTGAACGCCGCGCGCTGCGGGGCCGACGAATCAGCCCAGCCAAACCAAAATTATCGCCGGAAAATCTGACAAAACCGAGGCTTTTCAGCGTCGCCAAAAAGGTGCGGCTATTCCCCGACGTCGGCATTTCTTCGCGCCATCGCGATCTTCGGGACGATGGCGGGCACACCGTGCACGACGAGCAACTCAGGACTTTGCTTCGGCTCGAAAAGCCTGCACGGGGGTGCCTGCCTGCTGCGGCGCAAGCTGGGCAATTACCTGTTCCAACAGACTTGGAATAAGCCGCTCTGAGAATCCTCCGACGAGACCAATGACTGCAGCCACTCGCCAGCCGATTGGGTCGCCGAGTGAGCGGTAATCTTGTTGCTCAAGATAGTCGTGGCTAAGAGGAGAAGAAGCGTTCCGCTGATGGACCCAACCGCAACACGGGTAGCGCCCATAAGATAGTTCATAGTGGATTGTTGACACGGCTGCAGTTTGAAGTCCTGCAGGCGAAGGGCCACGGATAGCATCGCTCCCGTTCCACCGAATATTGCGGCAACCACGAAGGGCGAAAATCGAGGCGCAAACACAGCAAGTGCCAGGCCGCCGATCACCATACACGCAAGCCAAACGACAACGCAGCATCGGAAATATTTTGCAGTATTGTCATTAGTCACTCTTTGAACCGCCATCTTCAGGGTTTGCTGCGCGAGCTCCTGACCGTCTTTGGTCATCCCCTCCATGACCAACATGACTGCTTGCGCAATATTTCGGTCAAACAGGTTTGAGTAGTGGATGCTGCGGTCTTTTCTGAAAACCCGTGAGAAAGAGTCAGGGATCCACGAGGAACGCATTTCGGAAGTGAGATACCGAAGTTCACACAGTTCGGGTGAAATCCCGGTGAACTTCTGCCGCTGTTCTGCCGCGACATCGGAGGAATCCGAAAATTGCACGTACACACCCGCCTCAGAGCGGTAGACTGCGTATTCTTGTCCAACCCACAGTATTTCCTTGACAGTGTGTCCGAGCTTATCCTTTTGACCCTCCTTGAGCTGACCCAGCAAAAATGGTGTTGCGCAAGGACCGTTGCCGTCCCTGGATTGCTCGCCCCCCTCATTCGCTGTTTGGTCCTGCATCTTAGGCCTCCCGCTCGCGTCGGTCAGCATTCGTGAGGACTGCCACCTTAGCAGGTATTCGGATTTCCGTCAGCCAGCGGCAGGCACGGGCGCATTGATCGCGACCGCCGGCCTGCGCCGCAGCGGACCTGATTTCAATACGGTCGTGGCGGGCGGTGGGTGCCGGACCCCGGTGCGCTGCACAAGTGGATTGTCCAAATAAAAAGATAAAAAAAGCTTTGTCTGTCATGTATAGACATTCGCCGAGGGACCGATGGCGAATGCGTCGATGATCCGCAATACTGTGATTTGGATAATCACGATCGTGCTAACTGCGGGGTTATTGAGCGGCTGGCTCGATGACTCCCTGTCGGTCCTGGGCGCCGGAATTGTCTGGCTCGCCATACCCCCTAAGCAATAAGCCCCGAGCCGGGTAGCCTTAGGCCACAGAATTGGCGCCGCGCTTACGGTTCGCGGTCAAGGCCAAGGCCAAGGCCAAGGCCAAGGCTGTAGCACCCTTTAGCTGTGATGTTTTTGATCAGGCCAAGCGCCGATGATCCCGTCAAGTTGAACGCTTGTGAAGCGCTGGAGATTGTGATGGTGCGGGGCGGAGATCACATGAACACGGCGCGACTGTCCGATTGCGACGTTCGCAGACGAGGATGCGGCAAAATAGTGATCCGAACCCCGCATCGGGACACGAGGCAGACCGGGAGCGAGTGCGATGCGGCTTGTTCTGGCCCTCGGGCTATTGATCACCCTATGTGCCTCTGCCAACGCAGCAACAAGGCTGCACCACTCCAAGCCGAGACATGTCATCGTGCGCCCCAACCAAGGGGTCACCGCTCCCGGCCAATTCGCCGTTCCGGGCTGGTCGGACGAATCGACGCGCCGATGGTTGGATGACGCCAGCTCGGGTTGGTCAAAGGCCTGATCGTCGCAAATGCGGCGGTTCAGAAGTGCGAATCTCCCGCCGCGAATTGGTAATGCGGACTTCTGAACCAAAGCCGCGCTAGATCAATCAGTTGCCAGTGCCCTTCGATTCCGAGGTTCGCAAATGAGGATGCGGCAAAAATGATGCGAACTTCGCAATCGAGACACTGGCTATCCAGAACGAAAAACCCCAGCACTTGTGGGCCGGGGCTCGCGACGCCGCCTGCGTACATCCGGCAAGCGATCATCAAATCCACTTGTAGCGCCAGATTGCGAACAAGAGATGACGGTCGCGGTGTTGATCTAGGTCAAAGCACGCGGGGCATTCTTCAGTGGAAATGTGTCCGGCTCCGGAGCTTCGATCCCGGCGGCCGTATTCAGGAGGATGAAGATGGCAACGCAGATCGTGATGGACCACACGGGCGACACCCGACATTGCTTCAACCCTGACGACCCGCAAGCATTAGCGAGGGCGGAGGAACGATTCAAGCAGCTTACCGGGCTTGGGTTTACCGCTGCCGTCCGAACGGCGCCGGGTGAAGTCGCCAAGGTTCAGTCATTTGATCCGACCGCCGAAGAGACGCTGTTTTTCCCGCGCCTGGTTGGAGGCTAAAGGTTGACGTTGATGTTCCGGGTTCGGCGATTCCCGACAGCGGAGGCTCGCTTGCGCTTCAACGCTCTCAGCAAGCTGTACCGAAAATTTTTCGCCGAAAATACGAGCGAAACTCGCGGTTTGCGGCTTCTGCGAGACTGGCTTTCGCCTGACCAGCGAAAGCAATTCGACAAGTTGGGCTATTTCGACGTCGTGGGTTGCAACAGCCGAAGACACTATCGCATCTATCACAACGTACGGCCGCCAAACGTCTACGAGATTGACAGTACCGGCTGCCGCAAGATGGGCTTGTGTTTCGCCCCCCTCGGGCAACTGGTGAAGGGCGATATCATGCTCGCCCAGAAGATTGCGCTGGAGACGGACGAGAGAACCGCGTTAGCGGCAGCCAACAGGGTTCCAATAAACCGCTGCCCGTACTGACGCCGTCAACGCGATACGAAGGAGGCCCGAAAGAGCTATTGAAAGGTCACTCCGATACCGGCTTCGCTGCGCCACACGAGTCGGCAGCGGTGGGAGGTCCTCTCCCACGGGAATGACAATACAAAGCGCTCTGGAATTCCGGATGGGCTAACCACGTCCAATGCAGCGCCGGATTCCGAAAAATCGCGGACGAAGCATGACACAGTGCGCCCGTGAAATTCGAGCACGCCCGGTTCTCGCGCGTAATCGCCTGAAGCCGTCCGCCGAGCGCCAATCTCGGCAAGTTCATTAAGATCAGCTTCCAATTCGAAAACGATGTCACGCAGCAGACCCGCGGCGAGCGGGTCGGTGATTTCCTGCGCCAATACGCGATAGCGCTCCACCTGATGCCAGCGTTCCTTCCAACTTTCGGACTCAGTCATGGTGACGTCCCCCCATGGCCTGACCCCCAGCGCAGTCAAATTGAGCCCTGCAAGTGTGAAATTATTGCGGCGCCCTAAAAAGGATGCTCTTTTGCGAGAAGAGTTGGGTTCGGCGGAGGGCGTGCGCGGGGCGGCGGCCCCGCGTCTCTCCGCGAACATCACCAGAACAAATTCCCCGTATATTCCCCGTCACCAAGCGTCATGTTTACGGCTTGTTCCGTTTCGAAGCGTCGCGAAGCGTTTCGAGCGGTAAGCGTAAAGGCCTTTGAAACAACAGCTTTTTCGCGATTTTCCGTGATACCCAAAAAGGTGCGGCCAGCTCTTGGGGGAGAGCTGGCCGCGCGCGATCCGGTCTGGGACGGGGAGGGGTGGGGATGTGACCGGGTCGCGTAACTCCTCAGATTTTGCCGTCAGCGGTCCTTTGCGCTGGCGGTCGCCATTGCCGGGCGATTTTCGCCGAGCGAGACCCACACGTTAGGATCGCTCTGCGACTGCCGCTTGACGAAGCGGTAGCCGGTCTCGGTCCAGGGCAGAATGTTCTCGTTCTGGTTGTCGAGAATGAACTCGCCCTTGTCCGTCTTCACCGTCAGTACCGCGTGGCCTTCGCCCTTTTTGTCGCGCACAACCGTGATCAGGAGCGCTTCGCGCGGCCAACCGCCATCGGTCAGCATCTTGCGCTTCAGCAGCACATAATCCTCGCAATCGCCGTAGCCGTCGGTCGGCAGCGACCATTTCTCGATTACGCCCCAATGATCCATGTCGGTCATCGGCTTGATGGTTTCGTTCACCCAGCGGTTGACCTTGACGAGATCGCGCCAGGCCGCCTGCGACATCACGATGTCGCGCGGCTCCGCAGCACCGCTCTGGCATTCACCGGGATTTTCCGCGCAAAATTCGACCCAGCCGATAGGCGCTCGCGTGGCCT
>Ga0075424_100006227_pt1 | contig 11483 bp, 7 predicted proteins | sample SoiMethybrSBSTD3_FD_75301 | JGI IMG/M metagenome (GOLD analysis project Ga0075424, IMG submission 75301) | Bulk soil microbial communities from a Populus tree surrounding site in Tennessee, USA - Soil MetaG P. TD hybrid SBSTD3 | ecosystem: Environmental > Terrestrial > Soil > Tree plantation...
CACGCGAACAGACCGGGCGCAAATCCCCAGCATGCACGGCAGGCTCCCAACGTCACGGACGGCTCAACCCGTCAAGGGGTGTCCGAAATGACACGGAAGATCACGTGCATAACATGCAGATCCGGACGTCTGTGGGTGAATCGAGCGGCCAATTCTGCACCCCAAGGCCGCACGGCAGCATCCCTCTGGTGGTCGCGCAGGCCAACGGCGGCGGGTTCACTCCCTGAACCGGTCCGAGCCGTTTCGGGCGACGTATGGCTTTCGCCGTGCGGCGCGAGCCCGCTCCCTACTTTTGGCCTGGCGCCGCATTTGCCAGTCAGGCCCGCCACGTCACTCCCGCGGCTCCCGCAGGCAGCGGTCGCCCGTTTCGTCATGTGTCAGTGTCGGTGCAGGCTGCCCACCTGCACCTTTATGTTCCGCGCCCCATACGCGCCCCATGGTGTCGCGTTTAGCACATTAGGCCAGGTCAGAGCGGTGCACAGCAACGCCCTCCGGAGCCGTGAGCGCAGGTTCGAATCCTGCCGGGGGCACTGCTCAGAGGCATAAATTCGAACAGAACCCCTGAATCCCATCGGTCTCTGGCTCACCTTGCTGACCTGCAGTTCCGTGCCCTTGTAGTCCTGGCTACTCCCCATACGCCCCCCAAACGGCCACTCCTTCGGCCCTAGGTGCAGGTCACGGCACACCGAGAGATCGACTTATCAGGCCGTTGCTCCATCGAAGACGATGACTGGGTGCCCTTCATCGCAACAGGCAACACAGGCTGCCACTGGCGAGATGGTCGTTCACGCAGCACGCCAAGCGAGCGGGGCAGGCAAGTCCGCGAGTGCGCCGCCGCCGGGCTGACCTGCGTGCGAGGCCGGGCTGCCGCTTGGCACTTCGGCATAAGCTACGTGGCTGCAGGCTGCGTATGGTGTGGGCGTGACTGAGATTCCCGCGACTGTGGCCGCGGAGCTGGCGCGGCTACGGGCCGAGAATGCGCGCCTGCTGAAGATGCTGGAGCTGAGCCCGCGGCACGCCGCGCCGCCCGGCCCAGCGCAGGCCGGCTTCTTCGATGCGCCGCCGGGACCGGTTCATAAGGACTCGCCCAATGACGCGAAGGTGGCGTTTTTCCGGGCGCTGTTCGCGGCGCGCACCGACATCTACGCCACCCGGATCGAGAACTCCCGTACGGGCTGGAAGGGCTGGCTCCCGGCGGTGCGCGGCGGGTGGCAGCGCGGGATTCCGCATGAGAGACGGGACTACCTGCCGCTGACCAAGGATGTGCTGGCTGCTCATCTGAAGGGCGATGTGCACGTCGGCGTTTATCCGCTGCTGGACGGCGACAGGTGCTGGTGGCTGGCCGCTGACTTCGACGGGCAGGATGCGCTGACCGAGGCGCTGATGTACGTCAAGGCGGGGCGGGCGTTCGGGGTGCCGGTGGCGCTGGAGGTGTCGCGTTCCGGGTTGGGTATGCACGGGTGGGTCTTCTTCACCGCGCCAGTGCCGGCGGGGACCGCGCGGCGACTGGGCACCGGCCTGCTGCGTGAGGCGATGGCGATTCGCGGGAAGGTGAACTTGGCCAGTTATGACCGGCTGTTCCCGTCCCAGGATCTGCTCCCGTCCGGCGGTGTCGGAAACCTGATTGCGCTGCCGCTGTTCCGGTCGGCCCGGGACCGCAACGCGACGGTGTTCCTGAATCTAGAGAATCTCGAACCGCACCAGGATCAGTGGTTTTACCTGTCAACACTCGGCCGCATGACGCCTAAGGAAGTGAGCCGGGCCGCGGACAAGGCCGGACGGGTCCCGGCGGGTAGAGAGGTCACCAGGCTCGCCGCCCCAGTCTCCACGAAGATCCGGCCGGAGACGGTGGCTGTGGTCCGGGCCCGGCTCGGCGCGGGCATCCGAGTCGAGCTGGCCGACCTGACACCCGCGTTCGCCGCGTCGCTGCGGCACGCTGCCTCGATGCACAACCCGCAGTTCTACGAGAAGCAACGGATGCGCGCCTCCACCTGGGACATTCCCCGGTTCCTACAGTTCTTCGACGAGACCATTGACGGCGGGCTGATCGTGCCGCGCGGCATGCTCACCACTGTGACCGGCCTCGCCGCGCAGGCAGGCAGCAAGCTGGACCTGACCGATGAGCGCGCGGCCGGGATCACGCAGGCATTCACCTGCTCGGCCGTGCTTACCGAGCCGCAGCAGGCGGCCGTCCAGGTCTTGACCGGCCACGATCTGGGAGTGCTGGTCGCGCCGCCCGGAACGGGCAAGACCGTTATGGCGTGCGCGGTCATCGCCGCGCACCAGGTCTCCACTCTTGTCCTGGTGGACCGGAAGACGCTCGCAGATCAGTGGCGGGCCAGGATCGCCGAGTTCCTCGCCGTCAAAGCCGGGCAACTCGGCGGCGGCCGGGCCAAGCTGCGCGGCGCCATCGATGTCGTCACCTTGCAGACGCTGTCCCGCCGCGACGACGTCACGAAACTGACCGCCGGGTACGGTCTTATCGTCGCCGACGAATGCCATCACGTCCCGGCCGCCGCGTTCGAGCACGCGGTCAAGCAGATCCCGGCACGGCGCTGGCTCGGGCTGACAGCCACCCCATACCGCCGCGACAAGCTTGACGACCTGATCGCCATGCAAGTGGGACCCGTTCGGCACACCATCGCACTCTCCCGCGACCCAGCCGGCCAGGACACGCTTCTGGGCACCGCCCCACCCAGCCCCGTGTTGTACGTTCACCCGACTGCGTACCGGTACGACGGCGATGCCGACCCCTCCCGCCCCGGCGGCATGACGGCCATCTACCGGCACCTGGCCGCTGATGAACAGCGCACCCGGCAGGTCATCGCGGACGTCCTCGCCGCACTCAGCAAGGACCGCAACTGCCTGGTTCTCACCAACCGGACCAGCCAACTGGAAAAGCTCGCCGGCTTGCTGCGCGAGGCCGGCCACGACCCGGTTATTCTCCGCGGCGGGATGGGTGCTAAGAGCCGCGCGGCAGCGCTGGCCCGCCTGCAGCCGCAGCCCGGCGGGCCGCCGCTCCTGGTCGTGGCCACCGGCCCGTACGCTGGCGAAGGATTCGACTGTCCGGCCCTGGATACCCTGTTCCTCGCCGCGCCGGTCGCCAACAAGGGCAGCCTGACCCAGTACGTAGGCCGGATCCTGCGCTCGGATGAAAACAAGACCACGGCCGAAGTCCACGACTACCTCGATCAGCGGACTGGCGTCCTCGCCGCCATGCTCGCCAAACGTGCACCCGGCTACACCGGACTCGGCTTCTCCGACCCGCGCAAGATCGCCCTCACTCCAAGCGCCAGCACGGACAGCTAACCGGCTCCGCAAGCTACATAGTATTACGCTGACATGATATTATGTCTGCGTAATGTCACTGCTGCTGGCGAGGCCGCTGACGTGGCCTATGTCCTGGTCATGGCACCGGAGGTCCGGGCATGGCTGCACGACTTGCACAAGCGTGACCGGGCCAGCGCGATCCAGGTCGGCCAAGCCATCGGCATGCTGCTCGAAGCCGGGCCGGAGCTGGGCCGCCCGCTCGCCGACCGCATCCAGCACTCCCGGCTGACCAACCTGAAGGAACTGCGGCCAGGCTCCGCCGGTCACAGCGAGATCCGCATCCTGTATATCTTCGATCCCCGGCGGAATGCGGTCCTGCTGGTAGCCGGAGATAAGGCTGGTAAATGGGAGGCCTGGTACCGCCAGGCAATCCCGCTGGCCGAGCAGCGTTACGAGGACTAACTGAAACAAGAGGACATCCGATGAGCAGCAGCGAGTTCCACCACTACACACGGGATGAATTCCTCGCCGAGTTCTATCCCGATCCTGCCGACAAGGCCGCCATCGCCGCCGGGATGAAGCAGCTGCGCGCAGAGCAGCGCGCCTTCCGGCTCGCCGAGATGCGCCGCCGTCTTGGCATCACCCAGGCCCAGGTCGCTGCCCGGATGGGCATTACCCAGGGCCGCGTGTCAGCCATCGAGCACGCCAAGCCGGGCACCACCGAACTTCGCACCCTGGCCGCCTACGTCGAAGCCCTCGGCGGCCGCCTGGAGATCATCGCCGACTTCGGCGACCAGCGGCTCGCCTTCATCGAACCCGGCACCGAAGCAGCCTGACCTGAGTACCTCAGGGTTCGCGCCTTGGCGCTCCCCAACCGGACGGGAACGGCTCATCTATCCAGGTAGGAGGGTCATACAGCATTGGCCTCCGAAGCCGTGAGCGCAGGTTCGAATCCAAGGGCTCGGGCCGGGTTTCGGTAGCGGGGCTGACTTGCTACCGGCCCGGCGAGCGCAGCCGCTTGTTCTACCGGGTTCGCGTCCACCGCGGCCCCAACGGCGAGCGCCGCTCGATGTCCGAAGCCGACTACGCCAGCCTGATCACCGCCGCGCGCACCAGCGCCTGTCTGCCCCGGTCATTCTGATCTGGGATAACTTGAACACCCACATCAGCGCCGTAACGATCTCACCATCCACGGTCAGCATGCAGCAGATGGCCGTCGGCGCATCTACAGGAACCCTGGCAATTCAACCTCTGTAGTGGCCGTAACTTGGCCTGTGCCAGGCGCCCTTCTGGATACTGAGCACGGGAAGCTGGCTAGAGCATGAGGACAAGCATGTAGCCCATGGTGAGGCCCATCGCGATCTTGTAACACGCGGCGAGCCGGGGCGCGAGCGCCGGGCCGCCGGGCCGGTGAATCAACCTGGGAAGGACGGCACCGGCGGCGCCGGGCGCATGCTGCATGCCCGTAGCGCCGATGGGGACTGCAGCGGTATCCGGCGTGCCGGCCTGGCCTTGTACCGCTCCCGAAGCCGGGCGGGCCGTGGCGCGCGCGAGTGCGGTGAGCTGGTCGGCTGTCCACAGCACGTAGCCGATCATGAAAAGTGCCAGGATCACGGCGAGCGCCGAGAGGCTCCCGGCAACGCCCGCCCGCACGCCGCCCATGCCAGGCATCGCCATCCCCTGGTCTGACCAGCCGGGCCAGGAGCCGGGAAGCACCGCGAGCATGTAGACCATGGCCGCGCTCTCGACCAGGTGCGGCACCGGATGGGAGCATTGCCATCGGCTGGCAGTGGTGTGCTGGCGAAGGCGGCTCCGGACCGCTTGGCAGGCGAACCATACCGCCGCAGCCCCGAAGACCGCCTCCCACGCCGTGGCGGGCACCGGGCTCAACCGGGGTAGCAGCATTCCGGCCATCGCGACGCCCATGACCACGTGCACCGAATCGGCTTCGACCTCGGTGAACCGCCGCCACAGGCGCGCGGCGGCCAGGCGTCCGGCGCAGTACATGGCGGTCGCGATCATGACCACCGCGAGCGGGACCGCGAGCCAGGAAGGCCCGGCCATGTCAGCATTCTCCCGATCGCACCGGGCGGCACCGCTGACGCTCCTGCCGGGACGCGACGACGCGCGCCGCTCGCGGCGGGCTGCTCCGGCGGAGCGCCGACAGTCTGGCTGGAGCCTCGCAGCTATGCATAACGGCAAAAGGTTAATGGGGTTCAGCCGGGGGCGCAATTGGGCTTCCCCAATAAGATTCCATTGCCTGGCGCACGAGGCCGCAAAGCAGGCACCCTGCTCCAGAAACCACCCGGGGGTATCTCGGAAACCCCGACGGGGTATCTTAGGTACCCTCATAGGGTATTGGCTTGAGCGCCGGGTGCGGTGCAGCTTTTCTGTTATCTTGCCGAGCTGTTCAGGCGTGTGTATATTCTCCGGTGCGGCACGAGCTGGCCGGTACCTTTGCCCAGGTAGCGGCAAGCGGCGCCGTGGCCGTCCCCTTAGCTGAGGTAAACATTCCGTGCTTGTCTTCCCAACCAGCGGTATTGCCTGAATGTGACGTTGCATGTCGTCGGCGGCATTGAGTAGCGGGCGGTCCCCCGGGCCCGGTGAATCATCCAGGCTCGTGCGCTTCGAACTCTTGGTGCGTGGAATGACGTGTGCCGCCTGCGCAGCCAAGGTAGAGGGCAGGCTCAACGCGATCGAGAATGTCTCCGCGACGGTGAACATCGCGACGGAGAAAGCCACCGTGACGGCACCGTTTTCGGTCCCGGTACGGCGACTGGTCGAAGAAATCGAGCGGGCCGGTTATGGCGCCGAGGTGGCCGGAGCGAGTGACGAGCCGGGCGAGGCAGGCGGCGACACGGCCGAGGCGGCACGGGTTGCCTACCTGCAGCGGCGGCTCATCGTCGCGCTGGTGTTCTTCGTTCCGCTCAGCGACCTGTCGCTGCTGCTGTCGCTGTTTCCCGCCTACCGGTTCCGTGGGTGGCAGTGGGTCCTGATACTGCTGGCGGTTCCGGTCGCGGGGTGGGCGGCGTGGCCTTTCCACCGCGCCGCGCTGAAGAACGCCAGGCACGGCTCGTCCTCGATGGACACGCTGGTATCCCTGGGCATCGTCGCGGCCTGCGGGTGGTCGGTGTACGCGATGTTCGCCCTGGACAACGGCACCGTCCACCACAGCGCGTGGTATGAGCTGATCCACGCCTCCGGCGGCGGCATCTACCTGGAGGTAGCGGCGTCGGTCACGACGTTCCTGCTGGCCGGCCGGTGGTATGAAGCCAGGGCCCGGCGCAATGCCGGGGACGCGATGCGCGAACTGGCCGGGGCGGGCGCCAAGGACGCGTGCGTGCTCGCCGACGACGGGACCGAACGGCGGGTCCCTGTCGCGGCGCTGCGTCCCGGTGACCGGTTCGTGGTCCGGCCGGGGGAAACGATCGCGGCCGATGGGGCGGTGCTGTTCGGCCAGTCGGCGGTGGACCGCAGCATGATGACCGGGGAGTCGGTGCCGGTCGACGTGGCCGCGGGCGACGCTGTCACCGCCGGGACGGTCGCGGTAGGCGGGCGGCTGATCGTCCGCGCGGCCAAGGTCGGCACCGACACTCAGCTCGCGCACCTGGTTGCCCTGGTGGAGGAGGCCCAGACCCAGAAGGCGGCGATCCAGCGGCTGGCCGACCGGATCTCCGGGGTGTTCGTCCCGGCCATCCTGGTTCTCGCCGCGGCTACCCTGGCGGGCTGGCTGGCGGCGGGCAGCACGGGTGAGCAGGCGTTCAGTGCCGCACTGGCAGTGCTGATCATCGCGTGCCCGTGCGCGATGGGCCTGGCGACACCGGCCGCGTTGGTGGTGGCCAGTGGGCGGGGAGCGCAGCTGGGGATCTTCATCAAGGGGTACCAGGCCCTGGAGTCTTCTCGCTCGGTAGACACCGTGGTGTTGGACAAGACCGGAACGGTCACCACGGGCGTGATGGCGGTGACGGGGGTGGTTCAGGCCGCGGGCACCTGCCGCGCGGGCCTGCTCCGTTTCGCCGGGGCGGTGGAGCAAGCCTCCGAGCACGCGGTGGCCGCCGCGGTCACCGCCACCGCCCGCGGCGAACTCGGCCCGCTGCCGCACGCCGATGGCTTCACGGCCTTGCCGGGCCTAGGCGCGCGCGGCGTTGTCGATGGCCACGATGTGATCGTTGGGCGAGAAAAAATATTCAGGGACGGTGGCCTGGCCATCCCCGCCGGGGTGTCGGAGCAGTGCGCAGCTTGGGAGCGGGCGGGCCGCACCGTGGTCCTGGCGGGGTGGGACGGGCAGGCCCGCGGCGCCATCGCGGTAGCCGACACCGTCAAGCCCTCAGCGACTGCCGCGGCCGTTGCGTTGCGCGGCCTGGGCCTGCGGACCATCCTGTTGACCGGCGACAACCAGGCCACCGCCGACGCGGTGGCCGCCGAGGCCGGTATCGGCGAGGTGATCGCCGGGGCGATGCCCGACGGCAAGGTGGCGGTGATCGGCGACCTGCAGGCGCAGGGGCGGTCGGTGGCCATGGTTGGTGACGGGATCAACGACGGGCCCGCGCTAGCCGCGGCCGATCTGGGGCTGGCCATCGGCTCCGGCACCGACGTGGCCCTGTGCGCCGCCGACATGATCCTGCTCCGCGATGACCTTGGCGCCATTCCCGAAGCGATCAAGCTCGCCCGCGCGACCCTGGCGACCATCCGGCGCAACCTGGCCTGGGCGTTCGGGTACAACATCGCCGCTATCCCGCTGGCCGCCGCCGGGTTCCTCAACCCGCTCATCGCCGGGGCGGCCATGGCCGCGTCATCGGTTTTCGTGGTGGCCAACAGCGTGCGGTTGCGCCGGTTCGGCATGCCCACCGCTGGCCTCGGCCCATGGCGGCGGCCAGCCTCGTCCGAGCCCGAGAAGCCAGCAGAGAACGGCACCGGGCCAAGACCGGAGGGCGAGGCCGGGACAAAGGAGCATGCGGCGTCATGCCTGGAATGAGATCCGGGGTCAACATCGATGACCCGACGGTGGTCGCGGCGTTCAAGGCGGCGCTGCTCCACCAGGGGCTGATCGCGCTGCTGATCTTCGCGCTGCTCGGGCTGGCCTGGGTCAGCGTGCGGGCCTGGGCGCCCTTCGCGCGGAACGGCGCGGCGGAGGTGGCTGGCACGCCAGCGCCGGTGCAGGCCGAGCCGGCCGGGCGGCAGGTGCTGCGGGTCGGGTTCGGCCTGCTATGGGTCTTCGACGGGATCCTGCAGGCCCAGCCGAAGATGGCGATCGGCCTTCCCTCGCAGGTGCTCCAGCCCATCGCGGCGGCGTCCCCGCGATGGGTGCAGCATCTGGTGAACTGGGCCGGGACAAGCTGGTCGTATCACCCGATGCAGGCCGGGGCGTCGGCGGTGTGGATTCAGGCCGGGATCGGCATCTGGATGCTGGTCGCGGCCCGTGGCGCCTGGTCCCGGCTGGCCGGGCTGGCCAGCGTCGGCTGGGGCCTGGTGGTCTGGGTGTTCGGCGAGTCCTTCGGCGGCATCTTCGCACCCGGCCTGACCTGGCTGTTCGGCGCCCCGGGCGCGGTGCTCCTGTACTGCGTCGCGGGCGGGCTGATCGCGCTGCCCGAGCGATCCTGGCGCACCCCGCGGCTGGGCCGGCTGACCCTCGGAGGGCTGGGGCTGTTCCTGATCGGCATGGCGGTCTTGCAGGCCTGGCCCGGCCGCGGATTCTGGCAGGGCCAGCTGCACGGCCAGCCGGGAACACTGGCCGGCATGGTCCAGAACATGGCCACCACCTCCCAGCCCCACGTTCTGTCGGCCTGGGTGAATGCCTTCGGCACCTTCACCGCCGCGCACGGGTTCGCGGTCAACCTGTTCGCCGTGGCCGCGCTCACGGCCACCGGTTTGGCCTTTCTGAGCGGGCGGCCGGGGCTGATCCGCCCGGCGCTGATCTTCTTCACCGTGCTCTGCCTGGCGGACTGGGTGCTGATTGAGGATTTCGGGTTTTTCGGCGGGCTCGGCACCGACCCCAACAGCATGATCCCGTTCGCTCTGCTAGCCGCCGCCGGGTACCTGGCCCTGACCCGCGTCCCCGTCCCGGAGGCAGAGCCGGCCGCCGCCAGGGCGTCGGTGGGCTGGCGGGAAAGGGTGCGGCCCGCGTCGCTGCGCCAAGCGGTCATGACAGCGAGTTTCCAGTCGGTCGCATCGATCGGCGCGGTCGGGATCATCGTCCTCGGCGCGGCCCCAATGGCCGCAGCGCAGGCCAACCCGGTCGCCGACACCATCCTGGCCCAGGCGATCAACGGCTCCAGCGCGCCGCTGAACATCCCGGCACCAGCGTTCAGTCTCACGGACCAGCACGGCCGGACCGTCACCCTGGCCAGCCTGCGCGGCAAGGTGGTCCTGCTGACGTTCCTCGACGACACCTGCACGGTGGACTGCCCGCTGATCGCGCAAGAATTCCGGGCCGCCGGCCAAATGCTCGGCGCGCAGGCCTGGCACGTCGGACTGGTCGCGATCAACTACAACCCGATCTACACCCAGGTGAGCTACATCCAAGCCTTCGACCGGCAGGAAGGACTGGCCACGGTGCCCAACTGGCTCTTCCTGACCGGCACCCGCGCGCAGCTCGGGCAGGTCTGGCGCGCCTACGGAGCGGCCCCGGCGGAGATCCTGCCGGCCGGGTCGATGATCGGCCACGGCGACTACGCGTTCGTCATCGACCAAAAAGGCCACCTGCGCCGGGAACTAGGGTTCGACACCGGACCGGGCACCCAGGCCACCAAATCGTCGTTCGCCGCCGAACTGACCGACGCCGCCCGGCAACTGCTGGGACGCTCATGAAGCCGACAGCCCGCCCGGCGCTGATCGCCCTGGCCCTGGCGGCTGCGGCGCTCACCGCGGGCTGCGGCAGCGCGGCGAGTTCCGGGCCTGGCCCCACGGGACCGGTGCCGCCGGCGGGAGCGCCGTTCCTGGCCACCTCCCTCGTCACACCGGCCGGAACCTGGGCCATCGCGGTCATGGGTGGTTCCGTCTCCAGCCACAACAACTTCTGGCAACTGTTTGCCCGTCCGGCCGGGAGCACCATCTGGAAGCTGGTCACCCCGCCCGGGGTTGCCGACAACGGCGGCTTGGTCGCGGCCAGCGCCCGCGCGAGGTCGCTCATCACCGGGATCCGGCCCAGCCAGTACCTCACCTACACACCCTTGGCCCTCACCCACGACGGCGGCCAGGCATGGTCACCCACCGGTCCGCTCGATGCCGCGCTTGCCGCTACCCCTGACGCCCTGGCAGCCGCTCCCGGAACCGGCCGCCTGCTCGCCCTGCTCACCAGCGGCGCTGTCAAGGCTGCCGCCCCCGGCTACACCCGGTGGACCACCCTCACCAGCCAGCGCTCGCTAGCCGTCACCCCTGCTGGCCGGCGCTGCGGCCTGACCGGCCTGACCGCGGTCACTGTCACGCCCGCCGGTGTGCCGCTGCTGGCAGGACGGTGCAGCCGTCCGGGAACCGCGGGCATCTTCGCCGCCGCGAACGGCACCTGGCAGGCCGCGGGACCCGCGCTCCCGGCCGGGCTGGATCACCAACCCGCTACCGTGCTGCGGCTCACGCGAGCGTCCCATGGCGTCGTGGCCCTCCTGGAGACTGGTTCCGGGCCGGGCGCGAGCCTGCTGGCCGCCTGGTCGGTCGGCGACGGCGTTCGCTGGGCCCTGTCACCCCCGATCCGTCTCCGGGGCGCCAAGCTGGCCTCGGCGTCCTTCGGACCAGACGGAACGGCCGCGCTCGTTCTGACCCACGGCCGCGCGGACACCATCACCGGCGCCGGGGCGGCGTGGCGGTCCCTGCCCGCCCTGCCCGCCGGCACCGCCACGCTGGCACCCGGGCCCGCTGGCGGGTTCGACGCGCTGGCGGTCCACCGCACCAGGCTGACCGTCTGGCAACTCGGGCCCGGTGCCGCTGGCTGGCGGGCGACCCAGGCCATGAACGTTCCCGTCCAGTTCGGCTCATCAGGCTGAAAGGCATAAGCCCGGCTGCGGCCGGGCTCCCCGAGTTCCGCGGGGTTCGGCGGACCTCTGACGTGCGATCCGCACCTGCGCTGCGGCCGCTGCACGCCATGGCCATACAGTAAGAACCCAGCGCAGAAGGCGCCGCACCGAGGCCGGAGAGCCGCATGCACGGGTACACGCAGAACAAGAACAACTACCTCGTCCGGCTGCGCCGGATCGAGGGGCAGATCCGCGGCCTGCAACGGA
>Ga0075424_100006228_pt1 | contig 11482 bp, 11 predicted proteins | sample SoiMethybrSBSTD3_FD_75301 | JGI IMG/M metagenome (GOLD analysis project Ga0075424, IMG submission 75301) | Bulk soil microbial communities from a Populus tree surrounding site in Tennessee, USA - Soil MetaG P. TD hybrid SBSTD3 | ecosystem: Environmental > Terrestrial > Soil > Tree plantation...
CGTGCGCTCGTCCACCTCCTGGGCGCCGTTCATGGACAGGACGAGCTTGTCGGCGTTCCAGTAGCTGAAGAGATTGAGCGCCGCCGCGATGAGCAGCGCGATCATCATGCCGCCCTGCCCGCCGATGAGATAGCCGACCCCCATGAACAAGGCCGTGAGGCCCGCCAGCAGAACGGCCGTACGCAGATAATTGTCCATCTCGCTTCCCCACTGGCATTCGCGCCGGATCGGCGCGCAAATGGGAAGGCGCGCCGAGGGCTGCAAGATCGCCGACCGGGGTGCGACGCCGCGTACGTCCGGCCCGGCGTCCGAACCCGCGCCAGGCCACGCGCCCCTTTACTTTCGTTCCAAATAATCCTATGGTTTTGCAAACTTTCCTAGAGGCCATCTGCGATGCGGGCGCGTTCCTTCGCCGTCGCCACCGGCTTCGTGCTCGGCGTGTTGGCCGGGGCGGCGATCCCGCCGCTCGTCACCACTGGCCGGTCGGCGGCGGTCGCGACATCGCCGACGCCGGAGCGTCCGGGAAGCCAGCCGGCGGTGAGCGGCGGCTACACGGCCGATCTCCTGCGGGTGATCGACGGCGACACGTTCGAGGCGCGGGTGCATGTATGGCCCGGCGTGGTCGTGACCACCAAGGTGCGCCTGCGCGGCATCGATGCGCCGGAGATGAATGCGCGCTGCACGGAGGAACGAAGCAAGGCCGAACGCGCGCGCGACGCGCTGTCATCCCTCCTGGCCGACGGCGACATCACGGTGCAGCACATCGGCATCGACAAATATGCCGGCCGCGTGGTCGCCGATGCGGCGACTTGGCGCACGTCCGATGTGTCGGCGGCGCTGCTCGTGCGCGGCGTGGCGCGTCCCTATTCGGGCGGCCGACGCGCCGGCTGGTGCGGCTGACGCTTTTCTTGACCGCACGATCCCCGACGCCGTAATGGCCGGCACGGACTTAAAAGAATGACCGGCGCGGAACGGCGGCTGCAGCGTTTCCGAAAACTCATCGCGCACGCCCGCGAGCGTATCGGGCTCGATGTCGGCTTCGTGCTGTGGGACGGCTCGACGGTGCCGGCGACGCTCGCACCTGACGCTTTGGCCATCCGCATCGCCGACGAGGGGGTCGTTGCGGCGCTGCTGCGGCGACCGAGCTTGGAGACGCTGGCGAACCTATGGGTGGCGCGCCGCATCGATCAGGTCAACGGAACGTTGTTCGACCTCGCCGGCGTGCGGCGCACCAAGCGCACGCGCGATTTTCTGCGCAGCCTCGACAAGAGCCTGGCGCTGCGCGCCCTGCTGCCGTTCCTCTTTCTGCCGCGCGGCGGACCGTGGCCGCTCGAGGCGCAGGCGGAGGAGGCCGGCAACGCCGCTGCGCGCGAGCAGAACCGACAAAACATCGCGCACCACTACGACGTGTCGAATGCGTTCTACGCGCTCTGGCTCGATCCGGAGATGGTTTATAGCTGCGCCTACTTCACCGACTGGGACAACGATCTCGCGACCGCGCAGCGCGACAAGCTCGACATGATCTGCTGCAAGCTGCGGCTGACAGCCGGTGAGATGCTGCTCGATGTCGGCTGCGGCTGGGGCGCGCTCGTCTGCCATGCGGCACGCCATTATGGGGTGCGCGCCCATGGCGTGACGCTGGCACAGGAGCAGTTTGCCTTCGCCACGGAGAAGGTTGCGCGGCTCGGCCTCGCCGACCGCATCACCATCGCACTCGCCGATTACGACTCGGTGCAAAGCACGTTCGACAAGATCGCCTCCATCGGCATGTTCGAGCATGTCGGCATCGACAACTATGAAAAATATTTTTCCGCGATTCACCGCTTGCTGAAGCCGCGCGGCCTCTATCTGCACCACGCCATTGCGCGCCCTGCCAAGCGCGACGACAAAAGCTTCCGCCGCAAGGCGCCGGAATATGCGGCGCTCGTCCGCCACATCTTCCCCGGCGGGGAACTGGACCATGTCGGCATGTCGGTTGCCAATCTGGAGCGCCACGGGTTCGAGGTGCACGATGTCGAAGGCTGGCGCGAGCACTACGCGCGGACGACGCGGCTGTGGCACGATCGGCTGTGGGCGAACCGCGCCGCCGCCGAACGTGAGGTCGGCGACGCCAGAACACGAATGTGGCTGATGTATCTCGCCGGCTGTGCGCTGGCCTTCGAGCGCGGAACCGTGGGCGTGTTCCAGACGCTCGCCTCGCGGCGCGCGCGCGGTCCGTCAGGCCTGCCGCCGACGCGGGCCGATCTCTACCGGTAAGTCTACCGCATCACCATGACCGGCGTGCCGACGCGTACGCGCGCGTAGAGGTCGGTAATGTCCTCGTTGTACATGCGGATGCAGCCATACGATACGTTGCCGCCGATCGAGCGCGGCACGTTGGTGCCGTGGATGGCGTATTGGCCGCCCGCCAGCGTCAGCGCGGCGACACCCATGGGATTGCGCGGGCTGCCGCCGGGAATGACGGCGGGGAGCGAGGGCTTATCGCGCCTGACTTCGGCCGGCGGCGCCCAGGCCGGCCGGATATATTTGCCGTCGATGCGGGTGGCGCCGGCCCATTGCTTGCCGGCGCGGCCGACGCCGACCGGATAGCGGATCGCCTGGCCATAGCCGACCACGTAATAGAGCCGGCGCTGGTGCGTGACCACCACCACGGTGCCGGCCGGGTAAAAACTGTCGAACGCCACCACGTCGCGCGCCGCGACGCTGGTCGGCGTGGCGACCACCGCGAGCGCCAGCGCACTGGCAAGGCCGAACAGTTTTGTACGCATGAGACGGCACCCGACGCTTCACACCAGCCGCCAGGATAGCGCCAGCTCTGGGAAAACTCAGCCGAATGCTGCCGGTAACGTAAAGAGACCGCAAAGCACGCCGCGGGCGCTATGCCGTATCGAGATCGAGAAAGCGCGCGCGCACGTCCGGCGTCGGCACGAGGCAAGCGTCGCGCCGGCCGAACACGCGATAGCGATTGCGGGCGACGCGATCGTAAAAGAAATCGCGCACCCGCCTGGGCACCAACCAGGCGACCCGCGTCCATCGCCAGCCGGGAAATTCCGCCAGCACGACCAGCACCGAGTCGAGCTTGAACCAGGCGCGGCCGTCGACGATCGTGGCATTGCTTTCGGGATCGTCCGGCGTGATGCCGAAGCGCGTCGCAAGCTCGCGCCCGAGCGGCGTCTGGATGGCGACGAAGCGGAAACGCGCCGCCGCATCGCGCCGGATGATGAAGTCGACCCAGCGCGAGCACAGCACGCACACGCCGTCGAACACGATCAGCCGGTCCGGAACATTTTCGGCGGGCAGCGGATGCCAGGCTCTATGCATTACTCGTCATGCGCGGGCTTGACCCGCGCATCCATCAAAACCGTGAAATCGGGCGTCGATGCATTCGGTCACTGGATAATATCATCGTAGAGATCGCGCCAATCCGGATTCATTGAAGTGATAAGGTCGATCTTCCATTCACGCGACCAGTGTTTGATGTTCTTTTCCCGTTGAATTGCCGCTTCGGCAGTCGCGTGCTCCTCGTAGTACACGAGCATCTTTACGCCATATCGTTTGGTAAATCCCGGCACCAGGCCCTCGCGGTGCTCGAACGCGCGGCGAACCAAGTTATTCGTAATGCCGACGTAAAGCGTTCCGCCGGGACGGCTGGCGAGAATATAGACCCAGCAGCTTATGCTTAGATGATGGATTGCCGGGTCAAGTCCGGCAATGACGAAAATCGCCTCACTGCGGCTCGATCTTGGCGAGGCGCACCAGCTCGGCGTACATCTTCACCTGCGCGGCGACGAAGTTTTTGAACTCGGCCGGCGGGGTGCCGATCGGGTCGAGCGCCAGCGGCGCGAAGCGCTCGCGCACGTCGCTCGATTTCAGTGCCGCTTCCACCTCGCGATGCAGGCGCCCCACGATGTCGGCCGGCGTGCCGGCGGGCGCGAACAGGCCATACCAGCCGCCATCGAGGACGAAGCCGGGAAAGCCCGCCTCCTCCATGGTCGGAACGTCGGGCAGGAACGACGCGCGATGCGCATTGGTATAGGCGAGCGGGCGCAGGCGCCCGGCCTGGATGTGTGCGAGGCCGAGCGGCGTGGTGACGAACATCACCTGGATCTGCCCGCCGACCAGGTCCGTGATGGCCGGGCCGGCGCCGCGATACGGCACATGCGCCATGTCGGTGCCGGCACGGGCGTTGAGCAGCGCGCCAACGAGATGCAACGTGTTGCCGACGCCGGGCGAGCCGTAGGACAGATTGCTGCCGGGCTTGTGCGCGAGCGCCACGAGCTCCTGCACGGTCTTGGCCGGCACCGACGGATGCACCACCAGGATGTAGCCTTCGGTGGCGCAGATGGACGTGATCGGCTCGAGGTCGGTGAGCGGATCATAGGGCAGCCGCCGGTAGATGCTGGGATTGACGGCGAACGACGACGACACGACCAAGAGCGTGTAGCCATCAGGCTGAGCCTTCACGACCTCGCTGGTGCCGGTGACGCCATTGGCGCCCGGGCGGTTCTCAGTGATCACCGGCTGACCGAGCTGCACATTGAGCTGCTGCCCGACGATGCGCGCCACCGTATCGGGCGCGCCGGCCGAGAATGGCACCACGAGGCGAATGGCACGCGACGGGTAGGCTTGCGCGCGGCTTGCAAGCAGCCATAGCGGCACGGACAAGGAACTCAGCACTGCGGCGCGGCGTGTCCACACCGATGTTTCCTCACTGCGCGGGTTTCTTCAGCTCCCACCCGTACCGGCTGCGGACAGCGAGCGCATCGAATTCCTTTGCGGCGAATCCAGACCGGGTCAGCCGGAGCTTGATAGTGTCGTCACCATCCCAGCCGGCAAACCGCAGCACCTCGGACCGCTCTTTGTTTTGATAAGTCCATTCCAGGCGGGATTCACCAGCATTGAATGCAAACACTTCAAGATCTTTGATATCCTGGACATATGCATCGTTCGGAGCAACCGACACGAATCGCTTGCCGCTCGGAGAGAAGTGAGGCTCCGCATCCATCATCGTGATCTGTCCGGCCCGGCGACTCACCAAGGCAAACTGCCGATCTTCGTAGTACGATACTGCGACAACAAAAACCTGTTGGGCAGGATAGTAGGCAATGAGTGAGTAGCGCTTGCATCGGCGGGTATCGTCCCGCCGACACGCCTTCGGGTTTCCTTGGAGCGTGATCGCTCGACCGTTCAGCAGCGTCAGGTTGACGGAATCGTCCTTTTGCGAGGCCAGTCCCTTCAGCCGCGACAAGCATTGCAGCAACGCCCGCTCGTCCTGACGCGTGAGCTGTTCTCTCTCGGTCCCACTTGTTGTTGGCGCGTCGGCCCTGTCGACGACACAGCGTGCGGGTTCTGAGGGCTGCTGAGCCTTCGCCATAGCAACGGTCACAACGACGGCTAGCAACATGTAGCCTGGACGGAGCGCCAGGCCGAGCCCGGAGCAGCCCCGCGGTCCAGAATCGGATTTTGCTTCACTCATTCCACTTACGACGTCACGACGCCGCCGCCTTGGCCTCGCGCTTGTTCTGGCGGTTGGTGACGAGATCGTCGACCACCGCCGGATCGGCCAGCGTCGAGGTGTCGCCGAGCGCACCGAAGTCGTCCTCGGCGATCTTGCGCAGGATGCGGCGCATGATCTTTCCCGAGCGCGTCTTCGGCAGCGACGGCGCGAACTGGATCAGGTCGGGCGAGGCGATCGGACCGATCTCCTTGCGCACCCACAGGACCAGCTCCTTGCGCAGCTCCTCGCTCGCGATTTCACCAGCCATCAGCGTGACATAGGCATAGATGCCCTGGCCCTTGATGTCGTGCGGATAACCGACGACCGCGGCTTCCGACACTTTCGGATGTGCCACCAGGGCGCTCTCTACTTCCGCCGTGCCGAGGCGGTGGCCGGCGACGTTGATCACGTCGTCGACGCGGCCGGTGATCCAGTAATAGCCGTCGGCGTCGCGACGGCAGCCGTCGCCAGTAAAATATTTGCCCGGATAGGCCTTGAAGTAGGTATCGACGAAGCGCTGGTGGTCGCCATAGACGGTGCGCATCTGGCCCGGCCAGGAATCCACGATGCACAAATTGCCCTGCGCCTCACCCTGCAGCCCCTTGCCCTCGGCGTCGACGATCTCCGGCTGCACGCCGAAGAACGGCCGCGTCGCCGAGCCGGGCTTGAGCGCGATGGCGCCGGGCAGCGGCGTGATCAAAATGCCGCCGGTCTCGGTCTGCCACCAGGTGTCGACGATCGGGCAGCGGCTGTCGCCGACCACGCGATAGTACCACTCCCAGGCCTCCGGATTGATCGGCTCGCCCACGGTGCCGAGCAGTTTCAGCGACGCGCGGCTCGTCTTCTTCACCGGAGCGTCGCCGGCCTGCATCAGGGCGCGGATCGCGGTCGGCGCCGTGTAGAAAGTGTTGACCTTGTGCTTGTCGATCACCTCCCAGAACCGCGACATGGTCGGATAATTGGGCACGCCTTCGAACATCAGCGTGGTAGCGCCGTTGGCGAGCGGGCCGTAGACGATATAGCTGTGTCCGGTCACCCAGCCGACGTCGGCGGTGCACCAGTAGATGTCGCCGTCGTGATAGTCGAACACGTACTGATGCGTCATGGCGACGTAAACGTGATAGCCGCCGGTGGTGTGCAGCACGCCCTTCGGCTTTCCGGTCGAGCCCGACGTGTAGAGGATGAACAGCGGGTCCTCGGCGTGCATGTGCTCGCACGGGCACTCCGTCGTCACCATGGCGGCAGCCTCGTGGTACCAGACGTCGCGCACCGGATCCATGTCGATGGCGCCGCCGGTGCGGCGCACCACGATGACGTGGTCGACGCCGCCGGCCTTGGCGATGGCCGCGTCCGTATTGGCCTTGAGCGGGATTTTGCGTCCACCGCGGATGCCTTCGTCGGCCGTGATGACGACGTTGGATTTACAGTCCTCGATGCGGCCGGCGAGCGAGTCGGGCGAGAACCCGCCGAACACCACCGAGTGGATGGCGCCGATGCGCGCGCACGCCAGCATGGCGTAGGCGGCTTCCGGAATCATCGGCAGGTAGATGGTGACGCGGTCGCCCTTCTTGACATTGCGGTTGCGCAGGATGTTGGCGAAGCGGCATACCTCGTCGTGCAGCTGCCGGTAGGTGATCTTCTTGTCGTCCTTGGGATCGTCGCCCTCCCAGATGATCGCCACCTGGTTGCCGCGCTTGGCGAGGTGGCGGTCGACGCAGTTATAGGCGACGTTGGTGACGCCGTCCTCGAACCATTTGATCGACACGTTGTGCGGATCGAAGGAGGTGTTCTTGATCTTGCTCGGCGTCCTGTACCAGTGGAGGCGCTTGGCCTGCTCGGCCCAAAAGCCGTTCGGGTCCTTGATGGAGCGCGCGTACATCTCCTGGTACTTGGCTTCGTCCAGGTAGGCGCGCTTCTGCCAGTCCGCCGGCACCGGATAAGTTTTTTCCGTCATCCAATCCTCCCGATTTCACGCGCGCGCCACGCTTCGCCCGGACGCTGCGGCAGCGCTTTGCTCGGGCCGCATTATGCGCCCCCGCCCAAGCGAGCGACAAGGCGCGAAGGTAGAGACTTTTGTCGCGCCGGCCGGCCGGGCGCGTCGCTTCGGCGCGGTCAGACCCCCATGGCGCCGATGATCGCGCCCTGGACCAGAAGGACAAGGAGCCAGTGGCCGGCATCGATGGCCGCAAGCTTGATGCCGCGCGCCCCGAACGCGTAGTTCACCGCCAGCGTGGTGAGCACGAAGCCGAACCACAGGAAGGCGGCCGCGATCACGCCGTTACGCAACGAGACCTGGCCGAGATGGCCGAGTATGCCGGCCAGCATCCAGGCCATGATCAGCTCGGCCACGAACGCGATGAGGAACGGCGCATAGGCGGCCGGGCTGGCCCGCATGGCCGCCCGCTGCGCCTGGAATTCCTCCATGGTCTTGCCCTGCGCCGCCACCCAGGGCTTGGCCAGCAGGCCGTACCACGCCGCACCGGCGAGCCACGACACGATGGCGGCAATCACGACGGCAAGGTAGTTCATCCCGGCAAACGCCATGGTCGCACCTCCCGCTGACGCACGGGCGCATCATATCACGCGCCGAGCCACCATACAGCGGTGCGCTTGATCTCCTGGTCTTCCAAGTCGCGCGTGACAGGCACCGAATATTCGCACTGCCAGGTGAGTTTTTCACGCGGCAAATAAGTGCGGCCGGGATCGCCGACCAGCACGCGCGCGCCCAGCGCCGCGTGGCGCGTCAGGAAGGCGAGCGCCCGCGCCGCGGTGGCCTGCTCGTAGAACAGGTCGCCAACCAGGATCACGTCGTAGCGCGCCCCGACGGGCGGCGGCTGATCCAACAGGTCGGCGATGATGGTGTCGACATAGACGCCGTTGGCTTCGGCGTTGAGTGCGATCGCGGCTTCCGCCAGCGGATCGATGTCGGCGGCGACCACCGGCGCGGCGCCGGCCTTGGCGGCCGCGATGGCGACGAGCCCCGAGCCGGCGGCGAGGTCGAGCACGCGCCGGCCGCCCACCACGTCGGAATGGTCGAGCACGTAGCGTGCGAGCGCCTGGCCGCCCGCCCAGGCGAAGGCCCAGTAAGGCGGCGGCAGCCCGATGGCGCCGAGTTCCTCCTCGGTCTTCTCCCACAACGGCACCGATTCGTCGGCGAGATAAAGCTTCAGCTCCGGCACGTGCGGCACTGCGCGAAGCCGCGTGTTGGCCAGCATGAAGCCGCGTGGGTCAGAAATAGTCGCAGCCATTCTGGATCAGAAACTCCGGCGGTCGTTCCCGCGTAAGCGGAACCCATGAACACAGGTTTCGCCATACAAATCTCGTCCGTGGTTATGGGTCCCGCTCCACGCTTTCGCGGGACATGCTTCGCGGGGACGACGGTGTGGCAGCGTTCGTCAGCCTTTTACGCCACCCATCTCGCACACGATGGCCCACTCCTCGTCGGTGACCGGCTGCACCGACAGGCGCGGCTGGTGCACCAGCACCATGTCCTTGAGCCGCTTCTCGGCGCGCACCGCGGCAAGCGTGACCGGGTTGGGCACCGGTTCGACCGCCTTGACGTCGACGCACACGAACTTGCCCTCCTGGTCGGTCGGATCCGGATAGGCCTCGCGGATCACCTCGACGATGCCGACGATGCGCTTCTCGTCGCCGGTGTGATAGAAGAACGCGCGCTCGCCGCGTTGCATGTTCTTGAGATGGCTGCGGGCGCGAAAATTGCGCACGCCGGTCCACGGCTCGCCCTCGTCCCCCTTCTTGACCTGATGCTCCCACCCGAACGTCTCGGGCTCGGTCTTCAGCAGCCAGTACGCCATTACGCTCTCCATTTTCTCCATTCGTCATTGCCGGGCTCCGGATCAAGTCCGGGGCAGGCTTTGACCCGGCAATCCACCGTCTGAACCGATTCCATCGTTTGATGGATGCGCGGGTCAAGCCCGCGCATGACGAGTGAACGCTACGCCTCCGCCCGAAACGGCCGCGTCAGCAGCGCCTCGATCGCGTCGTCGACACTGAGCGTCTTGTCGAGGATCGCCGCCACCGCGGCGGCGATCGGCATGTCGACGCCGCGCGTGGTCGCCATCTCGACGAGCACCGCGGCCGTAAACGCGCCTTCGGCCAGCTTTTCGCCCTCCGGCGCGAGCTGCGGCGACTCGCCTTTGCCGAGCGCGACGCCGAGCGAAAAGTTGCGCGACTGCGCGCTCGAGCAGGTGAGGATGAGATCGCCGAGCCCGGACAGGCCGGTGAGCGTTTCGATGCGCGCCCCGTAGGCGCGGCCGAAGCGGGTCAGCTCGACGAAGCCGCGCGTGGTGAGGGCCGCCGCCGCGCTGGCACCGAGCCCGCGCCCGGCCACGATGCCGGCCGCGATGGCCAGCACATTCTTGGCGGCGCCGCCGATCTCGACGCCGCGCACGTCGGTCGAGCGATAGGGACGGAACGTGGCCGAGCCCAGCGCTCGCGCCAGCGCGGCGGCCGCTGCCTCGGCGGGCGCGGCAAGAGTCACCGCCGTGGGCAGCCCGCGTGCCACGTCGTCGGCAAAGCTCGGCCCGGACAGAATCGCCGGCACGGCGCCGGGCACGCATTCGGCGATGATCTCGGTCATGAAGCGCCGGGTGCCGCGTTCGATGCCCTTGGCGCAGGCGACCACCGGCACGCCGGCGCGCAAGCCTTTCAGCGCTGCGGCCACTGAACGCAGCGCCTGCGCCGGCACGACGATGAGCACCGTGTCAGCCGTCATCACGTCGGCGAGCTCGGCGGTTGGCGTGACGGCGGCGTCGATCGCGATGCCGCGCAGGCGCGGGCTCGCGCGCGACTTGCGCATGGCGGCGGCGACCTCCGCGTTGCGCATCCACAAGACCACCTTGCGGCCAGCGCGCGCGGCGCAATTGGCCAGCGCCGTTCCCCACGCCCCGGCGCCCAGCACCGCGATCGTGTCGAAGCTCATTGCGGTCCCGTAAGCGACGCGCGCGGCGGCTGCAGCGGCCAGCGCGCGCGCGGGCTGACCTCGAGCGTGTCGGTGAGGCCGCGCGTCAGGCGCTCGGCGCCGGCCCACGCGATGATGGCGCCGTTATCGGTGCACAGCGACCCGGGCGGCGCCACCAGCGGCACGCCGGCGCCGGCCGCCATGCTGCCGATGGCGGCGCGGATCTCCTGGTTGGCCGCCACGCCGCCGGCGATGACCAGCGCGGTCGGCTCGCCAAAGCGCACGCGAAACACGCGCAAGCCCACGCGCAGCCGGTCCGTGACGACATCGATCACGGCGGCCTGAAACGCGGCGCACAGATCGGCGACGTCCTTTTCGGTCAACGGCGCGATTTTTTGCGCTTCCAGCCGCAGCGCCGTCTTGAGGCCCGACAGCGAGAAGTCCGGCTCGGGCCGGTCGACCATTGGCCGCGGCAACGTGAAGCGCTTGGCGTCGCCGCGCCCCGCCTCGAGCTCCACCTCGGGCCCGCCCGGATAGCGCAGGCCCAAAACTTTCGCGGTCTTGTCGAAAGCTTCGCCCAGCGCGTCGTCGCGCGTGGTGCCGAGCAACACGTAATCGCCCACGTCGATCACCGCCACGATCTGCGTGTGGCCGCCCGACGCCAGGAACAGGCAATAGGGAAACTGGGTGTTGTCGGTCAGCCGCGCCGTGAGCGCGTGCGCCTCGAGATGGTTGACGGCGACCAGCGGCTTTTCCGCCACCAGCGCGATCGCCTTGGCGGTAGTGAGCCCGACGATGACGCCGCCGATCAGGCCGGGACCGGCGGCCGCCGCGATGCCGTCGAGCTGCGAAAAATTCACCTCCGCCTCGACCATCGCCTTGGCGATCACCAGGTCGAGCACCTCCACATGGGCGCGCGCCGCGATCTCCGGCACCACGCCGCCGAACGCCGCATGGTCGGCGATCTGCGAGAGCACGATGTTCGAACGAATCCGTCCGCGCCCGTCGTCGGCGCGCTCGACCACCGCCGCCGCGGTCTCGTCGCAGGTCGTCTCGATGCCGAG
>Ga0075424_100006231_pt1 | contig 11480 bp, 9 predicted proteins | sample SoiMethybrSBSTD3_FD_75301 | JGI IMG/M metagenome (GOLD analysis project Ga0075424, IMG submission 75301) | Bulk soil microbial communities from a Populus tree surrounding site in Tennessee, USA - Soil MetaG P. TD hybrid SBSTD3 | ecosystem: Environmental > Terrestrial > Soil > Tree plantation...
ACCGGCGGTACGCTCCCCTCCACCCGCACCACGACTGCTTGCAGCGCAGGATCCCCGCCCAGCAGGTCCGCGGTCGTGCGTACCAGAGCGCCCAGATCGACCGGTCCTGTCCGCGGCTGCGGCGGCCGCGCGAACAGCAATAGATCCTTGATCAGCACGTCGAGCGCGTCGATCCGGCTCACGATCTCCTTCACGACCGCGACATCGCGGCCGTCCTTCGGCATCCGTCCGCCGATCACCTGGATCGCGCCGCGAATGCCGGCAAGCGGGTTCTTGACCTCGTGCGCGATGACGGCCGCCATCTCTCCGACCCGCGCGAGCGCGGCCTGCTCGCGCAGCCGCTCCTCCATCCGGATCCGGCCGCTCAGATCGTGCAGGATGCCCGTGAACTTGCGCTCGCCGTTGACCGACATCTCGCCGACCGACAGATGAAGGGGAAAGGTCGTCCCGTCGCGGCGCTGACCGGTGACTTCGCGGCCGATGCCGATGATGCGCGCCTGTCCGGACGACAGGTATCTGGCGAGGTACGCATCGTGCTCCTCGTGGTACGGCGACGGCATCAGCATGTTGACATTCCGGCCGAGGACTTCCGACTCGGCGTAGCCGAAGAGCCGAACCGCTGCGGGGTTGAACGCTTCGATGCACGCGCGGCTATCGATCACGACAATGCCGTCGACGGCCGATTCGACGATTGATCGCCAGCGCGCCTCGCTGGCGCGCAGCCGCTCTTCGAGGCGCACGCGCTCGGAGAGGTCGTGAATGATCCCGGTGAACTTGCGCGCGCCGCCGACGATCGCCTCGCCGACCGACAAGTGCAACGGAAACGTCGAGCCATCGCGACGCCGACCGGTGACCTCGCGTCCGATGCCGATAATCCGGCGGTCACCGGTCGTGAGATAGCGCGCGATATACCCGTCGTGTTCGCTGCAGTACGGCTCGGGCATGAGCACGCTGACGTTGCGCCCGACGATCCACGTTTCCGTGTAGCCGAAGAGCCGTTCGGCCGCCGCGTTGAACGCCTCGATGCGCCCCTCGGCGTCGATGAGCACGATCGCGTCGACGGCCGATTGGATGATCGCTCGCCACGGACCTTCGGCGCGCGTATTCCCCGTGTCCGCCATCAGGGCGGCAGTATACAGAAGGCGGGTCAGGGTTCTTACACCGCGTCCGCGCGCGGGGTTCCGCCATCGGCGCTGGCGCTGGCAGCCGTTGCCGCCTCGCTCTCGACGCCGAGGCCGCAGCGGTTGATCCGATCGCCGAGCGTCGATCGCTTGATCTGCAGAAGCTCCGCCGCCTTCGACTTGTTGCCGCGGCTGACCTTCAACGCCCACAGAATCAGATTCGATTCCAGCTCGCGCAGCCGATCGTCGAGCGCGACCGGCGCGGCCGGGCCCGCGGCCGGCGGCGCGGCCATCGGGGTATCGGGCGCTTGCGACCCGGCGCGGAACAGGATGGCTGCCGACATGCAGCCGACGCGCACCGTCCCGCACGTGCATGTCTGGGCGATCCGCTCGCAGGCGTTCTCGAGCTCGCGCACGTTCCCCGGCCAGCTGTATCGCAGGAACGCCTCGCGGACCGCATCGGACACGCCGGGCTCGTCCTCGCCCGCGCGCCGGAAGTACCGCTGAAGGAAGTGCTCCATCAGGACCGGAATGTCTTCCCGCCGCTCGCGCAGGGGAGGGAGCGCGACCGGCAGCACGTTCAGGCGGTAATACAGATCCTCGCGGAACTTGCCGTCGACGACCATCTGCTTCAGATCGCGCTTGGTGCCGGCGATGATCCGGACGTTCACCGGCACCGCTCGCGTCCCGCCGAGCCGCTCGATCGTCCGGTTCTGCAGCACGCGCAGCAGCTTCACCTGCATCGACAGCGGGACGTCGTCGATGTCGTCCAGGAAGATCGTGCCGCCGTCGGCGAGCTCGAAGCGGCCCGGCCGATCCTTGATCGCACCTGTGAACGCGCCGCGCTCGTGGCCGAAGAGTTCCGACTCGATCAGCGTCTCGGTGAAGAGCGCGCAGCTGACGGCGACGAACTGATGCTGTTTGCGTCGACTCGATTGGTGGATGAGCGTCGCGGTCACTTCTTTCCCGGTGCCGCTCTCTCCCGTGATGAGGACGGTGCTTTCGCTGTTGGCGATGACGCGCAGGAATTCGAATACTGCGCGCATGCGGGCACTCTTGCCGACGACGAGCGAATCCCCGGCGGGCGGCGTTGGCATCATGACGTCCTCACACGAGGCGGAGCGTTTCGAACTCCGGCATCTCGTCGCGGAGCGCCGTTTCGACGCCGAGATACAGCGTCATGTGCGCGCTCGGACAGCCTGCGCACATGCCGGTCAGCCTGACGTCGGCGGAATTGCCGGCGACGTCGATCAACTCGATGTCGCCGCCGTCCGCCCTCAGGAACGGCCTTACGCGTTCGAGCACGCCTTCGACTCTTTGCCTGGTGATCATGCCGTGCGAGAGGGCAATGGCCATGCCAGAAAGACGGCGCCGGAAACTCGCCAGATCGGCGGATCGTCGTCAGCGGGCGTCAGGCGAAGGGAGGAATTTTCCGCGGGCATCCGGAAATTCCCCCGCGCCCAGGAGGAGCGTCGACATGATGCCGACGAGATCTTCTTCCCACAGCGGCTTGAAATACAGGCGCACGTCGAGCGCACGCAGTGTCTCCGTGACACGATCGTCGACGAGATAATCCGCCGTCATTAACGCCGCCGGCACGTTGGCGTACCGGCTCGCGCGCAGGCGTCGCACGAACTCGGTCCCATCGCCGGTCGGCAGATGGAGATCGACCAGCAATGCCGCCGGCGGGCGGCGTTCGATCTCGCGCCAGGCCGCGTCGGCGTCGGCGGCCACGCGTACCTCGCATCCGTACTCGGTCAGAATCGACACGAACACGTCGGCGCTCCCCGCGTCGTCCTCGACGATCAGAATCGAGCGTCCAGGCATTCGCGAACCTTCCTCGCAAGCGCGTCCGGAGTGAATGGTTTGGGCAGAAACGACGCGCGGCGGCCGAGCGTGCCCGAATCGAGCGCGGTTTGCCTGGCGAAGCCGGAGACGTACAGCACCTTCATCGCCGGGTGCAGCCGCACGATGCGCTGCGCGAGATCGGGGCCGCTCAAGTCCGGCATCACTACGTCGCTGAGGAGCAGATCGATGCGTCCGTGGTCCAGCGCGCGAGCGAGCGCATCGGAGACGCTGGACGCCGCCACAACCGCGTACCCCGCTCGCTCGAGCGTGCGCCGCATCAAATGGCGGACGCCCTCCTCGTCCTCGACCAGCAGAATCGTCTCGGTGCCTCCGGGCGATCGGGCGGTCGTGACGGTGGGCCTGACCGCTGGCGCTTCGTCCACGCTCTGCAGGTACACCGTGACGGTGGTTCCCTTCCGGAGGGCACTGTCGATCGTGATCTGTCCGCCGCTCTGCCGCACGATCCCGTACACCGTCGCCAGTCCCAACCCGGTTCCCTTCCCGATCGCCTTGGTCGTGAAGAACGGCTCGAAGACATGGCTCAGGACCTCGGGCGGAATCCCGCGGCCGGTATCGTGCACCGTGAGCGCAACGTACCGTCCTGGCGCACCGAGAACGTGCCGTGCCGCGGACGCCGGATCGAGCCGCACGTTGGCCGTCGCGATCCGCAGCGTGCCGCCGCGCGGCATCGCATCGCGCGCGTTGACGGCCAGATTCATGATGACCTGTTCGATCTGTCCGGGATCGACCTTCACCCGATCGAGATTCGGCGCCGTGGCGATGTCCAGCCGGACGTCCTCGCCAATAACGCGCACGAGCATCTTCTGAAGCTCGCCGAGGATCTCGTTCAAGTCGACGACCTGCGGCACGAGCGGCTGCTTGCGTCCGAACGCGAGCAGCTGCCGCGTCAGGCGGCCCGCGCGTTCGCCGGCGGTTTTGATCTCGGTCACGTCGGCGGCGAGGGACGGGTCGTCGCCGACTCGCTCCAGCAGCACTTCGCTGTACCCGAGAATGGCCGTCAGGACGTTGTTGAAGTCGTGGGCGATGCCGCCGGCGAGCTGACCGATCGCCTCCATTTTCTGCGCGTGGAGGAACTGGCGCTCGAGCAGCTTCCGAGCGGTGACGTCGCGCGCGACGCCCATCACCGCGTCGCACTCCCCGGCGTCGTTCGTCATCGGCACGAGCCAGGTCTCCAGCCAGAGCGGCCCTTTGGCGGTCTCGAACGCCGTTTCGACGGAATGGCGCGTGCCGGACTCGAACACCGTCGACACTTCGCGCCACATTTCCTGGGCGGCGGCGGACGGAAACGCTTCGTCCAACCGTTTGCCGATTACCACCTGCGCTTCGACGCCGAACCGCTCACAGCTGACGGCGTTCGCGTAGCTGATCCGGGAGTCGCGCTCGACGATGAAGATCGAATCCTGCGCCGCTTCGGCGAGCGCGCGATACCGGCTCTCGCTGCGACGCAGCGCGGCCTCGGTGGCCTTGCGGTCGGTGATGTCGCGCTGCACCGCCACGAAGCCGACGCGCCGGCGGTCGTCGAAGATCGGGTTCGCGGTGCTTTCGACGTGGATCAGATCGCCCGCTTTCGTGCGGTTGACGAACTCGCGCCGCACGACCTCGTTGCCCGACAGCCGATTCCAGAACGCCGCGTATTCCTCAGACGGCGTCGAGCCGCCCTTCAGAATGCGCGGCGTGGTGCGTCCAATGACTTCCTTGGGACCGTACCCATACAGGCGAACGAATTCGGGGTTCACGTAGGTGATCGTCCCGGCGTCGTCGGTCAGGAAAATCACCTCACCCGAGGCCTCTACGGCCATGCGGAGCATGAACAGTTCATCGGGCGACGCGAGTTCCGCCGGCGCCGTGGGCGTCTTGGTTCCCTCCATGGGGCTCCTAGAGGGCAAGCGCCGTACCGAAGCCGAGTACGACTCGACCGGCGTTTTGGCAAGGAAATCGGACTGTTCGGGCGCGCGTCCCGTGGGGAATTATTCCCTGATCGCGAAATATTCCCCAGTCCCTCAGAGGGCCGCCGGCCTTTCGAGCTTGAACTTCTCGATGCGATAGCGAATCTGATCGCGATTCAGCCCGAGGAGCGCCGCAGCGCGCTTCTGATGCCACGCGCTCTGCTCGAGGGCTTGTACGACGAGCGAACGTTCGAGCTGCTCGAGATCGATCCCGGCCGCCGGGAGATCCACCGCTTCGGTGAGCCGTGTGCCGGGGGCGACCGGAAATTGATCCGCGGTCAGCTCGTCGCCGTCGACGAGAAGCATCGCCCGTTCGACGGCGTTGCGCAGCTCCCGGATGTTGCCCGGCCAGCCGTAGGCGCGCAACTGCCGCATTGCGTCGTCCGTCACGCCGCGCACGCGCTTGCGGAACTCGCGGTTGTACGCGTCGACGAAGTAATGAACCAGCGCCGGGATGTCGTCCGGCCGCGCCCTGAGCGGCGGCAGCACGATCGGCAGCACGTTGAGCCGGTAGTACAGATCCTCGCGGAAGCGGCCTTTCTTCACTTCGTCCTCGAGGTTGCGATTGGTCGCCGCGATCACCCGCACGTCGACGCGGATATCGGCGACCCCGCCGACGCGCTTGAACGTCTTGTCCTCCAGGAACCGCAGCAGCTTCGCCTGGAGCGACGGCGCCATCTCGCCGATTTCGTCGAGAAATACCGTGCCGCCGTCGGCTGACTCGAAGAGTCCCCGCTTCTGCGTCCGCGCATCGGTAAAAGCGCCGCGTTCGTGCCCGAAGAGCTCGCTCTCGAGAATCGTGTCGGGCAACGCCGAGCACGTGATGTTCATGAACGGCCGTGCGGCGCGGAGGCTCGCGTAGTGGAGCACCTTCGCGGCGAGATCCTTGCCGGTCCCGCTCTCCCCCGTCAGCAGCACCGTCGACGCCGGGCTCGCCGCCACTTTCTGCAGCAGCGCCTTCGCGTCTCTAATGGCGCGGCTCGCCCCCACAATCCGCTCGATGCCGAACGGGAGCGCCTGCGCCGCACGCAGCGCACGCACTTCGCGCCGCAATCTCGTCGTCTCGAGCGCGTTCTCGACGAGCAGCGTCATCTCGTCGAGGTCGAATGGCTTGTTGGCGTAGTGGAACGCGCCGTTTTTCATCGCCTCGACGGCCATTTCGATGCTCGAATGCGCGGTGAGCAGGATGACCAGCGTGTCGGGATCCACCTCTTTGATCTGTTTCAGCACCGTGAGGCCGTCGCCGTCGGGCAGCCTGTAGTCGAGCAGCACCAGATCGACCCCGAGGGCGAGGCGCTCGCGCGCGTCGGCCGCCGTCGCCGCGTCGACGACCCGGTAGCCTTCCCGCGCGAGCCGTTCGGTCAGCGACCAGCGAATCAGCGGTTCGTCGTCGACGACGAGAATCGTCGGAGTCTGCATGGGCGAGGATTCCTAGTGCGCTCTTCCGCCTGGGCCGGCGGCGGATGCCTGCGCGACGAGTTCGGCGATGGCGTCCATTTCGAACGGCTTGCTGACCACGCGATAAGCGCCGAGATCGAGGGCGCCACGCACGACGTCGGGGCTGCCGAACGCCGTCATCATGATCACCTGCGCGCGGGGCGACGAGCGGCGGATCGAGGCGAGCAGCGACAGGTCGTCGGAATCGGGCAGCCGGTAGTCGAGCAGCACGACGTCGAATCGGCTGTCGGCGTCGACCGCCGACCGCGCGCCCTTGGCATCGCCGGTCTCGACGACTTCGTACCCGCGATCGGTCAGCGTCTCGGATACGGACCATCTGATGAGCGGCTCGTCGTCAACGACGAGGACGCGATGCGCTGCGGATTTTTTCTCGTGCGAGTGGGGAAATTCGCTCATTTCAACGGGTTCCATCGGCTTCCGACGGGCAGATGTTCAAGAACTGCGCCACGCGTCGCCGGCATAGCTCATGCTCCAGCGGTCGGCATGCGCGAATACGTCGAATCTTCGGACAAGTACGCGTGGATTGTGTACGCGATCGCGGCAGGCGTCTTCGGCGCGATGGCCGGATACATCATCGCGGTGCAGGGCGGAAGCGGGCGCCAGCCGGCAGCCGTTGCGCACGCGACGGCCCCGGCAACGCCGGCGGCGCCGATGCTCGACGAATCGGAGCTGCGCGCCTATCGCGACATCCTCGCGCGCGATCCGGCGAACCTGCAGGCCGCGGTGAAAGGCGGCAACCTCCTCTACGACGCGCAGCGTTATACGGAGGCGATCGGCTTCTATCAACAGGCGTTCGCGTTGAATCCGACCGACATCAACGTGAGCACCGATCTCGGCACGGCGCTCTGGTATGCCGGCCGCGCCGATGACGCCCTCGCGCAGTACCAGAGGTCGCTCGCGATCGACGCCACGCACTCGCAAACGCTGTTCAACGTCGGCATCGTGCGGGCCGACGGCAAGGGCGATTACGCCGGCGCCGTCGACGCCTGGAACACGCTGCTGAGAACGAACCCGACGTATCCGGGCGCTGCCAAGGTACGCACGCTCATCTCGGATGCGCAATCGAAGGTGGGCCGTGCGTCGTAAGGCGGTGTGGGACGGCGGTCATGCGACGGCGGACGTCCTCGGCCAGACGGCTGCGGCGGCGCGCGACGCCTGAGCGCGCGCGTCCGCCACACAATCGGCGATGCCGGTCCCGCGGAACCCGCTCGCCGTCACGAACACTCCACGGTTCGCGGCAAGACGACGATCGATCTGAGTCATGAGCTCGACGTGGCCCACCTCGAGCTGCGGCGTCGCATCGCGCCAGCGATAGACGCGCGCGACCTCCGCATCGCCGCGGATTCCCAGGAGCGACCTCGCGTCGCCGAGCGCGCGCGACAGGATCTCGCCATCGGCGAGATCGACGGCCTCGGGCTGCAGCACGCCGCCCAGGAACGCGCGCAGCAGCACGCGATCGGTCGGCGCGCGGCCCTCGAACTTCGACGACACCCAACTGACCGCGCGAACCTGCCGCCGTTCGCATCGCGGCACGACGACGCCGGCGCCGCGCAGAGAGTGCGCGACGGCATCGCGTCGGAACCCGAGCGCGACCGTCACGACCGACGCCATGCGGATGCGCTGGCACAACGCCGACAGCGCGAGGTCGAGCGACGAGGTCAGGCGGCCCACGATCGGCGGCGGTGTCGCGATGATCACCGCCGCGGCGCCGACGCGCTCGCCGGTACTGAGCCGCAGCTGAAATCCTGACGCCCGCCGATCGATCGCGTCCACGCCGACGCACGTGCGGATCCAGTCACGCGGCAGCGACGCCTCGAGCGCATCAGTGAGATCGCGCATGCCGCCGGAGAGCGCCATGACGGGCGGCGGCGGCGGTCCAGTCGCCGCGTCTGCGCGCATGGCCGCGCCGCTCTGCTGCAGGCCGAGGATCACGCTGCCGTATCGCGCCTCGAGATCGAGAAGCCGGGGAAAGGCGGCGCGCATGGACAGCTTCGTCGCGTCGCCGCCGTGAATCCCGGCCAACAGAGGCTCGGCGAGGTACGCGACTGCCTCCTGGCCGAAGCGCCGCCCGATGAACGAGGCGATCGATTCGTCGCCGTCCGCCGTCCGCGAGGACAACACCGTGTCGGCCGCCATCCGCAGCTTGCCCGCGAGCGAGAAGGCGCCGGTCGTGGCGAACGGCAGCCATTTCGTCGGGATGCCGAGCACCGACGCGGCGGGCAGGCGGCGCAGGCGGCCGCCGCGAACGACGAACGTCTCGCGCGCGGTCTGCGGGCGGAGGTGCGGACCGAGGCCGAGCGATCGGCAGAGCGCGAGGGCCGCGGGTTTCTGCGTGAGCAGCGCGTCGGGGCCGGCGTCGATCGTGTAGCCGTCGATGCGTTCGGTCAGCACCACGCCGCCGCAGCGAGCCGCGCGTTCGTAGAGCGTAAACGGGACGCCGAGCTCCGCGAGCTGATAGGCCGCGGCGAGCCCGCTGATGCCGCCGCCGACGATGGCCACCGACGCCTGCGGCATGTGCGCTACCGGGCGGCGAACGAGTCGGCGTCGAGCGCGAACAGGCGGACGATTGCTTCGAGCGCGCGCGCCTCCTCGCCCTCGCTGAGCGCGCGCTCGGGCAGGCTCGCGAGCGCGCCGACCACGTGCGCGGTGATGGCGTCCAGCGATTCCCGTTCGGCGTCGGAGAGGCCGCGAAGCTTCTTGCCGAGGCGTGCGAGTTCGCGCTGGCGGATCGACTCGAATCGATCGCGCAGCGCCCGGCTCACAGTTCGTCCGCTCATGGCGGACCAACAGGCAAACCGGGTGCCGTCGCATTCGCGGGGCGCTTGCGGTGCAACGGCGCGGCGGCTGCCGGATATCCGGCAGCCGCCACCGTGGCCTCGTCTCCGGAGGTCCGCCGGAATCTCGGCGGCTGCGCCACGCTCGCCGCGATTGCCGGGGTTTTCCGCGCAGCATGGACGTTGCAGCGGTTGTACCGCGGGGGGATTTCCATGTCAGCGCGCTGGACAACGGTGGACGGGAACGACGCGTGTGCGGCGGTCGCGTATCAATTGAGCGACGTCATCGCGATTTATCCGATCACGCCGTCGTCGGGCATGGCCGAAGCCGCTGACGTCTGGAGCGCCGCCGGCCGCCGGAATCTGTGGGGCGGGGTGCCGACCGTCGTCGAGATGCAGAGCGAAGGCGGCGCGGCCGGCGCAGTGCACGGCGCGCTGCAGGGGGGCGGCCTCGCGACCACGTTCACCGCCAGCCAGGGCCTGCTGCTGATGATCCCGAACATGTTCAAGATCGCCGGAGAGCTGACGCCGACGGTCTTTCATGTCACCGCGCGTGCCGTTGCGACGCACGCGCTGTCGATCTTCGGGGACCACAGCGACGTGATGGCCGCACGGTCGACGGGCTTCGCGATGCTGTCGTCCTCGTCGGTGCAGGAAGCGCAGGACCTCGCCGCGATCGCGCACGCGTCCACGCTCGCATCGTGCGTGCCGTTCCTGCATTTCTTCGACGGCTTCCGGACGTCGCACGAGATGGCGAAGATCGCCGAGCTCGACGCCGACACGCTGCGCGCGCTCGTCGATCCCGCCGCTGTGGATCTGCACCGCTCGCGCGCCCTCACGCCCGATCGGCCCGTCGTCCGCGGCACGGCGCAGAACCCCGACGTCTTTTTCCAGAACCGGGAGGCGGCCAACCGCTTCTACCTGGCAGTGCCGGACGCCGTGCGGCGTGCGATGGACCGTTTCGCGGCGCTCACCGGGCGCGCGCATCAGCTGTTCGAGTACGACGGCGCGGCCGATGCCGAGCGCGTGATCGTCGTCATGGGATCGGCCTCGGCGGCGGCGCGCGCGGCCGCCGCGAAGCTCGGCCCCGCGGAGAAGGTCGGCGTCCTCACCGTCAAGCTATTCCGGCCGTTCAGCATCGCCGACTTCGTCGGCGCCCTGCCGCCGACAATCCGCGCGATCGCCGTGCTCGACCGCACGAAGGAGCCGGGCGCCATCGGCGAGCCGCTGTACCAGGACGTCGTCGCGGCGATCCACGAGGCGCACCTCGAGCTGGACGTGATCATCGGCGGCCGGTACGGCCTCGGGTCGAAGGAGTTCACGCCGGCGATGGCGAACGCGGTCTTCGACGAGCTGTCGAAGCTCGCGCCGAAACGGCACTTCACCGTCGGCATCGTCGACGATGTGACGGGGCTGTCGCTGAAGGTGGACGAGCGCTTCGATGCCGAGCCGGCCGGGTCGGTCCGCGCGGTCTTCTTCGGCCTCGGCGCTGACGGCACCGTCAGCGCGAACAAGAACTCGATCAGGATCATCGGCGAGGAGACCGGCAACTGGGCCCAAGGCTACTTCGTGTACGACTCGAAGAAGTCGGGCGCGGTGACGATCTCGCACCTGCGCTTCGGGCCCGCGCGGTTCGAGGCGCCGTATCTGGTCCGGCAGGCCTCGTTCGTCGGCTGCCATCAGTACAGCTTCCTGGATCGCTACGACGTCCTCGAATACGCCGAGCCGGGCGGCGTCTTCCTGCTGAACGCGCCGTACGACGCCGGGCAGGTCTGGGACGAGCTGCCCTTCGAGGTGCAGGAGCAGATCGCCACCAAGCGGCTGCGGTTCTTCGTCATCGACGCGTACGCGGTGGCAAAGGCGGCCGGCCTGGGCGCGCGCATCAACACGATCATGCAGACGTGTTTCTTCGCGATCTCCGGCGTGCTGCCGCGCGAGGCTGCGGTCGCGCAGATCAAGCGCGCGATCGAGAAGACCTACCGGAAGCGCGGCCCGTCGGTCGTCCAGCGCAACTTCGAGGCGGTGGATGCGGCGCTCGCCCATCTTGCGGAGGTGGCCGTGCCTGCGGCGCCCTCGGCGTTGAGGCACAAGCCGCCGATTCTTCCCGACGCGGCGCCGGACTTCGTGAAGCGCGTGACGGGCGTGATGCTCGCCAACCGCGGCGATCTGCTGCCGGTGAGCGCCTTCCCCGTCGACGGCACCTGGCCGACCGGCACGGCCAAATGGGAGCGGCGCAATATCGCCGCGGAGATTCCGGTCTGGGACGAAGCGCTCTGCATCCAGTGCAACAAGTGCGCGCTCGTCTGCCCGCA
>Ga0075424_100006232_pt1 | contig 11479 bp, 13 predicted proteins | sample SoiMethybrSBSTD3_FD_75301 | JGI IMG/M metagenome (GOLD analysis project Ga0075424, IMG submission 75301) | Bulk soil microbial communities from a Populus tree surrounding site in Tennessee, USA - Soil MetaG P. TD hybrid SBSTD3 | ecosystem: Environmental > Terrestrial > Soil > Tree plantation...
ACGGCATATCAGAAGTGCCCAACGATAGAGACGAGGAATTTGGACTGGCCCGCCTGGAGCAACTGCTGACGCAACACGCCGCACTACCCTTGCCCCTGATCTGGGAGCGGATCATGGAGCAAGTTCGTCAGCATGGTTTGCAACAGGATGACCAGACCATGCTCTTGACTCGAGTTCGCCACTAGCTAGAATCTTGTTGTTGTAACGTCGCCATTACACTCATAACCGAGTGGTTATGAGTGAAATCGCCTGTTGCAACAGCTATGCATTTCACTTTAGCCGTATCTAATTGGTTCTTGCATGCATGTCGGGTATCCTCAGCTCCGCGCAAGTTGCTCGCAACGTGGAGGAGGCTGGAATGAAGTGGCTGATCGTTGTGATCGGTGTTACTGCACTGTTGATTGCTTCCTCACGCTCCACCCCCGGCCAAGCCGTTAAAACAGAAATCACAAAATGGCAATACGGCAAAAATGGGGCAGTCTCACTCACCTATGATGACGGGTCGATTAATCAGTTTCGCGTAGCCGTGCCGATCATGGATACCTTCGGCTTTCCTGCCACTTTCTTCATTATCACAGGAAACGTGCCAGGCTCGCGGTACCATGGTACGTTCGTTGGTCGGCCGACGAGAGCAATCATTCAAGAAACGGCCACTGTTCTCACAAGTAAGGACAATTTCTTCGAACGTGCATCAGCGATCGGCTTCCTGGGTTACAAAGGAACGCTTGAGTACCATAGCCGCGCTGGAGAACTCTACGACGAGGGAAAGAATCAAGACCAGGCCTCTCGCGTGTTGGACGAAGCATACGAGAAAGTGCGAAGAGGTGACTTCACACCGGTCAAGGTGCGAGAAGGCTTCCCCCAAGACGGCAACAACATTACCTGGGATGAGCTGCGTTCGCTCGCAAATCGTGGGTACGAGCTCGCTAGCCACACTGTGACACATCCGCGTCTGGCCGTTCTTGACGATGCCAACCTGGTATACGAACTGGAAATGAGTCGGCAGGAAATTCTTGACCACCTCGGCTTCAAACATACATTCTCAGTCGAGTGTCCATACGGCACCGAGGACGAGCGAGCCGTACAGGCGGCACTGCTGCGATACCAGGTCGCACGGAACCTTATGCCGGATAGGGATGTAGATGATCTGGACCGATCGAACAATACGAACCCCGTTGGTTCCCACAAGGAATATGTCCGATGGCAGCGCGGACCCCTGACAGAAACGCCAATGGAATTGATGAAGTCGTGGGTCGATACGACTGCAGCACAGGGCAATATCTGGCTAGTGCTAGTTTTTCATGGCGTGGATGGAGTTGGATGGAAACCGAAGACGGGTGCTGAGCTAAGGGATTATTTCGGGTACATCCACTCCAAAGAACAAAGCGTTTGGGTTGCGACCTTTCAGGACGTCGCCAAATACATTCGCGAGCGCCAGCATGGCGCGATTACTACCTACAGCGATGGCGAAGTTATCTCAGTCGTGCTGCGCAGTGATCTTACCGACTTGAGCTACGATCTACCCCTGACTTTGAAAACGTCTGTCCCCAAAGAATGGAGTGCCGTGGAAGTTCGGCAGGGTGAGCGAACGCAGCATGTTGATGTCATCCGGGCGAATGATGCAGATTACGTGCTTTACCAGGCAGTTCCTAATGCAGAATCTGTGATGTTGTCTCGGGCAGCGCCCAAAGGGTAAAACACCCGGTCAGCAGCTATGTCGTGCGCAATCATTTTTCGTTGAGCACTAGTACTCGGGTCGCCGAAGGTACACTAGCACCCGTTTCACCCGCGCGTGCCCTTGGGCGTGGCTTCCCTGATCGGCCCAAAGGTGTACCTGCTGACTACCTGACACAGTTAATCCCAACGTCTACTGGTCAACAACTTGTGGGTGCGCTGGCGGACCCCTTTCGAACCATCCCTAGCTAAACCGAAAAGTTGACAGGTGGGTTGGCAGCCTCAAAGCTACCCTTGCCGCAATCACTGCCTGTCTAGATGCCCATCTAGGAGCAATATTGACCTGTAGAGGACTTCGGTGCCGTTAGCCACATCTTGCCAAGACGTGAACTCTTTGGGCGAATGGCTGACGCCATCTTTGCTCGGAACAAAGATCATGGCCATGGGCACGATCCGGGCGATCTCTTGCGCGTCCTGTCCAGCGAGGCTAGGCAGGTCTGTCGTGGGAAGACCAAGCGAGCTTGCCGCAGTGCGGATGGCGGTCTGAAAATTTGGATCGGCACGAGCGGGTTCCGACTGATCCCGCAGGCTGCAACGAGTCTCGACATTTTCAGCTTTATCGGTGTCTGCGAACCTCAGTTGAATGTGCTCCCACATGCGGGCGATTTTTACAGCATCGAGGTCGCGCAACTCAACTGGGAATTCAACCCGCCCGGGGATGACGTTGACCGCTCCGGGAGTCACCTTGACATATCCCACAGTACCGACTTGACGACCTTGTTCCGCTCGTACTTCGTCCCGCACTGCAAGCACATCCTTTGAAGCTGCCGCGAGAGCGTCCTTCCTGCGATTCATCGGAGTTGTGCCCGCGTGATTGGCAAACCCGCTAACGACGCAATTCCAGCGATTAACACCAACGATCCCCTGCACTACGCCGATTGGGACCTTGGTCTCGTAGAGGTTAGGGCCTTGTTCGATGTGCAGTTCGAGATAAGCCGCCAAAGTGCCACGCGGGATGCGAGCGTCCGTAAGCTGTGCGGGATTCTGTCCGTAACGACGCAACCAGTCCGCCAGCGTCAATCCTTGCTCGTCTTTCACTTCAAGAATTTCAGCCCCGCGTGACCCAGACGCAACGCCGGAGCCCAACGTCCCGATCCCAAAATGATTGCCTTCTTCATTCGTCCAAATGACTATCTCCAGTGGGTGGCGAGTCGTCACGCTTCCATCCCTTAGAGCCTGCATAACTTCAATCGCCCCCATGCTGCCCACGTCCCCATCGAAGTTTCCGCCATGTAGCACAGAGTCGATATGCGAGCCGAAAAGCAATATCGGCAACTTCTCCGAGCCCGCACGCAGTCCGAAGATGTTTCCGGCAGGATCAATCCGTACTTCAAGCCCCGCGTGCTTCATCAAACCAGTGACGTATTCCCGGGCAGCCAAGTCAGTTTCCGAAAACCCCAGGCGAGTGACGCCACCCTCAGGGTTTTGGCCGAACTCTGACAATTTTTCTAGCGTTCCTTGTAGGCGTTGCGAGTTGATATGAAACGCCGGAGAGAAGGTAGCAGTCTGGGCTTGAACAACAGGTGAAGCCAGCAAAACAGCGCTCCAGAAAAAGAATGCTGGCAGACTGAAAATGATTCTGCGCAAACTCCGCGCAGGCCCTCCCGAGTGCGATCTTTCCATGCTGTTCATGTCGTGGCTATACGTTATACCTTAATTAGAAACGCCACATGCTCGCCTACTGTGGCAGGCCCATCCGGCGTGGCAGGTCGGCATAACGGGGCTCGGAGCGTAGCTTGTCCGTCCTGTGGGGCTGTGCGTCCTTAACCAACCGGGCGCAGAGCGAATCCGACAATGAAGGCCGCCGCCGTGCATGAAGTCGCTCTATATCTCGCCTTAATCACAGGGTCTCGCGGTATAATTCAGGCGGAGCAGAAGCGCCCGGATTTGGGCCAGCCGGTTCAAAATCTGTACGGGTGGTGCTCCACATTCCTTGCTGATTTTCCTCGCTGTAGCCGGTAGTTCTCGTGGCCTTTCCCTGAAGGATCTCGTACGCATGAGGCGAACTCACGCTTTTGATGTTCATTGTGCGGGGCCGGTTGAAGTTGCAAACTCTTATATTTAGAATGCTGAAGCGGAAAGCCTTTCCATCTTGGCGAGGCGCGGTACCCAAGTGGTAAGGGAGAGGTCTGCAAAACCTTTATACGTCGGTTCGATTCCGACCCGCGCCTCCAAATTTCTCTCCGTCTCCTTCCGTCGCAGTACACCCTCAACAATCACACGAAAGTGATCGCGTCGGGCTGGCCTGTGGCGGTCGAAGAAGCGTTCTGTCCTCTCTGCGATTTCGAGAGGAAGCCTAGCAAAATTTCTGACGGTGCAGATGAAGAATTCGGGTCGCACGATTCCTTTCGTCGCAGAGCGTTGAAGGGGATTCGAATTTCCCAAAATGGTATTTGCTCCGATTCTGCATTGATCAAATTGAAGCTGACATGATTTGGCGATGCACGCGCCAAACATTGTCATTGCTGCGCTTGATTGCGTTCTGCTCCAAGTTCCGATGTGGGAACAAGAAATCCGAGCAATTGAAAGTGCGTGCGTTACAAGCACGAGCCATTCGTGCGCTGACGTGAATCTGCGCGGTACTTCACTTGCGGCGAGATATGCGAGCGGTTTCCGTCGTAGACGGAATACCGAATCAAGAACACGCACCAATACTACAAACCTACTAGGAACGCGAGGGAAAAAACGAAATGCGGAAACAGAAGGGCTTCTCACTCATCGAGTTGTTAATCGTCGTGGCCATCATATTGATCATCGCGGCGATCGCCATTCCAAACCTGCTGCGCGCCCGTATCGCAGCGAACGAGTCGTCTGCGGCCAGTTCCGTTCGCACCATTAACACAGCGGAAGTGAGCTATTTGAGCACTTATCCGCAGAGCGGATATTCGGCCGCTCTCGCCAACCTTGGACCTGGCGCGGGCGCCTGTCCGAACCCGCCCGTTGCAGCAACGGCCTGCTTGATCGACCGTCAATTGGCGACGGCCAACGCTGCACCTGGCAAGAACGGCTACTTGGTTAACGAAATCGGGGGCACGCCGATCAACAACGTTAACACCACCTACCAGACCGAAGCTCAGGCTCTAAACCAGAACACCACGGGCGTGAAAGGATTTTGTTCATTTGAAGACGCTGTCGTGCGCATGCAGCAGGTGGGCCCGATCGGTATCGCCAATTGCACCGGTGCGATCCCGGCCTTGAACCAGTAAGCGAAAATTTCGTGCAGCGTCTACCTGCGCGGTTAGTGACACTCACAAGGAGCAGCGCACGTCGCTGCTCCTCTCTTTTTCTATCGCTGCAACCTGCACGAAATCGGAGAAGGGTGAATGAGCTCGTGCGCGCGTGGCGAAATCCGAGATGCGGTCAGGAATCACGCCACGCACACACAGCAATCGTTTTCCTTTAAAGGAACGGCCAACAGAGATGAGGACAGAGTTAACGCCGCAAATACGACTGCCGAACGAAGTGTGCGGCAACGATCGCAAGTACGTCTGTGTCGGCGATCACACTCGCCCCGTTCGCAACGGTTCTCCCACCCAAATTTAGTTCTTCACGGCCTGTTCATACGAATGCGCCAGGCGCAGGATCGTAGCTTCGTCGAAGTGTTTGCCCAGAATCTGCAGTCCGATTGGCAACTTCTCACGGGTTTCGCCACACGGGATCGACATTCCCGGAATTCCGGCCAAGTCCGCGGTTACGGTGTAAATGTCAGCCAGGTACATGGCCAGCGGATCATTTACTTTCTCTCCGAGCTTGAAGGCAGGCGTTGGGCAGGTGGGTGTGACGATGGCATCAACTTTCTTGAACGCCTGACCGAAGTCCTGCGCCAGGAGTGTACGTACCTTTTGTGCCTTCAGGTAATAGGCGTCGTAGTAGCCGGCGCTGAGGGCGTACGTGCCGAGCATGATGCGGCGCTTCACTTCGGCACCGAAGCCTTCGTCGCGGCTTCGGCGGTACATCTCGGAAAGTGTACGTGCATTCTTTGCACGATAGCCGTAGCGGACGCCGTCGAAGCGCGCAAGGTTTGCGGAAGCCTCAGCAGTGGCGACGATATAGTAGGTGGGAATCGCGTACTCGGTGTGCGGCAGAGAAACCGAAACAATTTCACAATCGAGTTGCGCGAGCTTCTGGATCGCTTTCTCGACTGCCTGGCGCACTTCGCTATCGAGCCCTTCGGCGAAGTATTCCTTGGCAACACCAATCTTGAGCCCGCGAATGGGCTTTTCCAGTTCTGCGACGTAGTCGGGAACTGGCACTTCGGCCGAAGTGGAGTCCATAGGGTCTCGCCCGGCGATGGTGCGCAGTACGATGGCCGCGTCTTTCACGTTTCGTGCCAGTGGCCCGATGTGATCTAGCGAGGACGCGAATGCGATCAGTCCGTAACGCGATACGCGACCGTAGGTGGGCATCAATCCAACGACACCGCAAAACGATGCGGGCTGCCGAATCGAACCTCCGGTGTCGGACCCCAATGTGACCACCGCCATGTCGGCGGCCACCGCGGCTGCCGACCCGCCGGACGAACCTCCGGGAACGCGGCTGGTATCGCGCGGGTTGCGGACGGGGTGAAACGCGGAATTCTCGGTCGACGAGCCCATCGCAAACTCGTCGCAGTTGAGCTTGCCGAGCACTACGGCACCGGCCGCCTCCAAACGGGCCACGGCCGTGCAGTCATAAGGCGGGATGAAGTTTCCTAGAATCTTTGAGCCCGCCGTGGTGCGCACGCCGCGAGTGCACATCACGTCCTTGATGGCGACGGGAACGCCACCCAGTGGAGGCAGAGGCTTGCCCTCAGCCGCCAAGCGATCCATACGTTCGGCTTGCTCGACAGCTCGCTCCTTGCAGAGCGTGAGGTAAGCACCGATCTGTGCATCTTCTTTCTGAATTCTGGCGTAGAACGATTGGACCAGTGCGACGGACGTAGTTGTGCGTTCCTGCACAGCAGAGCGGGCGGCGTCGATCGTGAGCAGGTTCAACTCCATGGTCAGACGAAGTTGCCCTTTGTCTCCGCAGAGGGCTGATCGAGTTCCTTATCGAATACATCGCGCGGACGCGAAAGAACGCCATCCCGATTGAGCCCTTGCGCCTGTTGGAGGGCGTCGGCGACATGGCGGGCAACATCGCTCAATAAGATTCCCCATGCCACTGGCGCCTGGTCTTTCGGCCATGCTTCCGGGTTGAGGCTGCACACCAGTCCCCCATGCGCGGCCCAGGCACGGATTAGTTCACACGCCTTTTTGTCCGATGAAACGGTCGCTGGAATCGGCAGTTCTTGGGGCACATGGCCTCCACTTCTGGACTCAATCTAGCGTTCGATCACTTTCGGCACTTTGAAGAAGCTCTCGTCCGCGTCGGGTGCGTTCTTGAGGGCTTCTTCGTGCGGTAGGGACTTTCGCAAACCTTCGAGAATGTCTTCACGGCTGGCATAGGCGAAGCGCTCGCTGCCGCCCTTCGACTGGTCTACGCCGTAGCGGTCCGATACTTGAGCCATCGGCTCAACCTTGTCTGTGTCTAACTGATTCAAGCGATCGATGTATCCCAGGATCGAGTTGAGGTCGCGCACCATGTGCGTGCGTTCTTCCTCGTTCAATTCGAGGTTGGCCAAGTCGGCGACATAGGCGACATCTTTATCGGTAACGTTCATGTTCTTGAGCGGGAACGGTTCACTGACGCGAGCCCTTTGCCTGCGAGTCGGCAGACACTACCTTCGCACAGCTACAACGAACTCAACGCGCGTCACTTTCTCTGCGACATATCGATTAATGGCTGCCAGGTAGCGTGGGGCGAGCATCTGAAGTTCCCGGCGCCATCCGGCGTCCGCAACCTCGACGCGTAGAATTCCATCAGAGAAATCAAAGGCGCTGGTGCGCTCGGCAACGGCACTGCCGCAGGCAAGGGGCCACGCCAGGAGAGGACCTTGCCCGGCCGGAGCGTTACGCAGCGAGCGTGCCACTATCCTGTCCAAATCCGCGCCGACAGGTTGCATGTCGTGGCGCGCACTGAATAGACCAGCTTTCATAGCGGAAGTGTCGATTCTAGCATTTCAACAGTTGGGTGATTGCTTCCAAGAAGTGGCGCGCGCAGAGACTCATTGGAGCGGGAACTCCCGAGAGATGAACTCCATCGCTTCATCTTTCGACTGTAACCGGCTTTCGAGTTGCCCATCTTCCACGGCGGAAAGAATCTCCTTGAAGCGAGGACCGGGCCTGTAGCCGACGGCGATCAGATCATCACCGTTCACCAGGGGCGCGGGTCGCATCTTTTCAGGCGGAATCGTCGCCAGTTTTTCCCGGGCAAAATTGTAGCTACTCAGATCGCCGTGACTCGACTGGCAGTCGAGACGATGCAAGGCCAGATGTTCTTCGAACTTTGGCATGCGCAGGAATTTCTTCAGGGTCGACTCCCTCATCTGCGTAACGTGGGCAAAGCGCATGTGATGGTTCACCAGGGCCAGGATCTCCTCGGTGTCCTCATTGGAAAAGCGCAGCCGCTGGCAGATTTCTTCCGCCATTCTGACGCCGACTTCCACGTGGCCATCGAAGCGAATCCGGTCGGGCGCCACGCGGAAGGTTGGAGGCTTCCCGACGTCGTGCAGCAACGCGCCCCAGGCGAGCGTTGACGGACAAGGATGCGGCAGATTGTGGAGTAGAAGCAATGTGTGAACGAAAACGTCTCCTTCGGGATGATATTGCGGGGGCTGTTCCACTCCTTTCATGGCGGAGATTTCCGGCAGGGCTTCTTCGAGCAGGCCCGACTTGTCCAGCAGGAGAAATGCCTCTCTCGCGTGTCCTTCGGTAAGCATCTTGCTAAGTTCGTCGCGAACACGCTCGCGGCTGACCTGATGAATCTGGGAAGCGAGCTTTGCCATCGCAGAAAATGTGGAAAACTCGATCTCATATTCAAATCGTGCCGCGAAGCGCACCGCCCGCAGCAGGCGCAGCTTGTCCTCGCCGAAGCGCAGTTCCGGATCGCCAATTGTTCTGACGATGTGTGCTGCGAGATCTTTCTGCCCGCCGACGAAGTCCAGTACTTCCCCGGAAACCGGATCCATGAGCATGCCGTTAATGGTGAAGTCGCGGCGGGCGACATCCTCGCGGGGATCTTTGCTGAAACGCACTTCGTCCGGATGGCGGCCATCGCTATAGCTGGTGTCGGATCGAAAGGTAGCGACTTCTACGACGTGCGACTTCGAAGATGCGCCAGCACTCATCGAATCGTCGGAGCCCTTTCCGGGGATCGGGACCAGCACCACGCCGAACTGCGCTCCAACCGCGTAGGTTTCGGGAAAGATGTGCATCACCTCGTCGGGGGTGGCGTCGGTGGTGACGTCGTAGTCCGCAGGTTCGCGCGCAAGCAGAAGGTCGCGGGCGCATCCGCCGCAGAGGTAGGCCTGAAACCCGCGCTCCCGCAGGGTGCGGATGATTGTGGTGGCGTGTTGCTTGGCGCTCGCCATAAGCCGGGGCCTGATTTCAAATAATATAAGAGGTATGCTGGACGCCCACATCCTCGGCATCGAAAGCTCTTGCGACGAGACCGGCGCTGCCGTGGTGCGCTCGGGCGCGAAGATCCTTTCCAATGTGGTTTTCTCGCAGATTGCCACGCACGAGCGCTACGGCGGCGTTGTGCCCGAGCTCGCTTCACGGGAGCACCTGCGCGCAATTGTCCCCGTAGTGCGCAAGGCGCTCGCGGATGCGGAGCAGACCTATCAATCACTCGATGCTCTCGCAGTCACGCAAGGGCCGGGGCTCGCCGGCGCACTGCTGGTGGGAATCAGCTATGCGAAAGCGTTGGCCTTCGCCCTCAGCAAGCCGTTGATTGCCGTCAATCACCTCGAAGGGCACATTCACGCGGTGCTTCTGGAGGAACGCCAAAAAGGCAATCATGAAGTGAACTTTCCGGTGCTGGCGCTGGTTGTTTCCGGCGGACACACGCACCTTTATTTAGCAGAGAAAAAGGGCGAAAGCTGGTCGTATGGCAATATCGGGCACACTCGCGATGATGCGGCCGGGGAAGCGTTCGACAAAGTCGCGAAGCTCCTCGGGCTGGGCTATCCCGGCGGTCCCATCATCGATCGGCTAGCGCCGCATGGAGACCCGACTGCAGTAAAGTTTGCCACTGCCCAGATCAAGCATCGCGACCGCAAGGATCGGCAGGGGCCGACTGACAATCAGCCTCGCTTTGACTTTTCCTACAGCGGAATTAAGACCGCCGTCTTGCGCTACGTAGAAGCGAATGGCCTGAAGGCCACTGTCGAAGAACGGCGTCGTCGGTTGTCGGCTATAGCCAAGCCGAAGGTGGAAGACTACCTGGCCGCGTGCAATCGCGAGACGCAGAACCTGGTGGCATCGTTCCAACGTGCGATGGTCGAGGATCTCGTGGAGAAGACTTTGGCCGCCGCCGAGGCTTATGAGGCCGCGACACTGTTCGTCACAGGAGGCGTTGCTGCCAACAACGAACTGCGTCAGCGTTTCGAAGGCGAGGCCGCTCAGCAGGGCTTGCCAGTTTTCTTTCCGTCGCGTCCGCTTTCCACCGACAATGCCGCGATGATCGCTGCGGCGGCCTATCCGAAGTGGTTGTCGAAAGATTTTGCTGCTATGGATTTCTCTGCCGAAGCGAGCCTGCCTTTACGGCAACTCTGAAAACTACCGCGCGGAAGCCTGCCCTTTCGCGGCGCGTCCGTGCATGGTGGACGCCAGCGCCGTTTCAAGCTGCTGTTCGATGTCGATATCTTTGAAGATAGTGAACTGGGCCCGCGTCTCGCTGGTGTCATAGCCTTTGGAACGGGCGGTAACGATCACAATCGGAATGTTTGCTGTCTCGGGCTTGCTTTTGAGGACCGAGATGAACTCGCTTCCACTCATCTCTGGCATGTCGAGGTCGGTGATGACTAAGCCGGGAGACACACGCTTGAGGGCAGCAACAGCTTCCAGACCGTTGGAAGCGGACTCCACCGCGTATCCTCGTTCTTCGAGAAAGCGGCAAACGGTGTGCCGGATAACCATCGAATCATCGACGACCAAAGCCACTACAGACATGCTGGTTCCCGAGCAAGCAGAGTCCTTCGTTATGAAACTAGCAGGGGCCCTATTTCTAAAACAATCTTGAAACGTTAACCAAAGTTACCTCGGTCATTCCCGTAGACAGGGTCGTTCGGAGGTCTCACCGTTGCGGCGTGGCTCAGGAAGGGAGCGGTGGAGGGTGGCTTACGACTCTTCCGCGGGCGTGCGCTCTTCGATTGCCATGTCCTTGAATTCACTGGATTCAAAGACTTCCCGACATTCCAGACACTCGACGTATTCGGTGTCCTCGTCGCGGCTGACGATCTGCACGCGCGGGTGCTTACACTGATTCATGATCCTTTCTCGACTGGGGGTTTGGTGACGGCGGTTGGCTTCATAAATCCGGAGGGGGTTCGCACCACGAGCGTTCGCACGAACCGAATTTTGCCGGAAATTTCCGGTATTTTAGACCCGTCCAAAAGCTTGTCAAGTCCCCCGACGTAATCTTGAAGCCACCAGTCGGGGTCGCCGCATGGATGCAGAAGCAAGCGGCCCGAAGAGTTTGGGGAAGCCCCGGGCTCTCTTCCCGTAAACCATTCAATAATTGTTAGTTGCCGATCAATCTGCATTTCTTGCCGTTCGCTGGAGCGGGTTGTACGACTGGCCAAATGGGACTAAAATAAAAGGCGACTTAATCAGTCGGAGTTTAATCCGATCAAATTGGTCGGATTGTTTCCCGTCACATGCTC
>Ga0075424_100006233_pt1 | contig 11478 bp, 12 predicted proteins | sample SoiMethybrSBSTD3_FD_75301 | JGI IMG/M metagenome (GOLD analysis project Ga0075424, IMG submission 75301) | Bulk soil microbial communities from a Populus tree surrounding site in Tennessee, USA - Soil MetaG P. TD hybrid SBSTD3 | ecosystem: Environmental > Terrestrial > Soil > Tree plantation...
AATGGTGCCTCGACGTGCAGTGCGGAAGGTCGGTCCGCGACCCGATCTGACCCGTAGCACCCACATTGGTGAACTGGGCGACCCGACGGGGTTGCCTAGGGATGGAAGCCGGAGCCTCTGAGTGCCCTACCGAGGACGAACCAGTCCACAGGTGGTGCCAGAGAGAAGAACGAAGGGCGCAAGCCCTCGACTCCGGGTAGCCAATGTGTCGGAGCCCCCGGGCGCGCCTATTGAGCCGTCCCGGGGGCTTCGTGTTCTTCGTCGGCTCGCAGGTCGCGCAAAAGCGCAAGAATCTTCCGTCGTACAGGACCCAGTCCCGACATCGAAGCGACCGCGACGACTTTGGCGATCAAGTCGACGGAGCGCTCCATGAGCTTCCAGGTCCGCCACTGTCCTTCGGATTCATCATGGATCCAGTAGAGCACGATTCCCATGTGGTACAGCCACAGCAAATTCGGCAGCTCTTCGCGCAGATCTTTCGAGATTGCGTGGACCCCGTCTACGACTCGTGCGAAGACCGCCGTGGCTTCGCGGCGGACCGGCTCAGATTCGCGGCTGAACGGGTTCAACGGGCTCGTGGGATCCGAGGCGGACCGGAATAATACGCTAGCGAACTGATGGTAGGGTTGGATCGTTTCGAGCTTCTTCCGCATGACCCACAGCAGCCGGCCGCGCAGGTCTTTTGACGCACCGAGCTCCAGGCCTACGGCGGCGATATGCTCGGCGTGCGTGCGGTCATAGAACGCCTGAATGAGATGCTCTTTCGACCCGAAATAGTAGTACGCATTGCCAAGCGAGACGCGCGCGCGCTTGGCGATAGCGCGCATCGTTGCTGCCTCGTAGCCGCGCTCGCGGAACAGCTCGAGCGCGGCTTCGAGAATCTTGGCCTTGGTATCACGCGGCGCCACGGAGCACCGTGTGGCCGAGGGGAGGCGGCAACTCCGGTTTCCGCGCACGGCGGCCGATTTTATGCAGCATGTGCATGTTGAAGAAATGCATCGCGCCGAGCACGAGCAGGACCTGCCCGATCTTGACGGACAGCAGTTCGATGGCGCCCTGCAAAGTCAGAACCGGACCGCTCGCGCGGAGCGCCAGAGTCACAAAGCCGAAATTGATGAGGTAGAAACCGGCCAGCAGAAGATTGTTGATCGCCTCTGTGAGTAAGGCGTTGTTGTCGAACGCGTGGAGCAGGAACGGGAGGCCGTTCTTGTGGAGTGTGCGCCCGACCCAGACGGTGAGGGCGATGCTGACGGCGAGATAGAAGAGATACGTGCCGACCATAGGACCTCCGAAGCGACGGGGCGACTTTTTTGAACACGTTCAACTACAGCCAATATCCTCGCGAGGGACGGCCTTCGTCAAGGACAGAATTTGAACGCGTTCAGTTACTTGGGGTTACGCAGGAGCCTGCGCCGCCTTCTTGAGCTCGGCGTACCCCATCCCCTTTAACCGGGAGATCCGCATGCTCATCGGCGGGTGCGTGGCGAATCGGTCGGCGAGCCAGCCCTCGCGGTTCGTGAATCGACGCCCGAGTGGATCGGCGATGCAGAGATGGGCGGCGCCACGCTTGATCGCCGCGGTCGGCGCGTCGGCTGCTTCGATCTTCGCGAGCGCCGAGGCGAGCGCCAGGGGATTGCGGGTGAACTGCGCGCTCATGGCATCCGCGAGGTATTCCCGGCCGCGCTGGACGGCGAGCGCCAGCAGCTGGATGACGAGCGGCGCGAAAATCCAGGACAGCACCCACAACGCGAGCAGAGCCGCGATCAGCGGCCCCGCGTTCTTGCTCTTGCGGCTCTTGCTGCCGCTCATCGTTCGTCCCATCCCGTCGCGCACAAGCAAAACGGCACCCACCAGCGCGGCGAGCATCGTCATCAATCGGATGTCGAGGTTCTTCACATGGCCGAGCTCGTGACCGATCACGCCCTGGAGCTCGTCGCGATTGCAGAGCGCCAACAACCCGCGGGTGACGGCGATATGGGAATCGCTCATGTCGTGGCCGGTCGCGAACGCGTTAGGATCGTCGTCCGGAATGATCCAGACGCGCGGCCGCGGCACACCAGCCGCGATCGCCATCTCATCGACGACGTTGGCCAACTGGCGTTCGGCATCGGTCCGGGGATCGGTCAGCTCGGTCGCGCCGGTGGACCAGAGCACCTTCTCCGGCCCGGTCTTGTAGGCGTACCAAACGCCGAGAGCCGCAGAAGTCGCCATGGCGATGCCAAGCCAGGGGAATGGGTGGCCACCCTCGAGCCACCAGATGTAGTCAGCGCCAAACCCCAGCCACGCGAAGAACAACACAAAGCCAATCACCAGCCAGGTGGTGCGCCGGCGATTGGCTTGCTGTTGTTGAAAAAGATTAGCGACTGGAGAGGTCAACCTGCGGGACCGCGCGCTCGGCTTGATCCTCGATCTCCCATAGGTCCGTGCGCTCCGCGTGCGCGAGGCCGGCCACGAGCGTCGTGGGAAATTGCTGCTGTTTCGTGTTGTATTGCGTCGCCGTGTCGTTATAGAGTTGCCGCGCGAACGCGATGCGGTTCTCCGTAGACGCCAGCTCTTCTTGCAGTTGACCGATATTGCCCGTCGCCTTGAGCTGCGGATACCGCTCGACGGTGACGAGAAGACGGGAAAGCGCGCCCGAGAGGGCGTTTTCCGCCTGACTGACCTGCTTCACGCCCTCGGCTTTCATCGCCACGTTCCGGGCGTTCACAACGGCCTCCAGCGTGGATTTTTCAAAATCCATCGCCCCTTTGACCGCGTTGACCAGATTGGGAATGAGGTCGTGACGGCGCTTCAACTGCACGTCGATCTGCTTGAATGCGTTCGCGGCCTGATTCTTCAGCGACACCAGTCCGTTGTACGCGCTGACCACCCACAGACCGACGAGAACCACGAGTACCAGTAACACCCACATCGTCGACTCCAGTTGAGAGACGGTACTCTCTATTACGAATTGTGTGGCAGGAGTTTCGCGATCGCCTGGCGCAGCGTCTCCGCCAGCCCTTGATCGTCCGAGCCGAGACGCGCCAGCGGATGGTCGGCATCGACGTGAAGCTCGACTCCGCGAGTCACGGGAATGCGGCGCCAGGTCGTCGTGCCCGCCGTGTCTTTCTCGGCGTCGCGAGTCAACCACGCCGTCAGCGCGCGGCCCGAGCGGCCGCGGGGCATGCCCTCAGCGCCCTTGAGCGGCAGGCGGTCCGGCGTCGGCAGCGAGGTCCCCAGGGTCTGCGCGCAGCGGCGCTCCAGCACGTCGCCGGTCTGGTCGTGCATGTCCTTGGTGATGGCAGCGAGGGTCGCGCCCTCCATCTGCCGGAGCTTGATGGCCAGCAGCTGGAGGAAGTGCCGGTAAGAATAGGTCGCCGCGGTCCCGCGCCCCTCGGGTGGACTCACCAAGCCGCGCGTCACGTAGAAGCGAATCGTCCGCTCGCTCGGCGCGGCTCGCGCCGCGGCGTTGATCGGAGTCACGGCCGACGCGTCGAGCACGGCACCCACCACCACGGACAGGTCCCGCAGGTTCCAGGGCGCCAGATTCCGGTATTCTCGTAACACATGCAGGGGGTCGGCGTGCACGACCGTCGTCATGCGTCCATCGCCCCCGACTGACGGTCCGGCTGGAGCGCGAATGCGATCCAGTCCACCACTTGCTGCAGGTTGAAGGGCTTCCGCAGCACGGCGCAACGGTGGTGCTCGAGCCAGCTGCGCACCTCCTGTGCCTCTGAGTCGCCCGTCATGATGGCGATATGGCCCTCCAGCGCCGGCCACCGATGAATGATCGCGAGATACAGCGCGAGCCCGGACATCGTGGGCAGATGGATGTCCAGCAGCAGCGCGTCGGCCTGCTCCGAAGCCAGCAGCTCATAGGCGGATTCGGCGGTCCCGGCGCTGAGCACGCGGTAGCCGTGGTGCTCGAGATACTTCTCGAGCACGCGCCGGAGCCCTGCCTCATCGTCGACGATGAGGACGGTGGCGGGCTTGCGTGGCGGCGCCGTCATCATGAAGCGGCAGCCGCGGGAGCGAGCGCGGGCGTCAGAAATCGCTCGATAATGCGCGCGGTGGCCTGTTCGGTACTGAGGGACAAGCGCATCTCTCCGGCAGTGAGGCCCAGGTAGGCACGGGCATGCTGCTGCAGCGTCTTGGCCTGAGCATATCCAAGCCGCTTCGCGACGTCCTCGATCGTGAAGCCGGGGTCCTTGAGCAGGCGATGGGCGTACAGCACGCGGGCGGCCGCGAGAATGTGGCGCGGGCTGGGGAGACCCGCCCGCGCGAACCAGCGCGCGCACGTGCCGCGATCGACGCGCGCGCGTGCCGCGATCTGCTGGATGGTCTGGACGGCACCGGCGCTGCGAATCGCGTCTTCCAACACCCAACGCAGCTCTCGCGGCAGTGGGGCGAGGGCGGGAGATAACTGTTCGACGAGCCGGTACGACGCGGCGTGCATTGCCTCTTCCTCTATCAACGCGCGCAATCGGTCGGGATGGTCGTCGACGCCACGAAGCACGACTTCCCGAATGCCGCAGTGACCGAGTGAGAGCAGAACCGGCGCCAGTTGCGGCGTCATCAGAGTGTAAAGGATCAACCGGAGCGACGGGAAGAGGACGTGCAGGCGCTCGATTTCTTCACCGCTCGCAAGGCCACTCAACGTGGGATCGACGACCGCGATCTCTACGGGCCGTCCGCGGATCATCTCGAGCGCGTCGTCCCAGGTCCCCGCGCACGCGACGACGAAGCGCGACGACACGGCGCCACGCAAGCGCTGGAACTGCAGGTCTGAGACTGCCGCGAGTACCAGCATACCCTACTCAAACCTCCGCAGAAATCGCCAATGCCGCAAAAACGCCCTACGATGCCGCAAAAATGCCCTAAACGAAACGGACGGTCACACCCAAGTTGGGCTGGAGCCTGTCAGCCACCATCACCTCGTGGAGGTCATATGTCGCGCCGGATCCGCCTTCTTGTTGCCCTGTTCCTCGTCTCGTTTGCCTTGACTGCTTCCGCTTGTGCTGACGCGTCGGGGCCCACGAGCAACACCTGCCCCGACAACAACAATCCCGCTACCTGCCTCTAGTCGCTCCGGGCGAGCGTTGCCAACGAGGTTGACACCTCGTTGACGGACTCGCCCGGGTAGGCTGCTGCCGGCGCGGCGCTCGCGATCTCATCGGGGGCGCCGCAGTCGACTATTCCCTTCAGAATTGGCTCCATTCGGAAGGCGAGCTCATGCAGACCATGCGCGGTGGCGATCTCGTGCGCGCGACGAAGTTCGTTCTCGCCCTTCCGAACGTTTCCGAATCTCACGAATCCAATCCCGGCTTTCATGGAGAAATCCGACCGAATATTGGGTGGCGAGTTGGGAATATTCTGGGCGCAACGCTCTCGCCAGCGCTCGAAACCGACTCTGTCGCGCCGGTACGAAGCGCAATTCATCAATTCGATCAGTGCGTTCGTGAGGCTGTCCGCTACATGCTCGCGACGTACCACCTCGTTGAGCGCCGCCTCGGCCGCTTCGACATGGCCAAGACGTAGCAGCACGATTCCAAGGTCTGTGAGGACGAGGTTCTTGTCGCCCTGGTCCTCGTACAGCTCATAGCCGTGCCACAAATGCGGCACGCCTTCATGGGGCCGGCCTCTCAGGTTCAACAAGTTTCCGAGGCCATGCTCTGCTTCCGCTTCAATGCGACGGTACTGCGCTTCGCGAGCATCAGCGAGAATCGATCTCCAGCCGATTTCGGCTTCGGCAAGATTGCCGCGGAAGTAGACGACGTTACAGCGACCAATGCGGCTCCGCAGCACCGATTCATGGTCACCCATCCGGGCGGCCACGCGTCCTGCTTCTGCGTACGCGGCGTCGGCGCGGTCGAAATCGGCTTGCTTGCGCCGCACCCGTCCGAGTCGCATGAACGCAGACACCGAGTCCACGGCCCGCAAACGGTCGCGGCCGACGTCGATCATGGTCTGCAGCGCATCTTCAGCTTCGTCGAAGTGGGATTCCTGCTCGAGATACATCGCGTACGCGAACAGCGCCGGGGCAATGAGGGTGATTTCGCCGCTCGCGTGCGCCTCACCGGCCGCCCGCACGATGCAGCTCAAATGCGACGCCTCAGTCCCTTCGCCGGCGAGCTCGGCGCAGTAACGCTCGGTCGCCGCCCATTGGTACCGGAACACGTCCGGCGCGGGAGACTCACGGTCGGGGGCCAACAAATCGACAAAGCGGAGCGCGAGAAACGCTCCTTGACCCAGACGAACCTCTGGGGATGTGGCCGGTTCGTCGGCCACCCGCTGGAGAAAGACGGCGTGCGGTAATCCGGCGCCGCGAGACCGGAGATCAGTGCTCACAGGGAATGCTCATGGCAGCAGCCGTGCCGAACGGCAAGACCATCACGGACACCAACATAGCTTCCGCCGCCGTGGTGCGTTAGACCGCAAATGGCGCGTTTTATGGCTTTTCGCCGGGTTTTTATGATTGCGGGAAGGGTTTCGCTGACACGTATAAATGACGGATGTCCAAAGGGTTCACACTCCTGGAATTGCTCGTCGTGATCGCAATCGCCGGCGTGCTGCTCGTGATATGGCTGCCGCGCGCCGCGCGCCTTCAAGACTGGCTCGAGACCGAACGAGCCGCCCGCGACGTGACAACCGCGCTCGCCGTGGGCCGGAATGGGGCCGTCATGCAATCGACGCGGGCTCGAGTCGAAATCGCGGCCGACACACTGCGCATCGACCGGCTCGATCCGAGCGGCTGGTCACCGTGGTGGCGCCTGCCCGGACCCGCGAGTCATGGTGTTACGCTCGAGGTTTCGAACCCAATCGTGACATTCGGGCCTACAGGGATGGGTTGGGGCGTCTCGAACACGCGCATTGTATTGCGGCGAGGGTCTCAAGCCGAAACAATCACGACGTCCCGAGTTGGAAGAGTCAAGCGATGGTAGCATGCAACCGTTCAGCGGGTGGATGCATCTAATCGTATGAAACCAAGACGGACGGCTGCACGTTAAGCAAAGGGTCGCGGCTGAAGTGTGACGGCCACTTCACCCGACCGCCAACCCCGGGGAGCTTCTCGCCCCGGGGTTTGGTCTTCTAGAGTGCTGGACCGACATCCTCGTCGAGGAAAACGAGCGTCCCGCGCCGGGCCACAATCCGCACCAGCGCATCGTAGACTTTGGGGTCGAGCACCGTTCCGGAGAGATCGCCCATCCGCTCGACCGCTTCTTCCGGCGACATCTTGTCCTGATAAGGTCTCGCCGTTGTGAGCGCGTCGTAGACTTCCGCGGCGCCGATGATGCGTCCACCCTGAGGGATTTCCTCGCCACGCAAGCCGTCGGGATATCCAGTGCCGTCGAATCGTTCGTGGTGGCTCCTCACCATCTGGACGATATCGCCCAGATGCACGAGCGGCGCGAGGATCTGCGCGCCGATGATGACATGCTGCTTCACGTGTTCGAACTCGTCAGCGGTGAGCGGGCCTTCCTTATTCACAACCGCGTCTCGCGTCCCGATCTTGCCGAGATCGTGGAGCCTGCCCGCCATCCGAACGCGCTCGACGTCTTCCTCGGCGAGCTCGAGCTCCGTGGCGATGTTCGCGGAGAGGTCGGCCACTCGCGCAGAGTGGCCGCGCAAATAGGGGTCCTTGGCCTCGAGCGCGTTGACGAGCGCTTCGAGTGTCGCGGTTGAAATGCGCTCCATGCGGTGCTGTTGGCGGTGCAGCTCGGCGGTGCGGGTCGTTACCTCTTCCTTGAGCCATTGATTGAGATGGCGGTTCTCGAGCAGCATCTCGCGCCGCTTGAGCGCGCGCTGCACGGCGCGTCCCAGGTCCGCGAGCTCGATCGGTTTGGTGAGATAATCCATCGCGCCCCGCTGCATGCAGAGCGCCGCGCTGGTTGCGTCGTTCACGGCGGTGAGCATGAGAATCGCGAGCTCGGGCTCGATCTCCAGCGCCTGCGGCACGAGGTCCACGCCGCTCGTCCCCGGCATGCGGATGTCGGAGAGCATGAGCGCGATCTTGTGGAGCCGCAGCTGCGCAAGCGCCTCGTCGGCGGAACTGGCTGCGTACACCTCGAACTGCTGCTGCTTCAGGAACTTTCGCAGCGCGTTGCGGATCGGCTCTTCGTCGTCGACCACGAGCACGGTAACGGTGCCCGCGGGAGAGGGAGCGGGAGCACTCAACCGATCTCCTTGAGATTGCACCGCCCAAACTAGGAATCGGCTGTGATGAACGCCAGAGCGACGGGGTGGGGGATGATGCCGGCCGCATGCGCGCGCGCCAGCAGTTCCGTGACGGCGCGCCGGCCGGTCGCGCCATAGTCCACGGTGTAGGCGTTGACGTACATGCCGACGAAGCGGTCGGTGCGTTCTGCATCGAGGCCACGGCTGAAACTTTGCGCGTGACGCAACGCATCCGCGCGATGCGCCAGGCCGTACTCGATGCTCGCCTTCAGGTCGCGCGCGATCGCGTGCATGAGCTCATCGCCTAGATCGCGACGCACCACGTTGCCGCCGAGCGGGAGCGGCAAACGTGTCTCCTGGTGCCACCACTCACCCATGTCGACCCACAAATGAAGGCCGTGATCGGCGAAGGTGAGCTGGCCCTCGTGAATCAGGAGTCCCGCGTCGGCCTGGCCGGCGGCGACGAAGTCCTCGATCTGATCGAACGGCACAACGACATGCCGCGCCTCAGGTTGATAGAGGCGCAACGTGAGAAACGCGGTCGTCAGCTCTCCCGGAACCGCGACGAGCCGGCCGGCGAGCGCCTGTCGTGCGTTGCGTGGCGCGGGTTCGCGCGCCACGATGCGCGGACCGTAGCGATCGCCGATGCTGGCGCCGTGCGCGAGCAGGGCGTAGCGGTCGGCGAGATAGGCAAAGGCGTGCAGCGAAACAGCCGTGACCTCGAGCTCACCCGCGAGCGCGCGCCGGTTCAGGCTCTCGATATCAGAGAGCTCGTGCACGTAGCGGCGCCCACCCGTATCGATCTTGCCGGACGCCATTGCCCAGAACATGAACGCATCGTCCGCATCCGGGCTGTGCGCGACGCGGATGGTGCGTGGCAGCGTCGCTTCGGTCATGATGGAGTCCGCCGCGAGCTCTGCGCCTGGCGCTGCGCCTCGTTGTGAAAACTGGTCAGCGGATTCTTGTGCTCATCGTATTCCGGTCGCTTGAGTGCCAGCTCCGCTGGCTCGTGACGCAGGAAATCGGCGTACGCCTTTTGCTCTTGGGCTTTGTTGCCGAGCTCCTGGTAGGCGTGCGCACGCAGGATATAAATGAAGAGATGCGTCGGTACGGACTGCCGGATGGTATCCGCCTCGGCGAGGGCGCCACTGGGCTCTCCGCCCGCGAGCTCCAACATGCCGACGTGATAGCGCGCATCCGCGTCGAGACTCGGGAGCTGGGCGTATGCGCCGAGCGCCATCGGAACGAAGAACTGCGCGCTGTCCATTTTGCCCGCCTCGACCAGCATCATCACGCGATTGAACAGGCGTGTGGCGCGCTCTTCAGGCGACATCTGCGAAATGTCGGGTGGGCGCCCGCCGCCGCCGCCGCCGGACGCAAATGGCGCGGACGCAACCGGTTCGTCGGTCCGAGCGCTCGGAGCAGTCGATCGCATGACGACCACCGTCACCAGTGCTCCCAACGCTGCGCCGGCAAGCGCCCACGGGATGCCGGCGCGCCACCCGGAGGGCGCGGCCGTCGCGACCGCGGCGCCGCATTTATGACAGAACTTGGCTGTCGAAGAGAGGTGAGCGCCGCAGGCATGGCATGTCATAAGGGGGAGAATGTAACCCGGCCCCGGCCTAGCGGGCCTTCGGAAAGCCGGTAGTGTAGGGCCCCATGCCCGGCACCGAATACGGCAAGCACATGGGCGAGCTCAAGCGCGGAGAGCAGCGCTGGGACGTCTACCTCGAGGGGCAACCCGATACGTCCATGGGTGCCGTGCGAGGCCGCATTCATTTCGTGAGCGGGCAGCAGCACAAGGTTACAGGGTGGATCTTCCTGGAGTGGCAGGAGCGGGATATCCACGAGCGCTTTGGCGAGTTTTCGGCGGTCGAGCTGTTACACTTTGTGGAGTCGTTGTAGCGCATTTGCAGCACATTTGTGCTAACAGTTTGCACATTTCCACCCACAAATCGTAGCTCAGCGCCTTTTCCTTGCATTTCGTGCACGGTTTTCTTGACACCTCGCAGTCCCCCCTCTAGCTTCCCGCATGGCCCGCCGCTTGCAAAAGCCGTCACCGACTCGGGAAGGAGACCCCTCGCAATGACAGCAACGTTGGAACCAACCGCCTCCACGGGCGGGAAGGCATCTACTGGCACGTCGCCGGCAGATGTGATCCGCCGTGCGAAAGAGGCGGGGGTGCAGGTCGTGGACGTCCGCTTCACGGATCTGCCCGGCACTTGGCAGCATTTCTCGATTCCGCTGAAGGAGCTCGAGGAAGACACCTTTACGGACGGCCTCGGCTTCGACGGCTCGTCGATCCGCGGCTTCCAGGCGATCAACGAGAGCGACATGCTGCTGCTGCCGGATCCCGGCAGCGCGTTTGTCGATCCGTGTCTCGAGGTGCCGACGCTGTCGCTCACATGCGACATCGTCGATCCGATCACGCGCGAGCCGTATTCGCGTGACCCTCGGTACGTGGCGCGTAAGGCCGAAGCGTTCTTGAAGAAGAGCGGCGTTGCCACGACCGCGTACTTCGGGCCCGAGGCGGAGTTCTACATCTTCAACTCCGTGCGCTTCGATCAGAATGCGCACGAAGGCTACTACCACATCGATTCGGAAGAAGGCATCTGGAACTCCGGCACGAACGGTTCCCCCAACCTGGGCCACCGGCCGCGCCACAAGGAGGGCTACTTCCCGGTGCCGCCCACCGATCGCCTGCAGGACCTGCGGTCCAAGATCATGCTGGCGATGATCGCGGCGGGCATCGAGGTGGAAGTGCACCATCACGAAGTCGGAACGGCGGGCCAGACCGAAATCGACATGCGCTACAACACGCTGACGCGCATGGCCGATCAGGTCATGATGTACAAGTACATCGTCAAGAATGTGTGCGCCAAGAACGGCTACACGGCGACGTTCATGCCGAAGCCCATGTTCGGCGACAACGGCTCGGGCATGCACGTGCACATGAGCCTGTGGAACGGGTCGAACAACCTGTTCTTCGACAAGAACGGCTACGCGCTGATCTCCGAGAGTGCGCGCTGGTACATCGGCGGGCTGATCAAGCACGCCGCGGCGCTGCTGGCATTCGCGGCGCCGACGACGAACAGCTATCGCCGCCTGGTTCCGGGCTACGAGGCGCCGATCAATCTGATTTACTCGCAGCGCAACCGGTCGGCGATCTGCCGTATCCCGATGTACTCGACGTCGCCGAAGGCCAAGCGGCTCGAGTTCCGGGCGCCGGATCCGTCGTCCAACCCGTACCTCACGTTCGCGGCGCTGCTGATGGCCGGTCTCGACGGCATCAAGAACAAGATCGAGCCGCCGAAGCCGATGGAC
>Ga0075424_100006238_pt1 | contig 11474 bp, 10 predicted proteins | sample SoiMethybrSBSTD3_FD_75301 | JGI IMG/M metagenome (GOLD analysis project Ga0075424, IMG submission 75301) | Bulk soil microbial communities from a Populus tree surrounding site in Tennessee, USA - Soil MetaG P. TD hybrid SBSTD3 | ecosystem: Environmental > Terrestrial > Soil > Tree plantation...
GTGGCGGCTGGCGATCATTCCGCCATCGTCTGGCCGCTGCTGTGCGGCATGGCCAAGGCCAAATACTACCTGTTGTTGTGCGACACCCTCTCCGGTGCGGAAGCCGAGCGCATCGGTCTCGTCTCGATGGTTGCCGACGACGACAAAGTGGTGGAGGTGGCGCTGGCGGCGGCCGAGCGTCTGCGCGACATGCCGCCGGCGGCCGTGCGCTGGACCAAGCACGCCCTCAACAACTGGCTGCGTCTGGCCGGGCCGACCTTCGATGCCTCCCTCGCCATGGAATTCATGGGCTTTTCGGGACCCGAAGTACAGGAAGGCCTGGCCGCGCTGCGCGAGAAGCGGCGGCCTAAGTTCGATCCAACGGATCCCTTTTGATCGCGCGGGCCCCAAAGCCCAAGCGCGCTACTTCGATTGCGGCACGCTCGGGCCGCCAGGCGCGGCCGGCTGCAACTGGTCGAGAATGCCGCCGCGCCCCGCGGGGGCCGCCGGCTCGCTTGGCGAGGGCTGGCTTGCCGGCGCCGCTTGGCCCGCTGCGGGTGCCGAGCCCGAGCGATCGAATATCGAGCCCGGCGCCGTCGACCGCGATGCCAGCAGGGTTAACAATAGGCTGGTGACAAAAAAAGCGGCCGCCAGGCTCGCCGTCACGCGGGTGAGAAAATTCGCCGCGCCGCGGCCGGTCATGAACCCGCCACCGCCCCCGATCCCGAGCGCGCCGCCTTCGGAGCGCTGCAACAGCACGACGCCCACCAAGGCCGCGGCAATCATCAAATGAATAATGAGGAGGACGGTCGTCATGCGATCATCTTCGTTGCTGGGAACTCGAGGGCTTCTACACCACGCGCGCCAACCCCACCAGCCCTCTACCGGCGCCCTTTAGGGCTTGGCCGCGCCGGAGCTGACAGGGGAGGTTGCCTGCGGCGGCCGGTAGGCGTCGTCGACTTTGGGTTTTGCTTTCGGTTTGGGCTTCGGCTGGCCGGCCACTGGACCCGGGGCGGGGGGCGCTTTCTCGGCCCCGGCCGCTGGCGCGCTGGGCGCTTTGGCCACCGGCCCCTTGCTGGCGGGCTGCTTGGCTTGAGCTTTGCCTGGCGGCTGGGGCTCCTTGGCCCCCTTCACCTCACCCGCCTTGGTTGGCACCGCGCCCTCTTTGGCGCGGTCGGTGGGCGCAGGCGGCTCGGCCTCCACGCCCTCGGGCAGCACGACCAGCGGCTTGCCCTGGCAGCGAAACAAAAGCTGCTCCTCGACGTCGAGCAGCCGTTTGATCTGCAAGAGCTTGTCAGCGCTGAGATTGCCCTTCGCCCAGTCCGGGCCCTTGCCCATGTTGTTGCGCGTGCCGGCAAGCTCCAGCTGCAAGAGCTCGGTCTTGAGGCGGGCGCAGGCATCCTGATCGAGGCTGGCGGCTGCGGCCGCACCGGCGCCCATCAGCAAAGCCTGCACGCCAAGCAACAGGCCGAAACGGGTCATGTGCTTTTGAGACGCGGTCATGCGCAAGGGGGACAAGATTGGGGGGCGACTAAGGCCTCATTCGCGCGGCCCGGTCAAGCGCCGCAAGCCGCAACGATGCCGAGAAAATCGGCGGCCTTGAGGCTGGCACCGCCCACCAGTGCGCCGTTAACGTCGGCGATTGCCAGCAGTTGTTCGGCATTGTCCGGCTTGACGGAGCCGCCGTAGAGCAGGCGCAGGCGCGCTCCCTCTTCGCCGCAGCGCTGGGTGAGCGCCTGGCGCAGGAAGCCATGCACCTCGGCGACATCCTCCGGTTTGGCGCTGAGCCCACTGCCGATGGCCCATACGGGCTCGTAGGCGATCACGGTATCGGCGGCACGCACGTGCTCGGGCAAGGAACGGGCAAGCTGCCTGCCGATCACGTCGAGCGTCAGGCAGGCGCGGCGTTCGCCCGCGGTTTCGCCCAGGCAGACGATGGCGGTCAGGCCGGCGCGATGCGCGGCGCTGACCTTGCGCCGAACCTCCTGATCGCTTTCGCCGTGCTCGGCGCGCCGTTCCGAGTGGCCCACGATCACGGCGCTCGCGCCCACATCCTTGAGGAGCTCGGCGGAGAGGTCGCCGGTGTGCGCCCCGCTCGGCGCGGCGTGGCAATCCTGGGCGCCAAGTTGCAGTCGTCCCCGTGCCAGTTCCCCCGCCAGCAGAGGCAGGAGCGGCGCGGGAGGACAAAGCATCACATCGACCCCGGCGGCGAAGTCCGGCTCGGCCAGCCGGTCGCGCACGGCCAGCGCCTCGGCAAGCGCGGCCACGGAGCCGTTCATTTTCCAGTTGCCGGCAATCAGGGGCCGCAGCGGGGGCGCGTGTGCCATCTCTCTTCTCCTCGCTCGCATTAAGTTTCGGCAATGGTCGGCCGCCAAGCCAGCGGAGCGCCTTGCTGGCGCCCACCAGCGTTCATAATATGCCGCGCATGCGCGTCAAGATGTGCTAAGCCCCATCACCGATGGGGCCGGTTCCCTGGCCATCGGCGCACCCTGCAACTGGAAATGCTACCATGCTCGACTCCTTGCGCCGCGGCGCGCTCAATTGGTTCGCGAAGGGGCTGCTTGGGCTGCTGGTCATCGCCTTTGCCGTCTGGGGCATCGGCGACGTCATCCGCAACGTCGGCAGGGGCACGCTTGCCACCATCGGCAGCTCGCACATTACCGTCGATGAATACCGTCAGGCCTATCAGGACGAAATGGCCTCCCTCACGCGCCGCTTCGGTCGCCGCCTCACCAGCGAACAGGCCAAGCTGCTGGGGGTCGAGCAGCGCGCGCTGGCGCGCCTGATCTCCGCGGCCGCCATCGACCATCACGCGCGCGACCTCAAGCTGGCTCTGTCCGACCAGGGCATCGCCGACATCATTCGCAACGATCCAGGTTTCCAGGGTCCCGACGGCAAGTTTTCCAAAGAGCTGTTCCAAAACTTCTTGCGCCAGATCGGCTTGAGCGAGGGGCGCTACGTCTACACCCGCCGGCAGGAGGAGCTGCGCGATCAGCTGACCGACACCCTGTTGAGCGGACTTGCGGCGCCGCAGACCATGATCGATGCACTTTATCGCTACCGCGAGGAGCGGCGCACCATCGACTTCTTCACGCCCGATTTCGACAAGCTCATCAAGCTCGGGGAACCGGACGATGCCAAGCTGCGCGCCTATTACGAGGAGAACAAGGCGCGCTTCACGGCACCCGAGCGGCGCAAGATCACCGTCTTGCTGTTGACGCGCGAGGCGGCCAAGCAGCGCATCGCCGTCAGCGAGGACGACCTCAAGGCCGCTTACGACGCCGACAAGCAGAAGTTCAATATCCCGGAGATGCGGCGGATCACGCAGCTCACCTTCCCCGACAAGGCGGCGGCCGAAAAGGCCTACGCCGACCTCCACAAGGCCGAGAATTTTGCCGAGGCCGTCAACAAACTGGGCTTCAAGGAAAGCGATATCGAGCTGGGTCTCCTCGCCAAACGCGACATGATCGACAGCCGCATTGCGGAAGCGGCCTTCGCGCTCAACAAGGACGAGCTGTCGCAAGCCGTCGAGGGTCAGTTTGCCACGGTATTGCTGCGCGTGACCGAGGTGGTGCCGGGCAAGCAGCGCAGCTTCGAGGACGTGAAGGCCGAGATCGGCGATCGTCTCGCCGAAGAGCGGGCCAATCTCGAGCTGCAGAACCTACACGAGAGCGCCGAGAATGACCGTTACGCGGGCAAGTCGCTGAAGGAGATCGCCGAAAAACTCAAGCTGCCGTTGCTGGAGATCGCCGACATCGACCGGACAGGTAAGACCGCCGAGGCTAAGCCGGCGATCGAGCACGCCGATGCCAGCAAAATTGCGCAGGCGGCCTTTGCCGGCAATGCCGGGATCGAGGCAGAGGCCGTGGAACTGGCCGATGGCGGCAACGCCTGGGTGGATGTGCTGCAAGTCACGCCGGAGAAGCAAAAGACCTTCGAGGAGGTGACCGCGGAGGTGAAGACCCAATATCTGGATCAGCAGCGCCGAACCGAGATCGGCAATCTCGCGGCAAAATTCGTCGATCGCCTCAATCAGGGGGAGGCGTTCGAGACCGTGGCCAGCGAAGCGGGCGCCAAGCCTGAGAAGACCGGCCCCGTCACGCGCTCGACCACACCGCAAGGTCTCAGCAACAACGCCGTGCAACTGGCCTTCACGCTGGCGAAGGGCCATGCCGCCTCCGCCCCCAGCGCGGACGGCAAGGGGCGCACGATCATGCGTGTCGATGACATCAGCCCGGCGCCCGCCCCCACCTCTGAGCAGCTCACCACGCTTAGAAACGAACTCAACCGGCAAATGCAGAGCGACATCCTTGCCGAATACATCGCCGGCCTGCAGACACGCTATGGCCTGTCGGTCAATCAGGAGGCGCTGAGGCAGGCGCTCGGCGGGGAGCGCGGGGGCGAGGCACCCAGCCTCGAATAACAATTAAACCAAGACCGGGCCCAAGGATCCGCGCGCCCCATGACCAAGCTCGAGCCGGTTGGCAGAGACCTCGAAGTTGATCCCCCACGCGGCGAATTCGCACGCCGCTACGCGGCCGGGCAGCCGCAGGTCGTGTGGACGCGACTGATCGCCGATCTCGAAACCCCGGTCTCCGCGATGCTGAAGCTGAGTGACGGCCAGCCGCTCAGCTGCCTGTTGGAATCGGTGCAAGGCGGCGCCACGCGCGGTCGCTACTCCATCATCGGGCTAGCGCCCGATTTGGTCTGGCGCGCCTTCGCCAACCGCGCCGAGGTGAATGAGCGCCCACTGGCGACGCCGGCAGCCTTCAAGCCCGAGACCGCCCCGACGCTGCAGTCGCTGCGCGCGCTGCTTGCCGCCTCCCGCATCGAGCTGCCGGCCGAGCTGCCGCCGATCGCGGCCGGTATCATCGGCTACATGGGCTACGATACGGTGCGCTTAATCGAGCACCTGCCGCACGCGAAGCCCGACGCCTTGGGGGTACCGGACGCCGTTTTTGTTCGCCCCACCCTGATGGTGGTGTTCGACACCATCAAGGACGAGATGGCGGTGGTGACGCCCGTGCGTCCCGCCCCGGGCATCGATGCCGGGGCCGCTTATGCCGCCGCCATCGGGCGCTTGAAAGGCGTACTCGCCGCGCTCGATGCGCCGTTGCCACATGCTACCAACATGTCGGGGGTCGACCTGGCGCTGCCCGATGCGGTCTCCAACACGTCCCCCGCCGAATTTAAGGCCATGGTGCAACGTGGCAAAGAGTACATCGCCGCCGGGGATGTCTTCCAGGTCGTGCTCTCCCAGCGCTTCGATGCGCCTTTCGCCCTGCCGCCGTTGGCGCTTTATCGCGCGCTGCGGCGCACGAACCCCTCCCCGTTCCTGTTTCACTTGGACTTTGGCGGCTTCGCCCTCGTCGGCTCCTCGCCGGAAATCCTGGTGCGCGTGCGCGACGGCGAGGTCACCATCCGGCCACTCGCCGGCACGCGCCGGCGCGGCGGCACGCCGGAGGAGGATCTGGCCCTGGAAAAGGAGCTGCTCGCCGATCCCAAGGAGCGCGCCGAGCACCTGATGCTGCTCGATCTCGGACGCAACGATGTGGGACGCGTCGCCAAGATCGGCTCGGTGCGTGTCAAGGAGAGCTTTGCCATCGAACGCTACAGCCACGTCATGCACATCGGCAGTCACGTGGTGGGCGCGCTCGATGCGCGCCACGACGTGGTGGACGCGCTGATGGCGGGCTTCCCCGCCGGCACCCTCTCCGGTGCCCCCAAGGTGCGCGCCATGGAAATCATCGACGAGCTCGAGAAGGAAAAGCGCGGACCCTACGGCGGCTGCGTGGGCTATTTCTCGGCCGATGGGGAGATGGACAGCTGCATTGTGCTGCGCACCGCACTGGTGAAAGATGGCGCCATCTACGTCCAGGCCGGCGCCGGCATCGTCGCCGACAGTGACCCCGACGCCGAGCAGCTCGAGTGCGAGCTGAAAGCCCGCGCCCTGTTCAAGGCGGCCGAGGAGGCTGTGCGCTTTGCGGCGCACAGCAAACGCGGCAACCGGCCCGGGCCTTGAACGCAACGCCCTGTTGGGGGGATAGCATGTGCTCCGGCACCAGCACCTATCAGGCCGCCCTGCCGTCGGGGATCCGCGCGCGCTCAATCCCCAATGGCAACGGCCTCCTCATGCACGTGCTGGAGGCCGGTGAGCCCGATCAAGGCCGGCCTTGCCTGCTGCTGCTGCACGGCTTTCCCGAGCTCGCCTATAGCTGGCGCAAGCTGATGCTGCCGCTGGCGGCGGCGGGTTTTTACGTGGTCGCGCCCGACCAGCGCGGCTACGGCCGCACCACGGGGTGGGACGGTGCCTACGATGGCGACCTTGCGCCTTTCCGCGTCATCAACCTGGTGCGCGACACCTTAGGCCTGGTCTCGGCGCTGGGCTATGGCTCGGTTGCGGCCGTGATCGGTCATGATTTCGGGGCACCGGTGGCGGCCTGGTGCGCGCTGTTGCGCGGCGATGTGTTCCGGTCCGTGGTGCTGATGAGCGCGCCCTTCGTCGGCCCGCCGGAACTGCCCGCGCCGAGCCCGCCGGCGCCGCCCGCGGCCCCCGACATTCACGCCGCCCTTGCCGCGCTGGCGCCGCCGCGCAAGCACTATCATTGGTACTATTCGACGCGCGAAGCCGACGCCAACATGCGCAATTGCCCGCAGGGCATCCACGCCTTCCTGCGCGCCTACTACCACTACAAGAGCGCCGACTGGGCGGGGAACGCGCCCTTCCCGCTCACGGCTTGGACCGCGCGCGAGCTCGCCAAGCTCCCCACCTACTACGTCATGCGGCTCAGCGACGGCATGGCCGAAACGGTGGCGCCGGAAATGCCGAGCCCCGCGACCATCGCCGCCTGCCATTGGCTCAGCGAAGCGGAGCTTTCCGTCTATAGCAGCGCGTTCCAAGCAACCGGCTTTCAGGGCGGGCTCAACTGGTACCGCTGCCGCACCAGCGGCCGCTTCGAGGCCGAGCAGCAGGTCTTTGCCGGCCGCCGCATCGATGTCCCTGCCCTGTTTATTGCGGGGAAGAGCGACTGGGGTGCATTTCAGGTGCCAGGCGCCTTGGACAACATGCAAAATATGGCCTGCGCCCGCTTTTTAGGCAGCCATTTCGTCGAGGGTGCCGGGCACTGGGTGCAACAGGAGCAGCCCGCGGCGGTCCTCGAGCTGTTGGGGACGTTCTTGAGCTGAAGGGCGACTCTAGCCCCGCTACGGCCCAAGCGCAAAATCGGCGTCGGAGCAAGAGGGCTTCCTGCATGGTAGCCCCTCGGCAAGCATTGCTGCTCTCGCCGAGCCAGCACACTAGGCTGCCGCAGCGCTGCGCGCGGCCGGGGTGGCCGCATCGGGAGGCAGGCATGCTGAGTGACACCATCGAGCGACCGCGCGTTTCCAATACGGTCGTTGCCTCGCATTTCCCGACCCTATTCATGATGCGCGAGTATGCGAACTGCGGCGGGCTCAACGAAAAACTCGCGCGGCTGATGCTGCGCCTGGAAAAGGAAACGGCCAATATCGCCCCCGCCACCAGCAACATCGGCGGCTATCACTCCGACACCACGCTGTTCTCGCGCAAAGAGCCCGAGATTGCCGCGCTGCGCGAGCTGGTGCAGACGGCGCTGCACGAATACGTGCCGAAGTTCCTGGAGGCCAACTGTCACGCCCCGCCCACCAAACTGAATTTGCGCCTGTGGGGCTGGGGTATCAACATGCGCGCCGGCGACATCAATTTCCAGCACGTGCACCCCGATGCCAAGGTCAGCGGCGTCTATTACGTGACGGTGCCGCCGGCACCGCCCGGCGCCTCGGCCGAAGAAGGGGCCATCATGTTCGTCGATCCGCGCCCGCGCGCGCACATGAACCGCGTGCAGAACCAAACCACCGAGATTACGGTCAATCCCACGGCCGGGAAGATGATCCTGTTCCCGGCCTACTACGAGCACGCCGTCATTCCCTTCCGCGGCAATGGGGTGCGCACCTGCATCGCCTTTAACGCCAACTTCTAAAGGCGCGGGCGCGCGCCGCGCCCCGGGACGGCCCGGCCAGGGCAAGGGCGCGGCAGACCACCTTCTAGGCGGCGCTTTTAGCCTCTATGGTTGCCGGCATGCTGACCCTCTGCCTGCTGCGCCACGCCAAATCGAGCTGGCACGATGCGTCGATCCAGGACTTCGATCGCCCCTTGGCGCCTCGCGGCGAGGAGGCGGCGCCGCGCATGGCAGCCTACATGGCCGCCCAGGGTCTGCAGCCGGAGCTGATCCTGTGCTCGCCCGCCGTCCGCGCCCGGCAAACCCTGGCCCTGGTATTGCCCAGGCTCGCCGGCCAGCCCTCGGTCGAGTTCGAGGAGGGCCTCTATCTCGCCTCATCCAGCGCGCTTCTGGCGCGCATTCGCAAGGTCCGCGGCAACACCGATTGCCTGCTGCTGGTGGGGCATGATCCCGGCATGCACGGCCTCGCCGTGGAATTGTCGGGACGCGGCGCGCCCGAGGACCTCAAGAGCCTCGCCCATAAATTTCCGACCGCGGGGCTTGCCGTCATCCGTTTTCGGGTGAGCCAGTGGTCGCAGGTCAAGCCCAAGGCCGGACGGCTCGATCAGTTCATGACGCCGCGCCGGCTTTAGCCAAAGCTTGGGGGAGGAGCCGGGTGCGGCGCGCCAGCGCCGCAGCCCGGCTGCGACAGCCGAGCAAGCGCCCCGGCTTGACCGCCACCATGTCGCTCCCCTAAATCCTCATCTCATGCTGGTCCTCATCGATAACTACGACAGCTTTACCTATAACCTCGTGCACTTTCTGGGCGAGCTCGGTGCCGCCTGCGAGGTTTTCCGCAACGATAAAATCTCCACCGCCGAGGTCCTTCGGCTCGCGCCTAAGGGCATCGTGCTCTCGCCCGGTCCCTGTACGCCGAACGAGGCCGGTATCTGCCTGGAGCTGATCAGGACGGCGGGTCCCAGCATTCCCCTGCTCGGGGTGTGTCTTGGACACCAGGCGATCGGCCAGGCCTACGGCGGCAAGGTCGTGCGCGCCCCCCAGCCGATGCACGGTAAGCTCTCGCGCATCCAGCACACCGGCGAAGGCGTGTTCCGCTCCCTGCCGAGGCGGTTCGAGGTGACGCGCTATCACTCTTTGATCGTCGAGCGGGCGGACTTGCCGCAGGACCTGCTGGTGACCGCCGAGACCGACGGGCTCATCATGGGGCTGCAGCACCGAACGCACCCGGTTTATGGCGTGCAGTTCCACCCCGAGAGCATCGCCTCCGAACACGGACACGCGCTGCTTGCCAACTTCCTCGATCTTGCCGGTCTGGCGCCGCGGCGGCGCAATCTCGATCCCGCCCGCCACGCGGCCTGAGGCGACCATGGACGCCCAACCCTCCCAGGAATTGCGCCAGCTGATCCAGAAGGTGTCGCAGGGCGCAACGCTGAGCGAACAGGAAATCCGCACCGCGCTCGACCAAATGACGGCCGGAGCCGCGACGCCGGCACAGATGGGTGCCTTCCTCATGGCGCTGCGCGTGCGCGGTGAAACCGTCGAGGAGATCACCGGCGCCGCGCAGATGCTGCGTGCGCGCATGATGCGCGTCGCCGTACCAGAGGACGCCGTCGATATCGTCGGCACCGGCGGGGACAGTCACGGCACCTACAATGTCTCGACCTGCGCGGCCTTGATTGCGGCGGGCGCCGGGATCAAGGTTGCCAAGCACGGCAACCGCCGCGTCTCCTCCATGTCGGGTGCCTCCGATGTGCTCTCGACGCTGGGGGTGAAGCTCGACGGCCCATTCGACATCATCAGCCGCTGTGTCGAGGAAGCCGGCGTCGGCTTCATGTGGGCTCCCCTGCATCACCCCGCCATGAAGCACTGGGCCCCAATCCGTGGCGAACTGGGCATCCGCACCATCTTCAATCTGCTGGGGCCGATCTCCAATCCGGGCGGCGTCAAGCGCCAGGTCGTCGGCGTCTTCTCTTGGCATTGGGTCGAACCGGTCGCCCACGTCTTGAACAATCTGGGTGCCAAGCACGTTTGGGTGGTACACGGCCACGACGGACTGGACGAGCTGACCACGACCGGTGCCACCGACGTCGCCGAGCTCAAGGATGGCAAGGTGACGGTCTTCGAAGTGACACCGGCCGACGCCGGGCTGGCCCCGGCCAAGCTCTCCGACCTCAGGGGCGGCGATGAGCACGCCAACGCCGCGGCCATCCGCGAGGTTCTCGCCGGCAAGAAAACCCCGCTCAGAGGTATCGCCGTGCTCAATGCCGCGGCCGCGGCGGTGGTCGCGGGCAAGGCCGCCACGCTTTTGCAAGGCGCCGAGCTCGCCCAGCGGGCGATCGAATCCGGCGCGGCCGCCCGCGCGCTCGACAGGCTGATCGCCATCACGAACGGACGTGGCTGACGCGGGCATGCAGGACGGCAGCGAAGACGCTCCCACCCCCGGCCAGCTGTTCCGCACCGTCTTTCCCTCCATCATGTTGCCGATGTTTCTGGCCGTGGTCGATCAAACCATCGTGGCGACGGCGCTGCCCTCCATCGCCGCCTCGCTCGGCAACGTCGGCCGCATCTCCTGGGTGGTCGTGGGCTACCTGGTGGCCACCACCGTGGCCGCGCCCGTCTATGGTCAGCTGCGCGATGTCTACGGCAGCAAGCGCATGATGTTCATCGCCCTTGCCATCTTCATCGCCAGCTCGCTGTTTTGCACGCTGGCGACCAGCGTCGAGATGCTCACCATCGGTCGCATCATTCAGGGCCTCGGCGGTGGCGGGCTGATGACGCTGTCGCAGGCTTTGATCGGCGAAACCATTCCCCCACGCGAGCGGGCGCGCTACCAGGGCTACCTTGCTTCCGTGATGGTGACCTCCAGCACCTTCGGGCCGGTGGTCGGCGGCTACCTGACCCATCACCTGGGCTGGCGCAGCGTATTCCTGATCAATGTGCCGTTGGGCCTGATCGCGGTGCTGCTCACGCTACGCCTCAAATCGCGCGGCTGGCGCGATCAGCCCTGGCGCTTCGACGGCTTGGGGCTGGTCCTGTTCATCACGTTTATCGTACCGCTGTTGCTGGCGCTCGATCAGGCGCAGCGCATGCAGGCAAGCCTGTTGCCGCCGATCGCCGCGCTTTCCGTCATTTCGCTGATTGCCCTCATCGCGCTGATCCGGCAGCAGCGGCGCGTGTCCGATCCGCTGCTGCCGATCACCCTCTTGCGCAACCCCACCGTGTGGCGCAGCGATGCCCTGGCGGCCTGCCACGGCGCCACCCTCGTATCGCTCATCACCTTTCTCCCCCTCTATTTCCGTGTTCTGCGCGGGGCGACCCCGGCCGCCATGGGCCTGATGCTGCTGCCCTTGGTGTTTGGCATCGGCGCAGGCTCGATGCTGACGGGCCGCATCGTCAGCCGCACCGGGCTCACCACTATTTTTCCCACCGTCGGCCTCGTGTTGGCCTGCTCGACGCTGGCGCTGTTCGCCATCATGGCCGACAGCCTGAGCCTGGGCGCGCTGCCCTGGCCCCTGTTTG
>Ga0075424_100006239_pt1 | contig 11474 bp, 14 predicted proteins | sample SoiMethybrSBSTD3_FD_75301 | JGI IMG/M metagenome (GOLD analysis project Ga0075424, IMG submission 75301) | Bulk soil microbial communities from a Populus tree surrounding site in Tennessee, USA - Soil MetaG P. TD hybrid SBSTD3 | ecosystem: Environmental > Terrestrial > Soil > Tree plantation...
GTCTCATCGTCGGCGCGATCGCCAAGCTCCTGATGCCCGGCCGCGATCCCGGCGGCTTCATCGTCACCATGCTCATCGGCATCGCGGGAGCCCTGACCGGCGGATTCGTCGGGCGCGCGCTGGGGTGGTACGGCCCGAATGACGGCGCCGGCTTCTTCATGTCGCTGCTGGGCGCGATCCTGCTGCTGTGGCTCTACCGCGTGATCTTCGTGCGAAGCACGACGGTCTAGCGCTGGTGCGCCTTCGTCAATCGCCGAACGTAATGCCGAGCGCCTTCGCCGTAAGGAGGAGGTCGGAGTCGAGCGGCACCGTCTTGGTCTTGCCGACGACCTCGTCGAGGCGGCGGGCAATGATGTCCGGCGGGTCGTAGGCGACCATCGTCCCGAAGTCGCCGCGGCGCACGAGCTCCACCGCCTTGCCGCCGAAGCGCGTCGCGAGCACGCGGTCGAAGCTCGTGGGCGCGCCGCCGCGCTGGAGGTGGCCGAGCACGACCGACCGCGTCTCCTTGCCGGTCTCGCGGCCGAGCGCCTCGCAGACCTGCGCGCCGATGCCGCCGAGGCGCTCCGCAAACCCTTCGCGGGCCGCCTCGATGAGCGACAGCGATCCGCCTTTCGGGTACGCGCCTTCCGCGACGACGACGATGCTGAACTGCGCGCCCCAGCGATCGCGCGCGCGCAGCCGGTTCGCGACGATGCCGATGTCGAACGGGATCTCGGGAATGAGAATCGCGTCGGCGCCGCCGGCGACGCCCGCGTAGAGCGCAATCCATCCGGCGTAGCGTCCCATCACCTCGACGATCATCACGCGGTGGTGCGCCTCGGCGGTCGTGTGCAGCCGGTCGATCGCGTCGGTCGCGAAGTCGACGGCTGTGTCGAACCCGAAACAATTCGTCGTGCCGACGATGTCGTTGTCGATCGTCTTCGGGACGCCGACGACCGGCACGCCGCGCTTGCAGAACTCGTGCGCGATGGCGAGCGTGCCGTCGCCGCCGATGACGACGAGCGCCCCGAGGCCCATCTTGTGGAACATCTGCACGACGCGATCGGAGTAGTCGTGCATGCCCTCGGAGGTCGTGACCGGGTACGCGAACGGGTTGCCACGGTTGGTGGTGCCGAGGATCGTGCCGCCGAGGCGGAGGATGCCAGTGACGTCCCGCGGCGTGAGCACGCGCGAACGGTTCGGCTCGATCAGGCCGTCGAAGCTGTCCTCGAGGCCGACGACTTCGATGCCGCTGTTGGATCCGGCTTTGACGACGGCGCGGATGACGGCGTTGAGGCCGGGCGCGTCGCCGCCGCCGGTCAGCACGCCTAGACGAGTAATCGCGGACATTCCGACGAGTTTACCCCGGACCGCGGGGACGCTTCGCGGTTGAAGCGACTTCGCGGTTGACGACTTCGATGCAGGGTGCTTGAGAGCTTACGCTTCAGGGTGGCTTGGAGCGTTAGCTGGAGGGTGCTTGGAGACTGACGCTGCAGGGTGCGTGGAGACTGACGCTACAGGGTGCTTGGAGACTGACGCTGCAGGGTGCTTGGAGACTGACGCTGCAGGGTGCGTGGAGACTGACGCTACAGGGTGCTTTGGAGACTGACGCTGCAGGGTGCGTGGAGGCTGACGCTGCAGGGTGCTGGAGGCTGACGCTGCACGGTGCTTGAGGACCGCGCGCGGCGTGGTGCAAAAGTGGTCGTCCGTTGCCGGTGCCGAAACGAGCGTGGTACAATCCCGGTTTCAAAACGTGGGCGGCTAGCTCAGTTGGGAGAGCGCCGCGTTCGCAACGCGGAGGTCGGGAGTTCGAGCCTCCTGCCGTCCACCAACCTCCGCTCTCGTTTGCAGGCGGAGGTTGCCCCCCGCAGCCTTGGCGAGGCGGGCTTCTTTCTGGTCCATCGAGAGCCACGACTGGCAAGCCACAATTCTCAGCAGACGAGGCGGCTTCGGCTGCCTCTTTTTGTTGTACCGCATTTTGTGGATGAGTTGTGCCGCAATCACGATCGCGGCGATTCGTTCGATCGCTGCGATGGCGAGTCTTGCGCTCATCGCGCTACACACGAATCCTTCAAAGGTACGCAGCAAGGGATCCGTAGTCGGCGTCGTTGACTGACACGAGCCGGTCATCCACCGGCGCCGCCGCCGCGCGCCGCGTGGACGACATGTACAACATGATGTGCATTTCGCCCATGCCGCGAAGGTTTCCGCCGACGGCCAGATCGCGGTCATCGCGTGCGTGAACGATCCGGTCCTGGTCACCGGCAACGTCAAGGATTTCGCGCGCTTCAAGGGATTGCGCGTGACGAACCGGTCGAAAGCGCAGACGACGGCCGAACGCGACGTGCGCTGCTATCGCGTGACCGGCCAGATCGTGAAGTCGCGCAGGGCGCGCCGCTCGATCCGTCCACCCATCGCGCGCAGCGCCGCCTGTAATTCCAGCAGATGCGCGCGTCCGAGCTCCAGGCCGTGCTCGTTCGGCTGGTGCCTCGTGCCCTGCGCGTAATCGACGAACGGCATGCGTGTGTTCTCGATGTGCGCGCCCAGCACGTGCACGATGTCGCGCGGCGCCGTGAACTCGACGAGCCGATCGACGCTGTCGGCGAACGCCTTCGCGTCGGCGACGTAAAGGCGGCCGGGATAGAGCGTGTCTCCTGTCAGCAGAATGCCGGTGCGCCGATCGTAGATCGCGATCGACGCCGGCTGGTGGCCTGGTATCGGCAGGACGTCTACGACGCGACCGCCGAGATCGTGTTGGGCAGCGCCGCGCGGCCAATCCGGGATCTTGAAAAACTCCGCCACTGCCTCCGGCGTCGGACTGACGACCGTCGTACCGCTCCGCCGCGCGAGCGAGGCATCGCCGGCCGTGTGATCGCCGTGGCCATGCGAGTGGACAACGAGCAGCGGCAGCGGGTCGCGGCCTTCACGCTGCGCACGCCGCTGCAGCACGTCGTCGACGACCGGCGACACGTCCGCGCCGGGCGCGCCGGTGTCGACAAGCAGCGCCTCAGAGGCGCCCAGCAGCAAATACAGAAACGGCTTTTCGAAGTGCGTGCAGCCCGACTGGCGCAGCACGAAGAACGTTGCGTTGTACTCGTGGACGAAGAACGGCGGCGCGTGCGCGCAGTCGGGATCGTCCGTCGTCCAGCGCGCCGGAAGCACGCCGCGCTCGAGGGCCGACGGGCGTGCGGCGCTCTGCTCGCCGTTCAACGGGAACGCACCTGCCGTGGCGGAGGCCAGCGCCACGACCCCGATTCGCAGACGAATGCGCTTACGCACTCGTCAGGCGTTTGGCAGCCACGGCGTGGCCTTGCTCGCCCACACGCTCGCGGGATAACCCGCCTTCAGATCCGCGGCGGCCTTCGCCAGGACCGTGTGATCGTGCGTGGCGCTGTAGCGCGCCACGCCTCGCCAGTACATCGCGCCGGGCGCGGCATGCGACTGACCGTAGCGCGTCACGACCGCGTCGTACCACTTCTCCGCGTCGGCGAAACTCTTGCGGACGAACGCCAGACGGCCGAGGCCGCTCATCAGCGCGGCCGTGAAATCGGTGTTCGTCAGATAGCCTTCGAGGCGGACGCGCTCCTTGCCCTCGCTGTCGAAGAGAAGCACGGTGGGCGTCCAGACCGCCTCGAAGCGGTGGAACCACGCCGGATGCTCTTTGATGTGCGCTTCGACGGGGACGAACTGCTCGTGGATGAACGCGGCCGTCTGCGCGTCGGAGTACGACTCGGCCTCCAGCCGAGCGCAGGCGCCTCACGCAGGCGCGGCGCTGAAATCGAGCAGCACGGGACGGTGCTGCTTCTTCGCGTTCGTGAACGCCTGATCGACGTCCCGGCTCCAGTTCACCAGCATCTTCACCTCGGAGCGCCCGCAAGGCGCCTCACGGCGTGCGTTCGAGCGAGACGGCGGCGTGAACGCCCCAGTACTCGGAGATGTCTTCGTTCGACCGCCGCTCGCCCATGACGTAATAGTGCCCGTCGGGCACGACCTCCGGCGCCCGCGGCGCCTCGGTCACCCGCTTGATGAACGCCGGCGAGAATCCCGTGAGCACGGCATCGTTGACGAAGATCCGCTCGCCGTCGACGCGGATCCGATCGCCGGGGACGGCGACGATCTTCACGGTGATCGCCGCGCGGCTTTCGGCCGCCGGCTGCCGGACGTGTACGGATTGGCCGCGCTCGAACGCCGCCGGCTGCGCGTGGATCGACACCGCCGCGAGCATCGCCAGGCTTGTCAGGAATGTTCGCATCTCCAAGGTCCTTCAATCGGGCGCGCGCCCTGTGTCCTCCGATTCTAGCGCCGACCGATCGCAAGAGCTGGCGCGGGATCCTACGCTTCAGCTGCGCTCCTGATTCGCGAGCCACGCGTCCGCCTCTTCGACGCGCTGGAAGACCCGGATGTGGTGCAGCCCCGCGCCGGCACAGAGCGATTCGTACACGCGCGCAAGCTCGAGGGCCCGATCGGTCGCGACGATGGCGGTCGCGCCCCGCGGCGCGCTCGCGCCGCCATCACCGCCGACTTCCGCCGCCAGCCTCTCGAGGTCCTGCGGCCGGCCGTACGGCTCCGCCGCGCGCGCGTCGAACAGCAGCCGATAGCCGCGGTAGCCGCCGGACCTGTGCGCGCGCACGAAAACGAGCAGATCGCCCGCCGTCAGATTGCCTGTCGCCACCGCCATCGTCCGGCGGACGGCGTCGTCGTGCGTCACCGTGATTGGCATCAGTGTCCGGAATATACGCGATGTCGAGCTCGCGGGTACCCCTGCGGCGCGTCATCCCGCGTGCAACGACGCGCGTTATTGTGCAGCGGCGCGCTCGTACACCTCGATCGTCGGGCTGATGTTCCGCAGGAACGAGACCATCTCGGTGTCGCGGCGATCGCCGACGAGATCCGGCGGCCCCCACGGCGGCCACTGCCACGGCTTCCACGGCCGCGCCGTGAACGCGAGCCGGTACGGAGCGCTTCCGTCGCGCAGCGCACCGATCAACCTCCCGAGCGGCGTGTCCGGCGGCTCCGCGAGCGTATAGTCGACGTTGACGACGCAGAAGCGCGGCTTGAACGCGTCGAGCGCGAGGCGATCGAAGATCTGGACGGCGTTGAATCCGTCGAGCCTCGGCATGTACGTGACGATGCTCGTCGCGGCGACGAGCGATTGATCATCGGCGCGATCGCGCAGCCACCGCTCGACCGCGTACCGCGAGTCGGTGAGCATCATCACGTCGACGGTCGCGGCATTGAGGGCCGTGTAGGCGAACATCGCCGCCACGATCGCCGTCCGCCACGCGCGCCCCGGCCGCGTGAACGCGTCGAGCGCGTACCCGCCGAACAGCGCGAGGACGAGGAACAGCGGGAGCAGAAAGCGATCGTAGGTATAGAGGATGACGTTGATGAACGTCAGGTAGTAGGACACGATCGGCACGAGCAGCAGGATCGCAACCCTTCGGTGCGCTCGCGACGCCAGCGCGAGCGCCGTGCCGATCGAGGCGGCGAGGAACATCGGCCAGCCCCAGCTTCGGGCGAACACGCGGATCGTGACACCGAGGAGCGCCAGCCGCCCGCTCGTGCTCGGCTCGTACGCGCGGTATCCGCCGGTCGCGCCCACGAGCATCCGGACGTGCTCTGCGAAGCCGGCGGCATTGGCCGGCAGGTTGTGGATCACGGCGAACAGCACAACCGCCGCGCCGGCGGCGATGGCGAGGCGCCGATCGAAGACGCGACGGCCGCGCGCATCGTAGGCGACGGCCAGCGGCATGAAGGCGAACAGCCCGTACGCCTGATCCTTGGTGCAGACGGCCAGCGTCGCCGCGACGGCCCACAACAGGAAATCACCCATCGATCCGCGCTCGAGCGCGGACAGATAGAAGTACAAGGCGAACGCGAACCACATCACGTACGGCACGTCCACGTTCGCCGTCTTCGCGTAGTAGACGAACGGCGTGAGCAGCGCGTACATCGCGATGGCATAGAGCGCCGCGCGCGCGCCGAAGACGCGGCGGCCCGTGAAGAACAGGACGACGAGCGTCACGGCCGCCATCAGGACGGTGAGCAGCCGGCCGATGACGGCGAGCGCCTCGTCGACGAGCGGCGGATCGAGATCCAACGCGTCGCGCACGGCGACCGCCGGAGCGTACGCGGCCGTCAGCGCGTAGAAGTGCAGCGGCGGATACCGGTCGTGCCAGCCGTTCGAAAAATGCAGCGCCCACGCGCTCGCCACCTGCTTCGGTATCAGCTCGTCGCCGACCCACAGCCCGTCCGGAAGGCCCCACCACAGTCCGGCGACGTTGATCGCCGTCGAGCCGGCAAGAATGAGGAGCAGCGGACGCCACGCCCGCTCGCGTCTCAGTTCCTCGATCGCGCCGCCCGCGCGCGCGGACCCGACGCGAATCTCCCGAGAAAACGCGACGGCCGCAGCCGCGGCAACCACGACGAACCAGAGCAGCCACCTCGCGCGCGCCACGGCGTCAGCCACCCGATCGGCCGCGAACCGCGCGTACGAGACGCGTCGCGGCCGCAGCGCCCACGAGGGAACCGGCTCGAAGCGTCCGCTTCCCCGCTGCCAGAGCAATGTCAGCTCGAGGCGATCCTGCGCTTCGGCGTACTTCACGAAGAACGGGTGCGCGCCGCGCTCGAGCGCAAGCGTCGCGCCGGCCTTCGAGCGCAGCGGATGCGGGCCGCCGTTGTCGACGACGAGCTGTCCGTCGAGATAGACCGACGATCCGCCGTTCGACGCGGTTGCGAAGGTGTACGGGCCGGCCGACGGCGCGACGATCCATCCCGTCCACGATGCGCTCAGGGCGTCGGCCGGCATCCCCGCCGTGTCGATGGCCAGTCGATCGGTTGCCGGTACGCTGTCCGCGCGGCTGCGCGCCGCGGCGCCGCTCCAGTCGGCATTCTGGAAGTACTGCGCCTGCAGGCCGTCAGGGAGGCCGTCGATCCGCCGCGCGTACGGCGCAAGGAACGCGGCGAGCGTCGCCGCCGCGATCGCGAGCGCCGCGGCGCGCCGGCGGCGGGTCAGCGTGAGCGGCACGGCGTCAGGAGAGGCGTATGCAGATTTCCTGTATGCTACTGCAAACTGTTCGCTGCAACGATCGCGCGTGCGGCACGCGCGCGCTCCGGAAGCGCCAGCTGAGGCCGCGCGTGGCCCTCGACTCCACCAACGACATGCCGCCGACCAGTCCGAGCGAATCGCAGCGCGCCGGCTTGTGCGCCTCCTGCCGCCACGCGGAGCTCGTCACCTCTTCGCGCGGCGCGACCTTCTATCGCTGCGGCCTCTCGGACCGCGATCCGCGGTTCCCGCGGTATCCGTCGTTGCCGGTGCTCGTCTGCCGCGGCTACGAGGCGAGGAGCTCCGTATGAGCGTGGCCGCACATCTCGGCATCGACCTGTCGCAGTACGACGCGCGCATCGCGACGTTCATCCCCTACTACCACGCGATGATTCAGGTGGGCGCGGCGGCGCTGCCGCCGTCGACGAGGACCGTCCTCGATCTCGGCGTCGGGACGGGCGCCCTCGCCGCGGCGTGCCTCGCGCGCGTGCCCCGCGCGCGCATCGTCGGCCTGGACGAGGACGCCGACGTCATGAAGCTCGCCGCCACCCGGCTCGGCGCGAAGGCGACCTTCATCAACGGCAGCTTTCACCGCGCGACGCTGCCGCGCTGCGACGCCGCCGTCGCGTCGTTCGCGCTTCATCACATCCGCACGCGCGGCGCGAAGGCGGCGCTGTACCGGCGCGTGCACGCGGCGCTCCGGCCGCGAGGTGTGCTCATCACCGTCGACTGCCAGCCGGCGCTCGACCGGGGCCTGCGGCGCACGCAGTTCGACCGCTGGCTGGAGCACCTCCGCGGCGCGTATTCGCCCGCGGAGTCGCGGCGGCTGTTCCGATCGTGGGCGGACGAGGACGTGTACGTGCCGCTCGACGTGGAGCTCGATCTGCTGCGGGGCGCCGGGTTCCGGACCGAAATCCTCTGGCGGCACGACGCGTTCGCCGTCATTCGTTCCGCGCGATAACGAAGCCGCGTTAGAATCGCCGCACGATGAGCGCCGCTCTCGCGAGCGTTCAATAGGCCTGCAGCTTGCGCCGCAGCTCACGCTCCGCCGCGTCGTCGGCAGCGGTCTGCGTTTCGGCGGTCGCCTCGATTCCGAGATCGGTTTTGGATCCGTCTTTCATCTCGACGACCGTCGCCTTCCAGCGGCCGCCGTCCGGCTCGGAGAGGATCCAGAATCGACGTCCCTTCAGGTCCATCTGCTTCGCCATCAAATCCTCGCCGAGCCGTTACAGAATTGTGGCGGGCGGCGCCGGGGATGTGCCGGCCTTGAACATGCCGCGTGTGCCCGCCGTTCGACGCGCCGACCTTCTTTTCGGCAAAAACCCAAATGTTTCATAGCGCATTTCGAAGAACGGCGTGCAGCGCAGCCGCCGCGGCATCCCCTTTGCCATTGGGGTGACCACCCGAAGCCGCGAAAAACTGAGGACATCATGTGGATCTGGAACTTCTTCAACTGCTACCTGTCGGGCCGACATGATTACGGGATGTGGTGCGAGGCGGGCCGGGTCTTCCTGCGCTGCCCGCATTGCGGCAAGCGGACGATCGGCTGGGCGGTGACCGAGAAGGGCGCGACGGCGGCCCCGAAGCCGCTCGCGGCCGCGGCGGTCGCGCCGCCGGCGACCGCCCGCGTCGTGCCGTTCACGCGCGCGATCGCCAGCTGACGGCGCGTCCGGTTGACACTGCCGGTACGGCGCGATCACAATACCCGTCGTGCCGGTCCCGCGGATTTCCCGAGAAGATCTGAAGCAGCGCCTCGATTCGGCGGCGCCCCCCGTCATCGTCGACGCCCGGCTCAAATATCCTTACGAACACAGCACGGTCAAGCTGCCGGGCGCGATTCGCGTCAACGGCCAGGCCGCGACCGCCGCGCTTCCACGCGATCGCGAAATCGTCGTCTACGATTCCGATCCGAACGAAGTCGCCAGCTCGACCGTAGCCGCCGCGCTCATCCGCCAGGGATACCGCGCGGTGGCGCTCAAGGGCGGCATCACCGAATGGCTCGCCGCCAACCTGCCGACTGAAACGAAAGAAGCGCCGAAGCAGGCGCCGCCCGAACCGGGCGCACTGAAAGGCTAGCCCTCGATTCCTGATCTCTCGCGGACGCTTGGCCAGCTCGCCTCCCTTGCCGCGATCCGCGGCGACGCCGACGAACATGCGCTGCTGCTGCGGGCCGCCGATCTCGCGCGCGCCCGCCACGTTCGAACCGAAGGCGATCTCGAAGCGCTGTTCAGCCACGCGACGTCGAGCGACGATCGGGCCGTGCTCACGCGGCTTCGACAGATATACGAGGCGGGCGGCTGGGTGCTCGTCGAATCCGCCGTCGCGGATCTTCCCGCGGATCTTCGATGGCTGTATGAATCGGACGCGGTCACGCTTCCGCAGCTCGCGGCCATCCACGCCGCGATTGGCGCCACGTCCATGGCGGATCTCGCCGGCGCCGTCGTGGAGCATCGAATCGGCACGATCCCTGACGCCGGACCGGAGGTCGAAGAGCGGATCCGCGCCGCGCTGCCGAACCTGCGCGCGCTCGTGCCGCGGATCGCGCTGGGCCGCGCGGCGGCGATCGCCGAGCCGTTTCTCACGGCGCTGCGCGCGACGCCCGAGGTCACGTGGGCGGAGCCGACCGGATCGCTGCGCCGCGGCGAGGACATGATCGGCGACATCGAAATCCTCGCGCCGTCGGCCGACCCGTCGGCGGTAATCGACGCCGTGCAGCGGCTGCCTCAGTCCTCGCGCGCGCTCTATCGCAGCGATCGGCGCATCTACGTGCTCAGCGAGCGCTCGCAGATCGCGGTTCGCGTGCCCGAGCCGTCGCGCGCCGGCGGGACGCTGCTGTATCTCACCGGATCGACCGGGCACATCGACGCGCTGCGCGAACACGCGCGCGCGCGCGGCCTCACGTTCGGCCCCGACGGTCTCGTCGCCGCCGACGGTACTCTTCTCGCGGCGGCGACCGAAGACGAGATCTATCGCGCGCTCGACCTGCCGTGGATTCCCGCCGAGATCCGGCAGGGCAACGGCGAGGTCGCGGCGGCGGCGCAGGGCGAGCTGCCGCAGCTCGTGGCGCGGCGCGACATCCGCGGCGACCTCCACATGCACTCGACCTACAGCGACGGCCGCGACGCCGTCGAGACGATGGTGGCGGCGTCGCGCGCGCTCGGCTACGAGTACATCGCGATCACCGATCACTCGCAGCGCTCCGCGGCGTCGCACAACCTCACGGTGGACGACGTGCGGCGGCAGGCGGACGAGATCGCGGCGCTGCGCGAGCGCTTCGCGGACATCGCGATCCTGCACGGCTGCGAGGTGGACATCCTGCCCGACGGCCGGCTCGATTTCGTCGATCAGGTCCTCACGCAGTTCGACGTCGTGCTCGCGTCGCTGCACGACGAGGCCGGGCAGGCGCCCGAGCAGCTGCTGAAGCGGTATACCGCCGCGATGCGCCACCCGCTGGTGTCGATCATCACGCACCCGTCGAACCGGATGGTGCCGCACCGCCGCGGCTACGACATCGACTACGACCGCCTGTTCGAGCTCGCCGCGGAGACGGCGTCGATCGTCGAGGTGGACGGCGCGCCCGGCCATCTCGACCTCGACGGCGCGCTCGCCAGGCGGGCCGTCGCCGCGGGCGCGACGCTCGTGATCAACAGCGACTGCCACCGCGCGGAGCTGCTCGATCGCCAGATGACGTTCGGCATCACGATGGCGCGGCGCGGTTGGGTCGAGCCGCGGCACGTCGTCAACACGCGTCCGTTGGACGCCGTGCGGGCGGCGATCGCCGCGAAACGATCGCGCTGAATGCGCGGCGCCCTGCGCCTCGCGCCGCTGTTGTCGCTGCTCACGGCGGCGGCGGCGTTCCTCCTCTATCACGCGACGCTCCTTCCCGGTTTCGACTTCGGCGACACGGGATCGCTGCAGACCGCGGTCTCGACGACGCTCATCACGCCGCGCGACGGCTATCCGCTGTACTTCGCGATCGGCAGGCTCGCGATCTGGCTCACGCGGGCGGAACCGGCGCGCGCGCTGAATCTCGCGTCGGCGTTCGCGGCGGCCGTCGCGTGCGGTCTCGCGGCGCTCGTCGCGGCGGAGCTGTCGGGGATGGCCGCCGCCGGCGCGGCCGCGGCGCTGCTCTTCGCGACGTCGTACACGTTCTGGAGCCAGGCGGTGATCGCGGAGGTGTACGCGCTGCACATCGCGTTCGCCGCCGGATCGACGCTGCTCGCGCTGCGCTGGGCCGATCGACCGACGACCGCGCGCCTGGCGGCGTTCTTCGTCGTGTACGCGTTCGGCTTCGGCAACCATCTGTCGATGATTCTGCTGATGCCGGGCCTCGCGATCTTCCTGCTGCTGTCGGCGCCCGACGGATGGCGATCGATGATCGCGCCGCGGATCGTCGGGCTCGCGCTCGCGTGCGCCGCCGCCGGCGCGCTGCAGTACGCGTGGAACATCC
>Ga0075424_100006240_pt1 | contig 11474 bp, 11 predicted proteins | sample SoiMethybrSBSTD3_FD_75301 | JGI IMG/M metagenome (GOLD analysis project Ga0075424, IMG submission 75301) | Bulk soil microbial communities from a Populus tree surrounding site in Tennessee, USA - Soil MetaG P. TD hybrid SBSTD3 | ecosystem: Environmental > Terrestrial > Soil > Tree plantation...
CTCTCGATCGCCCGCCTCACCCGCGGGACGGACGTGACGCGCCAGGCCGTGACCAAGCATCTGCACGTCCTGGCCGACGCCGGCCTGGCCCGCGGGACCCGCCAGGGGCGGGAGAGGCTGTGGCAGCTCGATCCCGCGCCGCTCGAGGAGGCGCGGCGCTACCTGGACCTCGTCTCGGAGCAGTGGGACGCGGCGCTTCTCCGCTTGAAGGCCGCCGTCGAAGATTGAGTCCCGGCTAGCGGGCGGGCAGGACGGACGTCCGGCGGTGGCGCCGCAGCCTCCGCCAGACGCCCGCGTGGTACGTGAGGAAGTACCCGAGGACGACCGCGCCCGCGGCCAGCGAGCCGGCCGCGCCGATTCCCGCGAGTGTCGCGCCGCCGGCGTGCCAGGCGTGCCACGCCCGCCAGAGCCCGTAGGCCATGCGTGACGCGACGACCAGGATGATGGCCAGGACCAGCCATCGGCTGGGCGTGTAGTGCAGCCTTCCGTCCGTCGCCTCCCACCGGCTCAGCCAAAGGCCCACCAGGCCCAGCACGCCGCCTCCGGCCAGCCCGGCGAGCGTGTACGTGAACGCCCGCGGCACCCAGAAGCTGGTCATGGCCGCCGCCGTCGTGAACAGCGCCGCCGAGATGCCGAAGCCCACCACGTTGACGGCCGCCATCCATCCCCTGGCCTGGCGCCGCGCGGTGCTGGCGCGATAGCGCAGGACCAGCGAGACCGGCATCAGGGCCAGCAGGACGAACGGGAGGATCAGGACCAGCGCGAGCGCAACCAGCGGCATGTCCCCAGCGTACGATGATCTATGATCGCGGCCTGAAAACCCTCGACGACAAGCTCGCCGGCGTCGGCTGCATGGTCCTGGGCATCGCCAGCCTGTCCTTCATGGACGCCCTGGGCAAGCGCGTGGCCGCGCACTACTCCGTCTTCCAGATGCTGGCCATCCGCAGCACCGTGGCCCTGACCCTGATCCTGCTGTTCCTGGGCGCGACGCGACAGCTCGCGGCCCTGCGTACCCGCCAACCGGAGGGCCACGCCTTGCGGGCCCTCTGCGGGCTGATAGCCTTCGCCACCTTCTACTCGTCCCTGCGCCACCTGTCGTTGGCCGATGCCGTGGCCATCGCCTTCGCCAGCCCGTTCCTCATCACGGCCCTGGGACGGTTCGTGCTGAAGGAGCACGTGACGTCCCGCCAGTGGGTGGCCATCGCCGTGGGCTTCGCGGGGATGCTGGTGATCGTGAGGCCGGGCGCCTCGGGGTTCCACCCGGCGGCGCTCCTCGTCGTGGTCTGCAGCATCGCGTACGCGATCTTGATGGTGCTCACCCGATGGATGTCACGCCCGCACCGGCCGGCGGAGACCAACTCGGCCTTCGTCTTCTACATGTTGGCGGGGCAGGCTGCGGTGGGCTGGCTGGTGACCGTGAGCCGCTGGCAGACGCCGGAGGCGGCCCACCTCGCGGAGATGGCGGGCATGGGCGTCCTGGGCATCATCGGGAACTACGGCCTGGCCCAGGCCTTCCGCCTCGCGCCCGTGGCCACGGTGGCGCCGTTCGAGTACACCGGCCTCATCTGGGCAGTGGTGCTGGGAGCGGTCTTCTTCGGCGACGTGCCGACGCCGTCCTTCTGGGTGGGCGCCGCCATCATCGTCTGGGCGGGCCTGACCGCCGTGCGGTCGCGCTGACCGGTCGCCGCCCGGCCGGCCGCGGATCCGAGAGACGGTCGAGGAGGGCGCCGATGCGCGGGCGGAGCTGGCGCAGCTCGGCCCGATGGGCGGCCGTCAAGCGGTCCAGCACCCGCCGTCCCCTGGCGCTGAGCGTGACGAAGACGCGGCGCCGGTCCGGGGGCCCGACCCGGCGCGTCACGAGACCCAGGGCCACGAGCCGGTCGACGAGCCCGACGGCGCTGTGGTGGCGCACCTGCAGGCGCTGGGCCAGGTCGCCCACGCGCAAGGGATCCCGCGGTGGCGCGCCGCGTATGGCCAGGAGCGCCTGGTGCTGGCGCGGGGTGAGCCCCACGCCGGCGGCCGCCGTCTCGCTGAAGCGCAGGAAGCGGCGCAGCGCGTAGCGGAACTCGGCCAGCGCCTCGTACTCTGCCTGGCCGATACGGGGGAGCCGAGCCATGGGACATTATATCGTGGTACGATATGGATTCCATGAACGCGCTGCGCGCCCTCTGGAGCCGCCTGGGCCACGATGAGGGCTCGGCCGAGCTCGGCGACTTCACCACCACCCGACGGGTCGTGCCCCTCTCCCTGCTGGCCGTCCTCATCGGGGTGGTGGCCTCCTACGTGGCCCTGGCCCTGCTGAAGCTGATCGGCCTGTTCACCAACCTCTTCTTCTATCAGCGCTGGTCCACGGCCATGGTGTCGCCGGCGGGGAACCGGCTGGGCCTGCTGGAGGTGCTGGTCCCGGTGGCCGGCGCCCTCCTGATCGGCCTCCTGGCCCGCTACGGATCCGAGAAGATCCGCGGCCACGGGATACCGGAAGCCATCGAGGCCATCCTGCTGCGGGGCGGGAAGGTGGAGCCGAAGGTGGCGCTGCTGAAGCCGCTCTCCGCCGCCATCTCGATCGGGTCCGGCGGGCCGTTCGGGGCGGAAGGGCCGATCATCATGACGGGCGGCGCGTTCGGGTCCATGATCGCCCAGCTCTTCCACCTCACGAGCGCCGAGCGGCGCACCCTGCTGGTGGCGGGAGCGGCGGCCGGCATGTCCGCCACCTTCGCCTCGCCCGTGGCTGCCGTCCTGCTGGCCGTGGAGCTGCTGCTCTTCGAGTGGAAGCCGCGCAGCTTCATCCCCGTCGCGTTCGCCAGCGCCACCGGCGCGGCGGCGCGCCGTTACATCATCGGCATGGGGCCGCTGTTTCCGGTGCCGGCGCATCCCGCCTTCATTGGCCCGCAGGGGCTGGCCGGCTGCGTGGTGGCCGGCCTGCTGGCCGGCGGGCTCTCCGCCCTCCTGACGCTCGCGGTCTACGCGGCGGAGGACGGCTTCCACAAGCTGCCCATCCACTGGATGTGGTGGCCGGCGCTGGGCGGCCTGGCCATCGGCATCGGCGGCCTGGTCTTCCCCGAAGCCCTGGGCGTGGGATACGACACCATCGGCGCGCTGCTGCAGGGCGATGTCCCGCGGCACCTGATCCTGGGTATCCTGCTGGTGAAGTCCACGATCTGGGCCGTCTCGCTGGGGTCCGGCACCTCCGGCGGCGTGCTGGCGCCGCTCTTGATGATGGGCGGCGCGCTGGGCGGCCTGGAGGCCATGGCGCTGCCGGCCGAGGGCGCCGGCTTCTGGCCGCTGGTGAGCATGGGGGCGATCCTCGGCGGCACCATGCGCTCGCCGCTCACGGGCGTGGTCTTCGCTCTCGAGCTGACCCACGACGTGAACATGCTGCTCCCGCTGCTGGTGGCCACCAGCGTGGCCCATGCCTTCACGGTCCTCACGCTCCGGCGCTCGATCCTCACGGAGAAGGTGAGCCGGCGCGGCTTCCACCTCACGCGCGAGTACGCGCCGGACCCGCTGGAGATCCTGTTCGTGCGCGAGGTGATGCGCACGCGCGTGGCGGCGCTGCCCGCGGCGCTGGGGGTGGCCGACCTGCCGCGCTGGCTGCACGCCGATCCCGTGGGCCACGGGCAGAGGCTCTATCCGGTGGTGGACGCCGACCGCCGCCTGGCCGGCGTGGCCACGCGCACGGACCTGCTGGGTCTGGCCGAGCGCGCGGGCGGGGGAGACCCCGCTGCTCGCCTGTCGGACGTCGTGCGCGCGCACCCGGTCGTGGCCTATCCCGACGAGCCGCTGCGCGTCGTCGTCCACCGGATGGCGGAGACGGGCTGGACGCGCTTCCCGGTGGTCGAGCGCGGCGCGGAGCGGCGCTTCCTGGGCATGGTCTCGCTCACCGACCTGTTGAAGGCGCGCACGCACAACCTCGAGGCGGAGCGGCGGCGCGAGCGGGTCCTGGGCGTGGACCTCCTCCTGCCGCCCCGCCTGCGCGCCCCCCGCGCGAGCTAACGGACCGCGGCCTCTGGGTTACGATGGCTCATGATCGAGGTCCGCTCCGCCCGCGATCGCGGGCGCACCGAGTGGGGCTGGCTGGACAGCCGTCACACGTTCTCGTTCGGCGAGTACCACGATCCCGGGCACATGGGCTTCCGCGCGCTGCGCGTGATCAACGACGACCGGGTGAAGCCCGGCGCCGGGTTCGGGACGCACGGCCATCGGGACATGGAGATCCTGTCCTACGTGCTGGAAGGCGCCCTGGCCCACAAGGACAGCTCCGGCGGGGGAGGCGTGATCCGCCCGGGCGAGATCCAGTTCATGCGCGCGGGGACCGGCGTCACCCATAGCGAGTACAACGACAGCAAGACCGCGCCCGTCCATTTTCTCCAGGTCTGGATCATCCCCGACAGGCGCGGGCTCCGGCCTGCGTACGGGCAGCGGGCCTTCGACCGCGACGCGGCCCGGCGGGGCCTGGTGCTCCTGGCGTCCCGCGACGGCCGCGAGGGCAGCCTGGAGGTCGCGCAGGACGTGGACCTGTGGGTCACGCTGCTCGAGGAGGGCGAGCGTCGCGCGTTGGCCCTGCGCCCGGGCCGGCACGCGTGGGTGCACGTCGCGCGCGGGTCCGCGGCCGTCAACGGCACCGTCCTCACCGAGGGCGACGGCGCCGCGGTCAGCGGCGAGGAAACGCTGACCCTGACGGCCGATCAGCCGGCGGAGGTCCTGGTCTTCGACCTGGCCTAGGCCTGCGGCGCGGGGGCGTCGGCGCACGCCGCCGCCCTGGCCCGCAGCAGCTCCCGCTCCCGCGCGTTGCGCGTGAGGCCGGCCGCGCGCTCGAACTCGGCGCGCGCCTCGTCCCGGCGGCCCAGCTTGAAGAGCAGGTCGCCGCGCACGCCGGGCAGCAGGTGGTAGCCCTGGAGCGCCGGCTCCGAGCGGAGCGATTCGACGATCTCCAGGCCCGCGGCGGGACCGAAGGCCATGGCCACGGCTACCGCACGGTTCAGCTCCACGACGGGCGAAGGCATGAGCGCCGACAGCTGTGAGTAGAAAGCGGCGATCCGCGCCCAGTCCGTCTCCGCGGCCGTGCGCGCCCGCGCGTGGCACGCGGCGATCTCGGCCTGCAGCCGGTAGGGGCCCGCCGCGCCGCCCAGGGCCGTGGCCCGCTCCAGCGCCGCCAGGCCGCGTCCGATCAGGAGCTGGTCCCAGCGGCCGCGGTCCTGATCCAGCAGCAACACGGGCTCGCCGCCCGTCCCGGTGCGCGCGCGCGTGCGCGAGGCCTGAATCTCCATGAGCGCGACCAGGCCGTGGACCTCGGCCTCGGCGGGCATCAGCTCGGCCAGGATGCGTCCCACGCGCAGCGCGTCCTCGCAGAGCGCGGGCCTCATCCAGTCTTCGCCGGCGGTGGCGGCGTAGCCCTCGTTGAAGACCAGGTACGTCACCTCCAGCACCGAGGACAGGCGCGCCGCGCGGTCCGCGCCGCGGGGGACCTCGAAGGGCACGCGCGCCTCGGAGAGGGCGCGCTTGGCGCGGACGATGCGCTGGGCCACCGTCGGCTCGGCCACGAGGAAAGCGCGCGCGATCTCGTCGGTGGTGAGCCCGCCGACCAGCCGGAGGGTGAGGGCCACGCGGGCCTCGGTGGAGAGGACGGGGTGGCAGGCCGTGAAGATCAGCCGCAGGAGGTCGTCGCCGATGTCGTCGTCGACCGCCGCTTCCATCGCCGCTCCCGTCGCCCTTTGCCGGGCCTCGAGGCCGCGCCCGATCTCCTCGTGCGTCCGCTCGGCCACCTTCTTCCGGCGCAGCCGGTCGATGGCCCGCCGCTTGGCCGTGGCCATGAGCCACGCGCCGGGGTTGTCGGGGACCCCGGACCGCGGCCACTGCTCGAGGGCGGTGACCATGGCGTCCTGGGCCAGCTCCTCGGCCACGCCCACGTCGCGCACGATCCGGGCCAGGCCCCCGATGAGCCGGGCCGACTCGATGTGGAAGACCGCGTCGATCGCGCGATGGATGTGATCGGTGGCCGTCACGCCACCGATCACACCATCATCGCGGGATCACGGCAAGGTGGACGTGCGCGTGCGGAGGGGGATGAGGGCCCGGAGGCGCGGCTCTCGGAGGTAGATGCCGAGCCAGACCAGGATCCCCAGGGCGATCTGGACGAAGAACGGGTCGCCGACCCGCCAGGCGGTGAGGATGGTGCCGCCCATGTATCCGGTCAGCAGGATGGCGCCCAGGATGCAGGTCGCAGGGACCAGGTACACGGCCGCGCACGTCAGCTCCAGCAAGCCGAGCGGGACCATCGGCACCCGGGCCAGCTCCAGGTGGGCGAGCCCCTTCTCCAGCTCGGGGCCGCCCATGAACTTCATGGCCGCGCTGAACACGAACAACGCACCGACCAGGGCCGAGATCACGCGTCCCGTCCACACGCTCTTCTTGCTCACTTCTTCTCCCCCATGCCCGACTGCGCGCGCCATCGCTCTTCGCGCTCGCGCACCTCGGGCGTCAGCGCCTCGCCGAAGTCACCGGTCTCGAAGACCTGCCGGATCTCCACCTCCGCGCCCTCTTCGAAGGGGGCGCGCTTCAGCCATTCGATGGCCTCTTCCTTCGACTTCACCTGCCACAGCCAGAACCCGGCGACCAGTTCCTTGGTCTCGGCGAAGGGGCCGTCGATCACGGTCCGCTTCTGCGGCCCATCGAACCGCACGCGCGCGCCCTTGGAGCTGGCCTGGAGCCCCTCGCCGGCCAGCATGACCCCGGCCTTGATCAGCTCGTCGTTGTACCTCCCCATGGCGGTGAGCATCTTCTCGTCCGGCAGAGCCCCCGCCTCGGAGTCCTTGTTGGCCTTGACGATCACCATGAACCGCATGTCGTTGTCTCCTCTCGATCCGGAGCCGGGTCCATCCTGGCTTCCACTGTAACGACGAACGAGACGCCCGGGAATCGACGCGCCCGGCCGTCTTTGTCCCGACGGCGGTAACTGGGGGAAAAGCTCGGACTTACGCCTATAGGTCGACCAGGACCTTGAAGCCGCCGTAGGCCATGCGCCGCATGTCGACCGGCATCTCCTGCTCGGTCATCTTCGCCATGCGGGGGTCCTTCATGACCTTCTTGTTCACCCGGTCACGGTGCGCCCGCGACCGGTACACCACCCAGGAGAACAGGACGGTCTCGCCGGGCTTGGCCCGGGCCAGGCGCGGGAATGGGACGAGGCCCTTGACGGCGAGATCGTCGCCCACGCACTCGCGGAACTCGAGGGCGCCGTGCTCACGCCAGATCTTGCCGGCCCGCTGGGCGATCCGCCGGTAGGCCGCGATCTTCCTCTTCGGCACCGGAGCGACGTAGCCGTCGACGTAGAGGGGCATCTGACCTCCGTGTTGAAGCCGCCGTCCCCATTCTCCATCCTGAACGGGCGTTGCGTCCCGCCGGCCACACTTTCCGCGGCTCGTTGGAGACGCTGGCGACGACGCCGCGCACGTCGCCGGGCCGGCCGCCCCCGTCACCTGAACGAGTTAGTTCGTCGATGCCGCATCGACGCGCGCTGGCCCCGGCCTTGCTGTGACGGTTCAGGGCCGAGGGAGGTGCGCGTGTCGAGTGTCCGCTTGTTCGCGATCGGGTTCATCTATCTGTGCACGGCGGTGGCGTGGTCCACGCTCGGCGCGTCGGTGGTCAGCCGCACGGGCGAGTCCGACTCCCGCCTCTCGAAAGAGGTGGCCCAGCTCTGGGGCGGGCGCCACAGCCAGATCGCGCCCCAGACGGTGGTCCTGCGGACGCGGCGGGTCACGGAGACGGTCCAGGCCACCGACAACCTGGGCCGGCCCGTCTCCCGCGAGGTCACGCGCACGGTGGAGGACCGGGTACCGGTGCCGCTCCGGGCCAGCCGGGTGCAGGTCGGCCTCAAGCTCCAGCACCGGCAGAAAGGGCTGCTCTGGTACGACACCTACACCGTCGATTTCAACGGCGGGTACCGCGTGCGCAACCCCGACGACCAGCCCCGCACGCTGGTCGCCGAGCTGCGCTTCCCCTCGGCCGACGCCATCTACGACGGCTTCGTGCTCCGTCTCGACGGCCAGGACGCGGCCAAGGGGGGGATGGCCCAGGCCGCCACCGTCTCCACCGTCCTGCCCGCGCACGGCGAGGCAGACCTGGTGGTGGCCTACCGCTCGCGCGGCCTGGACGACTGGACGTACGCGTTCGCCCCGGAAGGTGTCAGCAGCGTGCAGGACTTCGCGCTGGACATGACCACGGACTTCCGGCGCATCGATTTCCCGCCGGGCACGATGTCTCCGACCAGCAAGGCCGAGGCGGGTCCGGGCTGGCGCCTGGGCTGGCAGTTCGACAGTCTGGTCACGGGCCAGAAGGTGGGCGTGGACCTCCCGAACAAGCTGAACCCCGGGCCGGTGGCCGCCCGCATCACGTTCTTCGCGCCGGTGTCCCTCCTCTTCTTCTTCACGGTGATGGTCATCCTCGGCGTGCTGTCGGGCAAGAGCCTGCATCCCATGAACTACTTCTTCCTGGCCGCCGCCTTCTTCTCGTTCCACCTGCTGCTGGCCTACCTGGTGGACCACCTGCAGATCCACGCTTCGTTCCTCATCTCCTCGGCGGTGAGCCTGTTCCTGGTCGTGACCTACCTGCGCCGCGCCGCCGGCCTGCGCGCCACCGTGCGCGAGGCCGCCCTGGCCCAGCTCGTGTACCTGGTCCTCTTCAGCTACGCGTTCTTCTTCGAGGGCTATACCGGCCTGACCGTGACCATCGGGGCGGTGCTCACGCTCTTCGTGCTCATGCAGATCACCGCCCGGGTCGATTGGGGAGAGGTGTTCGCGCGGAGCCCGGCGACTTCCGAACGGCGATAGAGATGGGATTCGGGAAACCGGATGTCTCGCGGAGGAACCCGGCCGACGCTCGAGGTGTCCAATCCTCAAGTACCAGGAGCGCGCCATGAAAAGAGCACTGTTCCTGACCCTGTTGATGGCCGGCGGTTCGATCGGCCACACCGCCACCGGCGACTCCCCCGAAGCATCCTGGCCCGTCCTCGCGGGATGCGTCGAGGCCCCTCCACTCGCTCCGGACGCAGAGCCCGACTTCCGGCTGTTGGTGGAGCGAATGCAGCGCTGTGCCGAGGCCGCCCAGACCGTCGTCAGGGACGGCACCGATTCCGATCGCGAGCGGCTGTGGTCGTTCTTCGACGACCTGCCCGAACAAACGGAAATGGACGTCGCAGCAGATGTGCTCAATGCCTTCCTCGACTGGCACGTGGAGCGCGCCCTCGCGGACCTGGAGTCGTCTTCGCCGCCGGCCGGCCGCGAGCTGGCGTTGGCGGCGGATCTCGAGCTGCCCGCCTTCCTCGCCCACGCGACCGCCGAGCTGCAAGTGGCCTGGCGCACGTACCAGACGGTCACCCGAGACGATCGGGAGGGTGAGGCACCCCGTCACGGCGAGGACACGGTCTCCTTCCAGGCCAACCAGCGGGCGTTCGAGGGCACAATCGCCGGGTTCTTGCGAGGACGCGTGTCCGCGGCGGAGACGGTGCGCGATCTGTCCCGCTACCAATGGAGCGGGTGGTGCGGCACGGGCAGCGAAGCGCTGTACGGCCCACAGTCGAAAGCCCTCCTCATCGCGCACCTCGACGCCCGGCGCCCGGACCTCGCGCTCGCCGCCAGCGGCGGCATCGGCGGGCCCATGCCGGCCACAGCAGAGAAGCCGGTCCGCTGGGACCGGCGCCTCCTCGCCGCCGCCGGCATCGACTGGGAGCGGTTCTACCTGGGCGGCGTGTTGTCCGGCGAGGCGGACCTGGCCAATGAGCTGGCCCGGCACGGCTCGGATCGGGCGGCGCGGCAGCTCCTGGCCACGGCGCGCCTCGCCGCGGCCATGGCCGGCGCGCCCACGACGCACCGCAACCCGGAGGATGAGGATGCCGGATCGGATTGGGACCTGGGTCCGGAGTCCCTGTTGTGGCCGGTGGCCGCTCTGGTGGAGCCGAGCGGCGAGTGCGGGGAGTACGGAACGTCGGACTCGCGCGACTTCCAGCGGGATCCGCAGGCCGCGATCATCGACGGCGGGATCCAGCAGGAGGTCCTCGATCTCCTGGCCGCGAACGTCGGCGCGGACGCCGGCCTGAGCGAGGCGGAGGCCGCGGCGCACCTCCTGGTCCGCCTGTGCCGGCCGGAGAGCCGGCTGGCCTTCCACGTCATGCTGCGCTCGCCGTACGAAGGGGTACGTAAGAAGGCGGCCGTCGCCCTGCGCGCGCTCCGGGAGCCGTTCGCCGAGCCGCGGCCCTCGCGTCCCGTGGCCTTCAAGGTCGTGGTGGACGGCACGCCCACGCAGCTACGGAAGCTGCAGTGGTCGCTGGAGACGGAGGAGGGGCAGCAGGTCACGAGCGAGGCCGCGACGGACGCCGACGGGGTCGTTCGCCTCGAGCGCGATCCCTTCGTCGATGCCCGACATCCCGTCACGTCGGTGCGGCTGGCCGCGCCGGATCTGGCCTCGGCGGACGGTGTCTGGTTCGAGGCCGGCCTCGATGCCCCCGCCCGTCTGGACGCGGTCAACGCGGTCTCCGTGCGCACGGGCCGCCTGGTCGTCATCGTTCCCCGGCCGCTGATGAAAGGCGCCGATGGCTCGCCACCCACGCTGGTTCTGCTGGCGATCGTGACGCGCTACGGTAGCGACGAATTCCCGCTGATGATCAGCGAAGAGCTGCCGGTGCCGTCGGCGCGGGTGGCGTTCCCGCGCCTGCAGCGCGGCCGTTACCAGGCGCTGGTCCATCAGGATGGGACCCTCTACGCGTCGGCGCCGGTGGAAGTCGGAGACAGCGGTGCGACCGCCATCGTGAGCGAGCGATCCATGGCAGACGAGAGGGCCGACCAGGGCCCGCCATTCCCGGATGAGTGAGCCCTGCCTCCCTGAGGGGTAAGCGCCCCGCGCCCGCGAACGATGGGGGAGACCGGCGGGCGCGGAGCGGACGAAGGCTAGAACCGGAAGGTGATCCCCCCCGTGAACTCGAACTGGTTCGAGTACTGCGGGTCGCCCACCACGTAGCAGCCCCAGTACGGGTCGCACCAGTAGCCTTCGCTGTCCGACTTGATGTAGGTCGGCGTCCAGCGGGCCTGGAGGCGCAGGCCGGCGCGGCTGCCGGGGTAGTACTTGATCCCGGCGCCGAGGGTCCCCGAGAACTTGGTGTTGCCGCCGATGTTCCGCTGCGTGCCGTCGAAGCCGACGAAGTCGACCCCGCCGTAGCTGGTGGCGCCGGCCCCGAAGAAGATGAAGGGCCGGAGGGAAGCGTCGGGGTCCCCGCCGTGGTAGCTGAGCACCCCGTGGTAATTCGAGACCTTGAAGTCGCCGATCTCGGTATCTGCCGTCCCCTTGACCTCGAGCTTGCTCATCTGCTGGTCGTAGAGGAACTCGACCTCCCAATGCTCGCTGACGAAGTAGCCGGCGGTGAGCCCCCAGGAGAATGAGTCCTTCGGTCCGATCTCGTTGTAGATGTTCCCATCCGCCGCCAGCAC
>Ga0075424_100006241_pt1 | contig 11473 bp, 12 predicted proteins | sample SoiMethybrSBSTD3_FD_75301 | JGI IMG/M metagenome (GOLD analysis project Ga0075424, IMG submission 75301) | Bulk soil microbial communities from a Populus tree surrounding site in Tennessee, USA - Soil MetaG P. TD hybrid SBSTD3 | ecosystem: Environmental > Terrestrial > Soil > Tree plantation...
CGGGGCAGAATCTCTGTGCAGGTGGCGTGGAGGGACGGGCATCTCGCCGGTCCAATCGGGCGGGACCGCCCGACTCTCCGTCCCCCGCGGCTGTATCGGATCCGGCGAGAGCGAGAGTTTGTCTGATAGATTGTCCTCACTCAGAATCATGAAAAAACGGTGCGGACTGCTTTCTTCCTTATTCCTCCTGGCGACAACTCTCTTCGCTGCCGATCACCCCTACCAATACTTCCGCGCCGGCAATCCGAACGACGTCCAAACGAAAACTCGCCCTGGATTCGCGCTCATGGGCGGAGGGTCCGACCTCGATACCGCCTTCCAGTACATGTGTGAGCGTGCCGGAGGTGGCGATTTCCTCGTTCTGCGTGCCAGCGGCGACGATGACTACAACCCCTACATCCAGGGCCTGTGTAAGCTGAACTCCGTTGCCACCTTCATCCTCACCAGCCGCGCTGCCGCCAACGACCCATTCGTGGCTGAAACCATTCGCCATGCCGAAGCCGTGTTTATTGCAGGCGGCGACCAGGCGCACTACATCAACTGGTGGATGGATACGCCCGTCCAAAAAGCCCTGAACGAAGCCATCGAGCGCGTCCCGATCGGAGGCACAAGCGCCGGCCTCGCTGTGCAAGGTGAGTTCGTCTATTCCGCGCAAGGCGATGCGCCCGACGACGAAGACCTCAGTTCACCCTTAACGCTGGCCAATCCTTTCCACCCGAGAGTCACCATCGTCCACAATTTTCTGACCAACGCCTTGTTAAAGAAAGTGATCACCGACACGCACTTCGCCGCCCGCGATCGCATGGGACGCACGCTGGTCTTCATGGCGAGAATCTTGCACGACGACCGCAGGACACAAATTCGCGACATTGCCGTCGATGAGCGCACGGCTGTCCTTCTGGATCCCGACGGTCGTAGCACGGTGGTCGGCGCTGGTAACGCGTACTTTTTGAGTTCAACTCGAGGTCCGGATGTCTGCAAACCGAACACACCACTCACTTTCAACGGCATTGCCCTGCAAGCCCTGCACGCTGGTGAACACTTCGATGTGAAGCATTGGACGACAACCGGTGGGACTTCTTACAAGCTGTCAGTCGAAAGCGGAGTAATCAAATCGACACAACCGGGCGGCGGAATCTACGTAGGCGCGGCGAAGTGACGCGCACGCGATGTCTCGCAGATTAACCCAGTGCCCCAGGTTCGCGCCGTTTGCTGGCGCTAACCTGGGATTCCCCGTATACCAAGATCAACGGCCCTCTCTCCCGGATTACCTTCCACAAGTCTGAAACTGAGCAAACCCTTGTCCCTGGAGCTGTGCAGCCCAGGTTAGCATCCAAAGAGCGGACGCGAACCTGGGGCACTTGCACCTGCAGGAAACCAGTGCCTGGTTCGATTGCAGACGCCGCAAACTGAAAGCATCACCGGCACTTCGACCAGCACTCCAACGACCGTCGCTAGCGCGGCGCCTGACCCGGGACCAAAGAGTGCGATCGCCGTTGCCACGGCCAGCTCAAAGAAGTTGCTCGCCCCAATCAGCGCACCCGGAGCAGCTACCGTGTGCGGAACCCGCAACACACGCATCAAGCCGTATGCCAGAGTGGAGTTGAAATAAACCTGAATCAGGATGGGCACCGCGATCAGCGCAACGTGCAGGTAACGACCCGTAATGTTCTCCGCCTGAAAGGCGAAGATCAGGACCAGCGTTACCAGCAAAGCCACAATCGTCACCGGACCTAGCCGCGGAAGAAAAGTCCCCTCAAACCATTCTTTTCCCCACTGCCGCGTGAACCACGTCCGCAGCAGTACCCCCGCGACTAGCGGGATGACGATAAAAGCGATCACGGAGTACAACAGCACCAGGAATGGCACTGACAATGACGACGCGCCTCTCACCAGAAACCGCACAATGGGGGCGAACAGGAACAACATGATCAAGTCGTTTACCGAAACCTGCACCAGCGTGTAGGCCGGATCTCCAGAAGTCAGGTAGCTCCAAACAAATACCATGGCCGTGCACGGTGCCGCCGCCAGAATGATAGTTCCGGCAATGTATTGGTCCGCCTCGGCAGGACTGATCCATGCAGCAAACACATAGCGAAAGAAGATCCACGCGAACAACGCCATGGAGAAGGGCTTCACTACCCAGTTGACGAAAAGCGTGACCAGCAACCCACGCGGCTTCTGCCCCACGTCCCGGATGGCGCCGAAGTCCACCTTCATCATCATGGGAACAATCATGAGCCAGATCAGCACCGCAATCGGCATATTGACCTGGCTGTCTCGCCCGAACTCCATCCTCCGCAGCACGCCCACGAGGGCAGGTGTCAGCTTGCCGAGCGCCAACCCCGCAAAAATGCACAGGCCTAGCCAAACCGTGAGATAACGCTCGAAGAAATTGAGCCGTTTGACGCGGGCTGCTTCCGGAACTGTTTGCACCGTGGCTGCCATCGCTACGTCCTTTCCCCGCTATTGATGGCCGATGCGGTCGATTTCCTTCTTCAGTGCAAGCTTGTCGAGACTGGCGAACGGCAGGCAGAGGAACAGGCTGATTCTGCGGTCGAGGGCAACGAACGCCTCCCGAAAGACACGCGCAATCTCTTCCCCCGTGCCGCGCACTGCTGCCGGGTCCGGCACTCCCCAGTGCGCGGTCATCGGCTGGCCGGGCCATACGGGACAGACCTCTTTCGCGGCGTTGTCGCACACCGTGAACACGAAGTCCAGCTGTGGCGAGCCCGCTTGGGAAAACTCGTCCCAGCTTTTGCTGCGCAGGCCATCCATACGCAGGTGGGCTAGTTCAAGCTCGTGCAGGGCCTCTGGACGTACTTTACCCGCGGGATGACTTCCCGCACTGTAAGCCGAGAAGTTTGGCTTGCCTTTGTGGTTCAGGATTGCCTCGGCCATGATGGAGCGCGCCGAATTCCCCGTGCACAGAAAGAGAACGTTATAGCGTCCTTTCATCGTTCATGCCTTGCTGGAGGCTGCCGGAGTGCAGCAGGTGGGGGCGCAGCCTGAGGATCGGGGTTTGACCGCCCGCACAAATGCGCTCATGAATCTGCCGTCTACTTGCGCTGCGACATGCTCGAGTTTCATGTCTTCGGGAATGAAGTTCAAGGCATCTTCGGCGCGATAGATGCGCGTCGGCTCAACGTCAACCTGCCCAAAACCTGCTGCGGTCAGTTTCTCACGATATTCATTTTCGTCGAGCGCTCCTGCCACACATCCCACCCATAGCAGAACGTTCTTACGAATTTCCGGGAGAATCTCGCCACGCGTCACAACGTCTGACACAGCAAAGCGTCCCCCGGGTTTCAACACACGAAATGTCTCCCGCAGAACGCGGTCCTTATCGGCGGACAGGTTGATCACGCAATTCGAAATGATGACGTCGACCGAGTTGTCCGGCAGCGGAATATTCTCAATCTCCCCGCGCAGAAACTCGACGTTTTCCGCTCCTGCTTTGCGCTTGTTCTCGTTGGCCAGCGCCAGCATTTCATCGGTCATATCGAGTCCATACGCTTTGCCGGTCGGGCCCACTCGCTTGGCCGAGAGCAGCACATCAATTCCGCCGCCCGAACCCAGGTCCAGCACGACTTCTCCAGCCTTCAGCTCCGCCAACGCAGTTGGATTGCCGCAACCCAGCGATGCCAGTACGGCCTCTTCTGGAATCTGGCCCGTCTGCGATACGTCATAAAGATTCGAGGTGATCGGATCGCTGCACCCGTTCCCAGGCGCCGAGCCACAGCATGAACTGCCGCCATTCTTCACGCGCAGGGCCGCCTGCCCATATCTTTCTTTCACAACTTCCTTGATATCTGTGCCGCTCATCATTGCCTCTCTTATTTGCAGATTTGTACGATCTCTTCCGGGCGCAACGCTTTATTGCGCGTGCAGCACTCGGAATAAAGAAAACTTAAGAGTCCTTGCAAGGCCTCGGTATTCGCGGTGTAGCGCAGGAACGTGCTTTCGCGCTGCACGTTGACTAAGCCTTCATTCTTCAGCTTGTCCAGATGATGAGAGAGAGTTGAGTTGGGAATGTCCAGCTCTCCCTGAATTTCACCCACCACCAACCCTTCCGGATGGGCGGACAAAAGCAATTGCATAATCCGCAGCCGCGGCTCTGTTCCCATCGCTGAAAACATGTCCGCATAGCGGGCAACCTGATCTGCACTTCCATGTTTCGGGCCAGCGATCATATTTCTATATTTGTAGAAATATGGAACATTGTCAAGTCTAAATGCGTTTTCACAAGTTGCAGAAAAATCAACGTATTTAGGACTGTGTCTCTCTAAACCGCCACATCCGAACGGCAGGAATTAGGTTTTTCGACGACGCAGCGGCAGGGCTTCATGACGGTTGAAATGAGTTAACGCCTCTTCTTCGTGCCCGTGCCCGGTTTCGGTGAGGACTTCGCCAGCACTTCTCCGGGTGCGAGCACACGCCGCACGATTGGCGTGTTCAGTTTGTACTTACGCTCGGCCACGGTGCCCACATCGTCCTTGACGCGGAGAATGAACACGGGCAGATCGCCTTCTTTTCCAAAATCTTCGTGCGTGACCGTGACCGGTAATACGCCATTCAGATTCCGTTCCCGATAGGCGGTCTCGTAGCGATGCTTCTTCACATTCCAGGTGAAGACGTGCACTTTGTTGAAATCAAACGGCTGCCCTTCTTTGGCTTCGCTCAGAAGAGCCAAGTACTGCGGAACTTTCTTTTCGCCATCCTGCACTTCATTCAGCACAAAAAAGGCCATGAAACGCTGGCCCTCGGCGTACTGGGCAATTTCCAGGGGAACATCGAGATCGACCATGCGGGCCAGCAGCCATCCGGCGCGATTTTGCGCATCCCGCACCAGCCACCAGTCTTCGAGTACAGGCCCTTCCGGCTTCTTTGCCTGCGGATTCACCACGCCGCTTTTCTCGGCAGTTCCGCGCGACAGAATGCTGACCTTCGACGCAAGTGGTAGCTGGTAAAGGTGTTCGCTTTCGCGTCCCGGCTCGATGTGCAGGTTGGTATCGTTGCGCGTCGTGCCGGTAGCCTGCAGCGGATCGTTGGCGTGCTCTTTGCTGAGTTTCCGGAAACTGTCGTAGACCTGCTGGCTGATCACGTAGCGCTGTTCAAGCCAGCCCTCCAGACCGTCGTCAGTGCGCACTTTGACGAAGCGCTTCTCGCGGTCAAGAACGCTTACTCGGTCGCCGTTCTTCACCGTGCCCACTTTCGTGTAAACGGCCGCGACGCGATCGCGCAGCGAAGCCTGCGCCGCCGAAACGTACATGACTTCCAACACACGTTCCCGCCCCCGCCCACAGCCGGGCAGGAACAGCACAGCCAGGAAAAGCGCGAAAGCAATTCTTGAAGGCCGCACGTGCCAAAACATTTTCACAGGGTTTGTAAGCAACACTATAACGCGACGAAGCAGCGAGTGCGTGAATCAGTCCAACCAGAAGGTACATGATGCCGCGCCGACCGGAAGTTGAAGTCCTATGCGACGCAATCACTGGTCTGGGCGCCTCACTCCGAGGCAGGAAGCGTCCAAAATTCCTGGTTCCAAAAATGTAATATCTACAAGCTAACAATCCGCGTTTCTAGCCTCTCAGGCACGCGACAGACGATCCGATGACCTAAACCTCGACGGCCCGGTCAGAATGCGCTCTAATCGTTTCTAAACGCCACTGGCAGCCATCCTACAGCGATGGTCAGACCCCGCTTTCAGCTTTCCGCCACCCGTTGCAAACTTTCAATAACTTAGCTAGAAGTGAATGGGCGGGCGGGACGCGACCACACCATTCTCCGAAGAAAAAGCTTTCTGCTCGAAATCCCTCGGCTGATCTCCAAAAGCAAATCCCGATCGCGCGCGCCGCCTCCACTAGTCCTCCATGCGGTTCAATCGTCTTCATCTGCCCGACTGCATCCGCAATATCCACCACACGCATGGGTTCGCCCTTCAAGCCGACGGTCTTGCCAAAGCCGCCGGCAGCAATCAGGTCGACGGCGGCCACGCCGAATCGCGTTGCCAGAACCCGATCGTAGGGCGTTGGCGAACCACCGCGCTGGATGTGTCCCAAAACACTCACCCTAACTTCTTTGCCGGAAAGCAGCGCAATCGCATCGCCGACCACGTTGCCTACGGGAAGGCCGCGGCCCATTTGCTTCATCTCGGGCGCGCAAATTGATGCCCTCTGCCACCACGACAATTGTGAAACGCTTGCCATAACCATCACGTCGCTTCACGTAGTCGCAGATGTTCTGCACGGTAAAGGGAATTTCGGGAATGAGAATCACATGCGCCGCCGGCGATGCCCGAGTGCAGCGCGATCCAGCCAGCATCCCGTCCCATCACTTCGATCACCATCACGCGATGGCGCGATTCCGCCGTAGTGTGAATCTTGTCGACCGCATCGGTTGCGGTGTTCACCGCGGTATATCGAAGCCAAAGGTCACGTCCGTGGCGCAGAGATCGTTATCGATCGTCTTAGGCACGGCGACAATCTTGATGCCTTTCTGAAAGACTTCCAGCGCAATTTTCTGCGATCCGTCTCCCCCGACGGTGATGATCGCGTCCATGCCCAGCTTCTTCGCGTTCGAGATGACCTGATCTGAAATGTCGCGCACATATTCCTGTCCATTTTCGTTGGATTTGTACTGGAAAGGGTTGCCGCGATTTGTGGTGCCGAGAATCGTCCCGCCGCGCGGCAGAATGCCGCTGACGCTCTTTAGCGTCAGTTCGAAGGTCCTCTCCGGCCAGATTAGTCCATCGAAGCCATCGGGAATACCGATAACTTTCCAGTGATACTTGAGAATGGCAGACTTAACCGCGGCGCGGATTACGGCGTTCAGGCCGGGCGCGTCGCCCCCGCCCGTACCGATACCAATGCAGCGAATCTCCGACATGGTATCGAGGGTATGGGGCGCGAGGCTGCGCTGACAGTGTTACACGTCACAATGCGGATGTTCGACTCTGGATTCACCCTACCTCAACATCACTGCGCGTTGATCGTAACTTTGTTGGAATTGACCGTAGTGCTACCAGTACCCGGAGCGGAAGCTACTGCACCCAATGTCGTGGGCGCCGGCGTGGGGGTCAACGTTCCAATCACGAATGCCTGTCCCGTGCATGTCGTGGTGGTTGTTTTGGTTACGCCAGTTTCGGTTTGATTGCTGGGATCGGTGAACGTCCAGGTAGCTGTGGTGCTGATGTCCTGACCGCCGGGCTGTGCAGTAGCTGTCAGACAGAAAGGTGTGCCGGTGACTGCGCTCTGCGACGAGGGTGCAGCCGTAATGCTGGTGACGCCACTAAGTGAGACAGTGACTGTTGTTGAACCACTTACAATTCCATTCGTCGCCTGAATCGTCGCTGTGCCGTCGCTGACACCCGTGACAAGACCTCCGCTCGGCGACACGGTGGCCACGGTAAGATCGCTACTTGTCCATGAGGATGTGCCTGTCACATTCTTCTGACTGCCGTCATCATAGGTACCCGTGGCGGTCATCTGCTGGGTTCCGTTAACCAGAATGCCGGGCGTTGCGGGCGTGACAGTGATTGTCTGAAGTACAGGATCTACGAAGAATCCATTGCAGCTCGTTGCTGCGATTGCCAGAAGGAAAAGAACTCCAGTAGTTACAACAACTTGAAGCCTTTTACGATTGGTCACCATACTTTTTGGAAAGCCTCGAACAGGGCTGTATCCGGGCCACGATCCCTGCCCGGCATCAGAACCCCCGATTGTAGCAGACACCCTAGCCCTAAAGTCTTAAGTTGTCAGTCTGCAGGAACTTCCGGGAGGGTGCGGGAATGCAACCACGACTCTGCATCTCACCACGCGCAGACCCAGACGTCAAAACCTATAATCGCCTCACCCCGTTCCCATGACAGAACGAACCTCGGCTTCTGCCTTGCACACTTTTGTTTTCGTACTATGCCTGTTCCTATCGGTGGGTTTGCCCGCGCAGTCGGCACCTACGCGCAGGGAACAGCCTTTCGTTCCCAAAGTATGCGGAGCCTGCATCCGTGCCCACATGGAATTCCTGGCTTCGGATGCCCTTCGGGGAAGAGGTAGCGGCACACCCGACGAACTGTTAGCGGCAACTTACGTGGCTTCTCAACTGCGGCACTACGGAATTCAGCCTGCCGGGGACGACGGAACTTTCATCCAGCGGGGAACTGTCATTCGACAGAAGTTGTCCGCGGCTCCGAAGTTAGGTTTCGTCGCACCGGGCGCTTTGACGCCGTCGGTGGTGTGGACACACGGCACCCAAATGCTCGCCCTGCAGCTCACCCAAGCCAGATTTCGTGGTCCATTGAAGCGGGTGGACAGCGAAAATCTGGCAAAGTCACCGCCAGATCTAAAGGGCGCCGTGGTCCTGATTTCCGGAAATGACGAGGACAAGGTGCGTGAGGCTACCGAATCATCACTCGGAGCCGCAGCCGTAGCTGTGCTCGCGCCCGCGTCCTCCAAAAGGCTGAACAATTGGGATGAGCGTGCTCACGAACTACCTCAACTGGCCGCAACCATCGAAGGCGGAGAAGCCGGAGCACTGGGTGAACAGGGCGATGTGTTTTCAGTCCGACCTGAGGCTATGTCAGAGCTTCGCGAACTTCCGGAAGGAACCTCGGTGGAGTTCGACGCCACGCCCAGCTCTCCGGAAAAGAGCTACACATGGAACGTAGTAGGAAAACTTCCGGGCCGCGATCCACAGTTGCGAAAGAGCGCGATCCTTCTCACTGCGCATCTGGATCATCTGGGCGTGGGCAAAGCCGTGAACGGCGACCGTATCTACAACGGAGCCGATGATGACGCCTCCGGAACCACCGCCGTACTCGAACTGGCACGCGCTCTAGCCTCGGGATCGAAGCCGCGACGGACGGTGATCTTTGCGCTTTTCGGCAGTGAGGAGGTAGGAGGATTGGGCTCCACATGGTTTCGAGCGCATCCACCAGTGCCACTGACGAGCATTGCGGCCAATCTTGAATTTGAAATGATCGGGCGGCCCGATCCCAAGTATGCGCGCGACTCGCTATGGCTGACAGGCTGGGAGCGTTCCAATCTGGGCCCGGTCCTGGCAGCGCAAGGCGCCCGTCTAGTGGCTGACCGACGCCTGGACGAGCAGTTTTTCATGCGCTCCGACAACTATGTGTTGGCGCAACGAGGTGTAGTCGCGCAAACGGTATCGAGTTACGGGATGCACGGCGATTATCATCAGCCCAGTGATGACTTGGCTCACATTGATTTTCGGCACATGACGGTGGCGATTGGTTCTCTCATAGCACCACTCGAGTGGCTGGCAAATTCTGATTTCCGGCCACGATGGAGGAAGGGGATGGAACCGTAGTTCGAGGTTTCAAAGTTTCAAGGTTTCATGGTTGAAGGCTTCAAAGCGGGAAGTTTCAAATATGTCTGACATCGCAAACCCAAAATCCCGCGGGTCAAAACTCTGAAACTCTGAAACCTTGCAACCTTGAAACCTTTACCCTGGCTTTCTTCCCTGCAGATTCAATCTCCAGTAGTCGAGCAGAAAAGGAGGATCGTCGGCCGCCGCTTGGCGCGTGAGCTCGGCCATGAAGTTCTGCCGTAGCTCGAGGGTCGGGATGCGCTCCAGATGGCGATGCATTATGACGCTCTCGACAAAGCGCCGGAAGTCTTCCGCGGAATCGAATGTGGTGGGTGCTTCTTCTACACTGGTCTCGACCTGCTCGAAGCCGGCGGCTCGCAGACGCGCAGCCGCTGTGTCCGCATCCGCGAATTCCCAGGGAAACTGAAATCCAGCAAAGATTTCGGCGTAAGGTTTGGTCGCGAGAAGCACCTGTACCCGGCCCAACAACCGGGCGATGTTCGGGCCTCCGCCGCATTGCGCACAGAGCCACCCTCCGGGACGAAGTGCTCGATACAGCTCACGAAAAAGTCGCTCGTGGTCCTGCACCCAGTGGAAGGAAGCGGTGCTGAAAATGCCGTCGAATTCCTCGCCGAACGGCAAATTCAACACGTCACAGCAAATAAATTCGACGTGACTGGCAAAATCGGACTCCAGAAAGGCTCGGGCCTGATCGATCATGTTCTGTGAAAGATCCAGTGCGACGACGCGGCCTCGTGGCAAGGCTTCCAGCAGATCGCGGGTTAGCCGCCCCGTGCCGCAGCCCGCGTCGAGAACAGTTTCATCTCCACGAAGAGAAACACGCGCCAGTACCTTCTTACCCCAACTGACTTGCGGCGCGGAGATCTGATGGTAAAGCGCTGCGTTCCATTCGCGTGAGTTCTCGGCCATTCCGATAGGGTACTGCAAATGAGTCAGGAGAATACACGCCGTTGCCGTTCCGGCTTTGCGGCGCACTCACGCGATGTACGCCTCACGCCTGACTATGTCCGTGGGTTCCGCCAGAACCGGCTCTTCTTTTTCCTTGGTCTCCCACTTGAGGATCTTCAGATCCATCACGAAGATTGCGTACAGCACAGGCACCAGTATCAGCGTGATAAATGTAGCCACGCACAGTCCGCCGATCTGCGTATAGCAAAGTGGCTGCCAGAGCGGCCCGCCATGCAGGGCCAGCGGGAAGAGCGCCAGTACAGTGGCGCCGACGGTAATCATCACGGGACGCAACCGAATGATGCCGGCGTCGATCACAGCTTCTTCGAACGGCTCGCCCTCTTCGTGTTTTTCTTCGATGAAGTCAAACAACACGATCACGTGGCTGACGATCACGCCGATCAGGCTGGCAACTCCGAGGAATGCCATGAAACCGAACGGCGTACCCATGATCCAGAGGGCCGCCACTGCACCCACCACGCCGTAAGGCGCGGCGGCGAACACAAGGAGTGGTTTCACTGCGCTGTTGAACTGGAAGACCAGCGCCAGGAAGATGAGGAAGATCGAGGCGGCCATGACCACCGCCAAATCCCCAAATCCCCTGCGCTGCTGGTAATAATCACCACCCATCCGGATCTTGTAACCGGGCGGAAGCGACTTCTCGAATTCCTTGAGCTTGGAGTCGGCGGCTTTCAATACTTCCGAAGACAGCACACCGCGTTTCGGGAAGCAGCGCACCGCGATGGTGCGGAAATGATCGAGGCGGACGATTCGCTCCGTCTGCATCGAGTGATCGATCTTCGCAACCTGCATTAAAGGAATCTTCGACGTTCCCTGCCCCGAGTACACGTAGAGGCTCTGCAGGTCCGAGAGCTGGGCGCGCTCATCCATTTTCAGCCGCGCGACCACGGGAATCTCCTTGTTGCCTTCCTGCAGGGTCGTCACCTGCGCGCCGCTCATGGCGGAGGTGGAAGAGCTGGCCACGTCCTGGTTGGTGATGCCCGCCAGGTTAGCGCGGTCGGAGTCGATCTCCAACTTGACTCCCGAACTCTCCGTATCCCAGTCGTTGCGAACGCCAGCCGTGTTGGGCAAAGAGCGGAAGATGTCTTCGAGCTGGGCAGCCAATCGGCGTAAGGTGCGAATGTCTTGCTCAGACTGGGCGGCACTCACGTCGGCG
>Ga0075424_100006243_pt1 | contig 11471 bp, 11 predicted proteins | sample SoiMethybrSBSTD3_FD_75301 | JGI IMG/M metagenome (GOLD analysis project Ga0075424, IMG submission 75301) | Bulk soil microbial communities from a Populus tree surrounding site in Tennessee, USA - Soil MetaG P. TD hybrid SBSTD3 | ecosystem: Environmental > Terrestrial > Soil > Tree plantation...
GCATCATCACTTCGTGATTGCCGCGCCGCGTGCCGTACTGGTTGAAGTCGGTTGGCTTGACCTTGTGGTCGAGGAGATATTTACCGGCCGGCGAATCGACCTTGATCGATCCCGCCGGTGAGATGTGGTCGGTGGTAATGGAATCGAGAAAGAGCCCGAGAATGCGCGCGTCGATGACGTCGGTCAGCGGCTGCGGCGCCCGCGGCATGCTTTCGAAGTAGGGCGGGTTCTGCACGTAGGTCGACTTGCGATCCCAGCTGTAGGTGAGGCCGCCCTTGACGCCGATCTTGCTCCACGCGGCGTCGCCCTTGAACACATTGGCGTATTTGCGCGCGAACACCTGCTTGGTAATGCACTTGCGTATGATCGCGGAGATCTCGCGGCTCGTCGGCCAGATGTCGCGCAGGAAGACCTTCTTGCCCTTGCTGTCGACGCCGAGCGCGGACCTCGCGACGTCGACGTTCATCGATCCCGCGATCGCGTAGGCGACGACGAGCGGCGGCGAGGCAAGATAGTTCGCGCGAACGTCGGCGTTCACGCGGCCCTCGAAGTTGCGGTTGCCGGACAGCACCGCGGCCGCGACCAGATCATGTTCGTTGATGGCCTTGGAGATTTCCGCCGGCAGCGGCCCCGAATTGCCGATGCAGGTGGTGCAGCCAAAGCCGATCAGGTTGAAGCCGAGCTTGTCGAGATCCTTCTGCAGTCCCGATTTCTCGAGATACTCGGCGACGACCTGCGAGCCGGGAGCGAGCGACGTCTTCACCCACGGCTTGACGGTGAGGCCGCGCGCGGCCGCTTTGCGGGCGAGCAGCCCGGCGCCGATCATGACGCTCGGGTTCGACGTATTGGTGCACGAGGTGATTGCGGCGATCACCACGTCGCCATGGCCGAGATCGTGACTGCGCCCCGGCACCGGGACGCGCTTGCCGGCGTCGGCCGCCTTGCCGAATTCCCTGTCCATGGAGAGCGCGAAACCGACCTTCACTTCCTTGAGCGCCACGCGATCCTGCGGGCGCTTGGGTCCGGCGAGCGAGGGCTCGACCGAGGACAGCTCGAGCTTGAGCACGTCGGTGAACACCGGATCGGGCGTATTCTTGGTGCGGAACATGCCCTGCGCCTTGGCATAGGCCGCCACCAGCCCGAGGCGCGCCTCGCTGCGATTGGTGTCGCGCAGATATTTGAGCGTGTCGTCGTCGATCGGGAAGAAGCCGCAGGTGGCGCCGTACTCGGGCGACATGTTGCCGAGCGTGGCGCGGTCCGCGATGGTGAGTCCGGCGAGGCCGGGGCCGAAATACTCGACGAACTTTCCGACCACGCCGCGCTTGCGCAGCATCTGCGTGACGGTCAGCACGAGATCGGTCGCGGTCACGCCCTCCTTGAGCTTGCCGGAGAGCTTCACGCCGATCACCTCGGGCAGCAGCATCGAATAAGGCTGGCCGAGCATGGCGGCTTCCGCCTCGATGCCGCCGACGCCCCAGCCGAGCACCGAAAGTCCGTTGACCATCGTGGTGTGCGAGTCGGTGCCGACCACGGTGTCGGGATAGGCGACCTCGGCCGTCACTTCCTTGCCGTCGAGCTTCACCTTGTCGCGGCTGGTGAAGACCGTCTGCGAGAGATATTCGAGATTGACCTGGTGGCAGATACCGGTGCCCGGCGGCACGACGCGGAAATTCTCGAACGAGCGCTGCGCCCACTTGAGGAAGCGGTAGCGCTCCTGGTTCTGGCGGTATTCCTCTTCGACGTTCTTCTTGAACGCCATGTTGTTGCCGAAAAAGGTGACCGCGACCGAGTGGTCGATGATGAGATCGACCGGCACCAGCGGATTGATCTTCTTGGCGTCGCCGCCGAGATGCTTCATCGCGTCGCGCATGGCCGCGAGATCGACCACCGCCGGCACGCCGGTGAAATCCTGCATCAGCACGCGCGCCGGACGAAACGCGATCTCCCGCTCCGACGTCTTCGTCTTGAGCCACTGCGCGACCGCCTGGATGTCCTCTTTGGTGACCGAGCGACCGTCCTCGTTGCGCAGCAGGTTCTCGAGCAGGACCTTCATGGAGAAGGGCAACCGCGAGATTCCCTTGAGCCCGTTCTTTTCAGCGACGGGCAGGCTGTAATAGGCATAGGTCTTGGACCCGACCTTGAGGGTCCGGGCGCACTTGAAGCTATCGAGCGAGGTCATGACTTTCGGTTCCATCCCGGCCGCGGGGACGCCGGATTGCTGATCGGTGCCGTAATACCCACTCGCTGAACTTCCGCCGGGCTGATGCCGCGCCGTTCGCCAGGTTGCGGTTTAATCCGTGGCTTATAAGGGCTTTTTCGAATTTCTGCTACAAGGACGACGTTTTTGAACATGATCTTGCCGCAGATGGTTTCCGCCGGGTGGGGCGGGCTGTCCCTTCGATGGGTTTGCCCGTGATGCGGCTGATCGGGTGCGACCTCGATTGCGTGCGTGGGGATCGCAAGGTATTGGCGGGCCTCAATTTTATCGCGGCATCAGGAGAGCCGCTGGCGGTGACCGGCCCCAATGGCGCGGGAAAGACCACCCTGTTGCGCCTGGTCGCGGGACTCCTCGAGCCGGCCCAGGGCACGATCGAGCTCGCCGGCGGGGCGCCCGAGCTCACCGTGGCGGAGCAAGCCCACTATCTCGGCCACCGGGACGCCCTCAAGCCGGCGCTCTCGGTCTCGGAAAACCTCCAGTTCTGGCAAGCCTTTCTGGGCGGCGATGGCGCCCCGGTCGCATCGTCTCTCGATGCCGTGGGCCTCGGCGGCTTGGCCGATCTTCCCGCCGGCTATCTGTCGGCCGGCCAGCGACGCCGGTTGTCGATCGCCCGCCTCTTGGCGGCGCAACGGCCGATCTGGCTGCTCGACGAACCGACCGCGGCGCTCGACACGGCCGGCCAGGAGCGGCTTGCCGAGCTCGTGCGGGCCCACCTTGCCGGCGGCGGGATCTTGATGGCCGCAACCCACGGCTCGCTGGGGTTGCCGGCGAAGGAGCTTCGATTGGAGCTGCAGTCTTCACCCTACGCACAGCCTGCTCCCTTCGCCCAAGCACAGCACGCTCCCTCCCCACGGGGGGAAGGGCAGAAGAGCGGCGGCCGCTGATGCACCCGCTCCGCGCCCTCCTCGTCCGCGACATGCGCATCGCGGTGCGCATCGGCGGCGGCGCGCTCATGGGCGTGCTGTTCTTCCTCGCTGTCGTCACGCTGACGCCGTTCGCGATCGGTCCCGATCTCGCGCTGTTGCGCCGGATCGGCCCGGCCATCCTGTGGCTCGGCGCGCTTTTGGCCTCGTTGCTCGCGCTCGACCGGCTGTTCACCGCCGATCACGAGGACGGTTCGCTCGACCTCATTCTCATGGGTGGCGCGCCGCTCGAGCTCGCGGTCGCCGCCAAGGCGCTTGCCCATTGGCTCACCACCGGCTTGCCGCTGGTCGTTGCCGCTCCGCTGCTCGGGTTGTTGCTCAACCTCGAGCCGGCCGCGATCGGCGCGGTCGTGCTCACGCTTCTGGTGGGCACGCCGGCGCTGACCTTCATCGGGCTGATCGGCGCGGCGCTCGCGGTGGCGTTGCGGCGCGGAGGTCTGCTGCTGCCCGTGCTGGTACTGCCGCTCACCGTGCCGGTGCTGATCTTCGGAGTCTCGGCCGCCAATGCGGCGGTGGTCGGCCCGGTGCCGTTCGGGACGCCGTTCACCATCCTGTGCGCGCTCACGCTGATGACCATCGTCGTCGGGCCATTCGCGGCCGCGGCGACGCTGCGCCATGGCATCGATTAGCTGCTCTCGCGAAAGGAAGATCTCGCGCCGGTTCAAGGCCCTCGCGGGGTGTTGAATGCCTCCGCACTGGCGCCGCATTCCGTACCCAGGCCGGCTCTGCTAGACCGATGGGGTTCTGTCCGGCCTGCCGGTCTTGATACGGATCAAGACCGGAACAAGATTTTGCAGGAATTGTGCGCGACAAGATGCCTATGGCCCTGATCGACCTCGCCAACCCGAGCCGCTTCCTGGCGTTTGCGGAGCGCGCGCTGCCTTGGCTCGCAGCCGCGACCCTGTTCGCATTCGCGGTCGGGATCGGGCAGGCGCTGTTCGTCGCCCCCGACGACTATCAGCAGGGCGCGACCGTCAAGATCATGTTCATCCATGTGCCCTCCGCCTGGCTCGCCATGTTCTGCTGGGGGCTGATGAGTCTCGCCGCGCTCGGCACGCTGGTGTGGCGGCATCCGCTCGCCGATGTCGCCGCCAAGACCGCTGCGCCGATCGGCGCCGCCTTCACGTTTCTGTGCCTGTTCACAGGATCGATGTGGGGCCGGCCGATGTGGGGCACCTACTGGCAGTGGGACGCGCGGCTCACCTCGGTGCTGGTGATGTTCATCATGTATCTCGGCCTGATCGCGCTGTGGCGCACGGTCGAGGATCCGGCCCGCGCCGGCCGCGCCGCCGCGGTGTTGACTCTGGTGGGCGCCATCAACCTGCCCATCATCAAATTCTCGGTCGACTGGTGGAATACGTTGCATCAGCCGGCGTCGGTGTTCCGGCTCGACGGACCCACCATTCATCCGAGCATCCTGGTTCCGCTGGTCGCCATGGCGATCGCCTTCACGCTTCTGTTCGTGACGCTGCACATCGCCGCCGTGCGCAACGAGATCCTGCGCCGCCGGGTGCGCAGCATGCGGCTCATGCAGGCGCACGCGCAGGGAGGCTGACGATGGATTTCGGCCCGCATGCTGCCTTCATCATTGCCGCCTACGGGGCGGCGGTCGCGATCGTCGCGGGACTGATCATCTGGGTGGTGCTCGACTGGCGCGCGCAGAAGCGCGTCCTCGGCGATCTCGAGGCCCATGGCGTGACGAGGCGCTCGGCCGAGCTCAAGGAGTCGGCATGACGGCGCTGCCGCAAGACCCCACGCAAAATTCCGCGCAAGAGCGCGCACACGAGCTCGCGGCGCGCCGGACGCGGCTCACCGTGCTGGTGCCGCTGGTGCTGTTCCTCGCGGTTGCGGCGCTGTTCTTCTATCGGCTTGTCACGGGCGGCGATCCCTCGATGCTTCCGTCCGTGCTGATCGGACATCCGGCGCCGCAGACGAACCTTCCGCCGGTGCCAGGCCTCGACCGCGACGGCCGGCCGGTCCCCGGCCTGGCGTCGGCCGATTTTACCGACACGGTGACGCTGGTGAACGTGTGGGCCTCGTGGTGCGTGCCCTGCCACGACGAGGCGCCGCTCCTCATGCGCCTTGCCGAGGACAAGCGCATCCGCGTGGTCGGGATCAACCAAAAGGATCAGCCTGAAAATGCGCGCCGCTTCCTCGGCCGTTACGGCAATCCGTTTGCGGCCGTCGGCATCGATCCGAACGGGCGTGCCTCAATCGAATGGGGCGTCTACGGCGTTCCGGAAAACTTCGTGGTCGGCCGCGACGGCAAGATCGCCTACAAGCTGGTCGGACCGATCACGCCCGCCAATATCGAGCGCGATTTGAAGCCGGCGATCGAGAAGGCGCTGGCGAACGGCTCGTAATCGCTAAGACGCCTCGCGCTCGGCTTCAGCTTCCGGATTCGGCTTTTCGGTCGCGTATTTCATCAGCAGCGGATACTGCAGCGCCGCGAACGCGAAGGTCAGCGGCGTAAAGCCGAACAGTTTGAAGCTGACCCAGAAATCGGTCGTCTGCGTGCGCCAGACGATCTCGTTGACGACCGCCATGACGATAAAGAACGCGGCCCAGCGCAGGGTGAGCTTGCGCCAGCCTTCCTCGGTGAGATGGAACATGGCGTCGAACACGATCGCGAGCAGCGGCTTGTCGAGCAAGTAGCCGCCGATCAGCGTCGCGCCGAACAGCGCGTAAATGATGGTTGGCTTGAGCTTGATGAAGGTGTCGTCGTGCAACACGAGGGTGAGCGAGCCGAACACCAGCACGATGATTGCGGTAACGACCGGCATGATGGCGATGTGGCGGGTGAGCGCATAGGTGACCGCGAGCGCCGCCAGGATCGTGACCATGAAGATCGCGGTCGCTGCGAAAATGCCGAAGCGCGCATTGGCGGCGAAGAAGATCACCAGCGGCCCGATGTCGAGGGCGAGCTTGAGCAGGGGATGGAGCTTGGGTTTGTCGCTCATGCCGGGTGTGTAGCGCGATGGCGTGGAATTGTCATGAGGAGCCGCCGTTCACAGTGTCGTCATCGTCCACGCAAGCGGACGGTCCAGTCATCGCGCGTGCTGGCCCTGATGATGATCGCTCTCGTGTACTGGATGCCCGCTTGCGCAGGACATGCCGCCGAGTTCTTTGAACGGGGATCAAGTTGCGATCCCCGCGATCGCGCGCGCAAAATCACCTGCCTGGAACGGGGCGAGATCATCGAGCCCCTCGCCGACGCCGATGAAGTGGATGGGCAGCCGATGCTTCGCGGCGATCGCGACCAGAATGCCGCCGCGCGCCGTGCCGTCAAGCTTGGTCATCACCAGCCCGGTGACGCCGGCGGTTCTGCTGAACTCCTCGACCTGCGAGAGCGCATTCTGTCCGACCGTGGCGTCGAGCACCAGCAGCACGGCGTGCGGCGCGCTCGCATCGAGCTTCTTTATCACGCGAATGATCTTTTCGAGCTCGCCCATCAGCGCGGCTTTGTTCTGCAAGCGCCCGGCGGTGTCGAGGATGAGCACGTCGAGGGCTTGCGCGCGCGCTTTTTCCAGCGCCTCGAACGCAAGAGAGGCCGAGTCCGCCCCGGGACTGCTCGCCACCACCGGGCTGCCGCTGCGCTCGCCCCAGATCTTGAGCTGATCGATCGCGGCGGCGCGGAATGTATCGCCGGCCGCGAGCATGACCTTGCGGCCTTCGCCACGCAATTTCGCCGCGAGCTTGCCGATGGTCGTGGTCTTGCCCGAGCCGTTCACGCCGACCACGAGGATGACGAAGGGCCTGGCGCCGCCCTCGATGACGAGCGGTTGCGCGGCCGGCGCGAGAATCGTTTCCACCTCGGCGGCGAGGATCTTTTTCACCTCGTCGGGCGTGACCGTCTTGTCGTGGCGGCCCTCGCCCACAGCCGCCGCGATCCGGGCGGCGGTGGCGACGCCGAGATCGGCCCGGATCAGCACTTCCTCCAGCTCGTCGATCGTGGCGGCGTCAAGCTTGCGCTTGGAGACAATGTCCGAGATCGCGCCGCCGATCGAGGCGGAGGTGCGCTTGAGGCCGCTGGAAAGCCGCTGCCACCAGCTCCGCTTCTGGTTCGCCCTGTCATTCATGTCGATGGTCGTGATACCGCATGATCCCGGAAAGTTGCAGACTTTTCGAACAAGATCATGCGCAAACACAAGAACGTCATGCCGCCATGAACGTGAAAGAGACCGCGCCGAAAGGACTCACGTCCGACGAGTTGCTGGCTCGCGTGCTCCACCGCGACGGCCTGATGCTCGTCATCGACAAGCCGGCGGGCCTTTCGGTTCATCGCGGGCCAAAGGGCGGCGCCAGCCTGGAAGATTACTTCGACGCCCTGCGTTATGGCCTGCCGCGTCCGCCCGCTCTGGCGCACCGGCTCGACAAGGACACGTCGGGGTGCCTGGTGCTCGGACGCCATCGCAAGGCCCTCGCTCATCTGGGGCTGCTGTTCAAGCATCGCAAGGTCGGCAAGACCTATTGGGCGGTGGTCGAGGGCGCGCCCGACGCCGAGGAGGGGACGATCGATCTTGCGCTCGGCCGGCTCGACGACACCCGCGGCTGGTGGATGAAGCCCGACCCGAAGGGACTTCCATCGGTGACCATATGGAAGGTGATGGGCAGGGCGCGCGCCACCTCCCCCCTTTGCGGAGGAGGGTCAGGGAGGGGGCAAGCTGCAGACGAGAGCGCGGGTGGCTTCTCCCACCCCAGCCCTCCCCCGCAAGCGGGGGAGGGAGCCGGTCTCACTTGGCTCGCGCTCGAGCCGATCACCGGGCGCACGCATCAACTGCGCGTGCATTGCGCCGCGATGGGCTGGCCGGTCGTCGGCGATGACATCTACGGCAACGCGCCGCGTTTCCGCGGGCCGCGCCTGCACTTGCACGCGCGCGAGGTGGTGGTGCCGATCCAGAAGAACCGCCCGCCGGTGCGCGTCGTCGCACCGGTACCGCCGCATATGCGCGAGCGGCTGATGGCGTGCGGATGGAGCGGGGAAGATGAGGAATAGCGAGTGGCGAATAGCGAACAGTGCGACTCGCCATTCGCTCCGCGCTAATCGCTATTGGCGTTCTTCAGTAGATCGTCGCCTTGAGCCGCTCAGGCGCGGCGCGATCGTGCTCCGCTCCGCCGACCCGGCCGCCGGTGATGCCGGCTAAAATCGTGCCAGAACTCGGCAGGCTCTTGCGGTCGACGTGGCGCGTCGGGTCCCACAGCTTCGAACGCACGAGCGCCTTGGCGCACTGGTAATAGACGCGCTCGACCGTGACGACGAGGACGCAGCGCGGCGTCTTGCCCTCCATCACGAAGCTCTCGCACAGCGCCGGATCGGCCGAGATCTTGGCGCGGCCGTTGATCCTGATGGTCTCGCAGCATCCTGGAATGAGAAAGAGCAGCGCGACGCGCGGGTCGTGCACCAGGTTGCGCAGACTGTCGATGCGATTGTTGCCGCGGCGGTCCGGCACGAGCAGCGTCTTCTCGTCGTGCACGCGCACGAAGCCGGGCGGATCGCCGCGCGGCGAGCAGTCCATGCCGCCCGGCCCGCTGGTCGCCAGCGCGAAGAACGGCGCCGCCTCGATGAAGGCGCGGTACTGCGCGTTGACGTGGTCGATCTCCTTGACGATCGCCGGCGCAAAAACCTCGCCGTACATCTGCTCGAGCTGCTCGGTGGTGGTGACGAGGTGGTCCTGAAATTCCATGTCGGTCTCCGGGTCGTGTGAAAAGTATATCAGGAAAAATCCATGGACGACTCTGCCGTGGCGCGGTTGGCGCGCTCAGCTCCGGCGCAGATCGCCGGCTGCGCGCGCCAAAATCTCGACGACGCGCGGTTCGGCATCGGCGTCTGCCGCGAGACGTTTGGACGCCGCCTCGCGCAGATTGTCGAGCGCGGCAACAACAAGCGGCGGCACCTGCGGGCGGCCATCCGTCTCGCGTTCAGATCGGCGCTGCCAGCGCGCGGCGCGTTCGCCGATCGCGGCGAGGCGGTCGAGCACGGCGTCGGCGAGCGCGCGATTCTGTTCGAGAAAGGCGCGTCCCTCGTCGGTGATGGTGTAGAGTTTCTTTGCTCCTTCGGCCTGCGCGGTGACGTATCCGACGTCCTCGAGCCAGGTCAGCGTCGGATAGACGATGCCTGGGCTCGGGCTGTACCAGTCGGCGGTGCGCTCCTCGATCACCTTGATGATCTCGTAGCCGTGACGCGGCTGTTCCGCGATCAGGGCGACTGCGATGAGCCGCAGGTCGCCCTGCGCCAGCATGCGGCCGGCGCGCATCATGTCGTCGCCGTCTCTGCCATGGCGGCCGTGACGACCGCCAAAGCCACGGAAGCGGCCGCGCCGGTGCCGCCCGGCGCAATGATCCTCGCGGGGCGTTCCGCACTGTCCCATTCCAAACATTTATTGCCTCCTACGACAAAGATATATCTTTAGATAGCTCATATAGAGATGTAGCGCAAGATATATCTTACATTAAGCCTAGAGACTTGATATACATGAGAAAATGGGGCTCGCGCCTAAAGTTGGCGACGCACGCGCCGGCCGCGAAGGTCACGCCGCGATTAAGTGCCGCCCGTCGTGGCCGATCACGGTGATATCGACGATGACGCTAGGCTCGATCGGCGCATTGAGCCGCACCGGCGTGAAATGCTCGGTGCGCCCGCTGTCATGCGATTCGGTGAGCACGCGGCGCGTTTGTCCGACTTGCGCCGCGAGATGCCGGGCAAGCGCCGTCTCGCCCTTCTGTCGCAGCCGCCGGGCGCGCTCCTTGACGAGATCGCGCCGCACCTGCGGCATGCGCGCGGCCGGCGTGCCGGGACGGGCCGAGAACGGGAACACGTGGAGATGCGTGAGCCCGCAGTCATCTACGAGATCGAGCGAGCGTGCAAACATCCCCTCGGTCTCGGTTGGGAAGCCCGCGATGATGTCGCCGCCGAACACCACGTCGGGGCGCAGCCGGCGCACCTGATCGCAGAACGCGATCGCATCGGCGCGCGCATGGCGGCGCTTCATGCGCTTGAGGATGAGATCGTCGCCATGCTGGAGCGAGAGATGCAGGTGCGGCATCAGCCGCGGGTCGCTCGCGAACGCGTCGAGCAGGTCGCGGTCGGCCTCGACCGAATCGATCGAGGACAGCCGCAGCCGCTGCAGATCGCCGACGTGCTTGAGGATCTGCTTCACCAGCGTGCCGAGCCTGGGTGTGCCCGGCAGGTTGCCGCCGTAGCTCGTGAGATCGACGCCGGTGAGCACGACCTCGCGATAGCCGTTCTCGACCAGCCGGCGGATCTGCGTCACGACTTCGCCCATCGGCACCGAGCGCGAATTCCCGCGGCCATACGGAATGATGCAGAAGGTGCAGCGGTGGTCACAGCCGTTCTGTACCTGGACGAAGGCGCGCGCGCGGCCCTCGAGCCCATCGATCAGGTGCGCGGACGTTTCCTGGATCGACATGATGTCGTTGACGGCGATCTTCTCCTCGGCGCCGGCGCCGAATGGCGCGCGTTCGAGATGGGCGCGCGTCGCGATCCAGGCATCGGCGCGCATCTTCTCGTCGTTGCCGATGACGCGCTCGACCTCCACCATGTCCGCGAAGGTTTGTGGCTCGGTCTGGGCGGCGCAGCCGGTGACGACGATGCGTGCACCGGGGCGCTCGCGCTTGAGCTTGCGGATGGCCTGGCGCGCCTGACGCACCGCTTCGCCGGTCACCGCGCAGGTGTTCACCACGACGGTGTCGGACAATCCGGCGCGCTCGGCATTGCCGCGGATCACTTCGGATTCGTAGGCATTGAGCCGGCAGCCGAAGGTGACGACGTCGACGCTCATGCGGCGCCGACCGCGACGAACAGGGCGGGGTCGAAGCGCCCTTCGAACTCGTATTCGACCGGCCCGGTCATCAGCACATGGTTGTCGCTCTCGCGCCAATCGATCAGGAGATCGCCGCCCGGAAGCGTGACCGTGACCTTGCGTCCGGTGCGCCGTGTGCGCGCCGCCGCAACGGTCGCGGCGCAGGCAGCCGAGCCGCACGCCTTCGTCAAGCCCGCGCCGCGCTCCCAGGTCCGCACCACGAGATGCTCGCGCGAACGCACCGCGGCGAGCGAAATGTTGGCGCGCTCGGGGAACATGGGATGGTTCTCGAGCAAGGGCCCGAAGCGGTCGAGCGCATAGGCCTCCACGTCGTCGACCCAGAAGATGGCGTGCGGATTGCCCATGCTCAGTGCGGAGGGCGAGTGCAGGATCGGCTCGTCGATCGGTCCGATCTGCAGCTCGATCGCGCGAGTGTCGTGGAATTCCTCGGCGAGCGGGACCTCGCGCCAGTCGAAGCGCGGCGCCCCCATGTCGACCGTCGAGGTCAAA
>Ga0075424_100006244_pt1 | contig 11471 bp, 9 predicted proteins | sample SoiMethybrSBSTD3_FD_75301 | JGI IMG/M metagenome (GOLD analysis project Ga0075424, IMG submission 75301) | Bulk soil microbial communities from a Populus tree surrounding site in Tennessee, USA - Soil MetaG P. TD hybrid SBSTD3 | ecosystem: Environmental > Terrestrial > Soil > Tree plantation...
CCTTGCTGAGACGAGTGATCGAGCTCTCACCCGCCCATGTCTCCGCCTGGGCGATGCTCGGCGCGCTGCTTCACGAAACCGACCGCCCTGAAGAGGCGATCCCCTGCTATCGGCGGGTCGTCGAGCTGGAGCCGGAACACGTCGGCGGCTGGTCGGGGCTCGGGGCGGCCTACGCCAGGATCGGCGACGTCGAAAAGGGCGCCGAGGCGTACGCGCAGTCGATCAAGCTGCAGCCCAACCTGCCCGGAACTCACATGAGCTATGCGCACGAGCTGAAGACGCTGGGCAGGCAGGCCGAGGCGCTGCGTGAGTACCGCGCAGCCATCGCGCTGAAACCGGACTTCGGCGAGGCCTACTGGAGCATGGCCAACCTCAAGGTGTTCCGTTTCGAGGCCGCAGAGGTCGAGGCGATGGAAGGGCAGTTGAAGCGCGATGACCTCAGCGAGAATGCGAACGTCCACTTCCGCTTCGCGCTCGGCAAGGCTTACGAGGACGCGGGCGATTACGACCGCGCCTGGGAGTACTACGACACCGGCAACCAGCGTCAGCGGCCGCTCGTGTCCTACGACCCGGTGGGATTCGAGTCGCGCCATGAGGAGATCGCCGAGGTCTTCAGCCGCGAATTCCTCGAGCAGCATACGGGCGAAGGCTTCGAGTCGGATGCGCCGATCTTCATCGTCGGGCTGCCGCGCTCCGGCTCGACACTGATCGAACAGATTCTCTCGAGCCATAGTCAGGTGGAAGGGACTCTCGAGCTTCCGACACTGGGCAAGATCGCGGTCTCGACCGGATTCTTTCGCCGCGAGAACCGCGAGTATCCCGGCGCCGTGCGCGACCTGCACGGCCGGGACTTCCGCAGCTTCGGTCAGCAGTACATCGAGGAAACGCAGGTCTATCGCACGACCGGAAAGCCGCGATTCACGGACAAGCTGCCGAACAATTTCTCACACGTCGGCTTCGCGCACCTGATACTGCCCAACGCAAAGTTCATCAATGCCCGGCGCCATCCTCTCGACAGCCTGCTCGGCAGCTACAAGCAGCTGTTCGGCAAGGGACAGAACTTCACCTATGACGTGAACGAGCTCGGGCTGTATTACCGGCAGTACTACGAGATGATGAAACACTGGCACCGCGTGCTGCCCGGCAAGGTGCTCGATGTGCACTACGAAGACACGGTAGGCGACCTCGAGACGCAGGTGAGGCGCATCCTCGCGCACTGCGGGCTGCCGTTCGAGGAGGGTTGCCTGCGCTTTTACGAGAACGAGCGCGCCGTCAAGACTGCGAGCTCCGAGCAGGTTCGCCAGCCGCTGTATACGCGGGCGCTCGGCACCTGGCGGCGCTACGCGCGGCACCTCGGGTACTGGCAGGAGGAACTTGCCGACGTGATCGCGGAGCTTCCGCCCAACGTCCGGGACGCCGGCATTCAGTAAGGCCAGACTTCGAGGCCATGGATGGCGTTGCGGACATCCATCGTGAGGTTGACCGAGAGGACGCGCTCGTTGCGCGGCAGGTCGTAGACCGAGACGGTAGAGGGCGACGAGCCGCCTGCAACCAACCCGTCGGTGAGCACGGCGAGCCCGCGAGCGAAGCCCTGGCGGGCGATGCCGCTCTGGTCCGTGTCCCGGTTCAGCAGTGCCTCGGGCGGATAGTCCGGCACCTTCATGGCGCGGTCCTCGCTGCCATCACCGCGCCCCGCGTAGCGCAGCTGGCTGGCTTCGGTGTCGTTGAACAGCACGCCGTCGCGGAACGGGCGTGCATTGTGCGTGCCGGCCGGCAGCTGCACCGCCATCTGCACTTCGCGGCCGTTGAACAGCAGCATGCCGCCCGTCCTCATGCCCGAGAGGTACATCCCGCCCCGGGTGCAATGCACGTTGTTAAGGTGCAGCTTGTTGAGCATGAGCGGGCCGTCGTCCTTGCACGGATTGAAGCCACGCGCGAGGAAGCGGAACTGCTGTTTGACGACCTGCATGCCCCAGGAGAACACTTTTGCGTCGAGGTCGAAGCCCAGAATCGCGTCGAAGCCTGTGGAGGCGAGGAAAAGGCGCCGCTCCCAGACCGAAATCTCGTGGCAATGCCTGAGGTAGGGATTCCGCCAGGAGCCTAGCGGACGGAAGTCCGGCGTGTAGGCGAAGAGCTCGTCGCTGGCGGCGACGTAGACAGTCTCGCCGTCGAATGCGATGCCGCGCAGGCCGCGATCCCAGCCCCGACCCTGCCAGTCGATGTTCGCGGTATTCCAGTCGAGCGGCTGCCGGACCTCACGAGCCTCGAGATCGATCAGGTACACGCCACCATGGCTTTCGCCCTGGTGGCTGCCGCGGACCACCGAGGTCGCGACGAGCTTCAAGTCTCAGGCGCGCGTCAAGCGGGCGCCGTCACCACTTCTTGGTGAAATTGAAGTAATAGCTCAATGGCCGCTGCAGGTTCCGGATGTGGCTGAATCGGGGGTCTCCGAAAAGATCCCCGTAGGAGGTGCTGCTCAGGTAGCTGTAGCTGTCATCGTCAAAGACGTTCCGGACGATCAGCGAGCTGCTCCAGCCGCTGTCGCTCGTAAAGCCGACCTGGAAGGTGCTGTATCTGTACTCGGGGATCAGGAAATCGAGGGAGGCTGCGACATCGTCCGGGTCGTCGCTGTTGTTGTTCCTGATCGCGGTCAGGCTGTCCCAGACCTTGCCCTGCTGGCTGTACGAGAACGACGTCCAGAGATCGCCCGTCGCCACGAAGCGCGGGAACGTGTATTCGACCGAAGCCCAGTACTTTTCCTTCGGAGAAATCGGCATCGTCCAGCCCTTGCCGACGAGAAGCGTGCCTGAGGACGAATTCGGGTTGGCTATGTCTTTCTTAAACTCGGGACTCCCGAGAAACACGCTCCACTGGAAATTCAGCCGGTCAGTCGCCAGCCACTGGCCGTTGAACTCGACGCCCTTCTGCTCGGCATCGCCCGCGTTGAAGTTTCCCTCGATCCAGAACGCACCCGAATCGCTGAGGCTCGTGCTGGTTATACGTTGCTGGATGTCGTCCCATTTCATCAGGAAGCCCGACAGGTTGAGCAGCAGCCGGTGGTCCAGCCACTCGCTCTTGATGCCGGCTTCGTAATTGCTGAGATAGTCGGGACCGTAGGTTGCCGGTATCAGCCCGGTATCGACCGCACGCTGCGAATTCTTGCCGCCGAGCCGGAACCCCTCGCTGTAGAGCGCATAGACCATCACGTCCGGGTTGAAGTGATATTCGGTCGCAAACTTGAAGGTCGTGTCGCTGTCGGTGCTCTTGGTGATCAGGCCGTTTGCCTCCGGGTCGCTGTTGACGGGCAGACCCCTCGGTACCTGGTACTGGTCGAATGAATTTCGGTCGTACTGGAACCAGCGTGCGCCTCCGGTGACCGACCAATTGTCGGTCAGCTTGTAGGTCAGCTCGCCGAAGAACGCGAGCTGCTGGACATCGTTGTGGTACTTGTTGAAGTAGTACCAATCGGTCGGCGCGAGCGGGCAGGCCGCGAGGGCCGGATCATTGATGACATCGCAGGCCTGCCGGTTCGCCTCTTCCCAGGCGCGCGTATTCACCAGGCCCGGCGTGTACGCGCCGTACTGCCACCAGTCGTACACGTCTTCGTAGAAGGCACCCGCCATCCATCTCAGCTTGCTGTCGTTGGTGGAAGTGAGGCGAGCCTCGTACGAGTAGCGGTTCTGCTTCTGGAAGTTGGGCGTCGTGGAATGGAGCGGTCCTGTGTCGTAAAGGGCGTAATAGGTGCCGAAGTAAACCGTCTTGTACTGCGAGTAATTGGTGTTGTCCCACTGGTAATCCATCCGGCGGCTAAAGTAGGACGCGGTCAGCGAGAGCTCGGCAAAGCCGAGTTCGCCCTTGAGCGTGGCGGCCGTCGTGTACCACTCGTCGTCACGCCACTCGTCGTAGAAGCGCGTGACCTTGTTGTTGCCAAGGTACGGGTCGGTCTCCCAGGTGCCCGACGTGTCGCCGCGCTGGTAAATACCCGTGAGCAGGAGGTCCCAGCTCGGGTTGATGGTCCAGAGGCCCGAGAGCCGGCCGCCCGTCGTGCGATAGACATTCTGGTTGTTGTCCGCAACGTCCGCATTTGTCTTGAAGCCCATCAGGTCGGTGCCGAGGACGTTGTCGACGTAGCCGCCTTCTTCCGACCAGAACCCGGTGGCCCGCATGGCGAAATTGTCGGAAAGGGGAATGTTCACCCAGCCACTCACGTCGTAACTGGGATCACCGCCTGACGTGTTGCCGATCTCGGCCGAGAATTCACTCGAGAAGCCGGCTACGTTCGGCTTGTTGGTGACGTAGTGAAGCGTGCCCGCCTCCGAGCTCGAGCCGAACAGCGTTCCCTGCGGGCCGGGCAGCGCCTCGACGCGTTCGATGTCGACCAGCCGGACGTCCGGCTGCTGCGAGATGGCCGTCATCGGCTGGTCGTCGAGGTAGACCGAGACCAGGCTGTCGATGCGGAATTCGCCGGTACCGGTCGCGATGCCGCGCATGACGATCGTGTTCTGGCCGGGGATGTAACTCACGGAGTTGACCGACGGCAGCGCGCCGACCAGGTCGTACATGTTCGTCAGGGCCTGCTTCTCGATGAACTCCGTCGAGAGCGCCGTGACACTTTGCGCGACGTCCTGCAGGTTCTCGCTGCGGCGCGTCGCCGTGACGGTGACCGGCTCGAGGCGGGTCGGATCGTGCTTCGCCGGCGGCTGTTCCTGGGCAAGTCCCTGGGCAGCGGGATACAGCGTCGCGAAAATGGCTGCGGCCAGCGGCGTCTTCTGTGGCGTCATGGTCACTCCCCCGAAATCGCCGCGTCACCCTGACAGGGCGATGTAGTTGATCGAGCGTATAACAGGAGTTGGCTATTTGCCAACCACCGCCTGCTCAGTAGTTGCTTTCGCGCGACGACTGGAGGGCCCCGGCTTCGACGCGAAGCTCGTAGGAAATGCCGCCGGACGCCTGCCAGGTCCGCAGGTTGAACCGCTCGCCGGGCCCGAGGCGCTGCACCGCAATCGCGGCGGTCGTGAGCGGCTGACCGCGCTCGCAGCGCGGCGGTGGACCGGCCGGCTCCATGAAATAAACATAGGGGGTGGGATGGTCCGCGGTCGCGAAGACTTCGGCCGTGCCATCCGCCGGATCGATGTGCAGCGAGGTCTCGCGGTCGGCGGCGATCGCGCGCGGCTTTTCCGACCAGCCGTCCTGCTGCAGGCGCGAGAGCAGGGCGACCGTGCGGCCGATGCGGTCGCGTTCCTGCAGGTGCTGGTCGGTGATGACGTTCTCGAGTCCCGACAGCGCGAGGAAGCCGCGCGCGAGCGTCAGGTCCGGGGCGTATGGATTGGCGAGCGCTGCCGCCGAGGTGAGGCTCTCCTGGCCCTCGGCTGAGTAGACGTATTCGCCGAGGACTGCCATGCCCGCGCTCGTTCCGCCGATCGGCGCGGGCTTCGCCGCGACGAAGTTGATGGCGTCCTCGACCGGCGTGTCCTTCCAGTAGCGGATGTAGTTCGACTGGTCGCCGCCCGCGATGAAGACGGCCTCGGCATTCCGGATCGTTCGGATCACGAACGGATCCGCGGTGGCCGCACCCTTGTCGAACACGATTGTCTCGACCGAGTCGCAGTGGCACAGCTTGAAGATGTAGTCGTTGTAGTCGTCGGCGCCCGAGGCGCGCAGCACGACGAAGTCGCCGCCTCCGCCGTACTCACCCATCCTGGCGTAGTTCGCGTCGACGTCGTCGCCGCCGCCCTGGGCGACCCAGAGCCCGCGCGTCGGGCGCACGACGTCGGCCGGGCTGCCGACGATGAAGTACCGGTAGCCGGCCCCCTCGCGCGCCGGCTTGACGGCGGTGCAGGACGCGCAAATCGCGAGCGCAGAGAGGAGGGTCGCCGCGGCGAGGCGGCGGCAGGTGTCATTCGAATGCATGCTGGCTACCTCGGCGCCATGCCCTTGGCGCGCAGCTCGGCAATCGCCTCGTCGGATTTGGCGAGATGGCCGAGCCCCATGCCACGCAGGACGTGCTCGGCCTTCGTGAACTGGATGTTCGTGTAGGTGGTGATTTCGACGCGATTTCCCCAGGGATCGAGGAAGTCGAGGAAGCGGCTGTCGAGCAGGGGTATGCCCATCGCCTCGAGCGTGCGGCGCACCAGAGGCTTGTCGTCGACCGCGATGCCGAAGTGGCGCATGGTGTCCGGCCGGCGGTCGGGGTTGCGTATGAAATTGATGAACTGGTCGCCGAAATAGACGATCGCCATGTCGTCAGTCTGTTCCTCGACCGTGAACGCGAGGAAGCGCCCGTAGAATTCGAGCGCCTCGCCAATGTCCCCGACCTCGAGGGCGACGTGGTTGATGCCCACCGCGTGGGCCTTGTCCGGCCGAGCATCGCTCATGGCGGCTCCTAATTCGGGCTGGCCGTTAGTGTACTCTCGCGCGTCAATGCCATCGCCCATCCGGAGGCTTCCGATGCGAACCCTTCTCGCTGCCCTGCTGCTGCTTCCCGGACTTGCTGCCGCAGAAGACATGCGCCTGCCGCCGGAGGCGGCCCGGCTCAACCAGATGGCCGCCCGATTCGCGCCGGTCGACATCCGCGTCGACCTTTCCAAGCTCCCGCCGGGCGAACGCCGCGCGCTCGCGGATCTCGTACAGGCGGCGCGGATCACGGATGCGCTCTACATGCGCCAGATGTGGGCCGGCAACGACGCGATGCTGCTCCGGCTGCTCGAGGACACGACGCCGCTCGGCCGCGCGCGGCTCGATTACTACCTGCTCAACCGGGGGCCCTGGTCGCAGCTCGACGACAACGCGACCTTCGTCCCCGGCGCGCCGGCAAAGCCCGAGGCGGCGAACTTCTATCCGACGGGCGCGACCAAGGCGGAGGTCGAGGCCTGGATCGGTGGCCTCGACGGTGACGCCAAGGCGGCCGCGACCGGATTCTTCACCACGATCCGGCGCGACGCGGCCGGCCATTTCGTCGCGCTGCCGTACAGCCTCGAGTACCAGGGCGAGCTCGCCGAGATGGCGTCGCTGCTGCGCAAGGCGTCCGCCGCGACGGCGGACCCGACGCTCAAGGCGTTCCTCGACTCGCGCGCCGAAGCCTTCGCGAGCAACGACTACTACGCGAGCGACGTCGCGTGGATGAAGCTCGACGCCGCCGTCGAGCCGACGATCGGGCCCTACGAGGTCTACGAGGATCGCTGGTTCAACTACAAGGCGGCCTTCGAGGCCTTCATCACCGTCCGCGACGACGCGGAATCGGCGAAGCTTGCCCGATTCGCCAATGAGCTGCAGTGGCTCGAGGACCGCCTGCCGATCGATCCCGGCTACCGGCGCAAGAAGCTTGGCGGGCTCGCACCGATCCGCGTCGTCAACGTCGTCTTCTCGGCCGGCGACGGCAACCACGGTGTGCAGACGGCGGCCTACAACCTGCCGAACGACGAGCGCATCGTCGCCGAGATGGGCTCGAAGCGGATGATGTTGAAGAATTACCAGCAGGCGAAGTTCGATAAGACGCTCGTGCCGATCTCGAAGGTGGCGCTCGCGCCGGACGACCAGCCCGAGGTCGACTTCGAGGCGTTCTTCACCCACATCCTGATGCACGAGCTGATGCACGGCCTCGGCCCGACCAACACGGGCCCGGGCGGCTCCGGCGGGGGCGTGCGGCCCGCGCTCAAGGAGCTGTACAGCACGGTCGAGGAAGCCAAGGCGGACATCACCGGCCTGTGGGCGCTGCAGCAGCTCATGGACAAGGGCGTGATCGACCGCGCCGGCGAGCGGCGCATGTACACGACATTCCTCGCATCCGCCTTTCGCACGCTGCGCTTCGGCATGGACGACGCCCACGCGCGCGGGATGGCGATGCAGGTCAACTACCTCCTTGATGCGGGCGCTTATCGCGTGAATGCCGATGGCACGTTCAGCGTGGACCTGAAGAAGGCGAAGAAGGGCGTCGCGGGCCTTTCGCACGATCTGCTCACGCTGGAGGCGACCGGCGATTACGCTTCCGGCCAGAAGATGCTGGAGCGGCTCGTCGTGATGCGGCCCGAGGTGAAGGCGGTGCTCGACCGGCTGGGTGGCGTCCCCGTCGACATCCGTCCCCGTTTCGTCACCGCCGACGAGCTCGAGCACGAACCATCCTGAGCCGCGGCCGCGGTGCGGATCCGGCAATAGTGAAACCTGGCCGGCCAGGATTCGTTGATTCGCGAAGCGTTCCGACGTACAACGCGAGCTGATGGACGATCTGGGGATTCATGTCTGGACCGGCCAGTCCGGCCAGAAATATCGCTACACGGTCTACATGTTCGGCACGGTGTTCGGGCCGGGGCCGGCCAACTTCATTTACGCGCGTGAGCTGCGCGCCGGCCAATACGTCCCGGTCTTCATCGGCCAGACCCAGGACCTCTCCGAGCCGTTCGAGGACTCGGTCGCGCTCGAGTGCATGAAGCAGACCCGTGTGACGCACATCCATGTCCGGCACACCGATGCGCGCGACGAGATCCGGCGCGCCGAGCGTTCCGACCTGATCTCGGTCTGGAATCCGCCCTGCAACGCGATGCGCTGAGCTACTGGAGCGGCTGCATCAGCGCCTGGAAGCGCGGCAGCGAACGCAGGGACGCGAGGTCCGGGTCCGTTTCGTACTGCGCCCGGCGCTTGAACCCCGCGGCGATCGCACGCTCGACGTTGTCGAGTGCCTTGTCCGGCGCGCCCGAAAGCGCGTACGCGCAGGCGAGGTTGTAGAAGTCGACCGGCGCGCCGCTGCCGATCTCGATCGCGCGCTCCAGGCTCTTGACGGCGTCGCCGTATTTTTTCTGCTGGACCTGGCTGGTGCCCAGGCGGTTCCAGGCGAAGGCGTTGCCCGGGTTCGACTCGACATACTGCCGGTACGCGGACTCTGCCTCGGCCCAGCGACCCTCGAGGTAGGGCGTTTCCGCCCGCATGAGTTCCGCGGTGAGCGGCTTCACGCCGGCGGGGACGGGGCTCACCGTGTCCATCACGATGTGCCAGTCGCCGCGCGCATCTTTCTTCCACACGCGCGCGTAGTAGCCGGCTTCCGGCACCTCGCCGGACTTTTCGTAGCTGCCCCAGGCATAGCCGAGGTCGCCCGATGCCGACACGTCGGCGAAGAGCGGCTCGCCTCGAGCCTGGACATTCTGGGTGTTCGCCCATTCGCCGAGCGCGTCCCGCCCGACGACTGGCATGGCATCGGGTCGATGCACGCGTGCCTCGTCCGAGAGCCGGCTGCCATACGCCCGGCCGAGGGACTTCGCTCCGGCGGTCGCAAGGAACTCGCGCTCGACGCCGAGCAGTCTTGCCTTCGCCTCGGTAACGTCGATGCCGGTCGGCGGCGCGGCGCCCGCACGCCAGGAAGAATGTGCCGGCTCGCTCATCGGCACGACGGCGGCCGGCGTGTCGCCGCCGACGTCGAGCACCACCTTGAAGCTTCCATCCGCCTGCCGCTTCCACACGGAGAAGAACATGCCGTGGCGCGGCGGCGCGCCGTTCCTTCCCTCGAAAAGAAGCGGGCCAGTGTCCCAGCCGAGGTCGCCGGCTGCCGAGATGTCGCCGTACACGGGCGCCCAGGTCGCGCCCATGGGACCGGGCGAGGAGGGCTGGCCGGCGAGCGCCGTCCGCACGCGGAAGGGATGCGGATTGAAGGCGATGCCGTCGTCAGCGAAGTACGCATAGAAAGAGTCGCGGAATCCCTTTTCGGCAGCGAGCCGCACGAAGGCGCGCTCGGTGTCGAACAGCGCCTGCTGGGCCGGCGGCAAGCCGGTGTCTGCGGCAAGGACGGCGGCGGGCAGTAGCGCAAGCACGAGGAAAGCAGACTTCATGGACGAATTCCGGCGGTGGCACGAAGGTCCCGGCAGGCTAGCGCCCGCGCGCAGGCGCCGGCAATACATGACTTTGGGATCGGTTAAAGTGGATGGCGGAGAAGGGTGGCGCGCTGCGCGCGGAGGGCGACGGATGACTTGGTGGGCGTGGATGGTCCTCGGGATCGGCCTGCTCGGCGTCGAGATGTTCGTCATCGACGCGCAGTTCTACCTCGTCTTCATCGGCCTGTCGGCCGCCATCGTCGGGCTCCTCGGGCTTTTCGGCGTCGACCTGCCGAACTGGGCGCAGTGGCTCGTGTTCTCAGGCCTCGCGGTCGCGGCCATGCTCGGGTTCCGCCGCCGGCTCTACGAACTGGTCCGAAATCGCAGCGGCCACGTCGAGGAACGCCTCACCGTCGGCGACCGGGTCCTGGTGCCCGCCCGCCTCGAGCCCGGCCAGAGCGGCCGCGTGGAATACCGAGGCACGAGCTGGACCGCGCGCAACACCGGCGACAGCGCGATCGACGCGGGGCGCGAGGCCGTCATCGCGGAAGTCAGCGGCCTCACCCTGCACGTCAAAGCGGAGTAGACATCCATGGGATCCATGTACGTCGTCGGCGTCGTCGCGGTCCTCGTCCTCATCGTCCTTGCGAAAACGGCGGTCGTCGTGCCGCAGCAAAGCGCCTACGTCGTCGAGACGCTCGGCCGGTACAACCGCACCATCCAGGCGGGATTCCACATCCTCGTGCCGTTCATCGACCGGGTCGCGTACCGCCACAACCTCAAGGAAGAGGCGATGGACATTCCCGAGCAGGTCTGCATCACGCGCGACAACGTGCAGGTCGGCGTCGACGGCGTGCTGTACCTCCAGGTGCTGGACGCGAGCAAGGCATCCTACGGCATCACGAACTACCGCTTTGCGATCATCCAGCTCGCGCAGACGACGCTCCGCAGCGAGATCGGCAAGATCGAGCTCGACCGCACCTTCGAGGAGCGGCAGACGATCAACCAAAACGTCGTTTCCGAGCTTGACAAGGCCTCGGCGCCCTGGGGCGTCAAGGTGCTCCGCTACGAGATCAAGAACATCAATCCGCCGAAGGACATTCTCTCGGCGATGGAGAAGCAGATGCGCGCGGAGCGCGAGAAGCGCGCGGTGGTGCTGAGCTCCGAAGGCGAGCGTGACGCGAAGATCAACCAGGCCGAAGGCGAGAAGCAGCGCGTCATCAAGGAGTCGGAAGGCAACAAGCAGCAGCAGATCAACCAGGCCCAGGGCCAGGCGGCGGCGATCCTCGCGGTCGCGACTGCGACGGCCGAGGGCCTCAGGCAGGTCGGCGAGGCGCTTGCAGGCCGCGGCGGACTCGAGGCGATGCAGTTGCGGATCGCGGAGGAATACGTCAAGCAGTTCGGCACGCTGGCGAACGAGGCCTCGAGCACGCTCATCGTGCCGGCGAATCTCTCGGACGTCGCCTCGATGATCGCGCTCGCGACCAACGTCGTGAAGAACCAGAAGGCGACGTCCTGATGTCACGCGTGAACGCCGCCGGCGGCGTCGCCGCCCTCGCAGCCTTTTCCTGGTCCGTGACCGCGGCGGCGGCGCCGCCGGCACTCCTCCTGCACGGCGGCACGATTTACACCGGTAACTCCGCGCAGCCTAAGGCCGAAGCCGTGCTCGTCGTCGGC
>Ga0075424_100006246_pt1 | contig 11470 bp, 12 predicted proteins | sample SoiMethybrSBSTD3_FD_75301 | JGI IMG/M metagenome (GOLD analysis project Ga0075424, IMG submission 75301) | Bulk soil microbial communities from a Populus tree surrounding site in Tennessee, USA - Soil MetaG P. TD hybrid SBSTD3 | ecosystem: Environmental > Terrestrial > Soil > Tree plantation...
GCGCGCTCCGGCTGCTCGAGCCCGTGATCATTTTCGCGATGGGGGTACTTGTGGCATTCATCGTCGTCGCTATGATGCTCGCGATTTTCTCTATCAACGAGATTCCGCTGTGAGCCGGGGGGGTCGGGCCGGGTGGGGGCGCCGTAGCCCCTGCGCGACGACGACGGCTCTCATGGACGTGGCGTCGAATGGACCGCGGTACGGCGTCCGCGCGCTGACTACACGCGTCGCGCAGGGGCTACGGCGCCCCCACCCGGCCCGACCCCCCCGATTCGCCGTTCTCCGCCGAGGAACTCGCGCCCTCGGGCGACGACTCGCAGGCCGTGTGTGCTTAGACCAGCGGGGGTTTACGTTGATCGAGCTGCTGGTCGTCATCATCGTGCTGGGGTTGCTGGTCGGGTTGGTCGGGCCGCGGCTGTTTGGTCGAGTGGGTCAGTCGAAGATGGCCGCGGCGCGGGCGCAGATCGAGCTGCTCGGGGCAGCCCTGGATCAATATCGCCTGGACATCGGCAGCTATCCCAACTCCGGCCAGGGCCTCGACGCGCTGAATCGGAATCCGAATGTAAACAACTGGAACGGTCCCTACCTCAAAAAGGCTGTGCCCAAGGATCCGTGGGGCAACCAATACAAGTATCGCTGCTGTCCAGGCCAGAACGGGGAGTACGACCTCTGGTCCGAGGGTGCCGATGGGGCCCCGGGCGGCGAAGGCGAGAACGCGGATATAACGTCATGGGACAGCAGCCAAAAGTAGATGCCCGGGGCTTCACACTCCTCGAGCTGATCGTCACCTTGGTGGTCGTCGCGGTCGCGGTGGGCCTCGTGGCCCCGGCGATCGGACGGAGCACCGAAACCTTGCGCGCCCGCGCCGAGGTCGCCGGATTCTCGGCCACCTTCCGGCACGCGCGCGAGCAGGCGATCACCACGAGACAGACGTTCACCGTCTTGGTCAATCCGGCGAGCCATCTGCTGACGGTCACCACCGGCGAGGACGAGGTCCGCTGGACTCGCGCGCTCTCGAAGCGCGTCGAGATCCGGGCCGACACGCCGAGCTCGCTGGCGGTTCGCTTCGAGCCCCAGGGAACGTCCAGCGGCGGCGACTTCCACCTCGTCTCGGGCAAGATCGCCTATCGCGTCACGGTCGACGCCGTGACCGGACGCGTGCGGAACCAGCGCGAATGAGGGGCCGGAGCCAGGCCGGCTTCACGCTCCTCGAGGTCCTCATCGCGTTCGCGATCCTGAGCGTTGCCGTGGTCGCCGTGATCCAGGGCTTCGCGCAGGGACTGCGGCTCTTGAAAGTCGCGGGTGACCACCAGCAGGCCGTGCTCCTCGCCGACCAGAAGACTCGTGAGATGGTCGTCCCGGTGGAAGGCCGTGACCAGGGCAAGGAAGGCAACTTCGACTGGGAGCGCGTCGTCACCGTCGTGCCCGCGCCCGATCTCACCCGGACGGCGGCTACCGCCAAATGGCACATTTACCGGATCGACGTGAAAGTCAGCTGGGGCGACAAGCGCGGCGTCGAGATCGTGAGCATGCGGACGGCCGCCGATTCACGGGACACGTCGCCGACGTCGGGACCGCCGACGGCCGTGGGCGTACCGACCACACCGGGGCGCTCGGGGACCCCCGGAATGCCGGGGACGTCGGGGATGTCTCGGACGCCGAGACCGCTGCAATGAAGCGCGATCAGCGCGGCTTCACCTTGATCGAGCTCCTGATGGCGCTCGCCATCGTCGGCGCGCTGGTCGTCATCGCCTTCGGCGGCGTCCGAATCGCGCTGGGCTCGTGGCGGCAGGGTGAGGAACGCGCGGAGGCCTACCAGCATCTGCGCGGGATCGCACTGACCCTGGGCCGCTCGGTCGGCGCGGCCTATCCGTTCAATGGCCCTCGCAGCGACACGCCGACCGCGGTGCTTCTCTTCGCCGGCACCGCGTCGAGTCTCGAGTTCGTGACCCAGACCGCCCCCTTCCCGACGTCGATCCCCGTCGCCTTCACCGCGGTCGTGATCGAGCTCGGAACCACGGGCGAGCAGCGCGGCCTGATCATCCGCCAGCGCGTCTTGCCGAACCGCAACCCGTTCACGGACGCGGTGGTCGTCTTCAACGACCCCACCCTGACGGAGCTCACATTCGGCTTTCTCGACGACTCCGGCGCCTGGCAGGACACGTGGGACGTCGAGACGCAGAAGCGCCTGCCGAAGGCGATCCGCGTCAGCGTGGGCGGCACGCTCAACGGCCGCGCGCAGACCCTCTTGCCCTTGACCGTGCCGCTCCGCGTGGGCACCGAGCAGCAGCAGTGATGCGCGATCGAGCCGCGCGACGTAAGCACGACGAGCGCGGATTCGCGCTGCTGGTGGTCCTGCTCGTGCTGGCGCTGATCGCCGTGGTCGGCGCCGAGTTCTCGTACTCGATGCGGCTCGAGGCCTCGGCGGTACGCGCCTACAAGAACGGGATCATCGGCAATCATCTCGCCGAGACGGCGCTCGAGCAGGCGATCCGCGAGATCGTGGCCGACGCGCCGCTCGTCGCCGAGGACGACGACGGTCTCCTCACGTTCTATGCGGTCGATCGGCGCGCACTGCCGCGGCTGCGCCGGGCGAAGGCCGAGCTGGTCGGCGGTCAGTACTCGTACCGCATCACCGATGAGGAGGCGCTCCTCAACATCAACACGTCGCCGCCCGACCGCATCGACCGCCTTCTCGCGACGCTCGGGATCGACAAGGAAGTCCGCGACATGATCGGCGACTCGATCCAGGACTGGCGCGATCCGAACGACGAGCACCGCGCCAACGGCGCCGAGAGCGACGACTACTACTTGAAGCTGCCGATACCATATCGGGCGCACAACGCGAACCTCGAGTCGATCACGGAGCTCTTACAGATCAAGGGGATCACGCCGGCCATCTACAACGGCAGCAAGGACCATCCGGGGCTGGCCAGTCTCGTCACCGTTCGCAGCACGGGCACCGTGAACATGAACACCGCCGGCCCGGCCGTCCTGACCGCCCTCGGGCTCTCCACCGCGGAGATCACGGAGATCCAGCAGTCGCGCCGCCTCAGCGGGCCCTATCCGAACGTGCCCGGGAAATTCGGCGGCAGGAATCTCGGCGTCTCGACCAGGACGTTTCGCGTCGAGGCGGAGGGCATCGTGGACGATCGCGTGGCCGCCCGGCTGACGGCGACCGTCCAGAAGCGCACGGACGTCGATCCGCCGTCGGTGGTCGTTCTGGAGTGGTCGGGCACCCGTTGACTCTTTCCCTACGATCGGTTAGGGGTGTTAACCTAACTTGGTGAAACTTAACATCCCGAAGCTCGTGTCCGTCCGCCTGGCGGTGGTCATGCTCGGCGACCGGCTCGGTGTCGCCGCGATCGAGCGCGACCGGGTCGAGACGTTCACGATCGAAGCCGAAAATCCGGCCGCGGCGCTGCGCGCCGAGCTCGACGCGCGGTCACTCGCCGCGCGAACGGTCGCGATCGGTCTGTCCCGCTCGACCGTCACCGTGAAGCCGATCGAGCTCCCGGCGGTGGCCGGCGCGACGCAGGACATGGTGAGGTTCGAGCTCGAGCGCCATCTGCCGATTCCGGCCGACGACGCCGCGTTCGATTTCGCTCCGCTGCCACCGGATGCCGAAGCCGACGCCGTGCCGGTCGAGGGCAAGCGCGTGCTGATCGCCGCCGCCGACCGCCGGCTGATCGATTCCGCGCTGCGGCTGGCCGACGAAGCGAAGCTGCGGCCGGTGTCGATCACGGTGGCCTCGCACGATCTGCTCGCGCTGGTCGACGCGGATCGCCGTCAGCGCGTGGTGTGGCTCCACCGTGTCGGCGACACGGCCGAACTGCTCCTGCTGAACGACGCGATGGTCGTGTTCAGCCGGAGCTTCGCCGCCGCCGATGACGCCACCCTGCTCGCGGAGACGCGGCGCAGTCTCGCCGGCGCGAGGTGGCACACCTGCGACGCGATCTGGGTGTCGGGCGACGGCGCCGCCGCCGCGCCCTTTCTCGACCTCGGGGTACCGATCTCGGATCCGCCGTGGACGCCGCGCGCCGAGCGCTGCCTGGCCCAGGTGGCCGAGCCGCGCGGCGCCCTGGATCTGGCAGTGGCCACGGCCTCGAACCGCAACATCCGCTCGCTCGATCTCATCCCGGCGGCGATCAAGCCCCGACGATTCACTCGTCAGGAAATGCTCACCGCGGGGGCGCTGGTCGCGACCTTGCTCCTGGCGCTGGTGGCGCTCCTCGTGCCGGGCTTCATCGAGAATCGTCGCCTCGCGCGCCTGAACGGCGAGATCACGCGTATCGACCCCGACGTGCGGGCGGTCGAGCGCGTCGCGCGAGACCTCGATCACAAGCGGCAGCTCCTCGCCACCGTTGAGAAGATCAACACGACTTCTCTGCAGCCGTTGGCCGTGCTGCGCGAGCTCACCGAGATCCTGCCGAGCGACGCGTGGGTCACCTATCTCGCGTTCGACGCCAAGGGCGTCGAGCTGACCGGGCAGGCCGGCGCGGCGAGTACCTTGATCCCGCTGCTGGAAAACTCCCCGAGGCTCGAGCGCGTCGAGTTCGCCTCGCCGGTCACGCGCGGGCGCGATCGAGAGCAATTCAGGATTCGCGCCGCGTGGGAGGCGCCTTCGGCGGCCACGGTGCCCGCGCCGGCCGTGCCGCCGCCCCCGACGACCTCCACGCGGCCCCCCGCGCCGGTGCCCTCGGCCCAGCCCGCGCCACAAGGCGCGCCTCCCGCGGCCGCGCCCAGTGTCCGGCAGCCGCGCAGTAGCGAGCCTCAGATGGAGACCCTGGGGCGCCGGCGCGGACAGGAAGTGCCCCAGCAATGATCGGCAATCTCTCCCGCCGCGAGCGGCTCATGGTGGGCCTGGCGCTGGCCGCCGGCGTCATCCTGGGCGGGTGGCTGCTGGTGGTCGAGCCGATCCTCGAGCATAATCGGTCCGCCGGCGAGCTCGTGCCGGCGCGCGAGCAGGTGCTCCAGCAGAAACGGGAGCTGATCGCGCGGCGCGCCGCGATCACCGCGGATCTCGAGAAGACGACCGCACGGTTCGAGAAGCTTTCGGAGGGGTTCCTCACGGCGGCGACGCCCGCCGTCGCCGCCTCGGAGCTGCAGAAGATCGTCAAGGACATGGCAGCCGAAGCCAAGACCGAAGTCCGGAGCGAGCGCATCATGCCGCCCGCCGATCGCGGGGAGCTCCTGGAGATTCCCGTGGAGATCGCGGTGTCCTGCGAGATCCGGCAGCTCGTCGATCTGCTCGCGCGGCTCGACGGCGCGACGAAGCTGCTGCCGGTCCAGGACCTCAAGGTCCGCGTCGTCAACCTGAGCCAGCCGAAGGAGCTGCTCGTCACCCTCACGATCTCGGGTTTCATCCTGCCCAACGCGCAGGGCAAGGCCAAAAGCTGAATGCCGCGGCGCTTGCTTGCGATCAACGTGGTACTCGCCTGCGTGGCGATTCTGTGCGTCGCGCTCATCGTAAAGCAGCTCGCGACCTCACGACCGCCGGCGACGGCACGAGGGCGGGCGCCGGTCGGGTCGTCGGCCAACCCGGTGTCGGCCGGAGATTCGAAGCTGCCGCCGCAGGCCTACAACGTGATCGCCTCACGCAACTTGTTCAGCCCGACGCGCAGCGAGACGGCCGGCCCCGGGACCGCGGGCGGCGTGGCGCAGGCCCCGGTCGTCAAGCCGAGCCTTCACGGCGTGGTCCTGCGGGAAGGCTCGCCGATCGCCTATCTGGAGGACCCGCTGACGAAGCGAATCGCGGGCTACCGGATCGGCGACCCGATCGCCGGCGGAACCGTGCAGACGATTTCCGCCGACGCGGTGGTGATCTCGCGACCGGACGGCATGGTCGACGTGCGTCTGCGCGATCCGTCGAAGCCCAGACCCGCCCCGCCGCAGGCGGGCCAGCCGGGCGTCCCGGGCCAGCTTCAGCCGGGTCAACAGCCTTTCCCCGGCCAGCCGCAAACCGGGGGCCAGCTGCCGAACCAGGGCCTCGTCCCGGTGCCGGGCCCGACGCAGCCGCTACCATCCCCGCGCGCGTTCAACCCGGGGAATCCGCTGCCGCCGGGCCAGACCATGCCGCCGCCGCCCGCCATCCAGCAGCCGACACAGACCCAGCCGGGCGCGATTCCCTTTGGACGGCCCGCGCCGAGCCTCGGACGCCGGATGCCGCCGATTCCACCGGGCCAGCAGCCGGCGCCGAGTCAATAGGATGAAGCGCCTCGTCGCCACCCTGTTGCTGGTCGTCGTCACCGCCGGGTGCGCCTCGCATCGCAAGCCGCCGCCGGCCGCGACGCCGCGGCCATCGGTGACGGTCACGCCGCAGGTGCCCGCCGAGACCGGGCTTCCGGCCGTGCCGCCGGTTTCCGTCGGGCCGCGGACGATTCCGCCCTCGCCGTCACCGTCGCCCGAAGCCGCGCCGGCCCCACCACCGCTGCCGCCACCGACCGCGCCACCGGTTCCGCCGGCGCAGCGCGGACGCTTCGTCGTCCTCAACTTCGACAATGCCGACATCGAGACGGTGATCCAGGCGGCCAGCGAGATCATCGGCTTCAACTACGTGCTCGCGCCCGACGTGCGCGGCAAGGTCACCGTGCAGACGTCCGGCCGCATCGCTCAGGAAGAGGTGTTCGGTGTCCTGCTCGCGATTCTCGAGGTGCAGGGCTTCACGGCGGTGAAGTCGGGGAACCTCTACAAGATCGTCCGCATCGAGGGGGCCCGCGAGCGTGCCGTGCCGACGATCGTCGGGCCGGCGGCCGATCCGAACCGCACCACCGACGAGATCATCACGCAGATCGTGCCGATCAAGTACTCGTCGGTCGCCGACCTCAGCGCGCTCCTGCGCCCGCTCATCTCGACGCGAGGCACCTTGATCGCCCATCGCGAGACGAACGTGCTCATCATCACCGACGCGGCGTCGAACGTGTCGCGCCTGCTCGACATCATCCGCCTCGTCGACGTGCAGGTGGCCCAGGAAGAGCTGCAGATCATCCCCATCTCGTACGCCGACGCCGGCGAGCTGGCGACGATCCTGACCCAGCTCTTCGCCAGCGGCCGCGTCCGCTTCGCCACGCCGGGCGCCGCGCCGGGCGCCGCGCCGGCCCCGCCGGTGGCACCGCCGCAGCCGGGTGTGCCGGTGCCGCCGACGGCCCCGGGGCAAACGAGCGGCTCCGCCGAGCGCGCGCCCCTGATCATCCCGGAGCGGCGCTCGAATTCGCTGATCGTGCACGCCAAGAAGCACGAGGTCGAGACCATCAAGCGTCTGGTCTCGCAGCTCGACGTCAACATCTACGGCGGCCGGCGTGTGTTCATCTATTACGCGGAGAACGCCAAATCGAAGGACCTCGCGTCGACCCTGAACGCGATCTACGGCGCACGCGACAGCGGGTCCACCACGACGAGTTCGAGCTCCACCACGAGCTCGTCGTCCACCACGCCTTCCAGGACGGGCGCGCCGCCGCCACCACCGCCGCCCACGCTCTATGGGCCGGCGCCGGGACCGATTCCGGGCGCCGCGGGCTCCCCCGAAGTCCTGGCCGAGGGCCAGGTGCGTTTCATCGCCGACGAGGTCACCAACGCGGTGATCGTCACGACCTTCCCGCGGAGCTGGACGGAGATCGAAAACACGATCAAGCAGCTCGACCGTATGCCGCGCCAGGTGCTGATCGAGGTGCTCATAGCCGAGATCACCTTGACCGACGACATACGGCTCGGAATCGACTGGGCCATACGAGCGGGCCGCTTCAATATCGTCAACACCAATACGGGGTCCCCAGGGTTGCCGACGACGCCGTCGCCCCCCGACTCGTCGACGATGTTTCTTCCGGTCGGCGTGGGTGGCCCCGCCCGCATCCTCGGGCCTTTCGGGCAGGGGCTCTCGGCGTTCACGTTCGGCACCGATCAGTTCATCGCGATGCTCAACGCGCTCTCGAACCAGAACAAGGTCAACATCGTCTCGAATCCGCATATCTTGACGTCGGAGAACAAGAAGGCGGTCATCAACGTGTCGACGTCGGTGCCCATCGTCACCAGCCAGACCACCGGCCAGGTCGCCGCCGCGACGACGACCACCACCAGCACCACGACGACGGCGGGACTCAACCAGACGGTCGAGTATCGGGACGCCGGCGTGATCCTCACCGTGACGCCGCGCATCGGCGAGCAAGGCACCGTGGCCCTCGACGTGAAGCAGGAAGCGAACCAGATCGGATCCCCGGTGCCGCCCACGAATTCGCCGTCGTTCACCAAGCGCGAAGCGGAGACATCGGTCGTGCTGCTGAACAATCAGACCCTGGTGCTGGGTGGCCTCATCCAGGACAAGCTGACGACGACCGACCGCGGGATCCCGATCCTCAAGGACATCCCGCTGATCGGCTATGTCTTCAAGTTCACCGAGCGAATCATCGACAAGACAGAACTGCTGCTTCTGATCACGCCGCGCGTGGTGAGCACCGCGAGTGACGCCGCCAAGATCACCAACGAGAAGCGCCGATACTCGCCTGACCTCGAAGACGCGCTCCGGCGGGCGCCGCCCCTGCCGCCGACGACAACGCCGCCGCGCCTGCCGTCGACACCAGCGACGCCGTAGAGGGGCGGTTGGCGCAGATCGTCCGGCGCCACGTTGCGCCGGCGGCGCGCGCCGATCAGGCGCCCGAAAACTTCGGCGGGCGCTTGTCGAAGAAGGCCGCGACCCCCTCGCGATGGTCGTCGGACGCGACCGCAATGCCCTGAGACAGCGCCTCGACCTCGAGCGCCGAGGCCAGATCGCTGCTGGCCGCGCGGTTGAGCGCCTGCTTGTCCAGCCGCAGCGCCAGCGGCGGACCCGCCGCGATCTTCTCGGCGAGCTCGCGCGTCGTGAAGGCCAGGTCGGCAACGTGCACGACGCGGTTGACGAGCCCGATCCGCATCGCCTCGGCCGCGTCGAAGATGTCGCCGGTGAAGATCAGCTCCTTTGCGCGCGCCATGCCGACGAGTCGGGGCAACAGCCAGGTACCGCCGCCGTCGACCGCCAGGCCGATCTTGCAGAACAGCTCGCCGAACTTCGCGCGGTCGGACGCGACGATCAGGTCGCAGCAGAGCGCCAGGTTCGAGCCGGCGCCGACCGCGTACCCGTCCACCATCGCGATCGTCGGCAGCGGGAAATTCACCAGCCGCAGGACGGCGCGATTGAGAAGCCCGACGCGCACCTGCCCGTCCGCGGCGGTGCTGCGCTGGCGCATGTTCTTGACGTCGCCGCCCGCGCAGAAGTGGCCGCCGGCGCCCGTCAGGATGACCACGCGGGCGGCCGGGTTCGCCTCGATCTCGTCGAGCGCGGTCAAGAGCTCACGGCGCATCGCGAAGTCGAGCGCGTTGCGCGCGTCCGGGCGATTGAGCGTGATCGTGGCGATCGGGCCGGACTGGTCGACGATGAGTGTCTCGTAAGCCATGGCGTCTCCTTCTCTAGCGTGAGGCGACGGCGCGCGACTTCATGCCGGCGAGGAAGATCGTCATCTCCGTTTGGTATCGAAGCGCTGCATGATACCGCGGCCGTCCGGCCGGGGCAGCTCGTCGTAGCGTCCCCCGGTGTACTCGCCGATCACGCGGCGCCAGAAGGTCTGGGCCTCGACGTTGCTCGTCAGCTGCGTGACCTCCCACCGCCCCGGAAAGGCGTCGAACAGCTTGCGGGCGACCTCGCCGCCGATGCCCTGACGGCGATGGCGGCGCAGGATGAAGAACTCGCTGATGTCCCGGGTGCCGTTGCCCGCGAAGTACGCGCCGTCGCGGACCAGCGCGAAGCCGACGAGCGCCCCGTCGACGCGCACGAGGTACGACGTGAGCTTCGGATCCGTCCAGAACCCTTCGATGATCGTCGTGTTGCCGTAGAGGCCGTCGTCCCCGATGGCCCAGTCGTCGATCGCGGCGAAATCGTAGAGGTAGAGCTGCATGAGGCGCCGCATGACCGGGAGGTCCAGCGCGCGCGCCGGGGTGAGCTCGATCTTCATGACGTCATGCTAGGCTACCGCTGATGCGACTCGAGCGCACGATCATCGGCATGGTGCACCTTCCACCCCTGCCCGGCAGCCCTCGATGGGACGGGGCGATGGCGCGCGTCGTGGCCCTGGCCCTCGCGGACGCTCACGCCCTGGTCGACGGCGGCGTGGACGCGGTGCTCGTCGAGAACTTCGGGGATGCGCCCTTCACGCCCGGCCGCGTCGAGCCGGCTACCGTGGCGGCCATGAGCGTGGTCGCCGCCGAGGTCCGGCGGGCGCTGCCGCGAACGATGCTCGGCGTGAACGTCCTGAAGAACGACGCGCGCGCGGCGCTCGCGGTGGCCGCGGCGGTCGGCGCCGAATTCATTCGCGTCAACGTCCACGCCGGCGCGGTGCTCGCCGACCAGGGCATCGTGCAGTCCGACGCGTACGGCACGCTCCGCGACCGGCGCCTGCTCGGCGCGGACGTGGCGATCTTCGCCGACGTCGGCGGCAAGCACGCGGTGCCGCTCGGGCCGGTGGACATCGACCAGACCGCGAGGGATCTCGTGCACCGCGGGCTGGCCGACGCGCTGGTCGTCTCCGGCCCGGCGACCGGCCAGGCGACGCCGCTCGGCGACGTCAAGCGCGTGCGCAGCGCCGTCGCCGACGTCCCGATTCTCGTCGGCAGCGGCGTGACCGCCGAGACGGCCGCGGAGCTCCTGTCCGTGGCCGACGGCGTCATCGTCGGCACCTCGGTCAAGCGCAACGGCGACGTGCGCCTGCCGGTCGAGCGCGCGCGCGTGGAGAAGCTCGTTGCGGCGGCTCGCCGCCGCTAGTCTGCTCGGCATCCTCCTCGCGGCCGGCTGCGGGGCCGCGCTCGCGCCCGACGCCGTGCGCCTGACCGCGATCGAGCGCGAGCTCGGCTCGCTGTTCCTGGTCGGCTTTCGCGGCACGGAGGCGGTCGGGAACACCGAGCTCGCGAGGCTCCTGTGCGAGTTTCGCGTCGGTGGCGTGCTCCTGCTCGGCCGCAACATCGTCGACGCCGAGCAGCTGGGCCGGCTCACCGGCGGGCTCACGACGCAATCGACCGGCTGCACCGGGCGCAAGCCCTTCATCGCCGTGGACGCCGAGGGCGGCAGCGTCATGCGGCTCGCGCCGCGCTTCGGATGGCCCGCCACGTTCTCCGCCCAGGAGCTCGGCGAGAGCAACGACTTCGTCCTGACCGAGCTGGAGGCACGCCGGATCGGCGCGATGCTCCGCGCGGTCGGTATCAACTGGGACCTGGCCCCGGTGGTCGACGTGGGCTACAACCCGGCTAACCCGGTCATCGTCGGCGCGGCCCGCAGCTTCGGCGCCAATCCGCTGCAGGTCACCGCGCACGCGCGCGCGTTCGTCCAGGGGCTCCGCGCCGAGGGCGTGCTGACCGCGCTGAAACACTTCCCGGGCCACGGCTCGAGCTTCGACGACACGCATCTCGGCTTCACCGACGTCACCGACACCGCGTCGCCCGAGCTCGAGCTGGC
>Ga0075424_100006249_pt1 | contig 11469 bp, 9 predicted proteins | sample SoiMethybrSBSTD3_FD_75301 | JGI IMG/M metagenome (GOLD analysis project Ga0075424, IMG submission 75301) | Bulk soil microbial communities from a Populus tree surrounding site in Tennessee, USA - Soil MetaG P. TD hybrid SBSTD3 | ecosystem: Environmental > Terrestrial > Soil > Tree plantation...
TGGCGCAGCTGGCCGTGAGGCGGGAGCACACGCCGGAACAGCGCGCGGCCGCGTTGACCCGGGTGTATCGAATGCTGCTGGATCACGATCGCGGCAGCGCGACGACCGCGCCCGCCTTCGTGCCCTGACCCGGGGACCACAACGCGCCGCCGTGTCCATCGATCACGCGGCGGGCGACGGCAAGACTCAATCCGCATCCGCCACGGCACTCGTTGAATTCCGTGAGCGTTTCCGGCGTCGCGCTTTCCAATTCCTCGATCTGTTCAGGATCGCCGACGGTGATCCATTCCGCCGCACTCCCGCGAAATTCGCCTTTTCGAGATCGTACCAGCAGCTGGTCGCTGCTTGCGAGCTCGCGCCGGAGCGCCCAGAAGATCGACGTGAACGCGGACTTCAGCCGCGTCTCGTCGCCGGAGACCTGAATCGCGCCATTCCCGCTTGCGAGAATTACCTCGGCATTGCGGGATTCGTCCGCCGGCAGCGAGGCGATCGCGTCCGACAGCACGCGCCTGAGATCCACCGGGTTCAGCTTGAAGGTTGCGCGGCCAGACTCTATGGCCGCGACGTCACTCATGTCCGCGAGTATCACGAGCATGCGGTCGGCGACTTTTTCGATTTCGGAGCTCATGAAGCGCTGCATGTCCGTCAAGGGTCCGCCGCGACCGCCGCGAAGCATGGTCGCGTGCCCCTTGACAACCCCGACCGCATTGCGGAATTCATGTCCGATGAACTGGAGCAGTCTCGGCCATCCAGTTTCCTCGATCAACGCCATCAGCGCATTCTCCACCAGCCCCGACCACCGTGTCGAGGAACGTGACAAATTGGTGACGCTGGAATAATGGATGGCATTGCGGTGATTATAGAAAGGAAAGAGGATCCCGCATGCTCATCAAGACCGCCCGGGTGATTCCCTCGCGCGAGATCACGGACGAACCAGTCTACCTGCGCCGACGCGAATTCATGCGGGTTGCGGGGGGCGCCGCATTTGCCGCGGCTGTCGCGCCGCTGGTCGCGTGCGCGAGCGAGCCGTCGGCGGCCGAGCCCCAGGCGACCGGCCCGTTTGCCAAACCGCAGCTTCCGCTGGCCGGATACAAGGAAAAGGCGGTCGCGACTGACGAGACGCTGAACACCTTCGACCAGATCACCGGCTACAACAACTTCTACGAGTTCGGCACCGGCAAGAGCGATCCGAAGCGCTATTCCGGGTCGCTCAAAACGAGCCCCTGGACCGTGAAAGTGGACGGGTTGTGCAACAAACCCGCTGATTACCACCTCGACGATCTCATCAAGCCGATCCAGCTCGAAGAGCGCATCTATCGTCTGCGCTGCGTCGAGGCGTGGTCGATGGTGATCCCCTGGATCGGTGTACCGCTCAACGAGGTCATCAAGCGTGCGGAGCCCACGGCGAAAGCGGCGTTCGTCGAGTTCACGACGCTGCTGCGGCCGTCCGAGATGCCCGGTCAGAACACCGGGTCGCTCGACTGGCCGTACGTCGAAGGACTCCGGCTCGACGAGGCGATGCACCCACTGACGATTCTCGCGGTCGGCCTGTATGGAAAGACCTTGATGCCCGCCAACGGCGCCCCCATCAGGCTGGTGGTGCCGTGGAAGTACGGCTTCAAGAGCGCGAAGTCGATCGTCCGGATTCGCTTCGTCGAGAAGCAGCCGAAGACGGCCTGGAATCTCGCGACGCCGAGCGAATACGGGTTCTATTCGAACGTGAATCCCGAGGTGGATCATCCGCGCTGGAGCCAGAAGTACGAGCGGCGGCTGCCAAGCTTTTTCCAGAACCACCCGACGCAGATGTTCAACGGCTATAGCGAGGTCGCTTCGTTGTACGCCGGGATGGATCTGCGCAGGAACTACTGAGGCGGGGTTTGAAAGCCCCGCCCTACGCTGTACTCAAGGGCCTCACGTTCACGATCGCCCTCGTGCCCGCCGCCCGGCTGGCCTATCGCATCTATACGAACGATCTCGGTGTGAACCCGGCCGAGACGCTGCAGCTCGATACCGGCGGGTGGGCGCTCAAATTCCTGCTCATCACGCTCGCCATCAGTCCGCTTCGCCGGTTGAGCGGCTGGAATCGCATCATCCAGTACCGGCGCATGCTCGGCCTCTTCGCCTTTTTCTACGCCTGCCTCCACTTTCTGACCTACATCGTCCTCGACAAGTACTTCGCATTCGGCGAAATGGTCGCCGACGTCGCGAAGCGGCCGTTCATCACCGCGGGCTTCGTCGCGTTCGTGACGATGATCCCGCTGGCGGTGACATCGACGAAAGGCTGGATCCGCCGTCTCGGCCGCCGCTGGCAGACGCTCCACCGGCTCATTTATGTAAGCGGGGTCGCGGCCGCCATTCACTTCATCTGGAAGGTCAAAGTCGTCATCGGCGAGCCCGTCTATTACGCGGCGGCGCTTGGTGTCCTGCTGGGCTTCCGGATTGTGTGGCATTTGAGATCCCGATAGGGCACTTCAGCCGCTGATTCAGCCCATTCACCGGAATTTGGCCGATTTTCGTTATTCCGGCCGATATCCTGACTAATGGAGTCGCCTGCCCGTGTGCGCGTGGGACACGCGCCCGGCGAGGCGGACATCAGCGGAGACGTATGCACAAGCCGATTAAGTATGTGGAGAAGGGACTCACAGTTGCGGCGCGGGGCGCCTGGAGCGTGTTCAGCACGGTCAACAGCATTGCACCGGCGAAGTCGTTCACGCCGAATTGGTCCGAGAAGCCACTCCTGAAATCGTGGCAGAAGGTGAAGCCGCCGCTCGGCTGGCCGCGCGAGACCGATTCGCTCTGCCCGAAGTGCGTGCGCGAGGCGCGGCAGGAGATCCTCGACGGCAAGCGCGACTACCAGATTCTCCTTCACGAGAAGATTGGCGAGATCAAAGCGCAGATTGTCGAGCGCGACGGAAAGATCCTGATGATCAAGGACTGCCCGATCCACGGGCACTTCGAGGACGTCATGGCGATCGACCCGGCGTTCTTCAAGCACCTCGAGGAGGCGTTTCCGGGAAGCGACATCCGCGCGCACAACGACGAGAAGCTCCACAACCACGGCTCGAGCACGATCAAGTACGGCCGCGGAGCGGTCCTGACGATCGACCTGACGAACCGCTGCAACATGATGTGCGATCCGTGCTTCATGGACGCGAACCAGGTCGGGTTCGTGCACGAGCTGTCGTGGGAAGACATCAAGACGCTCCTCGACAACGCGATCTCGATCAAGCCCAAGCGGCAGATGTCCGTGCAGTTCTCGGGCGGCGAGCCCACGATGTCGCCCTATTTCCTGGACGCGGTGCGCTACTCGAAGAAGGTCGGGTACAGCAGCGTGCAGGCGGCGACCAACGGCATCGAGTTCGCCAAGAGCCCTGAGTTCGCGCGGGCGGCGGCGGAAGCGGGCCTGCGGTACGCGTACCTGCAGTTCGACGGCATCGGCAACGCGGCGAACTCGCACCGCCTCGTCGGGAACCTCTTCGACGTCAAGCTGCGCGCGATCGAAAACCTGCACAACGCCGGCGTCGACATCGTCCCGGTGACGACGATCGTCAACGGCGTGAACAACGAGCAGGTCGGCCGTATCGTCCAGTTCGCGCTCGACAACCCGAAGAAGATCAACTTCCTGTCGTTCCAGCCGGTCTCGTTCACCGGCCGCGACGAGGAAGTGACGGACGAGCGGCGGGCGGCGCAGCGCTACACGCTGTCGCACCTCGCGCACGACGTGAAGGATCAGGTCGGCATCGGCGAGCCGGTGCGCGACTGGTTCCCGATCTCGTTCGTCGGCACCTTCACGGACTGGGCCGATCTCGTGCACGGCCCGAGCGCGGAGTGGGGCAATCTCACCTGCGGCTGCCATCCGAACTGCGGCGTCGGCATGGCGGTGATGATCGACAAGGAAACGAAGGAAGCGGTGCCCGTGACCGCGTTCCTCAGGGCCGAGCAGATGGCGAACGACCTGAAGAAGGTCAACGACGCGGGACGCGGGAGGTTCCTGTCGTCGGTCGGCATGGCGCTCGCGCTGATGAAGAACTACGACCCCTTCAAGGCGCCGACGCACTTCAAGCTGACGGACCTGATGAAGAAGTTCGACAAGACGTTCGGCGCGAGCGGGCGCAACTACGGGAGCGTCGGCGCCGACCGCACGAAGGCCGACATCGACCGGCGCCGCTCGGATCGGTGGAACTTCCTGTTCATCGCGGGGATGTGGTTCCAGGATCTCTTCAACTACGACTTCCGGCGCACGGAGCGCTGCATCATTCCGTACGCCACGCAGGAAGGGGAGATCTCGTTCTGCGCGTACAACACGGGGATCGGCTGGCGGAACATCATCGAAAAGATGCACATGACGGCCACGCTGACGAAGTGGTACGAGGAACACGGCCGCCACGAGATCGTCGCGGGGGGCAAGAAGGTCGCGCTGCCGTCGACCGAGCACAGTCTCGTGCTCGATCCGGAGGCGGTCGCGGCGGGCATCCAGCACGATCTCGACGACGCCGGCATCGCCAAGACCGCGCGCGAAGAGAAGCTGCGCGCGAAGGCGGACAAGAAAAAGGCCGACGAGGACGCGCGGATGGCCGCGCTCTACCGCCAGCACGTGCTCAAGGAAGAACCGACGCTGCAGATCCAGGGGCTCGGCGGCAAGAAGAAGCCCCCTGTCCAGGAAGTGCTGCACAAGGATCAGCGGTAGGGCTCAAGGCTCAGGGCTCAGAGTAAGATCAACAGGCCGCGCGGGTCGCCCGCGCGGCCTTTTTTTGTTCATGTCGATACTCTCGGTCAGCAGGCTGCGGAAGACTTACGGCGAGACCGTTGCGGTCGACGGCGTCTCGTTCGAGGTGGCGCCGCGCGAGATTCTGGGACTGCTCGGGCCGAACGGCGCGGGCAAGACGACCACGATCAACATGATTCTCGGCGTGCTCGAGCCGACGGCTGGCGCGATCGCGATCGGCGGGCGATCGCTCGCGTCGGATCGCCGCGCGGCGCTCTCGCGCACGAACTTTGCCGCGGTGTACGCGCCGCTGCCCGGCAACCTGACGGTCGCGCAGAACCTGCGAATCTTCGGCATGTTGTACGGCGTGCATCAGATTGGCGCGCGCATCGACGCGGTCATCCATCAGTTCGACCTCGCGCGGTTCAGGCATACGAAGTGCGGCGTCCTGTCGTCGGGCGAACAGACGCGCGTGTCGCTGGCAAAGGCGATGCTGAACGAGCCGCGGCTGCTGCTGCTCGACGAACCGACGGCGTCGCTCGATCCCGCGACGGCCGACGACGTGCGCCGCAGAATCCAGGCATTCACGTCGATGGGCGACGGCGGCGTGCTGTGGACGTCGCACAACATGTACGAGGTCGAGAGCGTCTGCGATCGCGTGCTGTTCCTGTCGCACGGCCGCGTGCTGCTCGAGGGCAATCCGAAGACGCTGCCGCGTGAACACGGGAAGGACACGCTCGAGCAGCTGTTCATCGCGGTGGCGCGCGAGCCGCTCGCGCTGGAGCACTAGCCCGTGGATGGCAGGCGCGTGTTCGCTCTCGTGCTGCGGCAGACCTACCTGATTCGCGGCAGCGTATCGCGGCTCGTGCCGCTCTTCATCTGGGTCGCGATCGACATGGTGCTGTGGGGTTTCATGACCAGATACCTCAACACCGTCACCTCGCCGGGATTCGATTTCGTGCCCGTGCTGCTCGGCGCGGTGCTGATGTGGGACTTCTTCGTGCGCGTGATGCAGGGGGTGACGCTCGCGTTTTTCGAAGACGTGTGGTCGCGCAACTTCCTCAACATCTTCGCCAGCCCGCTGTCGGTCGTCGAATATCTCGCCGCGCTCGTCGTCTCGAGCATCATGACGAGCACCGTCGGCCTCGTCATCATGCTGACCCTCGCGACGGCCGTGTTCGGCCTGTCGTTCTTTGCCTACGGCGTGGCGCTCGTCCCGTTCGTGCTCGTGCTGTTCACGTTCGGGATCGCGATTGGGATCATCGGGTGCGCCGTGGTCCTGCGGCTCGGCCCCTCTGCGGAATGGTTCATCTGGCCCATTCCGGCGCTGCTCTCGCCGTTTGCGGGCGTGTTCTATCCCATCGCGACGCTGCCGGCGTGGATGCAGCTCATCGCGCGGCTGCTTCCTCCGTCCTATGTCTTCGAAGGGATGAGAGCGATCGTGCTGCGGCGACCGTTCCACATGGCCTCGCTCGCGGTCGGCGCCGTGCTGTCGGTCGCGGCCGTCATGATCGCGTGCGGCATCTTCACGCGCGTCTACCGGCACGCCGTGCGCACAGGCCTGATCGCGCGCTACAGCGCCGAGAGCGTGAGCTGAATTCAGCGGCAGCCCCGTTTAATCGGGATGCGTGATCCGGGATGCGGGATCCGATCGGATCCCGCATCCCGCGTCCCGGATCCCGGCGCGTTGTAAGATACCGCGCATGAAACGCGCGGCATCGGCGATCACTCTGGTGCTTCTGGCCCTCCCGTTCTCCGCGCTTGCGCAGACTCCACCGACGAAGCTTCGAACGAAGTGGGCTGCTGACGTCACTCCGACGAGAGTCCTGCCGGAGTACCCGCGCCCGCAGATGGCGCGCGCGAACTGGACGAACCTGAACGGCGAGTGGGAGTACGCGATCACCGACAAGGCCGCCGGACGCCCGCAGAGCTTCTCGGGACACATCCTCGTGCCCTTCGCGATCCAGTCGCAATTGAGCGGGGTTGCGATGCCGGTGACCGAGCAGCAGCGGCTCTGGTATCGACGCACGTTCCGCGCGCCGGCGCTCCCGCGCGGCTCGCGGCTGCTGCTGCACTTCGGCGCGGTCGACTGGGAAGCCCACGTGTTCGTCAACGGCACAGAAGTCGGCACCCACAACGGCGGATACGATCCCTTCTCGTTCGACGTCACCGGCGCGCTGAAGCCGTCAGGCGATCAGGAGCTCGTGGTGAGCGTCTGGGACCCGACGGACAAAGGTACGCAGCCGCGCGGCAAGCAGGTGCTTGCGCCCAGAAGCATCTGGTACACGGCGGTCACCGGGATCTGGCAGACGGTCTGGATCGAGCCCGTGCCTGCGCAGTACGTCAAGGATCTCCTGATCGGATCTGATGCGGCAGCGGGAACGATCTCAGTAACGGTGATCCCTTCGTCATCATCGGGATCATCATCAAGTGGCAACGCCCGTGTCGTCGCGCGTGACGGGTCGCGCATCGTCGCGGAAGCCTCCGGACCTGCGGGACAAGCGATCGTGTTGCGCGTGCCTCAGGCGAAGCTCTGGTCCCCGGACTCCCCGTTTCTGTACGACCTCGCCGTCATGCTCGGAAGCGATCAGATCCAGAGCTATGCGGGCATCCGCACGATTGCAGTGCAGCGCGATGCGGCCGGCGTGAACCGCCTGTTCCTGAATGGCAACGCGCTGTTCGAGTACGGCCTCCTGGATCAGGGCTGGTGGCCAGACGGTCTTTACACCGCGCCGACCGATGAAGCGCTCCGCAGCGACATCGAGACGACGAAGCGGCTCGGATTCAACCTGATTCGCAAGCACGTCAAGGTCGAGCCCGCGCGCTGGTATTACCACGCCGACAAACTCGGCGTGCTCGTGTGGCAGGACATGCCCAGCGGCATGCTGAGCGCCAATCAGCAGGCGCCCGTGAATGCTGAAGGGTTCGCCGCGGAGCTCGAACACATGATTGACGCGCGGCGAAACCATCCGTCGATCATCATGTGGGTGCCGTTCAACGAGGGGTGGGGCCAGCACGAGACCGAGAAGTACGTCGCCTGGATCAGGAAGAAGGATCCGAGCCGACTCGTCAACAACACGAGCGGCTGGACGGACGCGGGCGTTGGCGACGTCTCCGACGTGCACTCGTATCCGAATCCTATCCGGCCGCCGCTGGAAGACAAGCGCGCGGCCGTCCTCGGCGAGTTCGGGGGGCTCGGGCTGCCGCTCGAAGGCCACACGTGGCTCCAGAAGGACAACTGGGGATATCGCACGTACAAGAGCACAGAGGAGTTGGGCCAGGCCTATCGCGATTTGCTGTATCAGCTTCGCATCCTGGCAGGTGAAGGCCTGTCCGCCGCGATCTATACACAGACGACCGACGTCGAGATCGAAGTGAACGGCATGCTCACCTACGATCGCGCGGTCGTGAAGCTGCCGGCGGATGCAAAGGACCTGGCCGCGCGGCTCTCGTCGCCGCCGGCCGTCCGCGATGTCGTCGCCACATCGGAGAAGTCGCCGCAGCAGTGGCGATACACGACGGATGCGCCGGCCGAAGGCTGGTTCCGCACGGACTTCAACGATCAAACCTGGGCCTCCGGGGCCGGAGGCTTCGGCCGCCCGGGGACCGCGCACGCGAGCGTCGGTACACCATGGCAGACATCCGACATCTGGCTGCGACGGAAGTTCGATCTGAGCGCGGCGCCCACGAATCCTCACCTCCGCGTCTGGCACGACGATGACGCGGAGGTGTATCTCAATGGCGAGAAGGTCGCGACGCTGCCCGGAGCGGTGAGCGGTTATTCGTATGTGCGGCTCGACGACGCCGCGAAGACTCTGTTGAAGAGCGGCAGCAACACGCTCGCCGTGCACGTCAAGCAGATCCGCGGCGGTCAGTTCGCCGACGCGGGGCTGGTCGAGGTAATAGAGAAATGATCCGCGCGTTCGCTTGTGCAGTGGTCGCGGTCTTCTGTGCAGTCGGTGTGACCGGTCAGTCGAGGCGCAACGTGACGCACACGTCATTCGGAAAGACGCCGGATGGGCAGGACGTCGAGGTCTACACGCTCACCAACGCCAACGGCATCGAGGTGAAGGCGATGACCTACGGCGCCATCATCACGAGCCTGAAGACCCCCGATCGAGCCGGCAAGCTCGCTGACGTCGTGCTCGGCTACGACACGCTGGACGGCTACATCAAGGACTCTCCGTACTTCGGCGCTGTCGTCGGACGCTACGGGAACAGGATCGCCAGAGGCCAGTTCACGCTGAATGGGAAGACGTACAAGCTGGCGACGAACAACGGTCCGAATCATTTGCACGGCGGCAACAAGGGATTCGACAAGGTCGTCTGGAAGGGAGCGTGGAAAACGGGGGCGCAGGGATCGGGCGTCATCTTCTCGCGCACGAGCCCCGACGGCGAAGAGGGCTATCCAGGCACTCTCCAGACGAGCGTGACCTACACGCTGACCGAAAAGAACGAGCTCATCGTCGAATATCGCGCAACGACCGATAAGGCGACTCCGGTCAACCTGACACAGCACAGCTACTTCAATCTCGCAGCGGACAGCGGCGACATCCTCGGACACGAGCTCACGATCGACGCTGATCGCTACACGCCCGTGGACGACACGCTGATTCCAACCGGCGAGCTGGCGAGCGTTGCGGGAACGCCATTCGACTTCCGGAAACCGACGGCTATCGGCGCGCGTATCAGCGCAGACAATCCGCAGCTGAAGAATGGGAAGGGCTACGACCACAACTGGGTGCTGAACCGAAGCGCCAGCGGATTACAGCACGCGGTACGAGTCGTCGAGCCGAAAGCAGGGCGAACACTCGACATTGCGACCACCGAACCTGGCGTCCAGTTTTATTCAGGCAATTTCCTCGACGGCAGCATCAAGGGGAAGGGCGGCCGCGTGTACAAGAACCGTTCCGGATTCTGCCTGGAGACGCAGCACTTCCCGGACTCGCCGAATCATCCGAACTTTCCATCCACGATCCTGCAGCCCGGACAGACCTACTCTTCGAAGACGGTGTTCACGTTTGGGACGTCGAAGTAGCCCGTTCGTCGTCGCTGCGCTCGTTGCCCTGGGCGCGATCTCTCTTGCTCAGTCCGCGCCGGTGTCGCTCCATATCGATGCGTCGAAGCGGCTCGGGCCGATGACGACGATGTGGGCGTTCTTCGGCCACGACGAGCCGAACTACACCTACATGAAGGATGGCCGGAAGCTGCTGTCCGAGCTGGCTGCGCTGAGTCCGGCGCCGGTCTTCATGCGCACGCACAACCTGCTCACGACCGGCGACGGCACCCCGTCACTGAAATGGGGATCCACGAACGCGTACACCGAAGACGCCAACGGCCACCCGAAGTACGACTGGACGATCGTCGATCGCATCTTCGACACCTACATGGCGCGCCACATGAAGCCGCTCGTCGAGATCGGGTTCATGCCGCAGGCGCTCTCGACGAATCCCGTCCCGTACCGGCACAACTGGGCGGCGGGAACCGGCAACAGCCTCTACACGGGCTGGGCCTATCCGCCGACTGACTATGTGAAATGGGGCGAGCTGGTTCACCAGTGGGTGAAGCACGCCGTCGCCAAGTACGGAAAGAGCGAGGTCGAGAGCTGGTACTGGGAAGTCTGGAACGAGCCCGACATCGGATACTGGCACGGCACGCCGGAGGAATTCAAGAAGCTCTACGACTTCGCTGCCGACGGCGTGAGGCGTGCGCTGCCGACCGCCCGAATCGGCGGGCCGGAAGTGACGGGGCCGAACGGCGCACGTACGCAGCAGATTCTTCGCGACTTCCTCGAACACTGCGTGCGCGGCAGGAATTACGCGACAGGGCGTATCGGGGCGCCGCTCGACTTCGTCACGTTCCATGCGAAAGGCGCTCCGCGCATCGTCGAGGGGCACGTGCGGATGGCCATCAGCAATCAGTTGAAGGCGATCTCGAACGGATTTCAGATCGTCGCGTCGTTCCCCGAGCTGCGCAGCCTGCCGATCGTCATTGGCGAATCGGATCCGGAAGGATGCGCAGCGTGCTCGATGCGGACGAACCCCGAGAATGCGTACCGCAACGGCACGCTGTATTCGAGCTACACGGCGGCCCAGATCGCGCGCACGTACGAGCTGGCGGACCTGCACAAGGTGAACCTCCTCGGATCCGTTACCTGGGCATTCGAGTTCGAGAATCAGCCGTACTTTGCCGGCTTCCGCGATCTCGCGACGAACGGTCTCGACAAGCCGGTGCTGAACGTCTTCCGGATGCTGGGGATGATGCGCGGCGATCGTTTGGCGGTCGAGAGCAGCAGCGCGGCCGACGTGCAGACGATCCGCGACGCCGGCGTTCGCACGTCGCCAGACGTCTACGCGCTTGCCGCACGTTCAGGTCGGGACATCTCCGTGCTCGTCTGGAATTATCACGACGACGATCTGGCTGCGGAGCCCGCGCAGGTGTCGGTGACGGTCGACGGCGCCGAGGACGGACGGCCCACCGTCACCGAGTTTCGCGTCGATCAACAGCACGGTAACGCCTACGAAGCGTGGAAAACGATGGGGTCGCCCCAGTCTCCCGATGCAAAGCAGTACGCGCAGCTCGAAAAGGCGGGGCGGCTCAGCGCGCTCGGGCCCGCGACGCGCCGACGCGTGGAACATGGTCAGCTTCAACTGACGCTGACCCTTCCGCGTCAGGCAGTGTCGCTGGTAACCATTCGCTACTGAAATCCCTAATCCCTCATCCGGAATCCCTGATCACGAATCTCGGAATCAGCGAATCGCTAA